>OIXA01000376.1_pt1 | contig 65517 bp, 57 predicted proteins | sample 1587721 | NCBI WGS metagenome assembly OIXA01 (sample SAMEA3888900, study PRJEB22519) | human gut metagenome | biome: human gut; feature: human-associated habitat; material: faeces | place: Denmark | collected 2013 | reverse complement strand
CCCAAGACTCGCTACTGGCGGTTGGTTAGACCTTACCAGACAGGCATTCCACCTGTTAGACTACTCGCCCTTGTCTGGGCGCACAATACCGATTGATCAACTTCATTAATATCATCATTCTACCATAATTACACTTACAATCCTACTTCATTCTATTAAAATTGATTTACAGAAGTTATAATTAATTTGCTTTGAGAATGCAGATTGATCTTTGTCATTCTCTCATAGGCGTCCATCCCAGAGTTTCATCTTTGGGTTCTGCCGCTTGTAACATGGATTGACGAATTTTCACAACCTGGATATTGCATGCCACACAGTCTTGGCTCAATAAAAAATAGAACTGATTTGTTTTCAGGATTTTGGGAGCGGCCGGTTCTGAAAACAAACAGTTCTATTTTTTATATTTCTATGCACTTTGTTGGCATGCAATACGACATAACCTTAGGAAATCCATAACACCACCTACAAGCGGCAGTTCATACGTTAAACTCCGGTTTTAGAATGGAAGTCCCCCTAAACCACCCATGCCTCCGGTGATTTTTGCCATAGAGCTCTGGCTTTCCTCATCAAGTTTACGGAATGCTTCATTGGTAGCTGCCATGATAAGATCCTCTAACATCTCGATATCATCCGGATCAACAACTTCCTCGGATAATTTGATCTTTGTCACTTCATGTTTTCCAGAAACTGTTACTTCAACTGCTCCGCCGCCTGCTGTTGCAGTTACTTCTTTTTCTTCTAACTCTTTCTGAGCTTCCTCCATCTGACGCTGCATTCTCTGTGCCTGTTTCATCAGATTATTCATATTTCCAGGCATACCACCTGGGAATCCACCTCTTTTTGCCATTGTAATTCCTCCATAATTGTTTTCAACTCATGATATATAAAGACTGTCGAGCAAGGCTCGTATAGATAGCGATCATGAAGCTATGCTACATGATAATATAATTTTCCAGATTCGTCCAGCTGGAAATTAGAAATCATCTTCTTCAATCTCAAAGTTGATAAGTTGTCTGAGATCCGGATAAATCTCCTCACTCGCGTGTCCGGTGTCATTTTGTTTCACCTGAAGTTCCACTTCTTTTCCAATCCGCTCTGCAATCATCATTTTCAGACTGTCCTGACATTCTGAACGATTTTCCGAAATGTACTCATACGCATTCGGATCTTCAAATACCAGAAGCAGACAGTTATTTGGTCCAAGTGTTGGAACTGCCTTATTCAGATATGTTTTGGTAATTCCGGTAAGCTGGGACAGGATTCCCTTCCAGTTTCCAATAATCTGTCTGATGTCCTCCGGGATTGCTTTCGGAAGCTCCATTTTTGCAATTTCTTCCGATGCAGTTACCTCACTGCCCTGCCTGGGGCTTTGGGATTGTTCAACAACAACACCTTTTTCCAGCTTTTTCTCCAGACTGTCCACACGATCTATGAGTGATGTATAATCTTTTTCCATTTCTGGTTTACATAACTTTATTACATTTATTTCAATCAGAATACGCTTCTGCGTTGCATATTTGATCTGATTGCTGAGTTCTGAAAAAATACGGATGTATCTCATTAAGATTTCCGGATCGACCATTTCCGCTTCTTCTTTTAACAATGCAAGGTTATCCGCAGAAATATCAAGTACATCTTCCATATTATCTGAGCTCTGGACAAGAAGAAGATTTCGCAGATACCATGTAAAATCTGTGACAAACTGCCCCATCTCGCGTCCTTCAATGACCATCCCGTCAATCACCTGAACTGCCCCGGTCACGTTTTTATCCAAAATCTGTCTGAGCAAGCGGCTGAACACTTCCGTGTCAACTGCGCCAAGCGTCTCAAGCACTTTTTCATATGTCAGTTCCTGCCCCAAATAGAATGCAATGCACTGATCCAAAAGGCTCAATGCATCCCGCATGGAACCATCTGCTGCCTTGGCAATGTAACGGATTGCCCGCTCCTCCACATTTACCTGCTCTTTTTTCATAAGATCCGTCAGGCGTCCTGCAATCGTATCAATGGAAATTCTCCGGAAATCGTATCGCTGGCAACGGGATAAAATCGTAATCGGAATCTTGTGTGCTTCCGTTGTGGCAAGAATAAAAATAACGTATGACGGTGGCTCCTCCAACGTTTTTAACAGTGCGTTGAACGCTCCTATGGAAAGCATATGAACCTCATCGATAATGTATACTTTGTATTTTCCTTCGGTCGGACGGTATTCCACTTCCTCACGGATCTGACGGATATTGTCCACGCCATTGTTGGACGCCGCATCGATCTCAATCACATTCATGGAACTGCCCGCCGCAATCGCTTTACAGGTCGGACATTCCCCACAAGGGCTGCCATCCACCGGATGCTCACAGTTGACTGCTTTTGCAAAAATTTTTGCGATCGTCGTTTTACCGGTTCCTCTTGTTCCGCAAAATAAGTAGGCATGTCCGATACGATCTGCTTTTATCTGGTTTTTCAAAGTTGTTACGATATGATCCTGTCCTTTTACATCTTCAAATTCCTGTGGACGGAATTTCCGGTACAACGCCGTATATGACATGCTGTTTTTCCTCTCTTAGTTATGCCCGGCTCTGACGATGCAGTTTGCCGGGCATTCGTTTTTTATGTTTTTAATCACCAAAACTGATTCCGATACGTTTTGCTTCCTGAATCATCTGGCAGTCCGGATCAACGGTTTTCAATTTGCCGGAAACCTCTGCCAATGGCACACGTTTTGTCTCTCCATTGATCATTGCGATCATGCAGCCGTAATCTTCCTCAATGATTGCCTGTGCTGCTGCAGAGCCAAGTCTGGTACAGAGCACTCTGTCATATGGACATGGGCTTCCGCCCCGCTGTGTATGTCCCGGAACCGTAACACGGACCTCAACGCCTGCTGCTTCATAAATCTGATCCGCAATCTCATAGGAAACGGACGGATATTTGCGGTCGGCCACTTTTGCCTTGTATGCTTTCTTTGTCAGGGATGAATCCTCCTTGGAAATCGCACCTTCCGCAACTGCAAGAATTGTAAATCCTTTTCCTGCTTTTGTTCTCTTGTTGATAGCTCCTATCACTTTATTGATATCATATGGAATCTCCGGAAGCAGGATAATGTCCGCACCACCGGCAATTCCTGCATATAACGTCAGCCAGCCGACTTTGTGTCCCATAACTTCCACGATAAATACACGGTTGTGAGAAGCTGCTGTCGTATGAATGCAGTCGATTGCCTCTGTCGCAATGTTGATCGCGCTCTGGAAACCAAAGGTAACATCGGTTCCATAAATATCATTATCGATTGTCTTTGGAAGATGAACCACATTTAAGCCCTCTTCCCGGAGAAGGTTTGCCGTTTTCTGCGTTCCATTGCCGCCAAGGATCACAAGACAGTCCAGATTTAATTTATGATAAGTCTGCTTCATTGCCTCCACTTTATCGAGACCATTCTCATCCGGCACACGCATCTGTTTGAATGGCTGACGGGAAGATCCTAAGATTGTTCCACCTTTCGTGAGGATTCCGGAAAAATCTGCTGAAGTCAAAAGACGGTAATCTCCATAGATCAGCCCTTTGTATCCATTGTGAAATCCGTATATCTCAAGTTCATCCACATTATTGCTCAGTCCTTTTACCACACCACGCATAGCAGCATTCAGTGCCTGACAGTCGCCGCCGCTTGTCAACATTCCGATTCTTTTCATACGTAAACAGTCCTTTCTCATTACTATATTAAATGATTCCATTGCTAATCTAGATTATAATATATTTTTTTAATAGGTACAACTATTTCAAAGCTTGCAGATTATAGAAAATATGGTATACTAAACAAGTATTTTTATACAAAAAGAAAAGCGTATCACGTTTTTCTATGGAGATATACCCAAGTGGCTGAAGGGTCCGCACTCGAAATGCGGTAGGTCGGTAAATGTTCCGGCGCGCGAGTTCAAATCCCGCTATCTCCGCTGAGCCAGTGTCTTTACTGGCTCTTCTTTTTATTATACCTAATTAACCAGTTCTCATTTTACTATCTGAGGGAAATAATATGGAATTCATGAATGCATACAAGCATCTTGAAAAGTTATGTGGTGATATTTTAAATGATGAACGCCGAATCTCTGCTTACATTGATGAAATGGCAAAAATTTCTGATGGTTCTACTAAAGTACACAATTGGGATAATGATCTGAAAAAACTAAAGCATTACCGTTGGATCAGGAACCAGATTGTCCATGAACCGGATTGTCAGGAAGAAAACATATGCCATCCAGACGACGTTGCATGGTTAAATAATTTCTATTCAAGAATTATGAATCAAACTGATCCGCTTGCACTTTATTTAAAAAGTAGCAAGGTAAACCCTTTGACCAAAACACAGAAAGAATCTAATTACTCTCCACAGAGAAAAAAAATACACCATAAAACAAAGCGTTCTGCTAATTTTACATTATTTTTTATAATTTTAATAGTTTTAATCTTTGTTTTACTTATCGTTATGTTCCTTTTTCAAAAGTAGCGACTAAGAATTATTTTTTGCAAAAGAAAGAGATGGGCATGTGAAAAAACAAAAGTTTTTTCACGCGCCCTTTTCAATTATACGATTGCCTCTATTAATTTCTTTTCTTTTATGTGAACTTCTTTAACACCAATCTGCTTATTTTTATTAAAACAAAAACTCAGCATATATCCTGTTTGTAAATGGTAATAATCAAGGTACTCCGATAATTAGAGCTATCCATTTTTCACAAATTGATTTTTATCTTGTAAAGCAGCATCATACATCTTACTATTTAAAAATTCTTCCGAAAGAAAATAATTATACAAAACAGTCTCAAAAATTCTGTTGGAAATCACTGCTGTATCGTTTTCCCTTTTTATAAAGCCAAACATTTCTGCCATCTCAATTGCAGGATTCAGCGGATTGTACGGAATCATTTTTCCGTTAAACAATAATGCATAAATTACCTTTCTCAGTTCCGGATAATCTGCCAGTTTGTTTACCAGTGATTCAAATAAAGTGTTTTTTTCTTTGAGCAGTATATTTACCGCTTTTAATAAACCTTCCTTTGTCCATGAATTGTTCAGAAACTGTGGTTCTTCTGCTACGATCTCATCGATTAGTTTACATAATTTCGATACTAAAAATGGATACCCGGATGTATAATCGAAAATCATTCCGGCAATTGCATTAATATCCATTCCTGTTTTATGATCTCCCTCATATTCCTTAAGCATACCTGCAATATCTAGTGCCGAAAAACTCATATCTACAAGATAGTCTGCTGCTATATTCCATGGACTGTTTAATTTATGTTCACCATTTTCAGAAATTTTGCGTTTAATATTTTTGATATCATGTACTCCTGCTAATATCACAGATTGGAAAGTCGCCTTTCTGTCCCTGTTAATATAATAACCACGTAACTGCGCCAAAAAATCTAAAAACACCTGATTATTAGATGCACTGTCAACTTCATCAATCAGAAGCACTATTTTTTTATTTGATTGCTCACACCATTGGCTCAGACAACGAAATAATCTTGAAAGCGTAACCTGTCTCTCATCCCCATCCGCAAAACCCTGCAAAGTTGTTTTTATTGTATCTGGAATTTCTTCCGGGAAACGCATACAATCTAAAATTTCCCCTGAAAATGCCATGACAAATGAATTTTCGTTTTCGAAATCTGCATAACTCATACGCTGAAAGTCCAGACTGACTACCGTATATTCTTTCTGAAGAAATTCCTCTAAAGCACGCAGTGTTGTTGTTTTGCCATATTGCCTTGCACGGTTAATCGTAAAGTATTGTCCCTCATCTACCATATTTTTTATCTGCCGTAGACGTTCTGAGATATTAACCATATAGTGTAGATTCGGTTTACAATCTCCATTTACATTAAAAATTTTTGCCATGAATACCTCTCTTTTTCCTGACAATAACATGATATATTTCTAATTATAAGCTATCATTTTAGGGAAAGCAACAGCCACCGGATTCCGGTGGCTGTCTTTTTCGAAAATACTTTATTTCACATCTGTCACTTCGTAACCTGCATCTACAACTGCCTGTTTTAATGCTTCTACAGAAGCATCGCCTGTTACGACTGCATTTTTGTTTTCAAGGCTTACGGTAACTTCTGTTACGCCTGCGACCTCTTTTAATGCTTTCTCTACATGTGCCTGGCAATGGGCACACATCATGCCTTCGATTGAAATTGTTGTTGTCATAGTTGATTCTCCTTTATCATTGTTTGTTGATTTTATATTATTATCCAGTGCATTGTGCTGGTTAATATCTGCAATTGTACTTGCAGCGACATCCTGATGCGGTTCACTTTGTGTCTTTTTCGCATCATGCAGTTTTACCCATCTTAACCGGAGTGCATTACTTACCACACATACGCTGCTCAGACTCATGGCTGCTGCACCGAACATCGGGTTCAATTTTATCTGGAAAAGCGGATACAAAACACCAGCTGCAAGCGGGATTCCGATACTGTTGTAAAAGAATGCCCAGAACAAATTTTCTTTGATGTTGCGGATCACGGCTTTACTTAATTTTACTGCACCTACAGCGTCAAGTAAATCGTTTTTCATCAGTACGATATCAGCGCTCTCGATCGCTACGTCTGTTCCTGCCCCGATCGCAATTCCCACATCTGCGGAGGCAAGTGCCGGTGCATCGTTGACGCCGTCACCGATCATCGCTACTTTATGTCCTGCCTGTTTTAAGGCTGAGATTTTCTCCTCTTTCTGTGTTGGCAGAACCCCGGCGATCACCTCATCGATACCAACCTGCTCCTTGATCGCCTGTGCGGTCACTTCGTTGTCACCGGTTAACATAATGACATGGATACCGTAATCACGGAATTTCTGTACCGCCTCTTTACTGGTCGGTTTTACCACATCTGCAACTGCCACAATTCCAAGGAACTGTTTTTCATCTGCAAAAAGAAGTGGTGTCCTGCCCTGTTTGGCAAGTTCCCGGATCTGGTTTTTCTGTTCTGTGGAAAGGCTGATCCCTTTCTCTTCCATCATCTTCTCATTTCCGGCATAGTAGTGTGTACCGGACACTGTACCTTCGATTCCTTTTCCAAATAAAGCGTTGAAATCTGTTACTTTTTCCAGGGAAATATTGTTTGTCACACAATAGTTTACAATCGCCTCGGCAAGCGGATGTTCGCTGCCTTTCTCAAGACTTCCTGCAATCTGAAGAAGCTGCGTTTTAGCTGCGCTCTTTCCGGCAGCACAGATAATATCCGTCACGACAGGTTTTCCCTGTGTGATAGTCCCTGTCTTATCTAACACAACGGTATCGATCTGGTGTGCTGTCTCTAATGCGTCACCGGATTTGATGAGGATTCCGTTCTCTGCACCTTTTCCGGTTCCAACCATGATCGCTACCGGTGTTGCAAGACCAAGTGCGCACGGACACGAGATCACAAGCACTGCAATCGCAGTTGACATGGCAAACTCAAACGTTGCGCCGGAGATCAGCCAGATAACTCCTGTGATCAGTGCAATGGTAATAACGGCCGGCACAAAGACTCCGGCAATTTTATCTGCCATTTTTGCAATCGGGGCTTTGCTTGAGGAAGCTTCCTCAACCAGCCTTATGATCTGCGCAATTGTAGTGTCTTCACCGACTTTTGTTGCTTTTGCACGGATGAGTCCGGATTTATTTATGGATGCAGAGACAATGGTATCTCCCTCCTGTTTTGGCACCGGAATGCTCTCACCTGTGATCGCAGATTCGTCAAAAGAGGATTTTCCCTCCAGCACGATACCGTCCACTGCAACCGATTCACCCGGTTTTACAAGGAAGATTTCTCCTTTTTCCACATCTGCTGCATCCACGACCTGCTCCACACCATCTCTTACAGCCGTCACGGTCTTTGGTGCGAGATTCAGAAGTTTTGTGATCGCCTCGCTTGTTTTTCCCTTGGACTTCGTCTCAAGATATTTTCCAATTGTGATCAGTGTCAGGATCGTTCCGGCTGACTCAAAGTATAAGTCATGGGCATACTGATGTACGACCGCCATGTCGCCATGTCCCATCGCATAACCGATACGGTAAATTGCAAAAATACCATAGAGAATTGCCGCACCCGCACCGATTGCGATCAGGCTGTCCATGTTTGGACTTCTGTGCCACAATGTCTTAAATCCGTTTTTAAAATATTTCTGATTTGCGATCAAAATTGGCAGCAACAGTAAAAACTGTGTAAACGCATAGGTGATTGCATTCTCATTTCCATGCAGAAAGTTCATGGTAAACGGAGGCATCGGAATGTTGAGCCACTGATAAATCATATGTCCCATGGACACATACATCAGTGGTATCCAGAAAATCAGCGAAACGATCAGCCGTTTTTTCATGTTTTTCACATTCTGCTCTACGGCTGAAAGTCCGCTGTTTTCCTGACTGTCCGACTGTCCGGACGTTTTTGTCCCGGATTTTGCGTGCCCGTCTTTTACCGCCGCACCGTATCCGGCGTCCTCCACTGCCTTGATAATTCCTGCTGTATCAAGTTTATTCTCATCAAATTCGACCTGCATACTGTTTGTCAGCAGATTCACGCTGACATTTTCCACCCCGGTAAGCTTTCCCACACTTTTCTCCACATGGGATGAGCAGGCGGAACAGGTCATGCCTGTAACATCAAATCTCTCTTTCATGTATGTCGTCCTTTCCTGTTATGTTCTGCTTTTGAATATCAGAGCACACTATTTCATCAGTTTCTTCAAAAGTCCGCACAGTTCATCGACTGCCTCTTCATTTCCTTCGCGGATGTCCTCCGAAACACAGGTTTTGATATGTCTCGCCAGAAGTTCTTTGTTAAACCCATTCAAGGCCGCCTGGATTGCTGACACCTGTGTGAGAATATCCACGCAATAACGGTCGTCCTCCACCATCGCCCTAATCCCACGCACCTGTCCTTCAATACGACTTAAGCGTGTCATGAGCGCTTTCTTCTCCTGCTCATCACGCTGTTTATGTTTTACATTGTCATCCTCATTGTCTTTACAACAACATGTCATAACCTCCACATCCTTTCTGTCCATCGCACCCTCATTTTGTTATCTGAGTATTATTTTCTACCACTTATGATATTGTCATTCATTATATTCAGCATACCCCTGTGGGGTATCTTGAATATAGTATAGGATAACAGAAAAGTCAAGCATCATTATTTACTATTTTTCTCAATAACATAATTGCTAGCCGCTTAACTTAACAATGCAAACAATATAAGTTCATGCTATAATATACATATGCAATGAGCAGTGCCAATCGAGACTGTGCTTCATGCTATAAGAAAGACTATAATGAATAATTGCGAAACTCCTAAAAACGTGAATGAAATTGTTCAAAATTAACAAAAGCTTGAGAAAACACTGGGGAGCGGTCGGCACTTAGAAGGCAGGTGCGGCATAAGCCGTGACTGGCTTCTTAGTACCGCTACCAGCGACACGTAGCGGAAGCGTGTTTTCGAAAATTTTGTTAATTTTGAACAATTTAAAGCAACTTTGCCAGAGTTTCGCATTCCCCAAAAAACCAGAGAAAGGACTTCCCTATGCTTTTGAAAAAAGAAAAACCCGCCCAGATCGATCCCCTCGAAAACTGGCCGGAACATTATTATGAGATAGAAAATGCCAAAGAAAGAAAAGAGATTCTCGCTCAGGCGATCAGCCGGGGGCTGGATCTTCCAAATGATAATTACCGTATGAAATTGTTGGAAAAACGTTATGGAAAAGACGGCAAGAACGATGCCTTCATGAAAGCATGGATGATGATCAAAGCATCCGGTGCTGCCGGAATTTCTTTTTTCAACAAGCGGCATCTGCAAAAAGAATTAAAACAGTACATGAAGGATCTCTGTCTGCTCGAATACGCACCTGAGAATGAAACAGAACAGGCAGTTCTGCTGACAGAGTGGGAAAATTTTGCGAAAGTTCTGCTTGCCTCCTGCACGGGAAGCAAAACTTATTGCTCCACTCTTTTTGGCATTGTGCCGATCAAAGATGCATCCGTTGCAAGAAAAATCGCGGAAGAGATCGACTTCGTCACAAGAACTTACCCACAAAAGCTCGAACTTGCTGACGAATTCGCTCCGTTCCGCGAAGTGATGGTCAACACCTACTGTAACATGATAGAAAATGGTTCTTCCTACTGGTACGAAGTTGTAAACTCCTGATCAGAGTAATCCCTGATGAGAATCAATAAAATCAGATTAATCCCTGGATTAGGATAAATAAAATCAATACCGGAAGCACAAACTGGAAATATGGTTTTAATCCTTTTGCGATCTTAAGACCTTTTCCAGTATTTGCTTCTTCCAGATAGTTATCAAATCCCCATCCCCATTTTGTGACGCAGAATAACAGATAAATAAGGGAACCTCCCGGTAGCAACAGATTGCTCACAATGAAATCCTCACTGTCTAACACATCTCTGCCACCGATCAGGTGCAGATCACTCCACACATTATATCCGAGTACACATGGCATGCTGGCGATCAGTATGATCACACAGTTGACCAGTGCCGCTTTTTTTCGATTCCAGCCAAACATATCCATACAAAATGACATGATGTTTTCAAATACCGCAATAATCGTGGAAAAGCTTGCAAATGTCATAAACAAAAAGAACATTGTTCCCCAGATACGACCGCCTTCCATATTTACAAATACGTTTGGAAGCGTGATGAAAATGAGTTTTGGTCCTGCCCCGACTTCCACGCCGTAGCTGAAACATGCCGGGAAAATGATCAGTCCTGCCATGATTGCCACAAATGTATCCAGTGCACAGATTCTGACACCTTCTCCTGCAAGGCTGTTATCACGACCCATATAGCTTCCAAAGATCTCCATGGCTGCAACTCCGAGACTTAAGGTAAAGAACGCCTGATTCATTGCCGCTGAAACGGCATTTCCAATGCCCACTTCCCTCACCGTTTCCATATTTGGAATCAGATAAAAACGTACACCCTCACCCGCACCGGATAAAGTAAAACTGTGTACCGCAAGGATCACGATCAGGCCAAGCAAGGCACTCATCATGACTTTGCTTATTTTTTCCAGACCATTCTGCAATCCTCTGCTGCACACAAAAAAGCCCAGAATGACCGTGAGTATCATCCAGAAGCTCATCTGCAATGGGTCTGCAAGCAGGTTGGAAAATACTGCCCCGGCAGCCTCCGCATCCATGCCAGCCTGAAATTCACCCATCAGGAATTTATAAAAATAAGTTATCATCCACCCGGAAACTGTCGTGTAATACATCATCAGCATGTAGCAGCCAAATATCGCTGCCCAGCCGTGAAGATGCCACTTGCTTCCCGGTTTTTCTAACGCCTTGTAACCTAACACGGCACTCTTACGGCTTGCACGTCCCACGGCAAGTTCCATCGTCAGAACCGGAAGTCCCATGGCAATCAGGAACACGAGATAAAGTAGCACAAATAGCCCTCCGCCGTTTTCGCCCACGACATAAGGAAATCTCCACACATTTCCGATTCCGATGGCGCATCCGGCACTTACCAGAATAAACCCCAGACGTGATTTAAAAGATTCTCTTTTCATAATCTGATTCCTGACTAGATGTTTAACAGATCACTATATACTTTTAATGCTCCGTCTGTGTCATGTGCAAGAACACGTTTTGCAAGAACTTTTCCAAGCTGAACGCCTTCCTGATCGAAGCTGTTGATATTCCATAAGAATCCCTGGAACATAACTTTGTTCTCAAAATGAGCAAGTAAAGCGCCAAGAGTCTTAGGATTTAATTCCTCACCGATGATGATGGAAGATGGACGTCCACCTTCAAAATTCTTGTTGCGGTCGTCGTCTGCCTTACCACATGCAAATGCTACGATCTGGGCTGCAACGTTTGCGCAGAGTTTCTGCTGGCTTGTGCTGTCCTGTATCACAACATCCGTTCCGATCTGGCTGTTCTTAAATCCGATGAACTGAAGCGGAACAATATCTGTTCCCTGATGTAATAACTGATAGAAGGAATGCTGTCCATTTGTACCAGGCTCACCGAAGATCACCGGTCCTGTCACGTAATTTACAGACTCACCAAAACGGTTTACAGATTTACCGTTAGACTCCATGTCTAACTGCTGTAAATGTGCAGGGAAACGGCTCAAAGCCTGAGAGTATGGTAAAACGGCTGTAGCCGGGTAGCCGAGTACATTACGCTCATAAACTCCGATCAATGCGTCGAGCATTTCCGGATTCTCTAACATATTTTTATTTAAAGAAAGTTTATCTTCTTCTGCTGCACCGTCTAAGAACTGTGCAAACACCTCCGGTCCGAATGCCAGGGATAAGACAGCTCCGCCAACTGCTGATGTAGAAGAGAAACGTCCTCCGATATAATCATCCATGAAAAATGCTGCCAGATAATCATCACTCTTTGCCAGAGGAGATGTCTCACTTGTAACAGCGATCATATGCTTAGAAGCATCCAGTCCTGCATTTTTCAATGCATCTTTTACAAAAGACTCATTCGTCAATGTCTCTAATGTTGTACCTGATTTTGATACAAGTACGAAAATGGAATGTGCAACATCAATAGAAGCTAATACTGCTGCTGCATCATCCGGGTCTACATTGCTGATGAATTTTGCTTCCATCTTGAATGTGTTGTTTTTCTTTGCCCAGTTCTCCAGTGCAAGATACATTGCACGTGGTCCAAGGTCACTTCCGCCAATACCGATCTGAACTACAGTTGTAAACTTTTCACCTGCTGCATTTGTGATCTCTCCGGCATGTACCTTGTTTGCAAAATCAGCAATTCTATTCTGCTGTTCTACATAAAAAGAACGCTTGTCAACGCCATCTGCCTCGACTGCATCCCCTAACTGTCCGCGTGTCATATGATGAAGTACAAGACGTTTCTCGCCTGTATTCACAACTTCACCATTATAAAGAGCTGCAAATTTTTCAGAAAGCTGTGCTTCCTCAGCTAATTTTGCAAGTGCTGCAAGTGTGTTATCATCCACTTTTTTTGCAGCATAATTATATGCAAGTCCCTCTGCCATCGGTGTGCTGTATTTCTTCACACGCTCTGCGCCGTTTTCTCCGGACATTACTTTTGTCAGGTCAACCTCTGCAACCTTTGACAATTCTTCAAAAGAAGTAAGGGTATCTAAATTCTTCCACTCCATGGTGTTATCCTCCTTGTTTTGCGAAGCAAAATGCGACTGCCCTTGCAGGAGCAGAGGATTTTACTCCTTAATTTGCCTTTTATTTATACAACCGTGAAAAATTATACTATTAAATGTAATCGAATTCAAGTAGTGCAATACACCAAAAAAAGAGTCTCTTTCGAAATTTTGCTTAAAAATTTCACAAAAGAGACTCTCTTTTTATTTTCTATTTCTGATTTGCCGGTTCCATATTGACGGAACGTCCTTTGATCTTCACATTTTTCATGGCTTCTAATACTTCTTTGCCATACTCTCTCGGCACTTCCACGAAGGTGTATTTGTCGTACATATCAATCGCACCGACGAGTTTTCCAGGCATTCCTGACTCACCTGCGATGGCACCTAAGATATCGCCCGGTTTCACGCGGTCTTTTTTACCGATGTTAATGAAGAGACGAACCATACCTTCCTCTGCTCCGGTGTTATCCCAGTCGATCTCGCCATTCTCTCTGTCGTTTTCCAGATTCACCTGACCGAGTGCCTGTTTTAAGAAGGCTGCTGCGATATCCATTGCGGTGTAATCGGAATCATTGACCTGCTTTTCGATGATCTCGATCATCTCTTTTAAATCTTCATTCTCAATGATCTCACCGATTCCCTGCATCACTTTCTCTGCCTTGATCTGTGCCACATCATCGGAAGATGGGATTGGCATTGCAAGGATCTTGGTCTTGCAGTAACGCATGATATCTTTTAACTTGTAAACCTCTTTTCCTTTTACAAAAGTGAAAGCACGTCCGGTACGTCCTGCACGTCCGGTACGTCCGATACGGTGTACATAATACTCGTCATCCTGTGGAATGTCATAATTGAATACTGCTTCCACATCATCGACGTCAATTCCTCTTGCAGCAACGTCTGTTGCGATCAGGATCTCCACACGGCCGGAGCGGAATGCTTTCATGACACGGTCACGCTGTGCCTGCTTCATATCGCCGTGAAGCCCCTCTGCCATATAACCGCGGCTCTTTAACTCCTCGGAAAGCTCGTCCACCATTTTCTTAGTATTACAGAATACGAGGGAAAGCTTTGGATTATAGTAATCTAACAGTCTTGTCAGAACTTCGGTCTTGTCCTTGCGTTTGACATCATAATAATATTGCTCAATACTTGGCACGGTCAGTTCTTTTTTTACCACCTTAATGGTCACTGCGTCATGCTGATATTTCTTTGTGATGTCTAAAATCGGCTTTGGCATGGTCGCAGAAAACAGAACCGTCTGTCTTCCCTCTTCCGGGATATATTCCAAAATCGTCTCGATATCCTCACGGAATCCCATGTTCAGCATCTCGTCCGCCTCGTCTAAAACGATCGTATTGACTGCCTCGCAGCGGATCGTTTTTCTGCGGAGATGATCCATGACACGTCCCGGTGTACCGATAATGATCTGTGCACCGCCTTTTAATGCCTTGATCTGACGGTTGATATCCTGTCCGCCGTATACCGGAAGGATTTTCATGCCATGCATATATTTGCTTAATTTACGGATTTCTTCCGACACCTGAATCGCAAGCTCTCTGGTTGGTGAGAGGATGATCACCTGTGTCTTTTTATTATTTGGGTCTACTTTGTGAAGCACCGGGATTCCAAAAGATGCTGTCTTTCCGGTTCCTGTCTGTGCCTGTCCGATCACATCGACTCCTGACATCACAACCGGGATCGCCTGACTCTGGATCGGAGTCGCCTCTTCAAATCCCATCTCTTTGATAGCACGGAGTACCTGTGGATATAAATCTAATTCATCAAATCTTACTGTTTCCATATATTTTCCTTTCGTGCGAATGCGCAGTCGTATACGTTAGCATATTGTCGCCATTTTGTCAACTATTTTGTCAGAATACCCGTATCACATCCGGCACGATCTATGTACCCCGGCTTCCATGAAAAAGAAAGCTGGGTTAATATGAAAAGCAATCGAATACTCCCTGTTTTTCATCCATATCCAAGCAAAATCCAGTCGTCGTACACTCTACATGTATTTCTGTTTTTCCCCTGTAAAAATGTGATATGCCCGTCACCTCTAAAAAAAGCTGCCGTAGCAATAGTTCGATTGCGGATTGCTCATTATAACTTATGCCAATTTTCCTCTAAGGTTCCACTTTTTCCTGTTTTGAGGATAAATCCAGCTCCTGCCCACGGATATCCGCAATACAGATATCATTTCTGCTTCTCTTCTTTACCTGATATAACAACATATCTGCAGTATGTAGAAAATCCCAGCTCCTGTTTCCGTTCTCCGGAACTCCATACGAAATTCCCTGGGAGATCGTCACGATCGGCAAAGCCTTGGAATATAAATGCTCCAGTTTCAGATCCATAATATTCTGCCGGAGTGCAGCTGCCTTCGCGTACACTTCCTCCGCACTTGCACCTGCGTAAATGATAATAAATTCATCTCCGCCATATCTCGCACAGAACGTCTGTCTGTCTTCCATTTTTTTCAGCTCATCTGCAATTGCTATAATGCACTCATCGCCCTGCTGATGTCCATAATTGTCATTATACTGCTTAAAAAAGTCAATATCTAAAATCTCCATTGCAAGCGGCATCCTGTGCTCATAACAGTAATCTAATACTTTGTCCGAATAATCATTCAGGCGGTAACGGTTTGCCAGTCCGGTCATCTGATCTGTCTCCGACTGTTTCAGCAGCTTCACATTGACTGCTTCCATCTCCCTGCGGCTCTCATTTGCACGTTCGAGAGAACTTCTGACATAAAGCATGTTGACGATCATATCTTTGTTCTCGCGCTCCATGATCTCGGAAAGCTCATAATACAGACCAGCCGCCTGCAGATAACCTGCATTGTCCTGATTCTTGCGGTAGCCTTTGATCTTAATGGAAATGACTCTGCGCTGCAGATTGATCACACCTGAATCTTTCACGATCCGATCCAGCTTCTCAACGATCATCCACAACACATCATCCCGGCCGATCTCCAGCATCAGCCCGCAAAAATCACAAAGGTCGTCAAACACCTCCATGATCTGCACATTTTTATTGATTATTTCTACAATCTCCTGGATCTGTGCATCGCGTCTCACATAATTATGAGTCAGATGATAATATCTTGCCTTCAGGCAGTCCACATATAAAATGTCAATATCCTCATAATAAGACGCACATTCCGCATCCAGTTTTTCTATATAAACATGTGTCTTATCTAACATCCCCTGCAGCATATAGCAGCGTGCCAGATTCACGTAACTGGCCATCAGTCCGACATAATTTTCTTTTACATCCGGATTACTTTTGCAATATGAATGAGCCTTTTCGAAATAACTTTGTGCCTCGTGATACACACCATTTTCCATGTACAGATTACCAAGATTCTGCATGATGCTGATCTCCATCTTAGTAATCCCATATTTACGACAGTAATTCAATCCTGTCAGATAGTAATCCATCGCTGCAGACACATTTCCCTTGTTGACAGAAGAGATTGCCATCAGGTTGTAAGACCTTGCGATCAGCTCCCACTGTCCGGTCTGTCCTAACAGATGGATTGCCTGCGCAATGTTGTGGAACATGTGCTCCACATCATTCAGCAGATAGTAAGTTTCCCCACTGTAAAAATATGCAAAACCAAGAAGTGCCGCATCTTTATGTTCCTTTGCATACCGTTCTATATCAAGACAGCATTTGAGTGTATGCTCTGCGTCCTTTCCTCTGCTATTCAAAACTTCCTGTTTCCATGCGTTTACCACGTCATTTGATCCATGAACTCCCATGCAGTCTCTACCTTTCTGCCTGTTTTCAGTATCTCACTAAATTTTATTATAATCCAGAAATACCATGTGTTCAAGAAAAAGGAAATTTTTGCTATTCAAAAAATTCGATTGGATCGACCGGTACCCCATCTTTTCGAAGTTCAAAATACAGGTTACTGCCCTCAACCGAATAATATTTTGTCGGTTCCGTCACATAACCGATCACATGACCTGCCTCCACATAGTCTCCCACTGCAAACTCCGGTTCCTTAAGCTGTCCGTAGACTGCGAGATACCCATCTCCCAAATCTTCTGTCACGGTACATCCTGTCACTTCATTTGTCTCAATACTCTGGATTTTTCCTTTTGCTACCGCATAAACTTTGCTGTTGACATCCCCGGCAATGATGACCGCCGGATTGTATTTGTACTGGTCTAACGTTGCAAAATACACCGTCGAGTCCATGCTGTAATCTAAGATCACATTTCCTTCCATCGGCCATAAAATGCCATCTTCCGCAGCGAAATGGAGTGCCTGGGAAGTGTTTCCTGTCGGTGCTACCTCTTCCTGTCCACTGTCTGCTTCCTCACTCTCCTTTTCTACCTCTGCTGTCTCTGTGCTCTGTGTCTGCGGTTTTAAAATAGAAGCAACCTGATCTGCCTCTGTCTCTTCCTCCATTGCCACATTCTGGTTCTCCGTGTCCATCTCTGCTGCAATTTCCTGTTCTAACTGCTTTCTCTCCTGTTCCTGTCCTCTGCTATATAAAACAGTCATGCCGACTGCTGCAAGGATTACCAGCGTGCCTGCAATGATATACTGTTTTTTCTGCCAGAAGGCTGCCCATCCGTGATTCTTTCTCATATTTTTCACCGTCCATTGTTTATTTAGCAGAATACATTTACTGCTATTAACAATAGTGTTGCCACATTCAGACGGTTTATTCACAGTAATTGGAATCGTTTTTCATTCCACATTTTCCAGCTCTGTACCGGGAAAAAAATACTGTAAAATTTTTCTGTAATCCTCCCCTTTTTCAGCCATTTTCTGTGCTGTATACTGGCTCAGGCCAAATCCGTGTCCATGTCCCTTCGTTACGATCCGGATCTTGCCCGGTTCCAGTTCTGTCACGTTGAAATTTGCGGATTTTAAGCCAAGTTCCCCACGCAGTTCCTCTCCTGTGTAGGATTTCCCATTCATCTGCGCCTTTGTGACATACCCGGCACTATCCTTCTCTTCGATCGTGATCTCCCGATCCAGATACAGCACCGAAAGATAATCCGGCGCCTGTGCATCCTCATAACATGCCACACCTGAAAGGTAGGGCATATCCGAATCCGGATATAATTCTTCCATATTTCTTGTATTGCCCGCACTCACTGCATGGTATGCCGCATATATGTAATGATTCCGGTACTGCAGCGTCTCTCCGTCTGTCTCCTGTATCGCCTCCCTTATCTTCCCCTCTGCCTCGGAAAAATAGTCGCCCCACAGCTCCTGTAATTCGCCCATTGTCATCCGCCCCGGAAGCTCTGTCCCCGTCTCCTCTGCTGCCTTAAGGTTTGTGCGGGCAATCACACACTGGGCTTTGATACATTCCTCCGGTGCATCTGCGCTTATCTCCTTTGCGACAATGCAAAAAAGCATGTCCGCATCCTCCTCTTTTTCCGCTGTCCGGTTTACATTGCCCAGCAATTCTTCCAGCTGCATTTTCTGGCAAAAAATGGTGAGGAAAAGTGGTATGAGCAGCAAGAGCAGAAGTATGGTCAGCATCGTGTTTATTCTTTTTGCCAAGTTTTTTCTGTGCATAAAAAATCTCCATCCCATATACAAGTATATGAGACGGAGTCAGCTTTTATGAATCAAATTTTATCAGGAGTTCCTGTGGAAAGTTTATGACTGACCTCAGGGATTCTGTTGTCTGCAAAAGGTTAGGATACACCGATACGAATATGACAGGTGCTTTCGAATGTAAATGCTCGGCTTGTTGATTTGTCTGATGTCATGTTTGGACTTTCTGATTATTTATGTTCATTCAGAGCTGGACACTTCACGCCAAATGTGCGCCCGGGACAAACTCATTGCGAAAGAATCGTGCAGGAGTTAATACAGCAATATCAGCAGTTGTCCAGTCAAAAATTATCTGAACAGCTTAATTTTTGACTGGTTATAAACAATGCTGATAGCTGTATTTACTCCTGCCAGATTCTTGAGTTGAGTTTGTCCCGGGCGCACATTTGACGCGGAGTGTTCAGCTATGAATGTACATAAACCGTCAGTCCAAACATGACATCGGACAAATTTACACAATCCTCACGAATTTTCATTCGAAAGCACCTGCCATATTCGTATTGGTGTATTTTTACGTTATGATCAGACAACAGAATCTTTGAGGTCAGGCATAAACTTTTCACAGGAACTCCAGACTTCTATTATATTTTGCTGCCGATGATGTTGCTGAGCTGTGCGAACTGCTGAAGTGTCAGTGCTTCGCCACGGATGGTGACCGGAACGCCAAGTTCCTCAATGCTTTCCTGGATCACTTCTTTGGAAAGATGAATGTCCGGCGCATTGTTCAAGCCATTGGCAAGCGTCTTTCTGCGCTGATTGAAGGATGCACGGATGATCTTAAACATTAATTTTTCGTCATTCACCTGCACCGGCACTTCTTTATGTCTTGTGAGACGGATCACTGCGCTTCCGACATTCGGGCGAGGCATAAAACAGTTCGGCGGAACGATCGCAACAATCTCGGGTTTCGCATAATACTGCACTGCAAGGGAGAGTGCCCCATATTCTTTCGTTCCCGGTCCCACCTGCATACGGTCTGCCACTTCTTTCTGCACCATGATCGTAATGCTGTCGATCGGCACATGGCTTTCAAATAATCCCATAATGATCGGTGTCGTGATATAATATGGAAGATTTGCCACAACTTTGATCGGCTTTCCTCCATTTTTTTCCTCTGCCAGCTTATTAATATCTACTTTTAAAATATCATCATTGATGACTTCCACATTGTCGTATGCGCTGAGTGTGTCTGCCAGAATCGGGATCAGATTTTTATCAATCTCCACTGCTGCCACTTCTCTTGCATTCTCGCAGAGATACTGCGTCATTGTGCCGATTCCCGGACCAATCTCCAAAACAAAATCATCCTTTGTGATTCCGGACTCCTCAATGATCTTCTCTAGCACATGCGTATCGATCAGAAAGTTCTGTCCGAACTTCTTCTGAAAATTAAAATTATATTTCTGTAAAACCTCTATGGTATTCTGTGGAATTCCTAAAGTTGCCATATACTGCCTTTCTCTTCAAATAAACGATCTAAAAACTCTGCATACAGGCGGTTAAATGTTTCATGAAACGTAACTGCCACATTTACATCCTGATTTCCAGACATCTGTGCCTCCTCAAAAATAGCAAAGGCTGTCTCATATAAATCCGGGTTTTTGTCATAAAATACTTCCGTCAGACCATCCTGAAAGGCAAACTGCGCCTCCTGTGAAAGATTGTCCTTAAAATCCTCTTTGGAAATGCATCCACCCTCCTCGTAATCGGACAAAAAGATGTGTCCGCCTGCGGAGGTCACGAAATCTTCAAATGCCTCTTTTACATCCTCATAGGTTACCGGAACATAATTTTCCTCCCAGTAACGGTCAAATGTTTCTCTATCCGGAAATGCTGCTAAAATATCTTCCATACCTGCGCTCCTTTGTGTTTTCTGCTCCATTTATACTATCATACTTTGCAATCGTTCCGCAATAATGTATACAGGGTTGGCTCTAAGTGAAATTCCCTGCACATGTTTTCCACTTCCGCTAAATATTTTTTCTTCGCAGAGGACGGTAAGACCGGGCGGCGGACCGCACGGATCAAAATATTTTTCGGTGTGTGTTCAAAGTCAATAAATTCCAGCAGCTGGGTTTTGTATCCGCAGCACTCCAAAAGATTCGCCCGGATCGCATCTGTTGTCAGTGCAGAAAAACGCTCTTTGATAATGCCGTATCTTGTGAGCAGGGAATAATCCTCACTCTGGATCTGCTTATTCACCTCATGCTGACAGCATGGTACGGAAAAAATCATTTTTGCATTCCATGTGATTGCATTGTAGAGTGCAAAATCAGTCGCAGTATCACAGGCATGGAGCGTCACGACCATATCCACGTCAAACGGCGTCTGAAATCCATTGATGTCACCAAGCTCAAAGCGCAGATCGTCATAGCCATATTTTTCCGCCGCCCGGTTGCATTTTTCGATGACATCTTTTTTCAGGTCGAGTCCAAGCATCTGCACTTTCATATGCCGGATCTCTGTAAAATAATAATACATGATAAAAGTCAGGTAAGACTTTCCGCATCCGAAATCAATGATGTGTATTTCCTCACCTTTATATTCCCGGATCGCATCATCGATCATCTCGATAAAACGGTTGATCTGGCGGAACTTATCATACATGGACTTTACCACTTTTCCCTCTCCGGTAAAAATACCCATATCCACCAGCGGCGGGATCACCTGTCCCTCATCCAAAATGTAATTTTTCTTCCGGTTATGCTCTGTGACTGTGTCTGGTGCTTCTTTTGAAGCTTTCGCCCTGAGTGTCACCGCACCTTTCTTCGAGATCAGAAGACTGTATTCTTTTTTCTCATCCCATGCATTTACCTGCAGGAATGTATCATGTATGGCTTCCATCAAAAAGCCCTGCAGATCTTCTGCGCCAAAATTATCGTGAAACACCTGTTTCTCTGTATACTTTGCCGCCTGATAACCATCGCCTTTCTTCTCCACCACAATCTTTTTGTACTGGCAGTCTTTCGCCATCGGCTTACTGATAATTATTTTCATGAGCGGATTTGCTGACAGCTTTTCGATTGCCGCAATCCAGTCCTCATTCGCCTCAAATGTCTTTTCTTCTCCCTCTTCATTTGCGAGAATCACAAGACATTTTTCTTTTTCTCCCGGCTGCCGCTCTTCGCAGCCGTATTCTCCATCAAAAATCTGTTTTAGTTTCCACATGATCTATGCTCCTTACCGGGATTCGGAAATACATTCCTGTTCCAGCTTTATTCCTTTTTGTAACATATAAGTGATGAGTTTTCTCTCTTCGTCCGGCAGTTCCATTTTTTCTAACTGCATCAACCGCTTTTTGTCATTTTCTGTCAATGGCTTCGCATAATCCTCATACTTTTTCAATGTTTCAATGTCCATTTGAAACATTTGAAATGGGATCCCTGTTTTTCTTTTCAAGTGTTCTAAAATATAAAATCCACCTGCATCCAGATCTCCAAAATGATAATACTGTGCATCCGGCAATTTCTGATAAATCTGCATCAGCAGATTTCGTCTGCTGCGATTATGATAACCGCCAAGATAGATCACCAGACTGTGTTCCTGTTTAAAACGGTAAAAAGAAGTCAGATTTTCAATTGTGAATACTTTATCAATCGTCTGATCCGGACAGATATCCGGTACATCCTCCTCACTCCCCACCGCAACAGCGATTCCTTCCGGGAAAGCACTGATATCTGCAGCCTGCTTCCCAGCGCTGTAAATCTGTACGTTTCCCTTCATATACACATAGCCCGGCGTTTTATAAATCTGATACTCCGCAAGAATTTCTTCATTTTCAAATCCTGTCAGTTCTTCATTTTCCTCCCGGAATATTTTACAGATTTTTGGGATCAGTGTCTCGAATACTTTGCTGTCATGAAAATGTTCTATGGAAAATTCCCTGATATAACATTCTTTCCTGTTCTGCTCTACTTTATCTAAAGTGTCAATCAGTTGTTCTGTTTTCCTGTGATCCATAATGTCGAGATATTCTTTTACTGACTGTTCGCTTTCCAGCCGCGTTATCATGCGGGACAAAAAGCTTCTTGTTATCTCACCCTGCGTTTTCTGATAAAACTGCTCCAAAATCTGTTTTGTACGTGCCTCGGCTTCCCTCTTCGGCTTCCTGCCAAGCCTCTCATATGCCTCTTCCACATGATCCTCACAGAGTACAAGCTTCTCGATAATATATCCGGGCTTCTGGTTTTTCCATGCGATTGCGACCAGTCCCTCACGCTCCATCTGTTCTGCGGCTGCGTGAATGGTTTCTATCTCAAGCGAGCTCTCATCGAAATACTTTGGCATCGTCTTCTTATTGAACGGAAATGCAATATGGATCGCTCTCTGGTTTTCTCCTCTGGAGAGCTTACTGTTTTCGTATTTGTCCAATAGATCATTCAATATCTTATTTTCGACCGGATGCATAACGATACTCCTCCACGAAGCTTACTTTATCGTCTGTCAGTACTAATAATGTCTCCTGCATTTTCGGACCGATATACTGGATTTTATCCGGCGGCGCTGCGATCACGATCTGAAGCGGCAGTCTGTTCATAAACTCAAGAACTGCCCCGATCCTCTCATCATCCATATTGTTAAATGCCTCATCAAACATCACCAGCCCGATTGCCTCTCCGCCGATATTATTATTGTACAACTGGACAAAGGATGCGGCTACCGTCACATAGAACGGGGTCTGTGTCTCGCCTCCGCTCTTTTCCTCACAAACCTTAGAGTAAAGAGAATAGCTGCCATCCTCATGTGTGATCTTAATATCATAATCCATATAGGTGCGGTAATCCGTAAATTCATCTAATGCCTTGATCCCATTGTCCTGATCCAGTGCGAGCTTTGAAAATAGTTCATCAATGACTTCCTTATGATTCTCATGAAACAGACCGCTGAAAATGGACTCTCCCTGCACTACATTGAAATCGTCCATGATCATATCGTAATATTTTCCATAGCTTTTGCTCGGCAAATATAAAAATTCATATCTTTCATTGCTGAAGGTGATATCTTTCAATGCCTTATTGAGTTCTTTAAACTCTCCCTGTGCCTGCTTCATATTTTCCTGAAGCTTGGATAAAAACTGTTCCCGGAATTCTTCCTCTGCCGATAATTTTGCTTTTCTTACTTTTTCTTCATAATTCAGAAGCTCGGAGTTCACCAGTCTCTCCTGAACTGCCGCATATTCCGGATATGCTTCTAACGTAGCCGGTGCGCCAAAATCAAATGCCGTTTTGTAATCGTACATCGCACTTGTCATTTTCTTATCCGCATTCTCTTTTGTTGTATTATTCGCCTTACGTCTCCGGTCAAAATTCTGCCGGAACTGCTCTAATGTCTTATCACCGGTCTGTTTTTCGTATTCTTTCTTCCAGAGCACGATCTCGTTTTCTGCTTTCTGGGCAATGTCTGTGATCAGTTCATTCTTGTGTATGCACTCATCCTCGCACTCCACAAGCCTGTCTTTTGCATTGCTTATTTTCAGTTCGCAGGCTCCGCTTTCCCTGTCACTTTTGGAAATGTGGCTTTTCAGTTCCTCACACTCTTTCCGCATTTCATCCGCACGGATCTGCTTTTCGATCATGGTCGTATTCTGCTGCAGATTACGGATCTCCGTCTCACATTTTTCAATCTCAAGTCCTGTCCTTTTCAGTTCTGATACAATTGTAATCCTATACTTCACATCTGTATCATCATCCCACTCGAGCCATTGCAGCGTCACTTCCATATGTGTCATACGGTCTTTGCATTCTATTTTCTGCCGGTTTAAATCCTCCTTTTTCTGCAGTGCCTGCTCATACTGGACTTTGAATGCATTCTTGCCGATAAATGGAGTTGTATAGATTTCCGGTCTGATCGCAGATGCGACATGATTCTGATAGCGCATGCAATTTGGTGTGATAGAAACCGGATACTGTTTTAATTCATCCACTCTCTTACACATATGTACCTTACCAAGAACCATATTCACATACCGCTTCGCATAAATACTCTTCGACTCCACAACTGTTGCCAGACTTCCTGCCGGTGCAATGTCATATTCCTCGAGTTTGCCGGAATTGATCAGTCCCACACCGTATGCTTTCTTTTCTCTTCTCAGTTTTTCGTAAATACCAAGGGCAATGTCAAAATGTTCCGGCTCTACCAACACATAAAATCGCTGTGTATTCAGATAGCCCTCCACTGCATTTCTCCATGTTTCATCCGTGATTTCTAACATTTCACACAAAATCCTCGGCTTTGCCGTCCTTCCGATCTTGAGCAATTCCTGCTCCACACGCGACATCAGAAGCTCGACTGCCGAGGGATAGGAAAACCGGTGCTGTTTCAGATTACTGATCCGCTGCTCTGTCTCCTGCAGGTCTGCTGCGATCTCATTCAGCCGGCTTTGGATCTCTAAATTTTTCCTCTGCAGTTTTGTACTCATATGCTTCTTGTAAGCGATCGCCCGGTCAATCAGTTCCTGCGCACTAACAACGTCCTCCGTATCCTTCAGCCGGTGCAGCAGCTCATCATACTGCTTCATGCATTCATCCACATCCGGTATTTCAAGCAGTCTTTTTACTTTCTGTCCTGCTTTTTTTCCGCTCTCTAACAGTCTTTTCTTTTCCTGATATTGTATTTCTTCTTTTTCCTGTAATTCTTTCAAATATTTTTTCTGCTTTTCCAACGTCTGGAAATCTGAGTTGGCGTTCAGTTCCGCTAAAAGCAGTGTGCGGACTTCCTCCTTATTCTCCAGTTCCTTTTTCATGCTGCTGCACTTTGCATTCAGCTGTTCCAGACGGTAACTTTCGCGCCTGATCTCATCCTGCAGAACGCCGATCTGTTCTTTGGTCAGATCCAGATCCGACTGTGCCATAAAATATTCATACATCCGGTCAGATTGTATACAATCCACCACTGCTTTGTGGTGGCATTCGATCTCTGACAGTTTTTCAATTCTGTTTTTCACACCCTCCAGCGTTTTTTCCAGCTCCTGATAGCTTCTTACATTTTCGCGCAGATTGTCAATATTGACTTCTTTTTCATCCAGCACATAGGAATAGACAAAGTCCTTGATATCATCAATCGGTTTAAACGCCAGCGCCTTTGGGATCAGCTGAAAGAACTTATCCTCGATTCTTCCAAAACGCTGTTTGATCATTTTTTTGCCTTCTGCGTTCGTCTTTGCAAATAATTTGATGTTTTTATTGTTAAACGACCTAAATTCTGTGATGGTCCGTGGTCTGTTTCCGATCTTAAACATCTCATCCTCTAACATCACATTGTCCATGAGATAACGCACGACTGTCTCCTGCCCTTCAGTTGCCGAATCGATCACTGCTCCGATGACAAAATACTTTTCCTTGCTCTCCTCATAAAATTCCAATGCGACATGCGCACTGATCTCTCCGGTTCTCTCATAAGGATGATTTTCACGTCCGGTCTTACACCGGATATAACCGGTCAGCTTTCTCTTGCCGTTCTCATGGGCAGCCTTATTAAAATGATTTGTGGAGCAGGTCACAACAAATTGGATCGCATCTAAAAGTGTGGATTTTCCGGCTCCATTTTCGCCGGAAATCAGAGTTGAGTCCCCAAAATCTATCGTGACATCCGAGAAACGATGCCAATTAATCAGCTTCAGTCTGGTCAGTTTCTTCATCTTTTAATTTTCCTTTCCTATAACTGTCCACTTTGTCGTATACACTCTTGATATCCTCTACCCTCACTGCCATCAGGATGGAATTATAGATCAAAACTCTAGACTCCTCATTTTTCAGATCCGAATCCAGCAACTCAATCAGCTGATATCTCCGGAACAGACGGAGTGCATTTCCCATCGTCGTCTTATCGATCATTTTGTCACGGATCTTCAGGCTTAAAAACTTGTCCTGAATATCGCCCAGATTCACGATGACTTCATCGCTCACAGACAATTCTCTTTTCTTCTCGTCAAACAGAATACGCAATATGAGTAAAATAACGGACTCATATAATTTTAAATTCTGCCGGTTTGTATTCAGGGCGTTGGTAAGCTGCACAACGCCATATTCTTCGTTTATTTCTAATCTGTAGCCGAGTACTCCAAGTAATTCTTCAAACTTTTCTTTGTACTTTTGTATAAAATAGAAGTCACTTCTTGTTGCCTGATTCTGTCTGCATATAAAACATACATTAATCAGTTTATTACATATTCTGCGGAATTCATCCTGATCCTTCTGCAGCATGCCATTTAATAAATCCATTCTGCTCTCCCTCTGCTATGCGCTGTCAGCGTTTTATGATCGCAAAATCCGGGAAATCAAACTCTCCACTGATTTTATTCGCACCTTCTGCCTTTTCAATCCGATATCGCATCTTTTTTCTGGAGCCATACAGTCTGACATAGATCAGCCTGATAAAATCATCCATTGTTTCCATCGGAAGCTCAGACGCATAGATTTTTGCCCTGTCTCCTAATTGTTCTTCTACAAACCGCTCTATCCGTTCCGGGCTTAAAATACGCTGCATCTTTTCGGTCATCTTCCGCAGTTTTTCCTGCCTGAATTCCACATCCGGCATGGTCTCTATCAGTTCCTGCGGATGAAACTCTTTCTTTCCCTCAATTGGGCTGTAAAACGATTTTTCATCAATAAAACTGCTTCCAAACAACCGTACCAGATTCTCCAGATACTCAATCTCATAGATTCCATTCAGATCCAGCTGGCTCTGTTCCATCTGCTCTCCAATATATAAGAGAATCTCTTTCATCTGTCCTCTGACATCTTCCGTTCCTGCCAGCAGAAACTTTGCACGGTTTACTGCTGCTCTCTGGTATTGTGTGTTTTTCCGGTTGATCTCTGCCAGAATATCATCCATATTCCGGAATGCTTCCACAATCTCATGCAATGTCTGATATACCAGTTCTTCTGCCTGCCCGACCGGTATCTCCCGGATCGCTGCCAACTCTTCCGACGTCTTTGTGATATAACGTGAGCTATGTCCATGTGCTTCCAGCCGCTCTATGATCTCCGGCCGGAACTTCGAGACATTGTCTGATGTTAGCAGGCGGTGATACGCTTTATCTACAATATTCGTAATATAATCGTTAAACAGTGCATTCATAATCTCCGCTACGGTCTTATGCTTTGTCAGTTCATCAATGTAATGTTTGATATTTGAATTGAGATTCTTTAATCCTGTGATCAGCATATCCGTATTATCCCGGATCTGCTGTAACACAACCGCCGGATGATCCGTATTGGTCCGCACAAGGCTGTAAATGGTATAAATATAGCCCTGATATTCCACCTTTCGTCCGTCTGAAATCTCAAGAAGCGTTTTCATGACTTTTACGGCATAATCATAAAAATTGACTCTCTGCACATAACTCTTATCCGTCTCAACCTCAAGCCAGCCGTACTTCTCCAATAAGCGCAGCATCTCATTTGCCTTTTTTCTGGAATCCATGCCATTTATGTCATCTTCCTCAAATTCCGCTGCCTGATTCTGTTCAAAATAAAACTGTAATTCATCCACAAGGATTTCTCTCTCGATCCCAAAGGAAAGCTGTGCACTCATTGCCTGAAACAACCGGCACAGACAGTCCCAATATACAAGTCTGTTCGGCGATGCCAGCGGTGTGAAAAATTCTTTTGGAATAATACCAAATAATGGATTGGTCTGCTGTGCCTGTGCGTCATCCATATCTGAAACTCCTGTCCTTCCCTCTATTATGCCATGGTGATCCGCTCAATTTTGCAGGAATGTTTTTTATAATCGTCCTTCTTTAACTCTTTGCTCTCATAATTGATCCCAACAAGTATCACTTCGCCCCTGTAATCCTTCAGGCTTTCGACATACTGTTTTCTTTTGATCTGTGTGATCGCTGCTTCCGCTGTCTGATTCCATTTCAGCTCTACAACGATTGCCGGTGTCTGTGTCGTTTTTCTTGGAACAAACACCATATCTGCAAATCCTTTTCCTCCGGCAAGTTCCCGGTATACTACATAATTCTTCTTCGCTGAATAATACGCAAGTGCGATCACACATGCCAATGGATTTTCATCATTATAGGCAAGTATGGATGTATTCTCCTGATGTGCATTCTCTATCATCCGGGCAACCGTTTCTTCCTCACCGCGGATTGTGGCTGCAAGCAGCTCTTCGGATTTCCGGATTGCGTCCATAACCGGTTCCCAGCCACCATCTTCAATACAATTAATAAATTCCTTCTGTACTTCCTGATTCGGGATATGAACGGTACATGTATCAAAATCATAAGTCAGATATCCCAGATGTACCAGAAGTGTCAAGACATCATCTGCACTTGCAAATGTAGTCATATCATTCTGAAATTTATCTGGATTTATCTCAATAGAACTTCCCGCAATCAGTCTCGTTACAAGTTCTTTCAAATTATACATATCCATCTGGATATACTTTTTTAATGCCTCATAAGTCTCTGTTTTGGTCCAATAGCTGTCAAAATCATGTCCTGAAAGTGACATTACGACTGATCTCGGATTATAAATCTGTATCCCTTTTAAATCATAACCGTCATACCACTGTTTCATTTTATCATATGACATGTCATACTGCGGGCACAATTCCTGCACTTCCTGCTCCGTAAATCCTGTAAATTCTGCCAGCTCACGCTGATTGGTCATGGAATATTCATCAAACATATTAAGGGCAGAATGTTCTCCATATTTTTTAATCGGAAGGATTCCGGTCATATAAGCCAAAATGCAATAAGGCTGGTTCTTTAACAAATCTCTCAGGAAATTCAGATACAATTTTTGTGCTTCTGTATCTTCCCCTTTTACACGGAAAATGCAATCCCACTCATCTATAATAAAAACAAAAAAGCTGTGTGTCTGTGCATAAATCTCTTCTATCACAGACACTAAGTCTTCTTCGTAGTACGTCACATCTGCAAATTCCCGCTTCAATTCGCGTGTTACTTTTCGTGAAAGCAATTCCAACATCTCATGTATTGTCTCTGTCCGCCCCAAAAACTGCTGGATGTTTAAATGAATGACATTATATTTATTTAAATGTTCTTTAAAACTGCTGTCATCTGCTATTTTAAAATTTTCAAACAATTCCTTCGAATCGCAGCCTTTGCTGTAATATGCCACCAGCATATTGGCTGCCATTGATTTTCCAAAACGCCGTGGTCTGCTGACACAGATGTTTTTATGTTCACCAAAAAGTTGTGAATTTGTAAATTTAATCATCTCAGTTTTATCAACATATATTTTAGAATGAATCGCTGCATTTCGAAATTCTTCATTCCCAGGATTCAAATAAAGTCCCATTTTGACCTCCTTTGCTGTGACGATCAGTCCACGATCAACACGGTCTTTCCTTCAAATGCAAAACCGTACTCTTTAATCTGGTTTACTGTAATTCCTTTCATTTTCAGTTCTTCGCTGTATTTTCTTTCCCGGATCTGTGTGATCGCAGACTGCGCTGTCTCTTCCAGACTTTTTTCTTTTCTTGTGCTGCGCACTTTAAATTCCAGAATCACTGCGTTATCCTTTCCCGGATTCTTTGGTTCAAGCATGACATCATATCTTCCAAAACCACTTTCCCGGTTCGATTTCAGATAATATCTGTCCTGCAGATCAACAAGCAATCCTAACACAAATCCATGATAAAACCGTTCCGGTTCTGCTCCCGATGCTCTGTCTCCGGTATCAAAATAACTGAATGTCTGCAAGGCCACCCGGTTCATATATTCATTCATCGCATCCACATCACCGGCAAACATTGCTTTAATAAAGTCGTTGTAATCCGGTCTCGCCATTGCGAACCAGTCATGAATCATTCGATGGAACATCAGTTTCACTTCCAGATTCGTAAGTGCCAGCTGATACTTTGGCTCAGTTCCCTCCGGAATATCCTTGTACTTTTCATAAGAGAGGACTTTTAAGTAACCACTTGCCAGCAGAAGACTCCACACCGCCTGTTCATTACCGTTGAGCTGATCATAAACAATCTGTTCATCAATTTCTGACCATATACACTCTCCGCAAAGCAGCTTTTCGAATTTACTTTTGATATTGCGGTTTCCCTCACGGACTAATTTTGCCACCAGACTGTTTGCGCTTGTATTTGCCCAATATGTTGTGTACTGCTGTGAATCAAGATAATTTAAAATTGACCACGGATTATAAATATCTTTATATTCTCCGAAAATAAAACCATCATACCATCTTTTCACTTCGCTCTTTTCACTGTCTAATCCGCACTTTCCCAATGCTTCAAAGACCTCTGGCTCTGTGAAACCAAATGTTGTGGCATATTCATCAGATGTCGTTGTAACTACTTTCAGATTATTCAAATCGGAAAAAATAGACTCCTTACTCACCCGTGTGATGCCTGTCATAATGCCACGTTCCAATGCCGGATTTGTCTTGAAAGTTGAATTAAAAAGACTTCTTGTAAATGTCACCAGTTCGTCCCAGTAACCATCTACAAAAGCTTCCTGCATTGGAGTATCATATTCATCCAATAAAATGATCACTTTTTTCCCATAATATTTATATAAAAATCCTGATAAATAGTTTAACGAAAGCGTAGCATCTACATAGTCCATATGATTCATGATTTTCTTATACAGATTCACTTCTTCCTTAATCAAAGCATTGCTCTCTGTTATAAAATCAAATTTGAAATATAATTGTGCAATAAGGTCGCAGATTTTCTTTTGTGTCAATTCATAGGTTGGTTCTTTTATATTTGCAAATGAAAGACTAATGACCGGATATGTTCCCTGCAAATTGCGGTATTTCTCGTCATTCCAGATTTCCAGCTCCTCAAACAGATCAGATCGTCCCTCATATTCCATTGAGAAAAACTGCTCCGTCATGCTCATGGTCAACGTCTTTCCAAAACGTCTTGGTCTCGTGATCAGTGTAACACTGTCACCACTATCCCACCATTCCTTTAAAAAGGCTGTTTTATCCACATAAAAATAATGGTTTTCTATCAATGTTGAAAAATCCTGCACTCCAATCGCAACATTCACTGACATATTCTGCCTCCTTTTTGCTATCTTTGAAGAAAGCCTTTAGACTTATTATAATCTAAAGGCCTTGTGATCATCCTATGATATTTACTTTAAAACAATCGAAAGGCTCTCGCATATGCCATATGAAATGAATATTCGCCGCCCTTCTTTACTTCAGGCTGCATGTTTGCATAATTACGTTCCTTATATGACCAAAACATTTTATTCTTCCGCTTGCCATTTGGCAAAGTTTCATATATTTTATAACAAATGATATTCGTATCATATAAAAGCTGTAAGGCTTCACTCGCAGTCTCCATAAACGGTGGAATCTTCCGTCCTAATTCTCTTAAATACTTTATATATTCTAAATGTTTTTCCTCAAAAAATTTATAATTGAAATTTCTATGCCCCTGAAAATAATCAAAGAATATACTAAAATTATTATAATCTGAATCATCCATATAAATTAACATATAATCTTTCAATTCGCCTTTTAAATATGTCGAATAATTGGATAAAATACCTTCAAAATCAGAATGTTTAAACTGCGTACCACTTGTTGCATCAACCATCTCGTTTAACATGGTTAAAATATCTCTTGGTTTGTATAAGGAATACCTCAAGAATTCAACAAACGGATTATCTGGTGCTTTCCGTTTTTCCTGATATTCCACCTTGTATGGAAAATAATAATTCCAGCATTCTCCCAGTTCATATGAATAATCCTGCTGCTTCATAAAATAATCGTCTGCAATCTTAAATAACTTTGAATCAATATATTTGCGATAAGAAGTTACCCAATTTAACAACACCGAATTATTTCTAAGCTTCTGATTCATATTATGAACTGGCATTTTATACATAATGTCCGGTCGGATCAGCAACATAATTTTGATCTGTTTCTCTTTCAGGAATGATTGATTCATTTCTAAAACTGCATTTACCAGTCCAACCAAACACTCAAAATACTGCTCATTATCAATATCTCTTGGTCTTGCATCAATGCCATCCACAAACAAAATCGTTGGTTTTTTCAAATTAACACTCATAAATGCTTTTTCAAAACCATCTCTTATCTTCAAAAGACTAATCTGAAAACTCTGTTCCACATACTTCTGGGACGTTTCCGCAGATGCCTTAGTTCCAGTTGAAAACAGCCCCTGTTTCATCATCGAATTAATAGATGCAGAGGCATTGTCAACAAATTCAAAGGCATTCACAAATTCCGGTTTAAAAGCATCACTATAAAAAACATCTATTGCCTTCGATAATTGTTTATACTTAATGCTGCTGAAAAAAGTCTCACCATATTCTTTTCTGATCTTTTCTGCAAGAATCAAATAAATCAAATTAATCCATACATCTTTGAAACTTGAAAGTTCCAATGCTTTCTGTCTTTTCATATTAAGAAATCTCTGATACAGCGTATTTTCCACAAGTGAAATGGAACAAAAACTATTTATCTTATCAGATTTCGACATATACACCGAATATGCTGTTTTTCCAGATCCTTTTTCTCCAATCAAAAAATATTTATCCGGTTTGCAAATTTCTTCTACAATATCGTCTACCAAAAATATTTTTTCAAACAGATCTGTATCTTCATTTCCGGCAATGTAGTAATCGTATGCATCACCTTTTACCTGTTGTAATTCCTGAATTTTTTTCATAGTATTTCTTTCTGGCAAATCAAAACTCCTCCAACATAAAACTGTCGTTACTCCATACCTTTTTAGTTAATTATCGTTTATAGTAGTATAACCCATCTTATTCGCAAATGAAATAGTTCCCATAAAAACTTTATATTTTTCCTAAAATGAATTTTCTCATATATTGGAAATTTTGATTGACGTATCTTCTGTTCTTATGTATAATAAACCAAGCCGACAAACAAGAGAATCAATTCCTTGTTCGGTGTATATAATAATTAAGAGAACATAGAACATTAAATGTTCTTTAACATGAAAGAGAAAAGCTAGCGATGTTCTTGGTTATACCAGGAAAGGTTCACTAGCTTTTCTTTCATTAGAATTATGCTCTTGAATGTATATCGCCAGTTTTCCTTCCGCTGGAATATTTTGTCCTTTAACATATTTGAACACTGGAAGAAGTCTTGTTCTTACAACACCTTCATCGAATATTATTGATTTCTTCTTGCACATGAACAATCTCTAAGCCAAGCATTCACCTTTATATCTCATAATCAGCATATTCCGTCAACCCACTTATAATTTTAAGTAACTCTATCAACGGCGAACCGTTTCGCCCTTGTATAAATTTATTATATCTAGGTCTATCACACATGTTCAATCCAATCATGAGTGGTACAATACATAAAAAGCAAAATTGTCTACCTGTTCCATCTGAAAATGCGAATAACCATTGGTCATGTTCCTTATGCGTTGGTTTATATGCAACAGTCTTTGCCACTCTATAAAACTTTGCAATTTCTCTCAGTCCCATATTGAACATCTCTACAACTTGCTTACATACACTTTCATATACCCACGAACCATTTTCCAAACCTATGCCATCATAAAATCTACGCATATCCGGTTTAGGCAATTCTATTCTAAAATCAAAAAATCTTTCCAAATATCTGCATGCATCAAAGTCATTACCATAAAATTTACGTATCGTATGTTGCAATTCATCCATGTTGAGAGAAAATATGAACGTTATTCTTTCATTCCCAAAATAATGTTTTATTCGCTCAAGCAGGTGAATAGCATAATCCGGCTTACATCTATCCAATTCATCTATAAAGACAACCATTCTATTGCCTCGTTCCGGCAATATAGATTCAAAAAACGCAGCTATCTTCGATTCCAAATCTTTTGCTTTTTTTATGTTTTCCAATGGAGGTGTTCCCCTCAATGAATCCAAAACGCCTTTTACTGTTCTGCCTGTAAAACAATCCAATACATTTCCTGCTAAATCCAATATTCCTCTTTCATTTTCCAGACTTGTCAGCCCATCAATTTCCTGCAAAATCGCCAATACCAAGGAAAGTACTGGATCCTCATCATTGTCATTCATCCACGCATCATAATATACTGTTACGAACGGTTGTATTTCTATCTCCTGTTTTTTTCTTAGTTTTTCCCATGTTTTTTTTATTTCTTCTCTATGTTCAATATTCTCATAATATGGGTTAAACGCTTCCAGTACCAACTTCGTTTGTTTTACAAAGAAAGTTTTTCCTTCACCCCATCTAGCATTAAGTGCAATTACAGTTCCACTATCCAAAGAATTTAAAAATGATACAAATGAAAACACATCTGCATCTCTACCAATTGCATCATCAATAAATGTTGTATATATATTTTCTTCCGTTGCTAATAAATCAAGTGCCTTCATTCTTTCCTCCTGCTGTATTACTTAATTTAAGAAGTGCCGGTTAGCATTATTTCTAACCGTCACTCTTGCTCCTACATTCCACAAAGATTACATTCTAAAATCTGATAATGCCGCAAATGAACTCAGTATTGACTTGAAAAATCTTTCATACAACATATCATACTGCCCTGACAAATCTGCAACTTTCAAAGCTTCTTTATACTCATCTTTTTCCTTATCTCTGAAAAATACCGGGGATACATTTCTTCCGGTATTTTACGGTAATCAATTGTTTCGAACTTAGCTCCAAGCACCAGAGTATTAGACTCTCTGTATCGCCCTCCATATTCAGAGCATGGAGCAGTAGAAAACAGTTGCTCATTCAAATGCTTTGCATCGTATATACTGATTTCACTCTCAGCTTCTCTAAATGCATAATCATATGCAAACGTCAGACCGGCCACCTCAACAATATTTTGATTTTCTTCTCGACAATACGGACTGTCTTGTTTATGGAATCGTAAGTCCATTACAATCGCTGCAGCCATTTCCATATCAATATCGATACCCTCTAATCTACTATCATGGAATACATACTCTGTCTTAAATTTCTGACATGCATACTCTGTTGGCTTCAATTTGAAATTGTCACCTATTGCATCAAATAACTGCTCGTACAAAACTGTATCGTACTTATCTTGTTCTTTTCTTTTAACAGCAGGCTTGTACTTTCTGGCTAATTTTTGCAACGTCTCCGCATCTGTATCCCCTTGAATCATGTGTAAGCGATATGCAATCTTATACAAACATGATAAGAAGCTAGCACCAAAATAATCTGCAATTAGTAGCACTCCATCTAAGTCAACATAACCATCTTTAGCATATTTTTGCGCTTGTTTTTTAAGTTCTGCTGTCGGCATCAAAAGTTCTGACGCAAAATTCTCCGCGTATTTTTCAATCTCAGACCTCGCATTAGTTGCACACATAAAACCACTATGCACATCTTTTAAATGGTGGCATAATTCATGCGCTGCCGTAAATCTTTGTCTTACAATTGGTCTTAAAAGATTTATACCCACTATTGGAAAATCTTCTTCATCTTCTGCCGGAATGTAAATTCCTTCGTACTTTTTAAATGGTCTTAACAAAAAAGCAATCTTCAAATCTGTTAACATCTGAAATGGATTAATCGGATAAATTATCTCCTTACCACAATAGTACTCTCGAAGAAAAACATTGGCCAATTGATCAGCAGACATACCTCCACTTGCCAATTCCTCAAAATCAATTGCCAAACTACATCCTCTCTTTCATCATCCTTTTAAATTCAATCAAATTTAAAATCTCCTGTTGATCTGCTTCATCTAATGCTCCAAATCTACGAGCAAACATCTGTACTGGCATCTCTGTGCTTCGTCCATTTAATAGTTCATCCGCAGGGATTTGAAATAACTCACTTAACTTACCTAATTCATCCGCAGACACCTTTCTCTTACCTGATTCAATCTCTACAATCGCAGTGCGATTAACACCCAAAAACTTAGCCACATAATCTTGTGACAAATGAAGTTCTGTTCTTGCTTCTTTTATCCTCTCGTATAATGCTCTCATGACATATTCCTCCTTCTATCCATGCCTGCAGCATATATTATAGTACGGAAAGGTGTATTTTTCAACACAAGCTGTTGGTTTTTTCAACTTTTCTTTTAGATTCTTCTGAGTTCTCCAATCCTTATCTAATATATCTTAACTTCCTAAAATTTTACCACTCAAACAGTCTGTCATCACTCACTTAGCCCATATTCTTTAATTAATCTTTTTACGGCTGTTTTAGGAGAGTCATTATTTATCTCAAATCTATTTCTTGTCCGGCTTATATACCTTGTCATACTCATTCATTATAGTAAGAGACGGGCAGAAAATCAGCGATTTTCTGCCCGTTTTGAGCATTTATTTTCGATTGAATATCAACTTCTACTGGAAGTTAAGATTTATCATCCCACGTCATTTCAGCATTTTTTCAGGAAATTACTCTCTTCTGTATAATCATTTCAATCATTGCAATGATTGCTTCTTTTGTTTTGAAATTATCTTCAACAACATATGCCGCATCAATATCAATATCCAATGCATCTTCCAATTCTGCAATCAAATTTACTACTTGAAGTGAATCCAGAATTCCTGCATCAAACAAATTATCTCCATTATATAAAATGATATCCTTATTTACTTCTGCAATTACATCTAATATTTTTTGTTTCATGTCCTTCTTCTCCTCTGTCATTACGTTTTTTATGTAGTTCAGATTTCATAATCGCTTTTCTGTAAAGCAGATTACTTGCTTCACTACCATTTCTTTTAACAACTATTAAAGTTATCTTAATTTATCCAGTTTCATTAATAATCTCATACCGTAGCATCAATTGATTTTCATTATCAAATGGAATATATATGCTATCTTGTCTTGCATCATGATCACAGACCGATATCTTCTTGTATCTTCTAATCTGAATATCTATACCATTTTTTTTAGTCCTTGCAAGTGGAAAAATATTATTCTTCCCATAATCTAATGCTCTAAGAAGCTTGTATATTTCCTTTGGAGAATCGTCTAGATTAAAACATCCATTTCCAGGAATCTCATATGATTTATAAATCCTTCTATCCTTTTCAATAACCTGTTTTTTCCTAATAGCTTGGTTCATAAGTACTGACTCGTAACATTCGTCAAATGCTTCTCCTGCTAGGCGCATTTGCACTGCCACTAATTCATACGCCTTAATATCTGCGGTTACATCACACTTCTTTTGAACAATAATATCTCCTTCGTCTACTCCTTCTGTCACATAATGCCACGTTATTCCTGTATAATCTTTTCCTTCATAAATTGACCAACTGGGTGCATTTCTTCCAGGTAATTCTGGAAGTAATGCATTATGAAAATTTATTATGACTATATTCTCACTTGAGACAATTTTTTCTGGAAAAAGATAATTATTACTCGCACTTATTATAAGCGTTTTCTTCATCAGTAATTCTTCAAAATATCTAGTAAGATCCTTTTTATCTTGCAAAATATTATACGGAATTCCTTTTGCTTCAGCAAGTTTCTTTGCAGCATTAAATGGATGAACCTCATGTTCAATGTACTCATATGTATATCCATATTTTGATGCTAAACTATAAACTGTTTTAAGCACTTCGCCTGTAACTACTCCATATCCAATAACTACAACATGATCAAACTGACACTCACTCATTACATCAACTCCTTAAGTTTTATTCTATCAATTTTTCCATTTGCATTAATAGGCATATTTTCCAAATATATTACCTTACCAGGAATCATATACTCTGGAACTAACTTTTCTATTCTTTCCTTAATATAATCTCTGTCAACTTGTGCATCTACAAAAAGAACTATTTTTTGATTTTTTTCGTCATATAAACAACAATTCAACGTAACTTCTTCAAGTGATGAAATTGCTGTCTCAATCTCTCCAAGTTCTATTCTATGTCCAAGGTGTTTTATCTGAAAATCTTTTCTTGAAATATATATAATTTCTCTATATTCGTTATATCTAACAAGATCTCCTGTTCTATAAATTATCTCCGGAACAGCTTTATTTAAAGGATTTTGTACAAATGCACTTCTTGTCTTTTCAGGATTATTATAGTATCCCATGGCTAGTGATGTTCCTCTTACACACAACTCACCCACTTCATCATCTGTAACAAGCTTATCCTCATCATTTAAAACTAAAATATCTGTATTACTCATAGGTATACCAATCGGAAGTGGTTCATCATCTGAAAATTCTCTGTCAACAATATAATACGTACATGCATCTGTTATTTCTGTTGGTCCATAAAGATTTGCATATGTCACATTCGGAAGGAATTTTCTCCAGATATTAAGTTGTTTATTAGGCATAACCTCACCACAGAACAGTACACGCTTAAGCGTATCTGATAAATCTACATTTCTAAATGCTTTTAATTTTGAAACAACGATTAAAGCAGATGGTACCCAAAAGATAGTATTAATTTTGTTATACTTTATATATTCAAGCAATGGAACTGGTTGAAAGAATAATTTCTTCGGAATAATATTAAGCGTTGCTCCCGTTTTCATGCATGAATATATATCTAAAATTGAATTATCAAAATAAAAAGGTGCCTGATTTCCAAATGTATCTTTCTGCGTAATATTAAAAGTCTCTGTAACCCAATCTGTATAATCAATAACAGAACGATGGCAAATAGATACCCCCTTAGGAACACCTGTTGAGCCTGATGTAAATAACACATAAAGCAAATCAGTATCTATTATCTTTTCTGTGTAGGGTTTAACCGCTGTCTCATCCTCCTCGGAGCATATAGTCTCTTCATAAATTATATATGAGCCATAAAAATTAAACTTTTCAAAATTAGTTTTTAGCTTATTTGTTGTAATGACAATTTCCGGTTTCAATACTTCTAAAATTTTATCTACTCTAGACTGGGGCATTTCCGTGTCTATAGGCGAATAAAAACATCCACTATAAGCCACACCCATAAAAGATACCAGTACCTCTTTACCCTTCTCAAGATAAACTACAACCGGCTTTTTCATCTCTCCTTTATTGAGTTCTACTATCTTGTATGCAATCGCAAGGCTCTTACTTCTATATTCCTGATAAGTGATATTCCCAGATATATCTTGAAGTGCTAACTTATTTGGTAACCTTTTGGCTGTCTCATCAAGCCATGATAATACAGAATTTTTCATAATCATTTTCCTCACTTATATTATATTTGGTCGATCTTGATCTGCGTCTGCTTTGGTAAACAATGAATTATATTCCCTTGAGTCAACCCATATGTCAATGTTCTCTTGTACAAACGGTTCAAAATAATTTGGAATTATATTCCCATCTTCCTCGTTTACTTCTACAAATCCTGCTTCATACACATCTTCTTCATTAATACCAGCGCAATAAAAATCAATATACTCTGCCCCATCTGTTTCACTAAGTAAATTTTTTAAAAATGCTCCTATTCCCGAAATAAGAGTGCGCTCACCTATATAGTCCACAAATCTAATAGCTATTCTGTCTTCATATATTTGTTTTCTAAAAATTATAAGTGCATCTACGTTTCCATCCCTTTCAATGCCATATACATCATAATCATATATTGGATGGGTAAAAAATCTATGATTTATGTACCAGTAATCTTTATATGGAGTTGTATGCACGTATTTTCTACAATCAAATTTTTTCACTACCTCGTTAATATCATGAAACCTAATAACATTGTATTCCTTTGAACCTTTTTTTCTTTTAGGGATTTGTTTTACTTTAGCTATCTTAAAATCGTTAAAATCAGCTAGCATGTAATAATGATGCATTTTGCATGTGTAACGTTTTAAAAGTACTTTTAACACAGGGATGGCTGTTTTCGGATTATCTCCGACATCCAAATCACATCTGCATCCAGTCAATTCTTGTCTACGCTTAATTAATTCTGCACCGAGCATCCCCATATTGCCATCAAGAACCTTCCATATACTTCCCCATACATCCATATATTCTTTATCATGAGAAGCTTTCAGAAATCCATTTAAACACTCAATAGTTCTTTTATTTTTATCAATTGCCAATATAAAATTAACCGTTCCATCATCCTCAAGAAATTCATATTCAAAAAATTCTCTATTAATTGCCATAATATGTCCTTTTTTCCAATGGCTATCAATAAATTCCATAATCTTCTCTATATCATTAATATTTGCAACCCTGAATTCATACTGTTCATCATAACTATTCAACATGCGTCAATCCTCTCATATGTCATAAAGTTTGTAGTTTTCGCTTTTTGGTGGAAAATCATTGCAATCAAGTCTTGGCAACTCTAAGGCTGCATCCATACATATGTCCGCAATTTTTACTTCTGTTGTAAAACCAACACAAGCCCCTTTCATCTTAATATAATCAAGCACATCTTGATTATAACTGCCATACGGATAATTCATTACCCAATGCTTTCTATCAATAAACTCATCTAACGTATCGAGTGCCTTATCCAAATCCTTTTTCATCTGCTCTTTTGGAAGTTTTCCCAGCCAATAGTGATCATATCCATGCAAGCCTATGAACATGCCATGTCTTTTCATTGTTCTAATTTGCTCCTCCGTCATATATAGCTCATAGGCTAACTGTTCCTCTGATACACCAACATACTTCTCAAAAAGATTACTTGAAATTGTATTTCTTAACCTTTCTGGCAGAACCGTCTGTAGCATCCTCTTAACAAATATTGTTTCTTTTATATCAAATCTGCTTTCCACAGCATATTCATTAAATAAGTCATCAGTTGGTGCATAGTCAAATTCTATACCTCTGTAATAATCCATTTCCTTTTTTACATCTTCAACAAGCTTACATATATCAGCACTTGCCAAAATATAATGAATCTTATTCACATCCAACAGCTGATGAGTTGTAAATGTCTTTCCTGGAATGAAGAAAGATCCCTGTATGCCAAATTCTTCTAAAATAGGAAATGCAAATGTATAATTATCAATATATCCATCATCAAAAGTAAGTAAAAGTGCCTTTTCTGATAGTTCTGATTTTCCTTCAACAGCATCTATTACCTGCTCCATTGTTACAATGTTAAAGTTATTTTTCATATATTCTATTTGTTGTCTAAATAAATTTGTATCAAGCCCTTTTATTTGAGGATATCTGCTATGTACTATATCCCTTGTGTAATGATACATGGAAATATATAATTTACTCATATGTTTAACTCACTTTCAAAATATTTGCTTACTATCTGTTAACTGTTTTTATTCTCCTTCTATAGAATTAATATGCTAAGAATTTCCCCTATTATAAATATAAAATTGAATGGATTGACCTCACAGCATTTATATCTTTTTCGCTGGTACTCCGGCTGCCTTACAATGATCATCGACATCTCTCACGACTACCGATCCTGCACCAATCACAGTATTCGTTCCAATCGTAATACCCTGTATCACATTTGCACCCATACCAATTTCTGTATTGTCGCCGACTATCACATTTCCTGCTAATGTGACATCCGGACTTAATGTTACATAATTGCCTAACTTTCCGTCATGGCATACTTTGCTTCCGGTATTCATAAAAACAAAACTCCCCAGTGTTACATTGGTTGAGATTCTTGCATCCATACTGATAATGCAGCCTTTCCCCATCTGCACATCATCACAAATTCTTGTATCACCAAGTATTATGTTCGGGAAAATAATATTTTTATTATTTTTCAATTTCTCTACAATTTTTTTTCGAAGCTTTGGCTCTCCAACACAAACTGCCACGTTTGTTAATTCTGTTCTTGCCAGTAAATAATCATCATTTCCAATATACTTTATGATTTGATTTCCCACTGTAACTCTGCTGTGTTCTTCCGGCGGCATTCTATCTACATATCCTAATATATTCCAATTTTCTGCTGATTTATTCCGTTCCTGTATCTGCCACACAATTTCCCTCATACAGCCACCGGAACCAACTAAAATAATATCCTGCATTTTTCCATCCCTTATGACATTAGTACATCCTTAATCTGTTCCACAACATAAACAATATCATCTTCCGTGATCTGTGTGCTGCTTGGGAAATTCAAGATGCATTTACTATAATAAGGTGCTTTCTCCATCTCATAGGCTAAAGCATTCTGATATGGCAGCTGTTCATGGATCAGTCCCCAGATTGCCCGTGTCTGTACACCTCTTTCCTGCAGCTTTGTGATGATATCCCTTAAAGAACCATTCACTCTTTCCATTGGAATCTCAAGCGAATAAAACCACTGATTTGAGTATGTTCCTTCTCGAAAGCCAAGTAATTTTCCGAGTTCAAATCCATCGAATAGTTTTTGGTACAACTCATAATTTCTGTGTTTTCTCTTTATAAACTCCGGCAATTCTTCCATCTGCGCCACACCAAGCGCTGCCTGTAAATTTGTCATGCGATAATTATATCCAACTTCATTATGAATATAATAATGTGGATCATCCTTTGCCTGTGTGGAAATATACTGCATATGTGCAACTGTTTTTGCATCTTTTGCTGTCACTGCACCGCCACCACCGGTTGTAATGATCTTATTCCCATTAAACGAGTATGCTCCAAAATCTCCGATCGTTCCCGCATACTTTCCGGCAAAACGTCCTTCCGTGTAATGGGAACCCAATGCCTCTGTGGCATCTTCTATCACCTTCAAATGATACTCTTCCGCTATATCCATAATGCTTTCCATATCTGCCAGATTTCCAAACACATGCACTACAATAACCGCTTTTATTTTCTTGCCAGAAGCCGTGTGAATTAATTGTTTTTGTTCTACATGGCACTCTTTTTCACAAAACTTCCGCAGCTTGACCGGATCCATGCATAAGCTGTCATCACAATCCATAAATACAGGCTCTGCAAACTGATAATGTACCGGATTCACTGCTGCAATAAAAGTCAATGTCGGCACGATCACCATATCTCCCGGCTGTACATTACATTCCAATAACGACAAATGTAATGCAGATGTGCCACTCTGGCAGGCAGCTACTTTCTCTACATGAAGAAATCCTGCCATCTGTTCTTCTAGTTTTGTAATATAGGCTCCGCCTGTAGATACCCAGCCCTGATCTATTGCATCATCTACGTATTTTCTCTCATTTCCCTCAAAATTCGGAATTGACAATGGGATAAATCGACTCACTTTCTTCTTCCTTCTTTCCTTTGTTAAAACAATAACTCTGTCAATCTTGCACACAGATTCAGTTTACATCATGTATGCTTCTATACATTATAAATATCTGTTTTATATGCAGCCATATTCTGTCTGATCCATGCGATCGTCTCTGCAATCCCCTGTTCAAAGGTGTATTGCTGCTTCCAGTCTGTCAGTTCTTTTATCTTCGCATTTGCTCCAAGCAGACGATTTACCTCACTCTTTTCCGGACGTAGCCGCTGCTCATCACATACAATTTTTGCATCCGGGTTAATCTGTGCAATAATTTCTTTCGCCAGATCTCCAATGGAAATCTCACGCTGTGTCGCTATATTAATCTCCTGTCCGATGGTTTTATCAGACTCTGCGATTGCTATAAATCCTGCTGCTGTATCTTTCACATAATTAAAATCTCTCGTTGGTGTCAAAGAACCAAGTTTGATCTCTTCTTTACCTGCCAAAAGCTGTGTAATGATCGTCGGGATGACCGCTCTTGCCGATTGTCTTGGTCCAAACGTATTAAACGGCCGGACAATTGCAACCGGAAGATTGAAGCTGCGGTAAAAGCTCTCTGCCAGACGATCTGCCCCAATTTTCGTTGCGGAATACGGCGACTGCCCCTGGAATGGATGCTTCTCATCAATCGGAACATACTGTGCTGTTCCATATACTTCCGATGTGGATGTCACCATAATTTTCTCTGTTCCCAAGTCCCTAGCTGCCTGTAAAACATTTAAAGTTCCCTTGATATTTGTATCAACATAGGAATCCGGTGAGTGATAACTAAATGGAATAGCGATCAGTGCCGCCAGATGAAAAACCTGATCGACACCTTTCATTGCCTCTCTCACTCCATTCGGATCTCTGACATCTCCACTAAACACCTCGATCTGATCCAATTTTTCCTTTGGTAATGTATCTAACCATCCCCATGTATTAAAAGAATTATAATAGGTAAAGGCTTTTACATCATAACCTTTTTCTAATAAGCTTTCTGTCAGATGACTTCCAATAAATCCATCTGCTCCTGTTACAAGTACTTTCTTCATTCTATATTCCTCGTTCTTTCGTCTAATTATTTATAATACTATTATCAATTTCAATTTATTATGTAAACCCATTATTTCTTGTAATTTACTCTTCCTACTCTGACTTCAAATCCAATTTTTTCTCCATCCGGTGCATCTCTTCAAACTCACCCATATCCAGAAATGAATCCTCACTAATCGGATACATGCCGACCTTGCGGTTTTCTTTCAATAATTTATCCGTAAGATCTGTCATATGATAAAATGTGTCCTCCGGAATTTCTTTTTTCAATTCAGGATTCAATATGTACATACCCGTATTGACAAAATATGATAATTTTGGTTTTTCCTCCATAGACTGCACTGCACCATTTTCACTGGAATGGATAACACCATAGGGTACTACAATATTCTTTAGTGCAGAAACGATTGTCAGTTCATTGCCGCTTTCCCTGTGATACCGGTAGACATCTTCGTAATCTGCGTGGATCAGTATATCACAATTCGTCACGATAAAAGGCTGTTCAAAATCTTCCTCTATCAGCCGCAGGCTTCCTGCTGTTCCTAATGGCTGGTTTTCTTCTACATACTTTATTTCATAATCTTTTGCCGTATCAGTGAAATAAGATTTGATCATATTCTTGCGGTAATTCACAGTCGCATAAAAATCCGTCACGCCAACATCCCTAAATTTATCAATAATCCGTTCCATAATCGGAATATCCCCAATCGGAATCAGCGGTTTGGGCAAAATCTTGGTATAAGGATATAACCTGGTTCCTTTTCCTCCTGCCATAATGACTACCGGCACTTTATCTAAAGAGAGACTTCCTTCCCTCACCTCAGTTTTCTGTTCCTGTTCAAAAAGAATATCAATCACGATTCCCTTTGAATTGAGCACAGGCAATGCAGTGATCGAATATCGTCTCATCACATCCTGTGCAGACGCTGCTTCCCTTCGATACACGGACTTAGGATTGCGATTCATAAGGCGGCTTATCCGTTCCTGCAGATTCCCTGTCTTGATCAGCCAGCGGCGTATATCTCCATCGGTGATCGCCCCTATTAATTTTCTATCTGTATTGGTAATAAAAAGAATCCCCTTCGCATTTGCATCAATCTTCTGCATTGCTTCAACAATCGTCTGCTCTGGGGAAATCAGAAATGTCATTAACTGTTCTGTTTTCATAGACGAACCTCCATGTTCTTTTCCTATCGCTCCATGATAGGTTACAGTCTATATATCGGATAATTGACTGCAAAAATTAATCTCTATTATCTTTCATTAACGTCTCAACGAATAAGAAATCAAGTTCATTGTCAATATCAACAGAATGTCTCTGATCCATAATATAGGCATAAGATTTTTCGTTATAAAAATTCTGCTTATTCATCAGCAACTCTGTTTTCTGAATATAGATTGCTCCATTCAATCGATAATAAGTATCCGACAATTGTCTGGCTCCAACTTTATTGCTGTCAATAAAATTATACATTGAGCCATTTTCGCCTAATTTATTACATATCTGAATGGAATGTTCTAATTCGCAAATACTAATGACTGCATCCGCAGATTTCTGTTCAAATATTTCATATGCTTCCCTGATATTCCGGGCGTTTCTCATCGGAGATGTTGGCTGTAACAGAGTTACCAGTTCAAATTCTTTTCCTTTTTTCCGGTACTCCTGCACCACATAACGTAACGCATCCCAGGTACTGCTCTTGTCCCCAGCCAGTTCGACATCCCTCAGAAAGGGAACATCCGCCCCGAACTTTCTTCCTATTTCAGCATATTTCTCACTGTCTGTCGACACATGCACACAATCAAATATCCCTGATTCTAATGCAGCCTCAATTGTATATGCCATTAATGGTTTTCCATTTAATTCTTTAATATTTTTGTCCTTCAATCCCTTTGAGCCACTTCGGGCTGGGATAATCGCTATATTTCTCATTTTATATCATAAAATCCTTTTTTCAATTTAATTTTATCATTCAACAAATAATCCTTTATAACACTTATAATATTTGCTGCTGTATTTTCCTTTTCATATGGATTTCTACAGTTTCTGGCTTTATTTTCAAACTCCTCTGTCAGTGCTGTTTCCATAGCCTGCTGAATTTCCTGCTGTGTATATCCACAATTAATCACACTGTCTGCACATATTCTTCCTTTTTGCCGGTCTCCTATATTAATAATCGGTTTGCCAAAGGAAGGTGCCTCAATAATGCCACTCGAAGAATTACCTATAACTATTCTGCAATACTTTAATGCACTTAAATATCTTTTCTGTCCCAATGACATAAACGCACAGGCTCTTTCACTATTTTGGGCTACATATTTATCTATCAACTCATTGACAATTCTGCCATTTGTATCCGCATTTGCTTTTGTAAATATCATTCTTATCTTAGGATTTCTGTCCAATACCTCTAAGAGATTTAAGAACTGTTCCTCAACCGTATTATTTTCCAATGTTACCGGGTGATAAGTCACAATCACTGTATTTTCATCAATTTCAAAATGAATCGATCTCTCCAGTTCTTCTTTTGTCATCAAGTTAATCTTTTTTATATTTTCTACTCCAATTGCCCCGACACAGAACACTCTTTCAGGATTCTCCCCTAACTGTATTACACGTCTGCGGTATTCTTCTGTACTTGTAAAGTGAAGATAACTCATCTTAGTAATAGAATGACGTATTCCCTCATCAATGGCGCCCTCTGTCAGTTCTCCTCCATGAAGATGTGCAATCGGTATTCTCATGACCATTGCACTGATTGCCGCTGACAGTGCCTCATATCTGTCTCCAAGCAAAATCAGCATATCCAAATCTGCTCTTTGAAATTCATCTGCAAATCCAATTACACCCAAACCAATCGATTTACTAATTCCTGCCGGGCTATCGGAACTTAACAGCATCTCTACTTTTGCATTTATTTCAAAACCGTCTTCCTCGATTTCCTTATAAGTCATTCCAAACTCTGGTGACAGATGCATCCCTGACACAATCAAGTATAATTCCAAATCATTATCTTTATTAATCTCCTGCATCAAAGACTTTAACAATCCATATTCTGCTCTTGTTCCTGTCATTATCCCAATTCGTTTCATACGGTTCTCCTTACATCTTCTGCTATGCTTTCAGTATAAAATATAAAATGCTATTCTTTCTCCTCTCCTAAATACATGAATGGCAAAAATAAATTTTTTAAAGATTCAGATTTTGACCAGTCTATTTTAGAAATAAAAGTTCCAAAAGATCTCATTGCATCTTTCGGATTTCGAACACTAAAAAAAGTTCCAACTGCAGCCTTATTAGCCTTATTAATTTGATTTAATTCAGTCACTAACCTTGCTTTTAATGAATCAACAAACTGAATCACTTCGTCTAACAACTCTTTTTCTTCCGGAATATCTTTCAATGCATCTATTATTACATTTTCTAAAGCTCCCTTTTTATCCGCCGGAACAATTAAAAGATATGTATCTACCTGCTTTTGTTGTCCAAACGAATCTTCAACAACGTTATTAGTCCACTCTCCTGCTCTGTATGATACATTCTCAAACAAATTATTTATCGTTCTTCCAATTTTGGAAATTGAATCCTCATCCCGGTCTGTCACAACCATTATTGAGGATATCTCATGTTCAATTATCATACTATTGATGCGGTGCCTTTCTACGAAATGTGCAAATCTTCCATTTCCTCCCACACCGCACAAAACAAGTTGTTTTCCTTCTTTTGAAAGACTTTCTATGTGATCATGTTCATCCAGTGAATGTATTCCAAGATGATTATTCTTTTCATGTTTCCAGCCATACACATTTTGTAAATAATAGCTAATCAACTGTACATCCGATACACCTTCAACAAGCATTAATTCCGTCATCATAAGCGCACCTCAAATTCAAATGCCTTGCGGTTTTCATACACATACTTACCCGTAACATTTCGAGCAGCTATATTACTTCCCTTTCCATCGTTTGAGTCGATTTTCTTTAATGTAATAACTTTAATCGGATCCTTACTGTTGGTATCATTTTCATATTTACCATACTCCAGTATTGCATCAATTGCTTCCATACTGTGTGTCGCAATAAATAATTGTACATTCAGTTTTTTAGCCAGCTCAAATACTACCGGAAATAATTTATCATAATATTTCTTGTGCAAACCTGTCTCAATTTCGTCAATCAACAAAATTGAGTCTGTTGCATCGAATAGTTTATTCAAAATATATAATATTTTCTTAATTCCGTCACCATAAACGGAGAACGGCATGTTTACGCCATTTTCTGTTATAATGGATTCCACAAAGGATTCATCATCCGCCTTGGTATAACAAATATCCACTATAGATTCATCAAACTTCTTCAGAATGCTGATAGCTAATTTCTTATATTCCGGATTGTCTACGATATTCTGCAATAAGTCATATCTCAAATGACCAAATGAAGATATATATTGAACTTCCCTCTTAGTTACAGAACCTACCATTGTATTGTCCAAAGATGTAAAACGAACATTTTTCTCTATTGTTTTTTTACCATTTTGACTAATAATACTACCTGTAAACAGTTTGACCGTTTCGGGGATAAAAGTTGTTGATTTTTTGTAATACGTTTTTTGACGTGAAGACATCGTTGAAATTTGAAGTGCTTCTTCTCCAGAAATGGTTTTCTCACGTCCAGTCATTTCAAATTCAATCGGACCGTTATTACTTTCTGCATAAATATCGAGATCTAACAAATCCTCATTTTGCTCCACATTGAACATTTTAATAAAAGAAGTATAAAAACTATTATCATGAATATTAAGCACTGTTCTCTGCCTTATTATATTTTTAACAGAGCTGAGTTGAGCTTTCGCAAACAATAACTGAATTGCCTCCAAAAATGTTGTTTTTCCACTATTATTATCGCCTACAATAAGATTGATATTTGAAAAATCAGAAACTGTTAATTGCTTAATTCCCCTGAATTGATTAATCTCAATGGACGTTATATTTGCCATTTTTAATCCTCTCCTTCCATGCTTTCAAAACTTATTACAAGTCTTGTGTGTGTAGCATTCGCAATCTTTTGTAGTGTTTCTATCCTTGGAACAACCTTTCCGTTTTGTATTTTACTAATATTGGACTGTGACATATTTGTTATCCGACATAAATCCTCCTGTGTGAAATCATTTTCATCCAATACTCTTTGAATTTCCTCTGATATTCCATTTAAAACTTCTCGAAAAGCATCCTTTTCATATGCAGCATTTGTTTCTTTGGATTCTGTAACAGGTTTTTTTAAATTATTTATCTGGTCAAATATAGATTTCATATCTTCGTTATTCATAACAACACTCTCCAGACTTGTTAGGAATGACATATTTCAGCAGATTTATTCATCATTATGTCATTCATGACATATTTACTTTATTTCGGCCTCTATATTGTTATTAATAACATATTTTATAATTTCATGCAACAAAATTGTCATACTCATAGCGAGATATAATGCAACATTTACGCTTTTTCCGGAGTTTATCATATAAGTTCATCTTCCAGATAATCCCTCTCTGCCCTTGTCCCAATCAGTTCTTTCCACCTCATCGGGCTTATCCCATTTCCCGGTCTTTTAACCGTAAGATTTGCCTCTGTAAAAATATCTCCCTTAGAAATCGCACATTTGGCAACAATGCTCTTCCTCGCTGCTGCTATATTATGCTGTTCCGAAGCTGTTCTTTTCTTATTACCATCCCCCAGACTTTTTTCAATATGGCGGATAGAGCATATCATCTGAGATAATTCCAATGGTTCAAGGCTTGCTTTGTGATCAGGACCTTCCATATTCTTATCTAACGTAAAATGCTTTTCAATAATTTCAGCACCTAATGCCACGGCTGCAATCGGCACCTCAATCCCGACCGTATGATCCGAATATCCCACCTGCTTTTTAAAGGCTGTACGCATCTGCTTCATTGCCAGCAGATTTACATCCTCATATGGTGTCGGGTATTCTGTATTACAATGGAGCAGCGAAATATTCCCTGCTCCACTCTCTTCCAATACTTTCATTGCATCCGCTATCTCATCCATCTCACACATCCCGGTAGAGAGTACGATATCCCTGCCGGTCTGCGCAATCTGCACCAGATACGGATAATTTGTAATCTCACCGGAAGGTATCTTCCAGAAATCCATGTCCAGACTATCAAGAAACCGGATACTGTCCTCGTCAAACGGTGTGGACAGAAAACCAATCCCGCTCTGCTCACAATATCTTTTCAACTCCACAAAATCATCATATGATAATGCCAGTTTCTCCAACATCTGTAACTGTGATTCATTATTGCCCGTTGTTTTCTTCTGGTAATCTGCTTTCTGTGCATATTTGGAAACCAGCTTTTCCGGTTTGAATGTCTGAAATTTGATATAGTCTGCACCAGCTCTTGCTGCTTCCTCAATCATTTGTTTTGCAAGTTTTAAACTGCCGTTGTGGTTTACACCAGCTTCAGCGATTATTGTTGTGGTCATTCGATATCTCCTCGGTTTATAACATATATAATATCTTCTAATAGCACCAGCGTTTTATAGCGTCAACAAAGTTTCCTCTGTGAGTGGAATAAATAACTGTATACATTTCTCTACCATTTTTGTATATTCAATTCCTTGTCTGGCTATTTCTAATCCCTCTTCTCTCAGATTATCTTCTTCATAAAACTGTTCACTTTCAATAATATAGTTTGCAACAGGCAACGTGTATAAAATTGTTTCGTACAACTCGTGTTTCTCGATTTCCTTTGTTAATTTTTCAACATTCTTTAATACACGTAGATATGCTTTCTTGTCAATTTCTCTTTTTGTACATATTGATTTCAGTTTTTTATATTCCTTATTTAACTTTGTTACCTTTAATTTCAGTTTTTTGTACATTTCTGGAAATGTACTAAGATACTGACATGCTTTCTTCCGTTGTTCTTCATTAAAAACCGGTGTTAATTTTTCAAAGCATTCCTCAATATTTACTTCTTTAGAGCATTCTCTCTCAATTGCATCATGCAATGTCATAATCTCTGTGTTATTTATGCGCGCTCCACCTTCTGTGGCATTAATAACATGTATTTCTTCACATCCTTCTATATAATAATTAAACCAATCCAGATACAGCTTAAAATCTGCTCTCGTAGGAACTTCTTTCTCATAATTTCCCGGAACTTTTATACAGTGGCTTGTATCAATTTCATCCATTACACTTTTAAATGTACCATCAGCATGTGTTTTATTTCCTGTCAATGCAAGATCTTGACCCACTAAAATAATTCTCGAAAAACCAAGTTTATATACAAGTGAAAAAGCACTGCAGGCAACCGATCCACCACACGACACTGTACTGAATGGGATCCCATTCATCATCATCATGCTCCAAATAAAATTCTGACCTTCAAAATAAAATATTTTCTTTCCTGTATGATTTTGCAAAATTTCTTTTGTGGAGGTAATACTTGGCATTAACGGAATTTTTTTTGCTTCATCGAAGTCCAGCAATTCTTTTGGTTTTAAACCGTCCACAACGACGTACATATCAGGAATAATTCCGGCATTCACTAATGGTCTGACTGCTGTATCTACCGCAACAATAAATGCTTTATTTTTGGCATTTTTTAATTCCAATATATTTTTGTTCAGTGATGGACCAGCCGAAACAATAATTGCAGGAATATCTGTTGGTATGATATCGCATAATTGTGTAGTTATAGATCCATTGCATAAATATTTTACATTATGAAACAAATTATCCATTTCTACTGCCGAATATCTGATTTGCGTATTCTTGCCTACAAGCACATCAGATATTCTTTTGTCTATTTTTTTTAGAAAATCTAATATCTGCGTTTTGAAAAGCTCACAATAATTTATATTTTCATAATGCTTTATGTATTCTATATTTGAAAGTCCGAGAAGTTTGTCAATGATTCCTCTCTTTTCCTCACCATTCATTCCATCTATAATCAATGCCGGAATTCTATTTTCAAACAAAAAAGCCAGATTAATATTTTCCATTATCTCAAAAAATATTGTTAATGAAGGTTCATATATTACAATCTGCACAGATGGCTCAACCATCAATACCAGCTGTTTTAAAAATGTAATATCAGCTAATCCAGTTGCGAATATTACCGCATGCTTATCGACTTTTCCCCATTTTTCAAATTGAATCCTTACTTTATCAGCCGGTTCTCTTTTTCCATTTATATATAATTCTCTATCACCCTTTTTAATCTTAATGATATCGCTTTCATCAGCCGCCTTCTCAAAAAACACTTCTATGTTATTTTCTATTTTATCTCTGCTTTGATTAATAATTTCACAAATACCAGGAAAGCTTTTTTCAAATACCCGCATATTAGATTCATATATCTCCTTATTCATTCATGCTTTCCTCCTTCATTCTTTGCACTTCCGTATCATCTATAAATAATTCCAGAAAAGGAAGTAACCCATACTCCATTGTATCTTCCAGTAAAATGATGTCTTTGTTTTTCAACCCTTGAAAAAAATCTTTAATTATTGTGATGAACAGTTTACGAATAATATCAAAATCTGTTTTTTCCAATTGTAACGTATTCTCTTTTAGTATTTCTTCATAAAATTCGCTTAGTTCCGGAAGCATTTCCATCGATTTTTCTTCTACATTTTTCTTCCCATATACTGAAAACCCAACGCAGGCATTCCAGACTCTTTTATATAACTGCTTCTTATCCATGTTAACCACCTTAATATTATTATGAAAAAAAGAGTTGACATCTCTGCCAACTCTTCTTCTATTTTGCAAATTACTGGAGAAGTGATAATACTCCCTGAGTAGACTGATTAGCCTGTGCAAGCATAGACTGTCCAGCTTGTGCAAGAATGTTGTTCTTGCTGTAATTAACCATCTCTTCTGCCATATCTGTATCACGAATACGAGACTCTGCGGAAGATGTATTCTCAGATACGTTGTCAAGATTTGAAACCGTATGCTCTAATCTGTTCTGTAAAGCACCCAACGCAGAACGCTGTGTAGACACTTTATTGATTGCATCCTGTACCTTTGTAATTGTATTATTTGCAGCTGTGTAATTGTCAACACGTGCTCCATAACGGATTTCACCATTAGCAGCTTGCGTTGCCTCAACTGTAGATGTCTGGACATACTTCTGGAAATCATTTGTAATTGCTTTTGATGCTATTGCTTTCTGGTTAGAGATATAACCTTTCATTGCATCTGAAGCTTTTTTAAATTTCCTTTCCTTTCCATCAATTGTTGCCTTGTAATATATTGATCCCGTAGTATTATCATACTGCGCAAGAAAAACTGTAGATGTCTTAACTTTACCTGAAATAGATTTTTTGAATTTGCAAACTGCACATGCCATATTTTTAGAAACTGCTGATTTTGTTTGATAAGTGTAAGACATGCCCTGATACACCACCGCCTTCGGTGTAGCTCCGCCCTGTTTTACAATTTCTTTTCCTAAGCCAAGTGAATCTGCATTCATAGAGTCAATACTGATTTCAATATTCTGTTTTGCGTTTGCACCAACCTGAAGCTTCTTATCTTTAAAATTTCCATCTAACAAATTCTGTTTGTTGAACTGAGTTGTCTCGGAAATTCTGTCTAACTCATCTGTTAATGCCTCTAACTCCTGATTGATTGCATCACGGTCGATAGACTGGTTTGTATCATTAGCACCCTGAACTGCTAACTCATTCATTCTCTGTAAGATAGAATGAGCTTCATTTAAAGCACCTTCAGCTGTCTGGATTAAAGAAATACCATCCTGTGCATTATCAGATGCTTTGTCAAGACCACGGATCTGGCTTCTCATTTTCTCAGAAATTTTTAAACCAGCAGCATCATCACCTGCACGGTTGATTCTGTAACCGGAAGATAATTTCTCTGAAGATTTTGCCTGAGCTCCTGTTGTGATTCCTAACTGACGATTAGCGTTCATCGCTGTAAGATTGTGCTGTACTACCATTGCCATAATATTTTTCCTCCTTGAATTGGGCTTCAGCATCCATGCTGAAGTAGATTTGTTTTATTTGTGAACGTTCCTACTCTGACCGTACGCTTCATTTCGGATTTCACGAAGTAGCATTCTTTGCTTACTTGCATTGTATATCGGCATAAGTGAAAGATACTTAACCCCTTTTTTAATTTTTATTTTCTAAGTTGTTAATACGTCTCATAATTATCTAATATGTTTCTTCAGCTACCATAGCAAAATCTCTGTCTACTACCTTAAAATTGTAACTAAAAAGACCTCACAAATCAACATCTTTCTATCTGTGCGGTCTTTTATTCTCTCTATTTTTTATTATCCAAAAAATGCGGCTCATTATACGCCTTATGCATCATATTATTATAATATTCTTTGACGATCTTCTGGCTACTGCGGATTTCCTTTGCCTGCTGCCTGATATAAGCAAACTTGGCTGTTGCCTTTTCCTTATTTCTTGCTTCTGTTGCCTGAATCTGCATATTCAATTCGGTAAGTGCCCTGATCAGTTCCTGCATCTGCCTGATCTGCTCTTTATGGATGTCTCTGTTGCTCTCAAGTTCTTCCTTTACTTTGTCATATAAACTTTCGAAGCCCGTGTCAAGCTGCTCTAATTTGTCGATCAGAGCCGCTTTCCGATTCACGTTTTTTTCAAATGTGTCCGGTTCTAAATTAGGATCATCCAGCAGAAGACTTTGTTCCTCGCTAAGTTTTAATATATCTGTCAGGACATCCTTTTTGCGCCGGAGGCTTTCGATCATGATTCCAATGTAATTATCTGTCACGATGTATTACTTTCTCCTTCCGGTTATCTCTGGCTGGCAGCCAGTTTCATCACTTCTTTCCATGTATCGCGCATGGTTCTGAGATGTTTTAATACTTCTTCCAGGATTTCTTTGTCTTTTTTCATATTTGCCTCGATCAGGCGTTCTTTCAAATAGACATATACATTATTAAAATCATCAGCTGTTGCATATTTATGATTTAATGTTGCCTGAAACTCGGAGATGATATCCTCAACTTTCCGGATGTTGTTATGTGCTTTCTCGATATTGTTTTCCTCAATCCCTGCAATTGCTATGTTACAGAATTTGATTGCTCCGTCATAGAGCATAAGTGTCAGTTCCGCAGGTGATGCGGTCATAATTTTGCTATTCGCATACGCAGCATAGCCATTATGATTAAGCATGTGAAAATACCTCCATGTGTTTTCTTTTTTTCTTTATGCAGATTTAACCTGCGGCAATGCCGCAGGTTAATTGTCCTGTTATCATGATCCAAACAGACCGGATAAAGAAGATGTCTGTGAATTGAGTTTTGCCAGCGCTGTTTCCATCGCCGAGAACTTCTTGTAGTAGTAATCCTCCTGTTCAGACAGCTTATCCTCCCACTTTTTGATCGTGGTTGTATAATCGCTGTATTCCGAAGCCATCTCCTTATCATTGTATACTTTAAATATACTGCTTAAAGTGGATGTCTTCATTTTCTTATCAATAGAATCATATAATCCTGTTGCAAGCTGTTGCATGAATCCCGCCACAGAATCCGGATCTTCTTTGATCGCTGCCAGCAGTTTGTCTTCCTTTCCGGAAGTTGCGCTGTCATCCTCATCCCCATTGATATGGTATGCATACTGTTCATTCTTTGCAGAATTCATATAACCAAGTGTTGAAATTCCAAAAGAAGTAAGATAGTATGTCTTTCCATTGACTTCATATCCCTTGGACATCGCCGTTGTCATGGACGAGATCAGGCTCTCTAACGAATCATCTCTGCGGAGCAGGGAATCTTTGACTTTTGCCTCCCATTTCTCCACTTCCGTATCACTCATGGAATCCTTTTCATCATCTGTCAGCGGCTCATATCCTTTTGCCGAATCTGCATTGTATAACTTGTTCATCTCGTTAATAAGTGAGTTGTACTGGCTGAGCAGATCCTTGACCTGCTCATAGATTCCCTCACTGTCTGTAGCTACGGTTACAGAAATCTCTCCGCTCGTCTTGGCAAGTGCTGTGACAGAAAGACCATTTACCGTGAACTCGTTGGTAGATGAAGTGTATTCTGCACCATTCAGTTTGATCTTCGCATCCGATGCCGCTGACCAGTTGTTATCGTCATTCACTTTTGCGCCGGTATCTGATACGGTAGATGTCATGGCCAGTCCCAATGCCAGCAACGCCTTATCGCCGTCTGCATTCTTTGATTTCAGTTCAAAACCGTTTTCTGTACCGGTCTTTGCTGAACTTACAAATAATCTGCCGTTTTTCTCATCAAAGCTGGCTTTCACACCTGCGTCTGACAGGGATTTCACAAAATCGCTGATCTTTGTGTCACCGGTCACGCTGATGCTTGTTGTCTTTCCTGTTTCTTTATTGGTAACTTCGATCGTACCGGTTCCGGTATATCCCAGTTCGCTTAAAGTGGACGCTGATGAAACAGTTTTTGTCTTATCTTCCGCACCGGATGCATCTTTGATTGAAATCTTTCCGCCGGTAAGATAATCACTTTTAGCAACCTCTAAGACCTCCAGAGACTGTACGCCGTTGGTTGCACCGCTTGCTGCACTCACTTTCGCTTTTGTGCTGTCGGATACGCTTGCTGTACGCATATTGTAGGCAGATGACAGTTTTAATTTACCAACATTGTTGTAGAAACTGTACACCTTGGAGTTTAAGGTACTCCATGCCTCCTGCTTCCATGATAATTTTGTCTGTGCTTTTTTATACTTGCTCGTCTTGTAACTATAAGAAGATACAAGCGCTGAGATAATGGACTCGGTATCTAATCCCGAGTTCAGACCTGTGATTCTGATTGGCATAATCCTGCTCCTTTCAGTTTTGTAACGTGTTTATATCATTTTCTGTTTTCATCTGTCACTTGTCTATTGATACTTCTGTCTTCTGGACAGTGATCTACAGTTTCTGATCCACTAATAATCCTGCCATCTCCCAGACTTTTGCGATCATGTCTAAGGTTTTCTCCGGCGGATATTCTTTCAGGACTTTCTTCGTGTCTTTGTCAACGATCTTGATGGTGACACGGTTGGTTGCATCATGGATCCCGAAGACCGCCTCGGAATTGTGCGCCTTCTTATTGATCTCGTCAACTGCTTTCCTGATCTGGGAATTCTCGGAGATCGTCTGCTTTGCCTGACTGTCGTCCCAGTTTCCGTCTTTGCCGTTTTTGTCAGTCTCTTTCGTGTCGATCTGAATGGTTTTCTTCATGAGATCGTCAGAAGCTGCTGCGTTGGATGCAGTTTCCACTTTTGCCTGACTCTCTGCTTTTACATCTGATGCGGATGAACTTCCCGCGTAGGACATCCCTGCCCCTTTCATAGCCTCTATTGCCATTGTTCTACACCTCCGTGTGCATAAGCCTGTGTTCTTCCATGGTTGCGGTCCGGATCTCTGTAAATACCGGAACGCCTTTTTTCTAACTCATATATCGGTAGTTTTCCTGTAAAATTAATAGCTGTCATGCAATTTCCTGCGTTGTGCCGGTGCTGTTTTCTGATCAGGGTTTCATTTTAACAAAATATAGGATATAATTCAATCGCACCGGGAATTGAGCCCGCAATGCGTTTATGATTTTTACTATTATAAGAGGAAAGGATATTGTTTATTATGTTATATATCATGAGACACGGAAAAACTGACTGGAATGCAGTCCACCGCCTGCAGGGAAGCGAAGATATTCCTTTGAATGAAGAAGGCCGCCAGATGGCGAGAGACGCGCGGAAAAAGTATGGGGATCTGCGATTTGATATCTGCTATTGTTCTCCCTTACAGAGAGCACAGGAAACTGCTGAAATTTTTCTGGAAGGGAGCGGCACGCCGATCCTGACGGACGACCGTCTCCGCGAGATGGGATTTGGCATGTATGAAGGAACAGAACATGTCACACAGAAACCGGAATGTCCGGTATATACGCTGTTCCATGATCCTGTCCATTATCATGCTGTAGATGGTGCGGAAAGTCTTGAGCATTTGTATGCCCGCAGCGGCTCTTTTATCCACGATGTTTTAACGCCGGAAGTTGTTTCCGGAAAAAATGTACTGATCGTCGCCCATGGAGCCTTAGACTGCAGCCTGATCTGCCAGTATGAAGAGATTCCTCTTGAGCATTTTTGGGATCAGCTGCTCGGTAACTGCGAGCTTAGAAGATTAGTTTCATCAGCCAATGTGTGAAAACAGATACTGCAGAACGTCATCTGTGAATTTTATCGCATGCACACCAATGAATGTGGAGCCGTCTTCCTGCTTTTCTTCGCGGGAAACCTCCGCATACATGATCAGTGTTTCTGCCACAATGATCACCTGTTTTCCGAGAAGGCCTTCATGCCCCTCCGGCACACAGATTCCCATGCCTAACGGACTGATGTCTTTCACGTCCACGTAAATTTTTTCCTGTGTATCGCAGATTACGACAACACCATTTGTCTTGTATTCTACCCTCGATATTTCTCTTCTTTCTTCCATGAGTACCCCCTGTTTTTATCATTTCTGTCCTGACTGCCCTGTACAGGCAGAATTGTCTGTATCAGATTGTCTGCATTATTCAAAGATCTCCTGTACATCATCCAGATTTCCGTCTCCGGTGAGAAGCAATGTCACTCCGCTCTCCGCCTGGCTGATATCCGTGGTCGCCTCAACGCAGAGTTCGCCGTTCTGATTATAAAGTGCCCACTGAAAATCTGTGATCTCCACCGGCCACTCTACCGGCATGGAAACAGACTGTCCATCTGCGATCGCACTGATATTGTATTGTTCGCCGCTGATCGGATCGATCACAGAAAACATCCCAATGTCGATGCCGCACTCGTTTGTGGCTGTGATGATGATGCTTTTACGTTCTGCATATTCAGAAGATTCTGTGCTTTCCACGGCTTCTGCTGCCGCTTGGGCTGTCCCGGCTGCTTCCGTTGACTCTTCCGATCCGCCGACGGTTTCCGCAGGTTCTTCTGTCGTTTGCCGGCTGTCTCCGGATGTCTGCTCCGTGGCGACTGGCGCCTGATCCTGATGATCTGTTTTTCCGCAGGAAGTCAGGAGCATTATGCCAAGAAGCATGCAAATTATGAGTGTTTTCTTTTTTTTCATAGATTTTGTTTCCTTGTATACAAATTACGGATCATATTTTTCCTGTTTTCAGAATACTCCGTATTTTATTTTTTTGCAACGGATGTTTTAGAAAAGGCGCACCGTTTGGATGCGCCTTACTGTTAAAATTTATTTTTCATCTTTCTGAGCTGCTTCTGCTTTTTTCTTTTTATTTCTGCGGTACATTTCCTCGCCGGTTACACCAAGAAGTGCAATGATGAGTAACCACCACCAGGACATTTTCTCCTGCTGCATGTTTTTCACTGCGCCAGCTTCTGCTGCAAGTGGAGTTTCTTCATCGCCAATTGTCGTGCTCTCCTGCGCTCCGTTCGCTGCAAGAGGTGTCTCCTCGTCCGCAATTGTCACATCTGTGTCAGCGTCCGCATCTGTATCAACTGCGGCATTTGTATTTGCAACCGCTGCTGTTCTCGTTGCTGCCGCTGGTGTTGCAGTTGCTGCAAGTGCTACCGGTGTCTCTGCGATCTGAACCGGGGCTGCAGCTGCTGTGGCTGTTGTAACAATTGTGGCTGCACTTGCCGGAGCCGCTGCTGTAGTTACAGTGCCTGCAGGTGTTGTGGCTGCGCCGCCCGGTGTCGTCTCAGTACCGGATGGGGTAGTTGCGCCGCCCGGTGTCGTTTCAGTGCCGGATGGGGTAGTTGTGCCACCCGGTGTCGTTGTGGAACCGCCTTCGCCCGGAGCCGGTGCAGGGGTGAGTTCTGCGATCTTATCAGCCAGTGTTTCTCCTGCAATTCCTAACTTATCTGTCAGGTCTTTTGCCATGTCCTCTGCCTCTTTTAATTTTATCTCTGCCGCGCTGATCTGTCCCTCTAACTCTTTTACCTGATCTGCTGTGTAGTTCTGGCTTGCAAGAAGTGCTGTAAGCTTATCCTTTAAGCTGTCCGCATCTGCTTTTGCTTTATCAACTTTTTCCACCGCATTCTTTGCTGCGTCAATGATCGCATCCGCTTTTGCTACTTTCTCTGCTCTTTCAGCCTCCGCTTTTAATGCTGCATCTTTGAAATCATAGAAGCTCTTTAAGCTTTCATGTCCCGGGAAACGATTATCATCTTTTCCGGTGAGCCAGATTCCTTCATTGATTTCTCCTGTTTTCTTATATTCATCATAATATTTGTTGCTTGTATAAGCTGTTTTTTCCTCTGCCTTGGCAGTCTGATTGTATTTCTGTGTTTCCACGGTCTGCGCACCAAGATCTTTGGAATTTTTCTGCTGATAAGTTCCGGTGTAGGAAACGGATAAGGTTGTGGAGCTGTTCTTCTCGTCAACAACTGCCTGATCCGTTGTCTTCTCTCCCTCTGTGAATGTGTCATCGGCATAATGGATTTTGATTGCTACGTTGGAGTTATGTTTTCCATTCCAGCCTTCATAACCGTTAATATGCAGTTCTCCCGTTTTCAGGTTGTCTTTAATCTTCTTATTCTGGGAAACTGCATCTCCAAGAAGTTTTTCTGCATCTGCTTTTGCAGCATCATATGCCTGATCCTTTAACGCTTCCAGATTCGTATTGTCTGCTGCATTTACAGCATTTGTCTTGGATTCCACAGCGTTTGCTTTTGCAGTCACTGTCTGCGAATAAGTAATAACGATCGTGCCTGAAAATACGTTTTTATAAGCAGCAGAATCTGCACCCCAGTCTACCCATCTGCCGGAAGTATTTTTGTACTTATCTACAGCATTCACTTTTGCATTATCTGTATTAATACTTTCGATCTTATAATCGCCGCCAAGCAGGTTCTCTAACGCCTCTTTGTTGGTGAATTTAGCAAAAAGTTCCTTTGCTGCAATCTCGGCATTTTTCTTCTCGTATTTATCGTTATCATTATTGATTTTTTTCATTTCAACAACAATTTTCGATAAATCAATAGTTGTCGTAAATGTAGTTTTCTGGCTTACGGTCACATCTGCAGTCGCTGTTGCGCTCATGGACGTCTCGACATCTTTATCTCCGTCTTTCAATGCTGCTTTTTTATCGGCCAGATCCTTTTCTGCTGCCTCGACATTGTCATATGTCTTATCAGAAGATAATTTAGTTTCCGTGTATGTAATCTCGGAAACGTTTTGTTTTACCGTTTTGACCAGTTTTCCATTTTCATCCACTGAGTAGGTGGTCTTTTTCTCACCGGAAGTTTCATATTGTTCACTGTTATAGTTATCGTTCACCTCAACGTCCTTAGAAGCTGAGTCGACCACATAGAACTGTCCACCTATATTTACGATTGTGTATACCACTCCGTTATTCTCATAAACTGCGGTATCCTGATCATTCTGAAGCTTATCTGCCGGGAAGTTCTCTGCATTGATATTGAATGCAAGGCTTCCGTCTGTGCCCTTCACATCATAGGAAACCACTTCTTCTGCCTTCTCGAAAATAACAAGATCATCGCGGGTATCGTTGAGCTTGTAGTTCAGATATACGGTTTGTGTGTCACCTGCCACATCTTTGTAAGTCACCTCACAATAGTTTTTGTTATCATTCCGATTCCAGGTCCACTTGCAATCAACAAGTTCTCCCTTGGCAAGTTCCGGAATGTAGTAATTCTTAAGGATCACTTTGAACAGCTCATCTTCTTTTCTCCAGTTTGTGGAGGTATCCCCTGCACGTTCTTTTTCCAGAGCGATGATCTCAAGTGCTGCTTTCTGTGCATCGGTAAGCTCCGGAATTGCTGTTTTTGCTTCCTCTGCTGCCTCCTGAAGAGCCTTCGCTTTCTCCTGAACTGCTGCAAGATTTGCTGCGGCTGCCGCTGCCTCGGTACTTGCTTCGGCAACTGCTGTATCATAAGCTGCCTGTGCCGCCTTAAGCTCGTCTAACGCTGTATTGTATTCGGCTACTTTGCTGTCATAAGCTGCTTTGGCAGTCTCATACGCTTTCTGTGCATCGCCTACAATACCAGCTGCCTGATCGTAAGCATTCTTCGCATCCTCAATGTCTGTTGCAGAATCAATTCCGGCTTGTGCTTTATCAAATGCGTCTTGTGCTTCCTGCTGCTCTTTCTTTGCATCATCCGCAATTGTATTTGCCTCATCTGCTTTTTTATCTACCTTATCAAGAGCTGCGTCGGTATCTGCTGCGGCATCTGACGCATCTTTTATGCGATCCATTGTTTTGTCAACTATTTCTTCTGCCACATTCACATCTGTACCGCCTTCGAATGTTCCGTTTGCGGTAGCATCCAATACGCCTGCTGCATCTTTTGTTGTCTGGTCTGCGCCACTGTCATCCGCAATTGTTGTATCAACTGCTGCATTTACCGCATCCTTTGCTGCTTCTGTTGTTTTGCTCGTTTCTTCAGCGGCTTTCTGAACTTCTCCCACCTGTTCCGCTGCAGATTTCTGTGTTGTTACAGTTGTTGTACTCTCTTCCGGTGTTGTTTCACTGCTATTCTGTCCATCTGCATCCTCAGCAAATGCTGCAATCGGAGTAGATAATGCCATCATTGCTGCCAGTCCGACCGATAATGATCTGATCACGTTTTTGCTGGCTTTTTTGGTTAATTTTACGCCTGTAGCGTTTTCCATCATTTCCTTTTTCATCTGTATAAACCTCTTCCTTCCATTTTAATGTTTATCTCGCTGCACTTTTGCCAAGGCTGCAAAAAAACATATTTATCCTTTTTGTTATACTAACTATAACATTCAGGGCGTTACATAAAGTGTTATAAAAAGAACTATTTTTTGAAAAAGCAGAGGTTTTATAGTAGTTTTTCTAATAAATGGCACAGTATTTATAATTTAGCAGTGCTGCACGGGCTGTTTAGTTCTTGTATTTCCCTTTTTCGGGAAATTATGTTTTTATTTCTCATTAATTTCCCGTTTTCAGGAAATTATATTTTTATTTCTTGTTAATTTCCCGAAAATATCATATTATAGGAAATATAGAATGATTGCATATGCAATGGAGGGATTATAATGGATAAAAAATTTTTGAAGGCAAAAGATATTGCCCAGCTTTGGGGAATTACTCCCCGGAGGGTAAATCAGCTCTGCACTGCCGGTTTTATTAACGGTGCATACAAAGAGGGAAGATACTGGTTGATCCCTTCTGATACAACAAAACCGGAAATCCTTCGAAACAAACAAAACCCACCTTTGTCCGGCAGATTACTTCCATGTCCGGTTGGAATCACTTCGTATAAAGAAGTTTCCAAAGAATGCTATTATGTCGACAAGACGCTTCTCATAAAAGATATAATTGACGACCACAGCAAGGTTTATCTTTTCACAAGACCGCGCCGTTTTGGGAAGACACTTACCATGGACATGATCCGAACCTATTTTGAAAAAACATCCACAGATACATCCATATATTTTTCAGATAAAAAAATCTGGGATTGCGGAGATGCTTACAAGCAGCTTCAGGGGACTTATCCGGTCATTTTTCTGTCTTTTAAAGATGCACATCAGACTAACTGGACTGATATGTACCGCAGTCTGTGTTTTACCTTAAAAGAAGAATTTCTTCGCCATATAGAACTTTTATCAAGCAAAGCAATTAATGAATACGACAAAAAATACATTCACAATCTCATAAATGATGTCGCTGATTCTACCGATTATCAGTTTGCTCTTGGCAAGCTTTCTTCTTTACTTGCCACACATTATAACCAGAAAGTTATTATTATTATTGATGAGTACGACACGCCAATCCAACAAGGACACTTATATCATTATTATAATGAAGTTGTCGGTTTTATGCGGAATCTTTTCTCCTCCGCTTTAAAAGACAATGAGAATCTGGAATTTGGCATTTTGACTGGAATACTCCGCATTGCAAAAGAAAGTTTATTCAGTGGTTTAAATAATCTTGTTGTAAACACGATTTTGGATGACAAGTACTCAGAGTATTTCGGTTTTACCGTAAACGATATATCAAATATGGCAGCTTACTATGGAATGGCAGAAAAACTTTCAGAAATTAAAGAATGGTATGACGGTTATCTCTTCGGAAATACAGAAATATATAATCCGTGGTCTGTGATTAATTATTTTAACAATAACTGTAAACCAAAGGCTTTCTGGTCCCGAACAAGCGGCAATGAAATTATTGGTGAACTGATCCGCAGTTCCGACAAAGAAGTGTACGAAAGTCTCTCACTTTTACTGCAAGGAAAAGAAGTGCAATCCATTATTAATACGGATATTATTTACCCGGAGGTAAATGCTGACTCTGACACAATCTACAGCTTTCTGCTTGTCGCCGGATATCTGCGTGCCACAAGTGTGATCAGTGAATTTAATGACAACCCGATTTGTTCTCTTAAACTGCCTAACCGCGAGATAAAAAGTGTTTTCCAAAAAGAGATTTTGGATAATTATAATACCTTATTTAACGGCTCCCTGCTCCGAGATTTCGAACTAGCTCTGCGAACAGGTGATACTGCTCTTTTCACTGACACTTTGCAAAAATATCTCTTGCAGTCTGCCAGTACTTTTGACACTACAAACGAAAATTGAACTAAATCGCTGCGCGATGGCCTTCGAAGGCTGTGGCGCAGTTTTCTC
>OIXA01000375.1_pt1 | contig 65523 bp, 65 predicted proteins | sample 1587721 | NCBI WGS metagenome assembly OIXA01 (sample SAMEA3888900, study PRJEB22519) | human gut metagenome | biome: human gut; feature: human-associated habitat; material: faeces | place: Denmark | collected 2013 | reverse complement strand
ACGAGCCAATCTGGGCTATCGGTACAGGTAAGACTGCTACTTCTGACCAGGCTGAGGAAATGTTGGCATACATCCGCTCTATCGTAGCTGAGAAGTATGGCAAAGAGGCTGCTGAGGAAACATCTATCCTCTATGGTGGTAGCTGCAAGGCAAGCAACGCTCCTGAGCTCTTCGCTAAGCCAAATATCGACGGTGGCTTGATTGGTGGCGCTTCTTTGAAGGCTGCTGATTTCAAGGGTATCATCGATGCTTGGAAGAAGTAATTTCCTATAAAAACATAGTTGGTGGAGCAAGTCTGTGGCTAATGGTCATAGGGCTTGCTCCCCGACTCTTTTTAATTTAATCCATATCATCATGCAAAATCTCGAACATCGACTTTTCAACAAAACTAAGCTACTACTCGTTATGCTGATAATGAGTTGCACTACTGTTATGGCTCAGACCTTTACCGACCATGTACGCAAAGACGGAAATGGCAAGGCTACTGTAACCATCACTCAAAGCGCCGATGTAGAGAAACTCGTTAATAGCCGTCCGGCTCTTACCGAGAAACAAAAGATAGCCGAACAGCAAGCCGAAGCTGCAAGAGCCGCTAAGGAAGCTAAGGAAAATAAAGAACGCGAAAAGGCAAGAGAGGCTATCAGTAACCGACCACAACATAGTGGCGGAACTCATGCGTCGACATCAACAAATAATGATGCTGACGACAACGACATGAATATACCTACCGTAGATATGCGTAAAAAGATGATACGCAACGGATATAAGGTAACGGGCTACCGCGTGCAAGCTTTTGCAGGTCGCAATTCTAAGGCCGACCGCATAAAGGCAGAAAGCGTTGGTAATGCCATAAAAATGAAATACCCAGACCAGCCTGTATACGTACACTTCTATTCTCCAAGATGGATTTGCCGTGTGGGCAACTATCGCACATACGGAGAGGCTGCAAAGATGCTGAAGCTCGTGAAAGGTATGGGCTACTCGGCAGCAACAATTGTAAAAGGACAGATAACAGTTAAAGGTGGACAATAAGACTATATAATCTTCTTTATAGGCCTTATAATGGGAATAAGCATTCCCCCACTCCATCTTATCAAAATATATAAAAAAGAAATAGACAAGTGAATCCAGAAACAGAATTTCGTGACGGCTTAGATACTTTAGCCAGTCACTACCACGACATATTGTCACTTCTTGGTGAAGACCCTGAACGTGAAGGATTAGTAAAGACTCCTATGCGTGTAGCAAAGGCCATGCAGATGCTCACACGTGGATATTTCCAAGATCCACACAAGGTTCTTACCGACGCTTTGTTCAAAGAAGACTACAACCAGATGGTTATAGTAAAGGATATCGATGTATTCTCGCTTTGCGAACACCATATGTTGCCATTCTATGGCAAAGCTCATGTGGCTTATATTCCTAATGGCTATATCACAGGCTTGAGCAAGATTGCTCGCGTGGTAGATATCTATAGCCATCGTCTGCAGGTGCAGGAACGACTCACACAGCAGATTAAGGAGTGCATACAGGAAACTCTTAATCCTCAGGGTGTGATGGTGGTTATCGAAGCTAAGCACATGTGTATGCAGATGAGAGGTGTAGAGAAGCAAAACTCGGTTACCGTAACGAGCGACTTCTGTGGAGTGTTCGACGACCTCAACACTCGTCAGGAGTTTATGAACCTTATAAAGAGTAAATCTCCTATCTAAGTATACTCACTCATCATAAATATTACACCTTATTATATATATATATGAAGTTCATATCTTGGAATGTCAATGGACTAAGGGCTTGCGTAGGCAAAGATTTCGAGAAGTCGTTTGCTGAACTTGATGCAGATTTCTTCTGCTTACAAGAGACAAAGATGCAACAAGGACAGCTCGACCTTAACTTCCCTGGCTATCATTCTTATTGGAACTATGCCGACAAGAAAGGATATTCGGGCACAGCAATATATACCAAGCACGAGCCTCTAAGCGTGACTTATGGCATAGGCATCGACGAGCACGACCACGAGGGACGAGCGATAACTCTTGAGATGCCTAACTTCTATCTCGTAACGGTATATACTCCTAACTCGCAAGATGGTTTGCGACGTTTGGACTATCGTATGCAATGGGAGGCTGACTTCATGGCTTATCTTAAGAAGCTTGACGAAAAGAAACCTGTTATAGTTTGTGGTGACCTCAACGTGGCTCACGAAGAGATAGACCTAAAGAATCCGAAGACAAACCGCAAGAATGCAGGCTTCACAGACGAAGAGCGCGAGAAGTTTACTACCCTATTGAATGCCGGTTTCACCGATACTTTCAGATATTTGCATCCAGAGCAGGTTACATATAGTTGGTGGTCGTATCGCTTCAAGGCTCGTGAGAAGAACGCAGGTTGGCGTATCGACTACTTCCTCGTATCAAACCGCCTACGCGATATGATTGAAAAGGCAGATATCCATACCGAGATATTTGGTTCTGACCATTGTCCGGTAGAGTTGGTAGTGAAGAGTGAAGAGTGAAGAACGAAGAGTGAAGAACGAAGAATCTTAGTGAAGAATAAATAATATAGTATAAAGAATTAGGGGTGAAGAGTGAAGATTTTAAGACTTCACTCTTCACTTTTAGTTAATGCTAGTTAAAGAGTTGCTTAATAGCCGTTTTTTTTGTTACTTTGCAAAGAATTTGGCATATTATATACTGTTTTGACCATGGTAAAGAAACAAAATAAGACCGGCAAACGTTCAGGTTTGCAGGCAGTAACATTGTGTATAAGTACCGCCATGGTACTTGTATTATTAGGCTTAGTGGTATTCACTACATTGGCAGGCCACAACCTATCATCGCATGTTAAGGAAAACCTTGTTGTCACATTGATGTTGGAACAAGATATGAGTTCATCGGAAGGACAACACATGTGTTTGTCGGTAAAGCAACGCCCTTACATCAAAACCATCAACTTTATTAGTAAGGAGCAAGCCCTAAAGGAAGCAACTAAAACTATGGGTGCAGACCCTTCGGAGTTTACAGATGGTATAAATCCTTTCTTTTCATCTATCGAGATTACTCTCAAAGGCGATTATGCCAATACAGACTCTCTGAAATGGATTGAGAAAGAACTGAAGAAATATCCTCGTGTGAGCGAGATTACATATCAGAAAGACTTGATAGAAGCCGTTAACCGCAACCTCACAAAGATAGGTATGGTGCTATTGGCATTGGCTTTGCTCTTGACTTTCGTATCGTTCGCTCTTATCAACAACACCGTGCGCTTGGGTATCTTTGCTCGAAGATTCTCTATCCACACCATGAAACTCGTTGGTGCTTCATGGGGATTTATCCGTCGACCTTTCCTTCGTCGTGCCATGACAATAGGACTGGTGGCATCTATCATCGCTATTGCAGCATTGGGAGGCATGCTCTATGCACTAATGTGCTATGAGCCAGATATCACGACAATTGTTACATGGCGCGAGATGGCTATCACAGCAGCATCGGTAGTAATCTTTGGTGTGGTGATAACAGCAATATGTGCTAATATCTCTGTCACAAGATTCCTTAAGATGAAGGCTGGCGAACTTTATAAGATATAAAGCATAGATAGCAAAAAGGGATAAAGATTACACATTATTATATATATAGGAATAAAAAACATAGAATATGGAAGATATAAACAAAGAGATTGCTGGTAATGCTATGGAACAGCATGAAGCAACAGTACAGCATGAAGCGACTGTACAGCAAAATGCGACTGTATCAGATAAAAAGAATTATGCTTTCGGCAAGATGAACTTCATTCTTTTGGCTGTAAGCATGCTAATAGTTATCATTGGTTTTATACTGATGAGCGGTGCAAGCTCTGACGAGACAGCATTCAATGAAGATATCTTCAGCACAATGCGAATCAAGGTTGCTCCTGTGGTTTGCTTCATAGGTTTTGTATCTATGATCTACGCTATTGTTCACAAGACTAAAGACAACTAAGAAACAAGAATCAGAAGTTAACAAATTAAATATACACATATCAAGGTTATAATAAATGGATTTTATTCAGACCATCATCATTTCAATCGTAGAAGGATTAACAGAGTTCTTGCCAGTATCTAGTACTGGACACATGATTATAGCAGAAAATCTGTTAGGTGTTGACATTAAAGCCACGTTTGTAAATGCCTTCACTGTTATCATTCAGTTTGGTGCAATCCTTTCTGTAATATGCCTGTATTGGAAGAGATTCTTCTATCCTGAAACGGTGAAGAATGGAGAGAAGACCTATTGGAAAGCAATGTTCGACTTTTATGCACGATTGATAGTGGGAACTTTGCCTGCAGTGGTGTTAGGACTTGCTTTCAAAGATTTCATAGAGTCAAATCTTGGAAATGTGCAGTTGGTAGGATGGATGCTCATAATAGGAGGTGTGTTCATGCTTTTCTGCGACAAGATATTTAATAAGGGTACCGAGCAAACACAGCTTACATACAAGCGTGCATTAACCATTGGTTTCATACAATGTATCGCCATGATTCCTGGAGTGTCTCGTTCTATGTCAACTATCGTTGGTGGTATGTCTCAGCGACTCACTCGCAAAGCAGCAGCTGAGTTTTCATTCTTCTTGGCTGTACCTACTATGTTTGGTGCCACATGTCTAGAGGTATATAAGCTGATTAGCCATGGTGGAGGTTCACTGCTTACCCAAGGCAATAATCTAAGCACATTGATTTTGGGCTCAGTGGTTGCATTCATAGTAGCAATTCTCGCTATCAAATTCTTCATAAATTATGTAACCAAATATGGTTTTGCTGCCTTTGGATGGTATCGTATAGTTGTTGGACTAATCATCATCATCTGTGAACTTTGCGGTGTAAACATGCGAATGGTAGATTAAATAAGGCATAATGATATCAGCACCATACCAAAACAGGTAGAACAAAGATTCATATATGGATTTCATAAAAGGAGAAATATTGGCTATCGACAAGCCGTATCGTATGTCGAGCTTCGGAGCTTTGGCTCATGTAAGATACCTGATGTCTAAACGATTGGGCAAGAAGGTAAAGATTGGTCATGCTGGCACCCTCGACCCTTTGGCTACAGGAGTGTTGGTGTTGTGTACTGGTAAGACCACAAAACTCATCGACCAACTGCAGCAACATACCAAGGAGTATATAGCAACTATGCAACTTGGAGCTACTACCGACAGCTACGACCGTGAGCATACAGTAAACCACACCTACCCTACCAAGCATATCACTCGTGAGCTGATAGACAGCACTATACCACAGTTCATTGGCGATGTGCAGCAGGTGCCGCCGACATACAGTGCGGTAAAGGTGAATGGCGACAGAGCTTATGCTTTGCGTCGTCAGGGCGACAGCGTAGAACTAAAGCCAAAGACGGTGCGCATCGATGAGATAGAAGTTTTGGACTTCAATCCTGAAGATATGACAATGGCTATACGTGTGGTTTGTGGCAAAGGTACATACATCCGCGCCATAGCACGCGACCTTGGCAGAGCGTTGAAGAGTGGAGCTTATCTAACTTCATTGCGTCGCACAAGAGTTGGCGAAGTTAAAGTAGAAGAATGTGTAGACTTCGACCACTTCTCTGAGTGGCTCGATAAACAAATAGAAACAGAATAGAAACAATAATATAATGAAACTATCACAATTCAAGTTTAAGTTGCCTGAGGATCAGATAGCTCTCTATCCTCATGGTTTCATTCGTGAATTCGAAAACGAAAAAGGAGAAAAGGAACAGTTCCGTATTGTACGCCGTGATGAGGCACGCCTTATGGTTCTCCACCGTAAATCTGGAAAGATAGATATGTATCAGAAAGATGAAAACGGCAAGGAGATTGAGGGTAAGTTCATCGAATTTCGTAATATCATAGACTATTTCGACGAAGGTGATGTTTTTATTCTCAACGACACTAAGGTATTCCCTGCTCGCCTCTATGGTACAAAAGAGAAGACAGATGCCAAGATTGAGGTATTCTTACTTCGTGAACTAAACCGCGAGATGCGCCTTTGGGATGTTCTCGTAGAACCTGCAAGAAAGATTCGTATTGGCAACAAGTTGTTCTTTGATGAGACAGGCACTATGGTTGCCGAAGTTATCGACAACACAACAAGCCGCGGTCGTACACTTCGCTTCCTCTACGACTGTCCTCACGATGAATTCAAACAGGAGCTCTTTGCCCTCGGCGAAGCTCCTCTGCCTCGTTATGTCATCGACAAGCGCGAGAACCATCACGGCACAGAAGAAGACCATGAAGACTTCCAGTGCATCTTTGCAAAGAACGAGGGTGCAGTTACAGCTCCTGCCACAGGTCTCCACTTCACACGCGAGCTCATGAAGCGTATGGAGATTTATGGTATCAATACTGCTTACATAACCCTGCATTGTGGTTTGGGCAACTTCAGTCCTATTGAGGTAGAAGACCTTACAAAGCACAAGATGGACTCTGAGCAGATGGAGGTAACACAGGAGGCTTGCAACATTGTAAATAAAGCAAAGGAGGCAGGTCATCGTATATGCTCTATCGGCACAAGTGTGCTCAAGGCTACAGAAACAGCTGTTGGCGTAGACGGAAAACTGAAGGAGTATTCTGACTGGACTAACAAGTTCATCTTCCCTCCATACGATTTCGGACTCTCTGACTCTATGGTTGCCAACTTCTATCACCCACTCTCTCCACTACTCATGGCTACAGCAGCATTTGGTGGTTACGAACAAGTGATGGAATGCTACAATCTGGCTGTTAAGAATGGTTATCAGTTTGGATGCTTCGGCGACTCGCTACTTATTCTTAACGATTAATAATGCATACAGTATACCTCTCGTTAGGTTCAAATATCGGCAACCGTCGTGGTATCATGCGCGAAACTCTTAGGCTATTAGGAGAAAATGTAGGCGAAGTAAGCAAGACTTCGAGTCTTCACGAAACAGAACCATGGGGATTCAGTTCGCCTAACAAATTTCTTAATGCTTGTGTTGAGGTTAAGACCACACTCTCACCTCGCCGACTACTGGAAGTTACACAGAGCATAGAGCGCAAACTTGGTAGAATGAACAAGTCGTCAAACGGCACTTATGAAGACCGTATCATAGATATAGATATTCTGATGTATGATGATATCACTATCAATGAGCCAGACTTAAAGATACCACATCCACTGATGCACGAGCGTGACTTCGTGATGAAACCACTTCGTGAGATTTACAAGATATAATCTTAATAACAAGATAAATCTTATAACAACGATACAAATCCTTTAATTTAAGGATAAAAACAATCACCACAGTAAAAGCAACGATAATATAAAATGCTATTTACTGTGGTGATTTTTATTATGGCAAGCCAATATCAACAGCTTACCATAAAGATTCCATTATTATCTTTTTTTGATTTCAGGATGCTCCAAAAGGAAATTCATTCTGTATGAACGTGGAGTCATCTTCTTGAATTTATAGAAAGCTGCATAGAAAGATTGACGATTTGCAAAGCCAACCATTTCTGCAATCTGTCCCATGTTCAATTCGATGCTTCGCTTATCTGTAAGCAATGTCATTGCGTCATTAATACGATAGGAATTTACAAAGGATGTAAAATTCTGATGAAAGCGAGTGTTTACGACAGCGCTAATATAACGCGTGTTGGTGTGCAGATCTTCTGCAAGCTGCTTGGCAGAATAATCTTTGTCCTTGTACTTTTTCTCCATTACAATCTTTGCAAGGATTCCCTCTTGAAGTTGGTCCATCATCTCTGGACTAACAAGCGACCTGTATTTAGCCTCCTTGGGCTTCAGCTCGTGCAAGTTATACTTTACCATAAAAATGAATAGTGTTGTTACCTGTTATACCTTTTACTTTACTTTTGCAAAGGTAAAAATACATTTTTAAATAGCAAAATTTTTACCTTTGCTTTTTATAAATATGTTTACTATTAAACAAAAATTATGTTATAACACATCGAAAGTAGCAAGTAAACTTACATATGCCATAATGACATAATAAGATAAAAAGACATCGTTATACCAACAAATAAATAAAGTTTTTGCAACAAAATGTGATTATTACAAATATAATTGCTAACTTAGCGGACGCATTTCGAAAAAGGGCATAATATATGCTCAATCATAACTGCTAAACGCTTTACCACATGGCAATGAGACAAATAAAGATTACTACAAACATAACCAACCGCGACAGCGAAGGACTCGACAAATATCTTTCTGATATTTCGCGAGAACCAATGATATCTGTTGAGGAGGAAACTGAATTGGCACACAAGATACACCTCGGAGGTGTAGAAGGTGAAAGAGCCCGCGACAGACTCGTTAAAGCCAACCTTAGATTTGTAGTGTCTGTAGCTAAACAATATCAACATAAGGGATTGTCGCTTACCGACCTTATTAACGAAGGAAACATTGGTCTGGTCAAGGCTTCTGATAAATTTGACGAGACAAGAGGTTTCAAGTTTATTTCTTACGCAGTTTGGTGGATTAGACAAAGTATCATGCAAGCCCTCGCTGAGCAAGGACGTTTGGTGAGAATTCCTCTCAACCAAGCAGGTTGCATTATGCGCATTAATCAAGCTATATCTAAATTCCAACAAGAACAAGGACGTATGCCTTCGACCGAGGAATTGGCTGAGATTACAGGTATCGAAGAAGATAAAGTAAGACAAGGTATTGCCACCGACAGCAAAGAAACAAGTATCGACGCACCTATCAACGATGGCGAAGATAATTCTATGGCAGAACGCCTGGTCTCAGATGACTCACATACCGATAAGCAGATAGATAAAGAGTCGATGGAAAAGGATGTTGAAACACTACTGGCTTCAATACTCCACGGCAAAGACCTTATTATTATGCGCGAGAGCTTCGGTATAGGAACTCCTGAGAAAACCCTCGACGAGATAGCTACAGAGATGGCACTAACACGCGAAAGAGTGAGACAAATTCGCGAAAGATGCATAATGAAAATAAGACAGAGCGGACATACTAAGATATTATTAAAGTATCTCGGATAACCAGCTTTCAACTTACGATTTGATTATAACAATATAGAATAACACGAAAAACCGATACCAAAGTTTGGCTTTTCGTGTTATTTTTGTTACCTTTGCCCTCAAATTATTAACAACAACACTATTATGGAAAAGATAAAGATGACAACTCCCATCGTAGAGATGGATGGCGACGAAATGACTCGCATACTTTGGAAGATGATAAAAGACGAGCTTATCCTTCCTTTTGTTGACTTGAAGACGGAATATTACGATCTTGGTTTGCCTAACCGTGATAAGACAAACGACCAGGTAACTATCGACTCTGCTGAGGCAACAAAAAAATATGGCGTGGCAGTAAAGTGCGCTACTATCACTCCAAACGCTCAGCGTATGGACGAGTATCATCTACACAAGATGTGGAAGAGCCCTAACGGCACTATCCGCTCTATCCTTGATGGCACCGTGTTCCGTGCTCCTATCACCATCCCAAGTATTAAGCCTGTAGTAAAGAACTGGGAAAAGCCTATCACTATAGCACGTCATGCTTACGGCGATGTATATAAGAGTGTAGAGATTAAGGCAGAAGAGGCAGGCATAGCAAAGCTCGTTTTCGAAGGCAAGAGCGGTAAGAAGGAAGAGATTGTTATCCACGAGTTCGACGGACCAGGAGTTATCCAGGGTATGCACAATACCGATAAGTCTATCGCTTCGTTTGCTCATTCATGCTTCAAATTCGCTATTGATACCAAGCAAGACCTTTGGTTTGCAACAAAGGATACCATATCAAAGAAATACGATGCAGGCTTCCGCAAGATATTCGAAGATATCTATGAGGAGCAGTATAAAGCAGAGTTTGAGCGCCTTGGCATAGAATATTTCTACACATTGATAGATGATGCAGTAGCAAGAGTAATCCGCTCAAAGGGTGGTTTTATCTGGGCTTGCAAGAATTATGATGGTGATGTGATGAGCGACATGCTCTCTACCGCCTTCGGCTCATTGGCTATGATGACAAGCGTATTGGTAAGTCCTGATGGCAACTATGAGTATGAGGCTGCTCACGGCACCGTGACTCGCCACTACTATCGCTATCTTAAGGGTGAAGAAACATCTACCAACCCTATGGCAACAATCTTTGCTTGGAGCGGAGCTTTGCGCAAGCGTGGAGAACTTGACAATAACGATGCTCTTGTCGACTTTGCTAATCGCTTAGAGGCAGCTTGCTTCAAGACCCTTGGCGAAGGCATCGTAACAAAAGACCTTGTTAACCTCATGGAGGATGTAGAAGCTAAGGCTGTTACATCGGCAGAATTTATCAAGGCTATTAAGGAACGTATTTAATCAGCGTTAGTATCCAACAACATTGGAAACTATATAAAACAAAAACTCCTGCAACAAATGGCATCAAGCCTTGTTGCAGGAGTTTTTGTTTTGAAGTAATTATTGTTAATTCGATATCTTTAATTCTATATCCTTATGTCGATAAGATTACTTCTCCTCTGGAGCCTTATCGATAAGGTCCATAAACTGGTCAAGCTTTGGAGTGATGATAATCTGAGTGCGACGGTTGCGCTGCTTGCCTACAGAAGTATCGTTAGAAGCCAATGGATTATACTCACCACGACCACCTGCAGTAAGACGCTTAGGATCTACACCATAATGATTCTGCAGATACTGAACAACAGAAGATGCACGAAGACAAGAGAGGTCCCAGTTGTTGCGGATATTCTCACGTGAGATAGGCACATTATCGGTGTTACCCTCGATAAGTACATCATAGTCCTTGTAGTCCATGATAATCTTAGCAATCTTCGACAATGTTTCCTGAGCACGGTCGTTAACTTCGTACGAACCACTCTTATAAAGCATATTGTCGGCAAGCGAGATGTATACTACACCCTTGAGCACCTGAACATCAACCTCTTTCAATTCCTCACGACTGAGTGAGCGAGTAAGATTGTTGGTCAATACCATATTCAATGAGTCACTCTTGCTCTTCACCTCTACGAGATGACGAATATACTGGTTTGACTCATTAATCTGGTCAACGAGCTTAGAGATATTGAGATTATTAGAGTTAGCATTTGTCAAACTCTTATCCAAAGAGCTTTGCAATGCAGCATAATCCTTCTTCTGCTGTTTCAGCTGTTCCTCCAGACTTGCCACACGAGCCTTGCTTGCAGCGAGTTCTTCCTTGTTGGCAGCAAGCTGATCCTTAGTGTCCTGAATGTTAGCTGTTAGCTGACGGTTTTCGTTTTGGCAATTCTGCAAATCTTTCTTGCTTGCACATCCACTAAAAACAAGTGTTGATGCTAATGCCAATGCAAATAATTTGTTTTGTTTCATATTAATAATAATTTGAAGTTTATACATTTATTTAAATAGGGTTATATTTATTGGGGATAATATAGTTTCACACCCTTTTCAAAGTGCAAAGTTAATTATAAGACGATAATAATACATGAATGTTAGTGCCGTTTAGGGAAAATTAACCGAAAAAACACACAATCAATAAGTATTAACTAATTTATAGTAGCATTTCGCCAAGGAAATTTATCTTATCACGGTCGGCAGACAACACATCAAGCGAGCATTTGCCATCGGGCGAAAAGTCAAATATATATTCTATGTATTCCAGTTTGTTGCGAGTAAAAAACTTCACTCTCACCAAATCAGGCTTAGGTCTTAATATTGTATAAGTCTGGATATGGCCATCGAAATCAAGTGGTCCCTCACGCTCCATTGTTGCACGATAAGCCACACCGTAATATGGCAAATTGCTCATTATGCTATCGCCTTCGATGCGCACAGTATAAGTGGAATTAAGGAAACGAGCTTCCATGCGTTGCGGATTTACATAGTTGACTTCAACCGTGAACTTACGACTGGTTATAGAGTCGCTTACCATCCTTGCCACAGAGTCTTGCATAGCCAACTTTTGCTCAGGTGTAAGGCGTTTTGTGGCACATGATGAAAAGGCCATCAGTACAACGATAAGTATTGAAATTAAAGATAGTGGTTTCATACTGTAACTTTTATATTGGTTTATATGTTGCGAAGTTAATGTTTTTCCGTGAAATAGCATCGAAAAACAAATAACTTTTAGTATCTTTGCAGAAAATTATGTATAATGGACATACAGAAGTTGATAAGTGAACGAAAAGGAGAGAAGAGTTTTTCGTTTGAGGTGTTGCCACCGCTTAAAGGAAACGGCACAGCAAACCTCTTTTCTACCATTGATAAATTAAAGGATTTTGATCCACTGTTCATAAACATTACAACACATCACAGCGAATACATTTACACAGAACTTGACAACGGACAATTTGAACGCAAGAGAATCAGACGTCGCCCAGGAACTGTGGCAATAGCTGCTGCAATACAGCAGAAATATGACGTTCCGGTAATTCCGCACGTGATATGTAGCGGTGCTACCATCGAAGATATAGAATACGAACTGATAGACCTTCAGTTTCTTGGTATCAGCACTTTGTTGTTGCTAAGAGGCGATAAAGCCAAAGACGACAGGATGTTTACCCCTACCCCTGGTGGACATGCACATACCACAGACTTGATAAAGCAGGTAACACAATTCAACGAAGGCTTCTTTGCCGATGGCACTCCAATAAAGCATCCGGGCAAGAAATTCCACTTTGGTGTGGCTGCTTATCCAGAAAAGCACGAGGAGGCTCCAAACATCGATATGGATATGGAATATCTTAAGATGAAACAGGACTTAGGAGCCGAATATGCCGTAACACAGCTATTCTACGACAATAAGAAATATTTCGAATTCGTGGAAAAAGCTCGCAAAAAAGGCATCACCATACCTATCATCCCTGGCATAAAGCCTTTCGCCAAGTTGTCACAGATAACAATGGTGCCAAAGACTTTCCATTGCGATATGCCACAGGAGTTGGCACAAGAGGCGGTGAAATGCAAGACCGACGAAGAGGCTAAGCAACTTGGTATAGAATGGACAACTGCTCAATGCCAGGAACTATACAATGCAGGCATCAGCGACATACACTTCTATACTGTTTCGGCAGCTAACTCTGTTGCCGAGGTTGTAAGAAGACTGCACATCTAATGTGGAAAAGCACTAACAAGATGTGTAGAAGCACTAAATATTGATGGCTATATAAAGCCACATAAATACTTAATAAAAGAAATTCATTCAGAGTCATGGACTTTAACGACGTTATCGGACAACAGGATGCCAAGAATAGGCTTTCGCAGATGATAGAAGAGCAGAGGATTCCTCATGCCCTTATGCTCTGCGGACCTAAAGGCTGTGGTAAGATGGCTATGGCTATGGCTCTTTCAGCAACTCTTCTGCGACAAGGACATGAGAATAGTGCCAACACAGAAGCCATGCTCAAAACATGGGAGCACCCAGACTTACATTTCACATATCCTGTGATAAAGCCTACGGGAACATCGAGCGACCATAAGATGACAAGCGATGACTTTTCAAGAGAATGGCACGATATGATAGTCAAGAGTAGCTACTTCTCTATTGAGCATTGGCTTGAAGAGATGAAAGCAGAGAATCAGCAAGCTATCATCTTCGAGGCAGAAAGCGACCTCATCACACACAACTTGAGTCTTAAGTCGAGCCAAGGTGGATGGAAGATATGCTTGATATGGTTGCCGGAAAGAATGAATATCACTTGTGCAAACAAGATATTAAAGATATTAGAGGAACCACCTCAGCAGACTGTCTTCATCATGGTATGCGAAGAACCAGAAAAACTCCTCGACACCATACGAAGCAGAGTGCAGCGTATAGACTTGAAACGCATTGCTGACAGCGATATAGAAGAGGCTTTGGTTAACAGAAGACTTATTGATGCTGACACAGCAAAGAGAATAGCACGCATAGCAAACGGCAGCTGGCTAAGGGCTTTGGAACAGATGGAAGCCAACAGCGAGAATGCAGAGATGCTGGAATGGTTCAAAAACCTTATGCGATTGGCTTACACGCGAAATGTGAAAGGCATGAAAGCATGGAGCGAAACTATTGCTGCTACGGGAAGAGAGAAACAGCTTAGAGCTATAACCTATTTCTCAAGGATGATTAGGGAGAACTTTATGTACAACTTCCAACTTCCGCAGCTCAATTATATGTCGCAAGAGGAAGAGGCCTTCGCAAAGAACTTTGCAAAGTTTGTGAATGAAGCTAACGTGATAGAAATATCCGAACTTTTCCAAAAGGCAAGAAGAGAAATAGCACAGAATGGCAATGCAAAGATTATATTCTTTGATGTTGCGCTTCAGATGATAGTGCTATTGATAAGAAAATAAAAAACGTAAGAAGAGCAGACAGACCAATATTAATATGGATATAAAAAACGAAGATAATAAGAAAATATGCTGCGGTGCAGACCGTGGCTTATGTCGTTGCGCCATTGGCAGACAAAACAAACAGCTCAACACTTACGACTGGTTGGCTGATGTGCCTGGCAATGCTGAGTCGACAGACTTAGTGGAGGTGCAATTCAAGAATACCCGAAAGGGATATTACCACAATGTAAACAACCTTGACCTAAAGAAGGGCGACATTGTGGCTGTAGAGGCTAATCCTGGTCACGATATAGGTGTAGTAACATTGACTGGACGATTGGTGAAGCTTCAGATTAAGAAGGCCAACCTAAAATCTGCTGACGATATCAAACGTGTATATCGTTTGGCCAAGCAGGTTGACATGGACAAATATAAAGAAGCCAAAAGCCGCGAACATGGCACTATGATACAGAGCCGTCAGATAGCAAAAGATTTAGGATTGCAGATGAAGATTGGCGACGTAGAATACCAAGGTGACGGCAACAAGGCTATATTCTATTATATTGCCGACGAGCGTGTAGACTTCCGTCAGCTTATTAAGGTGCTTGCAGAAACTTTCCACGTAAAAATCGAGATGAAGCAGATTGGTGCTCGTCAAGAGGCAGGACGAATAGGTGGAACAGGTCCTTGCGGTCGCGAACTATGCTGCGCCACATGGATGAAGAACTTTGTTAGCGTTGGCACCACAGCTGCTCGCTTCCAAGATATTTCTCTCAATCCACAGAAGTTGGCAGGTATGTGTGCTAAACTGAAGTGCTGTCTCAACTACGAGGTCGACGACTATGTAGAGGCAGGCAAGAAGATACCAAGTCGCGAAGTTATGCTTCAGACTCTCGATAGCGACTACTATCTCTTCAAGACAGATATCTTGGCAGGTCTTTGCACATATTCTACAGATAAGAATATAGCAGCTAACCTCGAGACTATATCTGCAGAGAGAGCACGCCAGATTATTGAGATGAACAAGCGTGGCGAAAAGCCTGAGAACCTATGCGAAGATGGCAAGGCACAACCAGAGCGTCCTATCGACTTGTTGGCAGATACAGATATTAGCCGATTCGATAAATCTAAGAAAAAGAAAAAGAAGCCTGCACAAAACAGACAGCGTCAGCCTCGCAATAACGACCAACCTCGTAATAACGACCAGCCTCGTAATGAGCAACCTCGTAATGAGCAGCAAAGAGGACCAAGACCTTATAAGCAGGGACAGCAACCTAGGCAACCTCAGCAAGGTCAGCCTCAGCAGCAGAATCAGCCACAGCAAGGTCAACCTCAGCAAGGTCAACCTCAGCAGGGACAGCAGCAAGGACAGCCACGTCAACAAAGAAGACCTCATGGCAAATACAACGGTCCAAGAAACAACAACCGCAAAGAAAGACCAGAGGGCAACAAGGGCAGCGAAAGTTGAACTCACAACATGATATGATGAAAAAGACAATATTGTTTTTTTTCTTTATTATCTCACTATTCTCAGCATGCAATGGAGATATGACGTATAGCAAATATACGGATATTTCCATTGCAGGATGGGAACGTAGCGACTCTGTAATCTTCAATATTCCGCCTCTTAAGCAAACAGGCACCTACGCCCCTACCTTAGGAGTTAGAATCGACAATTCATTTCCTTTCAAGAGTGTTGCCGTAATCGTTGAGCAGACAGTATACCCAAAAAAGACTATATTCCGCGATACGATAAACTGCAAACTATACGACGACAAGGGAAGATTACTTGGCAATGGCGTCAGCAACCACCTATATATATATAATGTGGAGCCACGTCATTATCAACAAGGCGACAGCATACATATATATATAAGGCACGACATGAAGCGCGAAATTCTACCTGGCATAACAAGCGTAGGAATAGAATTTAGTAAAAACAAATAAAAGAAAGTCAAAATCAAGAAGGTATAACAACAGTTTGTTAACCACAATTCTTGATTTTGACTTTCTTCTTTTTATATATTATTTATTATATCTTTAATTAGTAAAGTTTCTACTTGCGTCTATACGCAAGAAGATGAATAGCAATATGGTGAATCCCCATAGCGAGCTACCGCCATAACTAAAGAATGGCAATGGGATTCCAATTACAGGCGTTAAGCCCAACACCATGCCCACATTAATAAAGACATGGAATAAGAAAATGCTGAGCACACAATAGCCATAGATTCTACCAAACTGGAATGGTTGTCGCTCGGCTAACTTTATTAGGCGCAATATTAAAGCTAAGAACAATAGCAATACACCTGCAGCACCAACAAAGCCTTCTTCCTCGCCTACGGTACAGAATATGAAGTCGGTATCCTGCTCAGGCACAAACTTAAGCTTTGTCTGCGTTCCATTCAAGAAACCTTTTCCCTTTAGTCCACCTGAGCCGATAGCAATCTCGCTCTGATGAACATTATATCCTGCGCCAGCAAGGTCTTCATCTAAACCAAGTAGCACATTGATACGCACACGTTGGTGTGGCTCCATGACATTGTTTAATACAAAGTCGGCAGAATAGAAGAAAGCAATACTTCCGATAGCAAAGATTAGGATATAGAAGTAGTTGCGCATGCGTGTATACAAGCCATGATATAGCAGATAGCCTATAAGCAAGACCGATATACCTATCTGAATCCAAACGATATCGAATGGTATCACAAATTTAGAGAAGAGCAGAAAGACAAGAGTTATTCCTATCGAAACCGAAGCTATCTGCAAAGCCTTTGCTTTGTCTTTACAATAGTCGTAGACCATGCCTGCAGAGAATATCTGCACCATCAGCAAAACGGCAAACTTACCCAAAGAGGTTGGTGTGTCCCAAAGAAGCACCTGCTCATATTTGATACCAATGACAAAATACAAGATCATTGCCACACCTGTAAACAATATACCACCAGGCATTCCCTCACGATAGAACATAAGGAAAAATGAGAGATAGACAAGAGCAGAACCCGTTTCCTTCTGTGCCACAATAAAGAGCATAGGCAATACTACTATTGCTAAGGCTGCAGCAAAATGCTTCCAATTCTGCATATCAAAGCCATAGGTACTCATAAACTTTGCCACAGCCAATGCCGTAGCAAACTTAGCAAACTCTGCCGGTTGCACGTGTATAGGACCAAGCACAAGCCATGAGCGCGAACCTTTTATCTCATGAGGATTGAATATCGTGGCAAAGAGCAACAATAGCAACACTCCGTAGATGACATACGAGAAGGTGTCGTAGAATCGGTCGTCGAGCATCAGGATAACGAAACCAAGAATAATGGATGTTGCCATCCACACAATCTGCATACCAGAACGTGTAGAGAGGCTAAAGATATCGGTATCTCCAAAGGTATAGCTCGCACCACATACGCTCACCCATCCAAATATGAGGAGCGCTACATAGATAGCTATTGTCCACCAGTCGAGACTTGCCAATAATCCTGTTTTTCTTCCATTAGTTTCTTGGACCATATCCTATTCTTCTTTTTTGTATTTCCTCAGCACGTCGTTTTTGTGCTTCAGTTAGTTTACCATGAATATATTGTTCTATCATGAGTCCGCCTATAGGTACTCCAAATTCAGCACCAAATCCACCATTCTCTACATATACTGCTATCGCTATCTTTGGATTTTCCATAGGAGCGAAGCCCATGAATACAGAGTGGTCTTGTCCGCGGTTCTGAGCAGTACCTGTCTTACCGCATATTGGAATATCGCTATTTGCAAGAGCCTTACATGTACCACCCAATACGGCATTTCGCATACCCCATACTATATAGTCGTACGCCTTACGGTTGGCTTTAGTATAGTGCTTACGTGTGAAAGTGGTGTCGATAGGAGTATCTGTAATACCCTTCACCACATGTGGTACCATATAATATCCGCGATTGGCAATAGTAGCACCAAGGTTTGCTATCTGCAGCGGCGTAAGGTTCACCTCACCCTGTCCGATAGAGATACTGATGATGGTAAGACCATTCCATGAGCCCTTGTATGCCTTATCATAGAATTTAGAGTTAGGTATCAGTCCTCGCTTTTCCCCCGGGAGGTCGATACCAAGCTTATATCCAAATCCCATGCTCACCATATAGTCGCGCCATGTGTCCATAGCAGTCTGCACAGTTGGATATTTCTTTCTGTTGCCCATCATATAGTAGAGTCCCCAACAGAAGAAAGCATTACATGATGTTTGCACGGCAGGCACAAGGCTAAGTGGAGACGAATGGCTATGACAGCCAACATGGAGTCCACGATAAGAGAAGCCATGAGCACAAGGGAAACTTGTGGCTGGAGTTATGATGCCTTCTGTAAGGAAAGTCAAACCCTGCGAGGTTTTGAAAGTAGAGCCTGGAGGATATTGACCCATGATAGCACGATTGAGAAGTGGCGTCCAGTTGTCGCGCGACAGCATGCGATGTGCCTTACCTCTGTTGCGTCCAACAAGCATTCGTGGGTCGTAGGTAGGTGCCGACACCATAGCAAGCACCTCGCCAGTTGAAGGCTCTATTGCAACTATAGCTCCCTTCTTGCCTTCGAGTAGTCGTTCGCCAAGAGCTTGAAGATTTAAGTCTATGCTTAGCGTAATGTCTTTACCTGCTATAGGTTTTCTGTCGAGAGCACCATTATGATACTTTCCTTGAATACGTCCACGAGCATCGCGAAGCATAATCTGCATACCCTTTTCACCTCGCAGATACTTCTCATACGATTTCTCTATTCCCGACTTTCCGATATAGTCGCCAGGCTGATAATAGTCGTCTTCATCAATATTTGCTTGCGAAACCTCAGCTACATCTCCAAGAACATGAGCAGCATAAGGATATTCATATTGTCGGATGCTACGCTTTTGTATTGAAAATCCAGGAAAGCGGAACAACTTTTCTTGGAACACACTATACTCTCGATCAGCAAGTTGAGTCATGAAGAGCTGTGGAGTAAAACGAGAATAACCAGGATTCTTGCTGCGATCCTTTATGGCATCCATACGCTTTATGAAATACTCTTTAGTGATGCCCAAAGCTTCGCAGAACTCTAAGGTATCTATATGTCCCTTAGCTTCGTTCGTCACAACCATGATATCGTATGAAGGCTGATTATAAACAAGCAACTTTCCATGGCGGTCGCGAATGACACCACGCGAAGGAAACTCCACTTTCTTTAAGAAAGCATTAGAGTCAGCATTCTTCTTGTAGTCATCACTCAACAACTGCAATGTAAACAAGCGGATGATATAGACGACAACAATAGCTATCGCCACTCCGCTTATAACATATCTGCGCTTATCAAGGTTATAATTCTTCAAGTTGGCTGAATTGTATAAATTATATGTGTTTTTGTAGAAAAACTAATAGGCTATTTCCTTCTCATATTGTCTACAACGACAAGTATGAGCAGAGTTATCAACGTGCTGCCACCTACGCATTCAAGCCACAATATCCAATTAAAGAAATTGAACATTTCGAGAGTATAGAACACTACACAATATAATAATGTAGCAATAAAAGCATAGTTGATATATTTTGCCACGCCAAGCGAATAGATGGTAGGCAAGAAGTCGTCGGCACTATCGCGAGGCAAGAACAACGAAAGCAACAATGGTTGTACAAAAGCCAGCAATGTGAGCGAACATGCAGCAACACCAGGAGTGTTGGAGAATATGTCGATGCCAAGCCCTAAAAGAAAAGAGATGACAAGCGCAGCCCATCTTGGAAAGTTGCGGCGCATACATATCACAGTATACACATACAACAGAGGGGTAGCAAAGCCAAATAGATGGATATTATTCAGTACCAATGCCTGAACTATAAGTAGAACGAGGCATAATAGTATCTGTGATACAAAATTCATATTCATATTCTATCCCTACTTTATCATTCTTTTAACTTCATAGAATCTCTTGCAGCACGCACCACATCAAGTTGTTCTTCCAAAAGAGCATTGTCTATCACGCAAACATCGCGCAACTTAGCAAAGTCGGTTGCCAGTTCCACCTGCACGCGATAAGCCAAGCCATCGGGAGAATTGTATACATGCAACACCTTGCCGACAAGAACACCTGATGGGAATACCGCAGAATAACCATTAGTAACTACCTTATCATATAGTCGGAAGGTAGCATGACGTGGCACATCATCAAGCCAAGCATAGCGAGGACTACCACCCGTCCAATGCAGATAGCCAAAATATCCTCTACCTTGCAGCGAACAGCTGATGCTCGACTTAGAACTCAATACTGGGATAACAACAGAATAATGATCAGACGTAAGATAAACGATACCTACGACGCCTGTTCCTGCTACCACACCCATACCATCTTTCACACCATCCACACGTCCACGGTCGATAGTGATAAAGTTATCGCGCTTGTTTACGGTATTGCTGACAACCTTGGCAGATATAAGTTTATAAGCAGAAAGCTGAGCTATCTGCTTTTGCTTTGCCATGGCGCTATCAGCCTTTGTCGCCAAGAGTTTATTGCCCAAGCTCTCTACTTGTTGCTCAAGGTATATGTTACGCTTAGTAAGCTCTGTATTCAGGTCTTTCAACGAGAAATAAGCCTCCACCTCGGAGTCTATCTCGTAAGCCTTGCCTGTTAGGGCATTGGCAGTAGAAAGCCACGCACTACCCTGATAGCTATTATACTTAAAGAGTAGCACAAAGCCAACGACCTCAAGCAACAAGAAGAGGAACCAATGGTAATTTTTTGTAATAAATGCTATAAGATTTCGCATACTAACGCATCAAGAACGAGAATCTGTCGACATTCTTGAGAGCTATACCTGCACCCTTAGCTACACTGTGCAATGGATCTTCGGCAATATGGAAAGGAATATTAATCTTATCCTGCAAACGCTTGTCGAGACCACGAAGCAAAGCACCACCACCACTAAGATAGATACCATTCTTCACGATATCGGCATAGAGCTCAGGTGGTGTGTTCTCAAGAGCTGAGAGCACAGCATTCTCAATCTTTGCAACAGTCTTATCAAGGCAATGTGCAATTTCCTGATAGCATACAGGAACCTCCATAGGAAGGGCTGTAATACGGTTAGGACCATGTACAATGTAATCCTCAGGAGCCTCATCGCCAAGATCGGTAAGTGCAGAACCTACGTGAATCTTAATACGCTCTGCCATACGCTCGCTGACCTTTACATTGTGCTGACGGCTCATATATTCCTGAATATCTGCTGTAAGGTCGTCGCCTGCAACACGAATAGAGTTGTTGCTAACGATACCACCCAAAGAGATAACAGCAATCTCGGTGCTACCACCACCGATATCAACAATCATGTTGCCCTCTGGTGCTTCTACGTCGATACCAATACCGATAGCTGCTGCCATAGGTTCGAAAATCAGATATACATCACGACCATCAGCATGCTCTGCAGAGTCGCGAACGGCACGAAGCTCAACTTCGGTAGAACCTGAAGGAACACCAATAACCATACGCAAAGATGGCGAGAACAGGCGACTACCTGTATGAACCATCTTTATCAAGCCGCGCATCATCTGCTCGCAGGCAGTAAAGTCGGCGATAACACCATCACGCAAAGGACGAATAGTACGAATGTTGTCGTGTGTCTTCTCGTACATCATCTTTGCCTTCTGACCAACAGCAATCATCTTGTCGGTACGACGGTCAAGTGCTACAACGGAAGGCTCGTCTACTACTATCTTATCATCGCTAATGATGATGGTGTTAGCAGTACCAAGGTCCATTGCTATTTCTTGAATAAAAGAGAAAAATCCCATTGAAATTGAAACTGTTTTTTATTGTTGTAATAATGAAACGAAGTATTGTCGAGAAGTCGAGAATCGATTATGCCACTCCGACCTAATCGATTCTCAAATCTTCAATCTTACTTCACGAACCACTCGTGAATAGCGGTATCATAGTGACTGCTTACACCGAACGCACGAGCCGCAAACATTTTGCGGTCTTCGATATCGGTTTCTGCACCCTTCTTGTTAAGGATGTCGAGCAATACGCCATACTCTGCCTTGCTTGGCACGATGACAACATCCTTGAAGTTCTTTGCTCCAGCACGGATGAGCGAGATACCACCGATGTCAATCTTCTCGATGATGTCAGCCTCAGAAGCGCCACTTGCTACTGTCTGCTCGAATGGGTAGAGGTCTACGATAACGAGGTCGATACCAGGAATCTCATACTGAGCCATCTGATCAACATCGCCTTCGTTGTCGCGACGAGCCAAGATACCTCCAAAAATCTTTGGGTGAAGAGTTTTTACGCGACCACCCAAGATTGAAGGATAGGTTGTGAGGCTCTCAACAGCCTGACATTCATAGCCCAAAGATTCGATAAACTTCTGTGTACCTCCTGTAGAAAGGAACTTTACGCCTTCAGCGTTCAACTTTGCAAGGAGCTCATCAAGACCATCCTTGTGGAAGACTGACACCAACGCAGTCTTAATCTTTTTTGTTTCAGCCATAAAAAATTGTATACAATTATTGTTTAAAATGAGGGAGCAACTCCTCATCTATTGGTTTGCAATGTGCAAAGTTACACATTTTTAAGATAACAGCCCCTACTTTCAGTAGGAAACTGCTATTTTCAAGATGTTAAATTATCCCAAGTCAAGTATCGTGGCTTACGCCTTCAAACTGTCTTGGTACCACTCAAAGAGTTTCTTCACACCGTCTTCTATCTCAACCTTGTGTGTCCAACCCAAAGAATGTAGCTTGCTTACATCAATAAGCTTACGTGGTGTGCCGTCAGGCTTGGTAGCATCCCAAACCACTTCACCCTCGAAGCCTACAGCCTCAACAACGAGTTGTGCCAAAGCCTTGATAGTAAGTTCCTTGCCTGTACCAACATTGATATGACAGTTTCTGATTTCGCCCAACGATGGAATAGCACCGCCACGACCCTCTGAGTTGTTTCTATCTACAGCGCCATCTGTCTTTGCACCATAGAATACAGAAGAATATTTCTCAATACCGATAACATCGCTAAAGTCGACATTCAACAACACGTGAACGCTGGCATCAGCCATATCTTCACTCCAAAGGAATTCGCGCAATGGGCTACCTGTACCCCAAAGCGTAACCTTATTATTCTCAATACCATAATAAGCCAACGCTTTCAATATGCGCTCCTTGTCGTTGCTACCATCCACATTACCTTCACCGATAATAGCACGTAGCTTGTCGGTAGGATTTATTGGACGCTTGTCCATATCCACACGAATAGCCTGCCAGTTGTCGTCGTGGAGCAACTTAGCGAGATATATCTTACGCATCATGGCTGGCATCACATGCGAGTTCTCAAGATGGAAATTGTCGTTAGGACCATACAAATTGGTTGGCATAACGGCGATATAGTTTGTACCATACTGCAGATTGTAAGATTCACACATCTTCAATCCTGCAATCTTGGCAATAGCATATTCCTCATTGGTATATTCGAGTTCTGAAGTAAGAAGCGCATCCTCCTTCATTGGCTGAGGAGCATTCTTAGGATATATACATGTAGAGCCCAAGAAGAGCAACTTCTTAACACCATGCGAATAGGCGTTAGAAATAACATTACATTGCATCTTCATATTCTGCATCAGGAAGTCGGCACGATATAGCGAATTAGCCATAATACCTCCAACAAACGCAGCAGCCAGTACTACGGCATCTGGCTGTTCTTTATCGAAAAATTCTTTTACTGCCACTTCATTAGTAAGGTCTAATTCTCGATGACTTCTACCTATCAAATTGTTATACCCGCGAGCTTTAAGATTTGCCCAAATAGCAGAGCCAACTAAACCATGATGACCTGCTACATAAATTTTTGCATTCTTATCTAACATAATTGCCTATTGAATTATTGGGTGCAAAGTTACAACTAATAAGTCAAACAAGGCGGAATAATCAATGTTTTTTTCTTAAATCAAATTAAATATCTCTCATAGTTGAAATATAATATGTATATTTGCGTATTAATAAACCATATAAAGATATTGAGCTATGAAAATTGATATGAAATTACTACAAGCAGCTATTTTGGCTGTGAGTATTGCTTTCTTAGGTCTCTGCATCAAGTGGGGTATCGACGATTTTGCCAATAAAGACAGAAATGTCACAGTAAAAGGCTTGGCTGAAAAGGAGGTAGAAGCAGACAAAGTGACGTGGCCAATACCTACTAAGGAACTTGGCAACGATCTGCCAGAGCTATACCAAAGCATCAACACCACTACTGCAAAGGTCAAGGCGTTCTTGAAGCAGCATGGCATCAAGGACGATGAGATAAATGTCAACGCCCCTGTTGTCATCGACCTCAATGCCGACCAATACAGCAACAACAACCGTGGTTTCCGCTACAACATCACATCTACCATAACCGTAACCTCGCAGAACGTGAAGCTTGTGCGTAGCATCATGGCTAAGCAGGGAGAATTGCTCAAGCAGGGTGTGGCTGTGCTGGATGGAGGATATGAGAACCGTATCACCTACGAATATGTGGGCTTCAAAAAGATGAAACCACAGATGATGCAAGAGGCGATAAAGAATGCCGAGGCTACAGCACAGGAGTTTGCAACAAATAGCAACAGCAAGCTCAACAAAATCACAAAGGCTGACCAAGGTCAGTTCTCTATCGACGACCGTGATGCCAACACTCCTTATATTAAAAAGGTAAGAGTGGTAACAACCATCACCTACTCTCTCAAAGATTAAAACTATTTTTGAGAACACAAATGACTAAACTTACTCTTCTAAAGGGCGACTTCGCAAGTAAGCTCGCCCTTTCTTTAGCACCAACTATAAAGGCTGGTTTCCCAAGTCCTGCCGAAGATTATCTACACGATAGTCTCGACTTCAACCACGACTTGATAAAGAATCCAGAAGCCACCTTCTATGGTCGTGTTTCGGGCGACTCTATGATTGAAGCTGGTATCTGCGATGGCGATATCGCTGTCATCGACCGTTCTCTACAGCCCATAGATGGCGATATCATAGTGGCTTATGTCAATGGCGAGTTCACCATAAAATACCTAAGCCTCAGCCATAAAGACGAAGGATATATAGAACTAAAGCCTGCCAACCCCAACTATTCACCTATTAGAATAGATGCCGACGACAACTTCCGTGTGTGGGGTGTAGTGGTATGGACAATAAAACAATGGAGACGATAACTGCATGAAATGGTATGCCATCTGCGATTGCGACAACTGCTATGTTAGTTGTGAACGTATTTTCCGTCCTGACTTGGAGGGGAAACCAGTTGTTGTGCTCTCCAACAACGATGGTTGCGTGGTGGCTCGTAGCAAAGAGGCTAAACAATTAGGTATTAAAGCTGGCATACCATACTATCAACTCAAGCAGCAGTTTCCAAATACCGAAATAGCTGTATTCTCATCCAACTACGAGCTATATGGCGAAATCACAGGTCGCGTAATGTCTATCATCCGCAAGATGTCGCCACAGAGTTTCCGTTATTCCATCGACGAAGCCTTTGCCATCCTCGATGGCTTCAGTCTTGACCAACTCACCTCTTGGGGACAAGAGCTTCACGACCGTGTCTTGCAGTCTGTTGGCATGCCATTAAGCATCGGCATCGCTCCAACCAAGACATTGGCTAAAATGGCATCTCATTTCGCAAAGAAATATCCAGGTTATAATCATTGCTGCATCATAGACAACGACCAGCGACGCACAAAAGCTGAAACCCTATACCCTATCGACGAAGTTTGGGGAATAGGCAGACGCTATGCCTCTCGCATGACTGCCATGGGAATAAAAACAGCATACGACTTTGCCAGCCACTCTGATTCGTGGGTGCGCTCTACATTCAAGAATATCGTCATTGAGCGCACATGGCAAGAGCTCAATGGTACAGATTGCATCCCCGATGATGTTCCTACCAAGAAGCAGAGCATCTGCACCAGTCGTAGCTTCGATGGTATGATCAACGATTACGACACCTTGCGCACTCATATTGCCAACTTTGCAGTAAGATGTGCAGAGAAGTTGCGTCGTCAGCAGTCGGTAGCCCATATCGTGGGTGTATTCATTGATTCCAACCACTTCCGCCCAGAGCTGGAGCAATATTGGAATATGACAGAGGTTGCCTTCCCCACTCCATCTTCCTCAACTATCGACATAGTGAAAGCCGCTACCGTCTGCCTTTCGCGCATCTACCGCAAGGATATTCAATACAAGCGTGCTGGAGTAATACTAATGGGTGTTATTCCCAACTCAGCCATCCAGCCCGACCTCTTCACCTTCGATGCCACCCACCACGCCCACATGCAGCAACTCGACAAAGCTGTAGATAAAATAAATAAGGTGGATGGCACCGAAACCGTTATCCTGTCTTCGCAACAATATCCGCGAGGCACAAAGTTTGCCGATGCCATAAAGCACGACTTCAAAAGCTCATGTCCTACAACAAGGTGGTGCGAGATAATGGAAATCAAATAATGGCTGTCTGATATATGATGATTTCATCATACAATATATTTGATAGTAAACAAACGTACATTTGACAGAAAGCAAAAATACGTTTGCTAGTAAGCAAAGATAAATTTGATAGAAAGCGTAAATCGCTCGAAGCATACTTTCGTCATCAAACATAGTTAGCTAACTCATTAAAGCAAAGCACCTTATAGAATCATCACACACTGCATTACTTAATATAACGACAATAATTAGCTTTTGAGCCAAATATTAAGAAAAACCATAACAATTAACTAAAAACAATATTAGTATTTCTTATTCTTTTATGCTCTTCCCCTTCTCGTATGCCTTGTTGGCAATGCGGTTTATGATGGCTTCGGCATTGTCTTGCGGCATATTCCCGATGGAGTTGCAGCGCGTATATTGAGAAGCCTGTTCGGGTGTGACAGAGAAGATTCCGCATAGCAGAAGCTCCATGTTGCGCTTGTATTCGCTCACCATGGTGGAATAGAATTCGTCGGTTCTGCATGCAAAGCGCATCAAATCCATAGTGGATGTTTCACCGCCGGATGAGATAAACTTCTGCAGTTCCTCTTCCACCTCTTCCTCAAGATAGTTCATGCGGGAGAAGGCATAAAACGCCTCTTCGTTGAAAGTGGCGGAGATTTTTTCGAAGTGTTTTACCACATACTGCTTTACGCTCTTTGGCTCATAAATGCTCATGTCCATGGCATCTTCTGCAGAGCCTTCGATGATGCCGAGGGTGAAATACTTGAAGAATGTGCGCACCACGGCAGAGAGCACTTTGTCTTTTTCTATCTTTTCCATATATCTTACTAATCAAATGTCTTGAATTCGTAGCCTTGTTCCTTCAGCCATCCAAGAAATTAATTTAGCAAAGATACAAAGATTGTGCCGATGACAAATATATTTTTTAATTTTTAACCATCCAGCTGCTTGCTTTTTCTACCATTTAGAACATATAATACTGATAACAAAAAGAGTGAAGATTCTAAAGACTTGATGTCTATTGAATCTTCACTCTATTATTTTGCGTGTTTAGTTCTCTTATTACAAATATAACAAAAGAGTATTGTAACTCTCGCCATCATCTATAAGTTTGGTGGCTACAAAGAAAAGGAAGTAAAAAAGGTATCAGGTTTTACTGCCTTACCATTACGATACAAAGTATTTCCTCGTTTTATTAATTTTGGTTTTGCCATGTTCTTATATCCATTGGTGTTTGAAATTTATATCCATTAATCTGTATAATTGTTTTCCCTATTATAGGAATATAATTATCTACAGTTTCCCCTCCTGTACTTGTTCCCGTAACTATTTCTATATCTTGTGCAGGAATCCAACTATTAGCAAAAAGATAATAATCTACACCGTTTTTTGTCTTTTTATCGATTATTATTACTACATGCCCAGGATAACCACCAAGCACAAGCAAATCACCTATCTTAGGGTAATTACTGTGAGGCAAATCTCTTGATAATGAAGCAGAACCTGCATAAGTCATTATCACCTTCAGATATTCTTCAAAGTTACTTCTGCTGTAATCATTTGTGCTTTGTGTTTTAACAAGAATTGCTTTATTACCATTAATTTTTACTCTATAACCTAAAGCCCATTTAGAAAAAGGGACTTCCAAACCACATGTAAGTTTAAACTTTATTTTATCATATTCTTTTCTATAATAGAAAAACTCAGCTCTTAAGCGTATTGCAGCATCTGCACATTGCTGTACTGATGTTACTTTTGTATTTAAAACTCCAAGTGATTGCTCTTTTATTACATTACCTGCATAATCTCTTACCACGGTGGATTTTTTTCTTGGAAAATGCTTTATAAACAATTCCCAATCTGATAATCCTTCATCTGATATTGTGTCAAGAGATTCTGATACAACTATATTTGCAACAGTTTTGGTATCTGCATTACAGCTTATAATTATAAAAGCCATTATAAAAATTACTAATTTTTTCATTGTTTATTAATTTATTTGTTATAATATAACATTAGTGTCCCGTTAAAATCGGGACACGAATGAACTGAAACCTAAAATCAGAAAGGGACCTCTGAATGTTACGTTTGACTGCTTGGTTCAAAGTTCTTGTCTCTACACCATATAGCGTTGCCAAGTCTTTGTCAAGCATAACTTGCAGTTCTCTAATTACTTTTTTTAAGGTACTTACCGAGTGGAATAATCCCTCAGCATAAGGGTTTCCAACAACCCCGTTGAATATTTAAATCCAAAGATTATCATATTTCAAGACTTCACAATTATGTTTGCAAACGCATTTATTGCGAATGCGTTGCAAAGTTACTAAAAATCAATAAGAATAAAGACTTTATTTGTTATCGGTTTCGAAAAAAACAGAGATTTTAGTCCAATTATGCCACCATAATGACCGAAAACATCAGCCTATATGTCAAATCCATAGTGCATGATACAAGAAACCGTGTCAATGATGGAATGAAATGTGTCGGTAAGGGTTTGTGGCATGAAGATTGTATAATTCATTATCGGTAGACGGCAGAAACAAAGGAGCAAGTAAGGAAACAATGTGCACGACTGATTCCATGAGAATTATTAATGGAAACAATGTAGTGGCGACATAAACATTACATTATTAAATATAAATATATCAAAGAATTCCACTTTTGCGTGATTTTCTCGCTAAAAAGTTTGTATTATCAATGATTATTCGTATCTTTGCATCGTCAGTTCCCACCAAGCCTCTCAACGATGCTCAAATGCGTGGGGCTTTTTTGTATATATACGTTTACTCTCAAAATACGCTAATGGAAAGATTACCGCACTTCATGAAACATTATATGACAGAGGCAGACTTGATGGCTCTGTTGGAAAGTCGTGGGCTTGTTATTTCCGATGAAGACAAAGCGGTACGGTATTTGGAGAGCATCGGGTACTATCGTCTTTCTGCCTATATGTACCCATTCTTGAAAGCTCCAAAGGAAACTCATCAGTATAAAGATGGTACAACTTTCCAACAAGTGTTGAATCTCTATCGTTTCGACAAGAAGTTGCGTATGCTTCTTCTCATGAGATTGAGAAAGTAGAGATAGCTATTCGTCGTGCCATTATGAATATTCCAGTACAGATGACAGGAGATATTTATTGGCTGACAAATTCTGTTCACTTTGCCAACCAAAGAACTTTTCAAGAAACAAAGAACACCATCGACAGAGAATATGCGAAATCAACAGAAGAATTTATCAAGCATTTTAAGAACAGCTATTGCGACCCGTATCCTCCATCATGGATTTTGGGTGAGTTGCTGACTATGGGCAATGTGAATATGATTTACCGTAATCTGAAAGCAGACAAGATACGCAAACGCATCTCTCATTATTTCGGCTTGCAACCTATCGTCTTGGAATCTTGGATAACATCTCTGACTTTGTTGCGAAATGCCTGTTGCCATCATTCAAGGGTGTGGAACAAGGTAAGTTCCATTATGCCTGTTACTCCAAGAAGAATTGCTCATTCCTGGATTACCCTGCCAACAAACCCTCAAAGAGTGTATTTTACAATCTGCATCATCAAATATTTCCTTGATATCATATCACCCAACAAAGATATGCTTGATAAGATGAAAAGACTTTTTGCAACGTTCCATGAAATAGATAAGGCTGCCCTTGGTTTTCCTTCTGGTTGGGAAAACGAACCTCTGTGGCAATAAAAGGCATATGGAGTGACTACTAACGACCTCACATCACCCACATTTTTTGTAATTTAGGTATGAAAGAAGGTTAAATACGTTAAATCTCACACGTTTTCGTATCTACATAGAATCCACATTGCTGCTTTTCTACCATTTATAGCGCATAATACTTATAATAAAAAAGAGTGAAGATTCTAAAGGCTGATGCCTTAAGATTCTTCACTCTATTATTTTGTGTGCTTAGTTCTCTTATTACAGAAGAGCCTTGAACTTATCTTCAATCTTTGACTTAGAGGCAGCACCAACGAATTTGTCTACCAACTGTCCACCCTTGAAGAAAAGGATTGTAGGGATGTTGCGAACACCAAACTCCATAGCGATATCGTCGTTTTCTTCAACGTCGCATTTGCCTACTACCAATTTGCCTGCATACTCCTCGGCCAACTCGCTGATGATAGGTGCAATCTGGCGGCAAGGTCCACACCATGTAGCCCAAAGGTCTACTACCAATGGCAATTCGCCATTCTTATAGCTCTCGAAATTTTCGGTTGTAATTGTTACTTCCATGTCTTATTTTTATTGTTTATGTTCTATTGCTTATGTTAATCTGCTGCAAAATTAGGCAAAATATTCCATATAGCGCCCTATTTACACAATTTTATTATATTTACCCACAATTCACTATAGATAGCATTCCATTCTTCACTCTTCACTTAATTCACTTTGTAGCTCAAATCCTCGTGGTTGTCTACATATTCTATAAACAGCTTAGAGAGTTCGATACCGGTATTAGGCATGCGGAGAGTGATTGTAGAGTTGTGCTCGTTGTCGGTAATCTGGAAATAGAGTTGCACATTGCCAGGATGATCTTCTACGAGAGTAGAGATGTCGGTGGCTATTTCGTCGTCTATCTTGTCGGAGTCGGCGATGATGGTGAACTTCTCTATCTGCTTCTCCTTTACCGTTTGCATAAACTCTATGCTCTTTATCTGCAGGCTGATGAAGTTGCTCGTAGGGAACTTCTTGAAGCATTTGCAGGTCATGTATATCGAAGAGCCAGTGATGAACTTTCCGTTCCATTTGCCCCACTCTTCTCCAAAGATAGCTATCTTGCCCGGACCTTCGTAGTCTTCGATAGTAACGAAACCGAAAGGTTCGCCTCGCTTGGTAAACGACGGGCGTACTTCGGTGATGATACCTCCAACTACGATTTCTTCTCTATCCATAAGGCTGTCGAGATTTTCGAGCTCGCAACAATGAGTGTTGCACATCGACTTCAATACCACAGCATAGTCATCGAGCGGATGTGCCGAGAGATAGATACCTACAAGGTCTTTCTCCTTACCCAATCGTTCGATGGTGCTCCATTCTTCGCCCTTAGGCACATGAGGATAAGTTACTTCCACTTCCTCTTCGCCAAATAGCGAGTTTACGGCTTGCGCCTTAGATAGCTGATAGTTCTGACCAAAACGCACAAGAGTGTCGAGGAACATGTCGCCCTTAGAATTCTTGCCGAAATAGTCTTCGCGACGAATATTGAAACAGTCGAGACCACCGCTGAGAGCAAGACTCTCTATAGCCTTGCGGTTTACATCCTTAAGGCTGACACGCATCACGAAGTCGAAGACATCCTTATAAGGACCATTCTTCAGACGCTCGTTAACAATAGCATCGGCAGCAGCACCACCCATACCCTTGATAGCAGAAAGTCCGAAGCGAATCTCACCCTTCTTGTTAACACCAAAGCCCACGAAACTCTCGTTGACATCAGGACCAAGAGTTTCGATATTCATAGCCTTACACTCTTCCATGAGCTTGGTAATCTCGGTAATCTGCGCAAAGCGGCGGGTCATAAGCGCAGCCATGTATTCGGCAGGATAGTGAGCCTTCATATATGCTGTTTGGTAGGCTACCCAAGAATAGCAAGTGGCATGCGACTTGTTGAAGGCATACGAAGCAAACTTCTCCCAGTCAGCCCAAATCTTTTCCAGCACCTTAGGGTCGTGACCATTCTTTTTTCCGCCCTCGATAAACTTAGGCTTCATGGCATCTACGATATCCTTTTTCTTCTTACCCATGGCCTTACGCAAGGCATCACTCTCACCACGAGTGAAGTCGGCAAGCTGACGGCTAAGAAGCATCACCTGCTCCTGATATACCGTAATACCATAGGTATCTTTAAGATATTTCTCCATACAAGGAATATCGTAGGTAACGAGCGATGGGTCGTGCTTACGACGAATAAACTCTGGAATATAGTCCATAGGTCCTGGACGATACAGAGCATTCATGGCGATAAGGTCTTCGAATACCGTAGGGTGCAGATTGCGAAGGTGCTTCTGCATACCTGGCGACTCAAACTGGAAGGTACCAATGGTGCGTCCCTGCTGATATAGCTGATATGTAAGTTCATCATCGATAGGCAGAGTGTCGAGGTCTATGTCATGACCTGTGGTCTGCTTCACAACCTTACAAGCCTCCTTAAGCTCAGAGAGAGTCTTCAGTCCGAGGAAGTCCATCTTGATAAGACCAGTAGACTCGATGACATGACCATCATACTGTGTGACAGGAACCTTCAAGCCTTTGAAGTCAGGGTCGTCGGCTGTAGACACAGGTACCCAGTCGCTGATGGCATTACGACAGATGATGAAGCCACAGGCGTGGATACCAGTACCACGCACAGTACCCTCAAGCATCTTTGCATATTTTATGGTGTTGCGCTCACGTGGGTCGGCAGACGATTCAGCTTCACGAAGCTCAGGTGTACACTTGATAGCATTCGTCAAGTTCATCTTCAAGCCGTCAGGCAAACGCTCAGGGATAGCCTTACACAACGCATTCGAGATGTCGAGAGGCAATTTCTCTACACGAGCCACATCCTTGATAGAGTTCTTGGTAGCCATACTGGCGTAGGTGATGATATGCGCGCAGTTTTCATGACCATATTTGTCCATTACCCATTGCAACACCCTACCTCGACCATCATCGTCGAAGTCGGTATCGATATCAGGGAGGTTCACACGGTCAGGGTTCAAGAAACGCTCAAACAGCAAGTCGTATTTCAGAGGGTCTATCTTGGTGATACCCAAGCAATAAGCCACAACAGAACCTGCAGCCGAACCACGACCAGGACCTACCATCACGCCAAGTTCGGTGCGGGCAGCATTGATAAAGTCGGACACGATAAGGAAGTAGCCTGGGAAACCCATCGTCTTCATTACGTGAAGTTCGAAGTTGATATGCTCTTTCACCTCGTCAGAAAGATTCTCGCCATAGCGACTTGGGTCGCGAGCACCATCATAGGCAAGCTTAGCAAGATAGTCGGCTTCAAATTTTATACGATATATCTTGTCGTAGCCACCAAGACGGTCGATAACCTTCTGACCTTCTTCTGGCGACAATTGGTTGTTGCCATTCTCGTCGGTAGTAAACTCACGATATAGGTCGTCGGTAGAGAACTTCTGTCGCCATTCTTCCTCTGTACCAAAACTTTCAGGTATAGGGAAGAAAGGCATGATAGGACCATGTTCGATACTATACATCTCTACCTTATCAAGGATTTCGAGAGTGTTAGAAAGAGCCTCAGGAATATCACTAAAGACATCGTTCATCTCTTGTCGAGTCTTAAACCACTCCTGCTTGGTATATCGCATACGGTCAGGGTCGTTAAGATCCTTACCTGTAGACAAGCAGAGCAAATGGTCGTGAGCCTCAGCAGTTTCCTTATCCTCGAAGTGGCAGTCGTTGGTACACACAAGTTTAATACCAAACTCTCGTGCCATTTCTATCAGCGCCTTGTTGGCTTGCTGCTGCAAAGGGAATGTCTCGCGATTAGCAATAAGCGTAGGGTCGGTAACCTCATGGCGCTGAAGCTCAAGATAATAGTCATCACCAAAAATATTGTGATACCATTTACAAGCTTCGCGTGCACCTTCGATATCTCCCTTCAACACCTTAGCAGGCACCTCGCCTGCTATACAAGCCGAGCATACGATGAGACCCTCGTGGTATTTCTCAAGGTCCTCACGGTCGGTACGTGGACGATAATAGTAGCCATCCACCCATGCCCTTGATACAAGCTTGATAAGATTCTTGTAACCTTTATAATTTTTGGCAAGCACAATAAGGTGATGGCCCGACTTGTCGCCGTTCTCGGCAACTTTGTCGAACTTGCTATGACGAGCCACATACATCTCACATCCGATGATAGGTTTAAAAGGCTCAAGTCCCTCCTTTTTTCTACCTTTATTTATCTTGGCACAATAGTCGGTAAACTCCTTGATACCAAACATCACACCGTGGTCGGTGATGGCCATTCCCTTCATGCCGTCAGCCACCGCCTTGTCTACAATGCGTGGAATCTTTGACTGGCCGTCAAGGATGGAATAATGAGTGTGGACGTGTAAATGTATGAAATCTTCCATGTAGTTATGCGTTTTGAGCCGTAAAAGTACTACAAAAAAGGCGCATAGCCAAAAGAATGAGATAGAAAATTTTGTCAATAGATAAAAAACAATTAACTTTGCAAAAAATCTACTCTTAATATATACACTTACAATATATACATGGGCAACAGAATCAAGAAAATAAAGAAGATAAGAATACATCGTGAAGGAACAGATACTTTGTTGTATGGTTTGATGGGAATTATAGCAGTAGCTATTGTCCTATGGCAATCTTTTGACAACAAAATTCCATTCTGGCTCTTCGTAGCTGTATTTGGAACAGTATATGCAATAGTCCTAAATTTCTATAGGTGTCCGATTAGATATTATGGAAGCGAAGATACAGAGAAGATTGTTGTAGCTCCTGCCGATGGCAAGATTGTTGTTATCGAAGAAGTGGAGGAAAACACATATTTCCACGATCGTCGTCTCATGATTTCTATCTTTATGAGTCTCTTTAATGTTCATGCCAACTGGTTTCCAGTAGACGGAAAGGTGAAGTTCGTGAAGCATTTCGATGGCAACTATCATAAAGCATGGCTGCCTAAGGCAAGCGAGGAAAACGAGCATGCTGATATCATGATTACCACTCCTGATGGTGTAGATGTGTTGTGTCGCCAGATTGCTGGTGCTGTGGCACGTCGTATTGTGACATACGCTAAAGATGGCGAGGATTGCTACATCGATGAACACCTTGGTTTTATCAAGCTTGGCTCTCGAGTAGACGTATTCCTACCTATTGGTACCGAGGTTTGCGTGAAAATGGGACAAGCAACAACAGGCGACCTTACGGTGATAGCAAAACTGAAATAAAACAAAATATAAAGGCAGATCACCATATCTGCCTTTTTTATTTTACACTTTTTATTTTACACATTATTATATATATAACCATACAAATAATAGAATTAAACTATGGCAAATATTATTGTTAGAAATATCCCAAACTCTATAACATGCTGCAACCTTATCTCTGGTTGTATAGCTACGTACAACGCCTTTCTTGGCGATATCCGCATGGCTCTATTGTGGATTATCGTTGGCGCAGTATTCGATTTCTTTGATGGCATGTCGGCACGCTTGCTCAAGGTGTCGTCGCCTATAGGCAAGGAGCTCGACTCTTTGGCAGACGACATAACCTTTGGTTTTGCTCCTTCAGCCATCATCTTCTATGAGCTTAGCATCATGGAATATCCTTCAGAGCTACTGATGCTGAAACCATATTTGCCATACTTCGCTTTCGTTATGGCAGCATATTCAGCTTTGCGTTTGGCTAAGTTTAATCTCGACGAGCGCCAGTCATTGGGCTTCATCGGTTTGCCAACTCCTGCTAACGCCTTGTTCTGGGGAGCACTGTTTGTAGGCGCACAGAATTTCATGGAGTCTACAGCCTATATGCTTCCTGTAGTATTGCTGATGATATGCGTTAGCTGCTGGTTGCTTATTGCCGAGGTACCAATGTTTGCACTAAAGTTCAAGCAATGGGGATGGAAGGGCAACGAGGTGAAATATATTTTCCTTATCTCATGCTTGCCTTTGCTCATGATATTTGGCATCACAGCATTCTCTGTTATCATAGCATGGTATGTGGTGTTATCGGTAGTTGTAAACTTACGTAATAAAAAGTAGCTTGAGCTTATGTTGAAGTCTTTATTGCTATTTATTGTCCTCATCTTCGTTTTCTTCATAGCCATTATTGGTTTCGTAGTATTCAAGGCTATGACAATAGTAAGAAATTTTAAAAAGGGAGGCAAAGGAAATAAGCAAACATCAGGATATAGCAATGGCTCTTACCAAAGTCATCGCACCACCAGCACTTCTACTGGCGAGACCATCATCGACACTCGCGACCCTCAGACAGCAAACAGGAAGATTATTCCAAGCGACGAGGGCGAGTATGTAGACTATACCCCCGAATAACAATCATGGCAGAACACAATAAGGTTGGTAAATGGGGAGAGCAACATGCTGCCGATGTGCTCGACCGCGAGGGATATACCATTGTGGAGACTAATTGGTCGCCACCAGGTAGCCATCGCGATATAGATATTATTGCCTATACCCCCGACCATACCACAATAGTCTTTGTAGAAGTGAAAACTCGGTCGCACGACGAGGTTGTGCTACCTGAAGAGGCTGTGGATATAAAGAAGATACGCAACCTTGGTATCTGTGCCAACCAGTATATTAAGATGTTTAATATCGTAGATGATATCCGGTTTGATATCGTCTGTATAATAGGCACCCAAAATAATGTAAAGCGATACGAGCATATCGTTGATGCCTTTAACCCCAATTTGGTATAGAAGGAAACTGCTATGAAAAGAAATATTATAAAGCTCAACGAGATTGGTAGCACCAATGACTATATGCGCAAGTACGCCCTTGCCGATGATGACGAGATGGCTGTTACCGTTGCAAGTTATCAGACTGCCGGACGTGGACAGGGCACTAATACTTGGGAGAGCGAACCAGGCAAAAACCTACTCTTCTCTTTGAAACTGAAACCAAAGAATGTAGAGGTGCGCACTCAGTTTCTTTTGTCCATGACCATGGCTGTAGCCATAAAAGAAGCCTTAGATTGTTATGCCGACGGCTTTAGCCTAAAATGGCCTAACGACATCTATTGGCACGACTATAAACTCTCGGGCACTCTCATCGAAACATCACTAAAAGCTGGCAACATCGACTCTTGCATCTTTGGCATAGGTATCGATGTAAACCAACGAGAGTTTCATAGCGATGCGCCAAACCCTATTTCGCTTTGCAGCATCACGCAGCATGAAGAAGACATCGATTTGCTACTAAAGAGAATCCTCGACTCCTTCGAACGATATTACAACATCCTTATCGCTGGTGGCAAATCGACGATACTGAGCTTATATCACGACAGCCTATATCGTCGCACAGGACTGTATCCATATCGAGATTCCGACGGCATTTTCATGGCATCGATAGAAAAAGTGGAGGCTGACGGGCATCTTGTGCTAAGAGACGATGAAGACAAACTTCGCAGCTACGCCTTCAAGGAAGTGGCAATTGTTATCCCTAAGCGATAGAATTTATATTTAGATTCTTGGATAGCTCGATAAATATAATTATCTTTAAATTAGATAGGCTACACTCGGAAATAAAAAAGAAAACTTCGTATTTCTTTTGTTATTCCGCTCGTTTGCACTATCTTTGTAAAAAATATAAGATTTATAATATGAGATACTCCATAATAGTACCTGTATACAATCGACCAGACGAAGTTGACGAACTACTCGAAAGCTTGACAAAACAAAGTGTTAAGGATTTCGAAGTCATTATCGTGGAGGATGGAAGTAGCATTCCATGTAAAGAGGTTTGCGACAAATATGCTGGCAAACTCGACTTACATTATTATAACAAGCCCAACAGCGGACCAGGGCAGAGCCGCAACTATGGTGCAGAGAGAGCTAATGGCGAGTATATGATAGTGCTCGACTCTGATGTGGTGTTGCCTACAGACTATATCAAAGCCATCAACGCAGAGCTTGATAGAGAACATGCTGATGCTTTCGGCGGACCTGACGAGGCTCACTCTTCATTCACCGACACTCAGAAGGCAATATCGTATTCTATGACTTCGTTCTTTACGACTGGCGGTATTCGTGGCGGCAAGAAGAAGCTCGACAAATTCTATCCTCGCTCATTCAACATGGGAATAAGCAAAAAGGCTTATATGGCATTAGGAGGATTCTCGAAGATGAGATTCGGAGAAGACATCGACTTCTCTATCCGCATATTCAAAGCTGGATATAAATGTCGCCTTTTCCCAGAGGCATGGGTATGGCATAAGCGCCGCACAGACTTCCACAAATTCTGGCGACAGGTATATAATAGTGGTATCGCACGCATAAACCTATATAAGAAATATCCAGAGAGCTTGAAAATTGTTCACATATTGCCAATGGTTTTCACTCTTGGCATCTTTGGCACCATAGCCATATGGGCATTGGGATTGTTCATGTTCAACTTCGGTCCCGACCATATGAATCAATCTATAGGTTTTGCAGTTATGGAACTTGCTATGCTTTGCACATTCTTCATTCTGCTATACTGCATAGCTCTATTCACAGATAGCACACGAAAGAACCACAGCTTGAAGATTGGAGCGCTGAGCGTGGTGTCGGCATTCATACAGTTGATGGGCTACGGATGTGGATTCTTAAACGCATGGTGGCGTCGATGTGTGCTTGGCAAGAGTGAGTTTGCTGCTTTCGAAAAAACATTCTATAAATAAAGGTACAGGAGTTTCGACCAATGAACGATATACAGAAACTGAATATCAACGAATGGGCAGAAGAAGACCGTCCAAGGGAGAAACTCATGGCAAAAGGAGCAAATATGCTTACCGATGCCGAGTTGCTCGCTATACTTATCGGTTCGGGTTCTACTAAAGAGAGTGCCGTAGACTTGATGAAGAGAGTGTTGAACTCTTGCGACAACAACCTAAATTCGCTTGGCAAGATGTCGCAACACGAGCTAATGGAGTTTAATGGCATAGGAGAAGCAAAGGCTATCACGATATTAGCAGCTTGCGAGCTGGGCAAACGACGTGCTGCTTGCGCACCAAAGGAACGAGCAGATATGGGTAGCGCTACTGCCATCTACGAGTATATGCACCCCAAGATGCAAGATCTCGACATGGAAGAAGCGTGGGTGTTGCTTATGAATCAAAACTTTAAGCTTATAAAGGCTGCAAGGATAAGTCATGGTGGCATCAGCGAAACGGCAATAGACGTAAGAGTGGTGATGAGAGAAGCTATACTGAACAATGCTACAGTAATAGCCATTTGCCACAACCATCCGAGTAATAACAACAAACCAAGTCGTATGGACGACCAGATAACAAAAAAGATAAAGGATGCCTGCGAAACCATGCGACTATACTTCCTCGACCATATAATAGTGTGCGACGGGAAATATTATAGCTATAGAGAAGAAGGAAAACTATAAAAAAATATTATGACACAAGAAGAAAAGACACAGATAGAAGAGAGAATAGTAGACGTACTGAAGACTGTTTATGACCCTGAGATTCCAGTAGACATCTGGAACCTCGGCATGATATACAAGATTGACGTGCAGGACGATGGCAACGTGGAGCTTGATATGACTTTCACCGCTCCTTCATGCCCAGCTGCCGACTTCATACTCGAAGATGTAAGAACAAAAGTGGAGAGCGTGACAGGGGTGAAATCTGCTAACGTGAACCTCGTTTTCGAACCTGCATGGGACCAGAGCATGATGAGCGAAGAAGCCCGTGTGGAACTTGGATTTGAATAACACTAACTCTCCCACCATATTATATAATAAGGTATATAAAGCATAAGCACTATGAAGAACGTATATTTCCTCAGCGATGCCCACTTAGGCTCACTTGCCATTGAGCATAGCCGCATGCAAGAGCGACGACTGGTGCGTTTCCTCGACACCATAAAGAACAAGGCTGCCGCCATTTATTTCCTTGGCGACATGTTTGACTTTTGGGACGAATATAAATATGTAGTGCCAAAAGGCTACACGCGCTTTCTTGGAAAGGTTTCGGAACTGACAGACATGGGAGTGGAAGTACACTTCTTTACTGGCAACCACGACATCTGGACCTATGGCTACTTGGAAGAAGAATGCGGCATGAAGGTGCACACCAAGCCTGAGACGGTAGAGATATACGACAAAGTGTTCTACCTTGCTCATGGCGATGGACTTGGCGACCCGGACAATAAGTTTAAGCTACTACGCAAAGTGTTCCACAATCGCTTTTGCCAACGATTGCTCAACTTCGCACATCCTTGGTGGGGCATGCAGTTGGGACTAAACTGGGCAAAGCATTCCAGACTAAAGCGTACTGATGGTAAGGAACCACCTTACATGGGTGAGAATAAGGAATATCTGGTATTATATACAAAAGAGTATATGAAAACTCATCCGGAAATAGACTATTTCCTATATGGCCATCGACATATAGAACTCGACATTATGCTTAGCCGTAAATCAAGAATGATGATTCTCGGTGATTGGATATGGCAGTTTACCTACGCAGTATTCGATGGCGAACACATGTTCTTAGAAGAATACGTAGAAGGCGAAAGCCAACCGTAGGAAAGTGAAGAGTGAAGAGTGAAGAGTGAAGAGTGAAGAGTGAAGAGTGAAGAGTGAAGAACGAAGAACGAAGAGTGAAGAACGAAGAGTGAAGAATCCAAATGTTTAATAGCTTATTATAAAGCTAATTGATTCTTCACTCTTCGTTCTTCACTCTTCACTTAAATTCTTCACTCTTCACTTAGTTTTATCTCTCTATGCGACCATTAGCATTACCCATATTGGTAATAATCTCGTCCTCTGTAACGAGGTTTTGGTCGCCAGGAACAGTATTCTTTATTGCACTTGCAGACAAAGCGAAGTCAAGACAACGCTGATCATCATCAGCCCACTTCTGACGCGCATGGATAAAGGCAGCAACAAAGGCATCGCCGACACCCATAGGATCTATAATTGGCTGAATATCATAGATTCGTGTGGTATATAGCTTTCCGTCGGCATAGAGAACACCTGTAAGTGTGTGATGAGCAGAGGTAATCTGGTTGCGAAGAGCCATGAGCATACGACGGCAACGTGGAAACTGATGTTGCAACTGCTTGAAATAAGCCTCATAAGCAGCTTTATCTATCTCGTAGTTAGTATCCAAAGCTTTAAAAGGAATATGCTTTAGTCCACTTGCAACTTCCCATTCATTCTGGTCGCCAAATACAAAGCCACTATATTCTACCAACTTACGCAATGTAGAAGGAGCATCTGCACCATCATATTTCCAAAGATTCTTTCGATAGTTAATATCACAGGTTATCTCTACGCCCATAGAGTCAGCTAACTGTACAGCATCCAAAGTTGTATCAAGAGCATCTTGACTCATAGCGCAAGTTATACCAGAGCAATGGAATATCGACGCATCCTTGAATACTGCAGTCCAATCAATATCATTACGCTTGAGAGTACAGAACGAAGAATCATTGCGGTCGTATACCACCAATGAATTACGCATAGCTGCAGCCGATTCAAAATAATACGCACCAAGTCTGTCGCCACCTCTTACTATATGATTGGTATTCAATCCAAACTGCTTTAAGTGCATCAGTGCTGCATTACCCATAGCATTGTTTGGCACACGAGTAACATACTCCACATTGTCGCCAAGACAAGCCAACGATACAGCGACATTAGCCTCAGAACCTCCAAAATTGGCATCCATCACATGTCCTTGACCAAGACGTTGATAACCCGACTTAGATAGTCGCAACAATATCTCTCCGAAAGTAACAATCTTCTTGTTCATATTATTTTTATTTATTCTTCACTATATTCAAGTTCAGCTATATAAGCTTGTATTTGTTGCTTAAGCACAGGAATATCATCTTCTATGAACAACCACATGATTTCAACATCCACAGCAAAATAGTCATGAACTAAAATATGTCGCATCTTCTCTATAAATCTCCATGGAGTTTGTGGATGTTCATCTTTAAACTCTTTGGTTAATTTATATACAGCCTCGCCAACAATTTGAATATTGTAGGCTGTTGCATGAAGATGAAGAGAATCTGTAGCAAGTTTCTGTTTCGACATACCATCAGTATACTCCTCAATCTTATCAATTGCAGCAAGAATATGCTTCAATCGTCCCTTATCTCTAACTTTTTCTCTCATAGACAAGTATTTTATCACGATTAGCGCTCTCTGAGGCAAAAGGCAGAAGCTGTCCTTCTCTTACCATATCAACAGGGCGATTAAGGCGATCTTCCAAATCACAAATCATTTCAAAAAAGCCTAAACCTAAACGAGCATTGGGGGAAAGAGCTACAATAATATCAATATCGCTATCAGCCCTTTCCTCACCACGAGAAAAGGAACCGAATACCCAAGCTTTATCGACTGGCTTTGACTTAAAGTATTCACTTATAATATTTACAACATTTGTATCCATAATGCTTTTACCCGTTGAATAATACTATGTAAGCTACTGCAAATATACAACTTATATTTATTATTAAGAAGTATAACTTGAAAAACTTTTCTTTTAAGCCGAAATAGTCAAAACAAATATTGCTAATTATGAATAAAAAAAGAGGATGCTCTTACGAAAAAGAGCATCCTCTATAATATAAAAAGAGGTATATAATTACTTCTTTGTTATCAATTCTACGGTATCGCGAGCGATAACGATTTCCTCATCAGTAGGAACAACAACAACCTTTACCTTACTGTCGTCGGTAGAGATGATAGCCTCCTTACCACGAACCTTGTCGTTAACTTCCTTGTTGATCTTGATGCCAAGGAACTCCAAGCCCTTGCAAGATTCCTCACGGAGGTCGGTCTGGTTTTCACCAACACCTGCAGTAAATACGATAGCATCTACACCACCCATAGCAGCAGCATAAGCACCGATATACTTCTTGATGCGATACTCATACATACGAAGAGCCAACTGAGCCTTTTCGTTACCCTCGTTAGCGGCATTCTCGATGTCGCGCATATCTGACGAGATACCTGTGATACCAAGCACACCACTCTTCTTGTTCAAGAAGTCAGCCATTTCCTGTGGCTTCATGTTCAACTTCTCCATCAAGTATGTAACAGCAGAAGCGTCGATATCGCCACAACGTGAACCCATCATCAAACCTGCCAATGGAGTCAAGCCCATAGAGGTATCCATAACCTTACCATTCAATACGGCAGCGATAGAACCACCATTACCGATGTGGCAAGTGATAACCTTAGAATTGTTCTGGTCGAGACCAAGAATCTCGCAAACACGCTTAGAAACATAGCGGTGAGAGGTTCCGTGGAAACCATAGCGACGTACATGATACTTCTCATACAATTCGTAAGGAATTGCATAGAGGTAAGCATAGTCAGGCATTGTGCTGTGGAATGCGTTGTCGAATACGCAAACCTGAGGAGTGCCAGGCATCAAAGCGTCAACGGCACGAAGACCCTTCAAGTGACCAGCATTGTGAACAGGAGCGAGGTCGCAAAGTTCCTCAATACCATCCTCTACGCTCTTATCAACGATAACACTCTCTTGGAACTTGTCACCACCCTGTACGACACGGTGTCCTACAGCGTCGATTTCCTTCAAGTCCTTGATTGCCCCAAACTCAGGATCGAGCAAGCACTTGAACACGAAGTTCACACCTTCCTTATGGTCAGGCATGTCGTGCATGATAATCTTCTTCTCACCGTTTGGCAAGGTTATCTTGATGAAAGCCTCGTCAAGACCGATACGTTCAACACCACCCTGTGCAAGCACAGCTTCGTTGTCCATGTTGTAGAGCTTGTACTTGATTGACGAGCTTCCGCAGTTTAATACTAATACGTTCATATTTTTTATAAATATTGAATTATGAATGTTGGTTATTGTTTTAAGCCTTTGCATCCATAGCCTGGCAAGCTGTGATAGCTACCATATAGTAGATGTCATCAACAGAGCAACCACGGCTCAAGTCGTTTACAGGACGAGCAATACCCTGAAGGATAGGGCCGATAGCGATAGCATCGCCCAAACGCTGAACGAGCTTATAGCCGATGTTACCAACCTCAAGGCATGGTACTACCAATACGTTTGCCTTACCAGCGATAGGACTACCTGGAGCCTTCTTCTCACCTACAGATGGTACGAGAGCTGCGTCAGCCTGTAGTTCACCATCAACATCAAGCCATGGAGCACGCTCCTTAGCAAGACGAGTAGCCTCAACAACCTTGTCTACGACCTCGTGCTTAGCACTACCCTTTGTAGAGAAGCTCAACATGGCAACCTTAGGATCTACACCTGCCACGCTCTTTGCTGTCTGTGCAGTACAGATAGCGATCTGTGCCAACTGGTCTGCATCTGGCATAGGAGTAACAGCAACGTCGCCCATTACTACCAAGCCATTGTCGCCATACTGCTGCTGCTTTGTGATAAGAAGCATTGCACCACTTACGCAAGTGATACCAGGAGCACACTTGATGATCTGAAGAGCTGGACGAAGAGTGTCGCCAGTAGTGCTAAGAGCACCTGAAATCTGACCGTCAGCTCCTTCAGTCTTAATAATCATACAACCGAGATAGAGAGGATTCTTAACCAACTCGCGAGCCTGCTCGATGGTCATACCCTTCTTCTTGCGCAATTCTGCAAGCAATGCCGCATACTCTTCGCTCTTCTCGTTGTTCAGAGGGTCGATGATGGTAGCCTTGTCAATGTTGTGAAGATCCCAGCCTTTAGCGAGATTCTTAATTTCTTCAGGGTTACCTATAAGGATAATGTCTGCGATGTCGTCAGCCAATACACGGTCGGCGGCTTTCAATGTACGCTCCTCAGTTGCTTCAGGGAGCACGATGCGCTGCTTGTTTGATTTTGCGCGCTCAACAATCTGTTGTAATAAATCCATAGTTTGCTATAAAAAAAAGTTTCTTTTATATTTCTTTTGCAAAGGTACTGCAAGTGAGTGGAATAACAAAACAAAACTTCATTTATTTATGCCATTTCTCTCGCTAATACACTCTCTAACTCTTCTGCCGACAAGCGCAGGCGGAATTCGCCCTTGATAGCCACACTTATCCTACCCGTCTCCTCACTCACGATGACAGCTATAGCATCAGAGTCTTGTGATATTCCCATAGCAGCACGGTGGCGAAGACCAAGATCCTTAGGAATATCAAGACTATGCGACACTGGCAGAATACATCCTGCCGATTTTATGCGTTTCTTAGAAATTATCATAGCGCCATCATGCAAAGGCGAATTCTTAAAGAATATGTTTTCTATCAGGCGTTGGTTGATACGTGCATCGATAAGGTCGCCAGTATTCACGATATCATCGAGCGGAATAGCTCTCTCTATCACTATAAGGGCTCCAACTTTATTTTTTGACATATCCATACATGCCAACACTATAGGCATAATGGTTTCCTTATCTTCTTCTATATCTTCTCCACTCTTGTTTGCAAACAGTTTAAAGATACTGCGCATACGTTGGTGGGTACCGAGGGAATAAAGGAATTTGCGAATTTCTTCTTGGAATAGCACTATCAAGCCAATAACACCCACCGACACAAGTTTGTCCATGATACTACCCAACAGGCGCATCTCTATAACTTGACTCACAAAAAGCCAGACTACCACAAACACGATGATACCTATAAAGACATTGAGCGAACGGCTCTCCTTCATAAGTCGGTAAATATAATAGAGCATTAGTGCCACCAGCACTATGTCTATAATGTCTTTTACGCCAAAATCAAAAAACATGGTGTTACAATTAGTTTGATTGTTTTCTATTCTTGCATGATATAAAGCCTATTCTTGCATAGCTCGCATCTTCTCAACGACAGCCACGGTGTCGACAGCATCTTTCACATCGTGAACTCTGAGGATGCCAGCACCCTTCATCAACGACATGGTGTTGATAGCTACTGTTCCTGTTAGAGAAGTATCAGGGCTACCGCCAACAAGCTTGAATATCATTGACTTTCGAGATATGCCTACCAAGACAGGAAGGTCAAGAACAAGCAGCTTCTCTGCTTCTGATAATATCTGATAGTTATCATCGAGCGTTTTACCAAAGCCATAACCAGGGTCAAGAATTATATCCTTAGCACCATAGTCACGCAACTGCTGAACTTCGGCAGCAAAGGCTTTTAACATATCCTTGATGTTAGATTTCACCGACATAAGGATATATGGCACCTTCAGTTCGCCAACAAGTTGAAACATGTTGCCACTCTCATTGATAGGAGTATTAACGATTCCTGTCAGTCCACCTTCAGAAACGTCGTTGATAATATCAGCGCCCCACTCTTCTATACACTTACGTGCCACAATAGGACGATAGGTATCTACCGACACAGCAGCATCAGGTTGTTCACGACGCACTATCTCTAATGCCCATTTTAAGCGACGGGCCTCTTCTTCTTCACTAACTTCCAAAGCACCTGGACGAGTAGAAAAAGCACCAACATCTATAAATGTGCCACCCTCTTCTATTATGGCATTAGCTCGTTCTGCAATCTCTTGTTCTGTCTGCTTACGGCTACCACTAAAGAATGAATCTGGAGTGACATTCAAGATGCCCATCACCTTAGGCTTCGACAAATCTATGAGTCGGCCTCTAACGTTTATGGTATAATCAATAGGTTTATTCATATCCATGCAAATATAATAACTTTCTTCGAAAGAAACCAAAGTTTTCGCACTTTTTGCCATAATCGTCTACATATCTCATCATTTTTATATAATTTTGCATCATTCCTCGCAAATATACATATCGAGGTATCAACAAAACGCTATAATTATTATGGACGCAGCACAACTTTATAGCCTCTACCTTAAGGCAGGCAAGCAGGCTACTACCGACTCGCGCAACTGCCCTGCCGGTTCCATATTCTTTGCACTAAAAGGCGAATCTTTCGACGGTAATAAGTTTGCTAAGGCAGCTCTCGACAAGGGTTGCTCTTATGCAGTCGTTGACGAGAAGGAGTATGCCATAGAGGGTGACGAAAGATTTATCGTTGTCGACGATGTATTGACTACATTCAAAGAGATGGCACGCCAACATCGTCGTCAATTCAACATTCCTGTAATAGGTATCACTGGTACAAACGGCAAGACAACAACCAAGGAGCTTATTGCAGCCGTATTGTCGGAAAAATATAATGTGATGTATACTCAAGGCAACTTCAACAATGATGTAGGTGTACCAAAAACTCTGCTTACTCTCAATAGTTGCCATGACATAGCTGTTGTAGAGATGGGAGCATCACATCCCGACGACATCAGAAAGCTTGTTGAATACGCAGAGCCTACATGCGGCATGATTACCAATGTGGGTCGCGCCCACTTGCAAGGCTTTGGCTCTTTCGAAGGTGTAATGAAGACTAAGGGTGAGCTATACGATTTCTTAAATGCTCACAACAGCAAGGTATTCTTGAATGCTGATAATGAACACCTCTGCAAAATGGCAGAAGAGCGCAACATCACAGACATAGTAAGATATGGTCAGAAGGCTGCAAACTTAAAGGTTAGAGGCGAAGTGGTAGAATGTGCACCATTCCTCACATTCCAATTCAAAGTAGATGAAGGCGAGAAGCATACTATTTCTTCCCATCTCATCGGAGCATATAATATCGACAATATGCTTGCAGCAATAACCATCGGACTGGAGTTTGGTGTTAGCATAGATGCTATCTGCCATGCTTTGGGAAACTATATCCCAAGCAACAACCGTTCACAATTTGAGCAAACAGCAGACAACAAACTTATCGTTGATGCCTACAATGCGAATCCATCAAGCATGATGGCAGCATTGCAGAACTTCAACATCATGAAGGCTGATAACAAGATGGCGATACTTGGCGATATGCGCGAACTTGGCGAGGTTAGCGAAGAGGAACATCAAAAAATTGTTGATTTCATCGCTTCTACTAATATTAATAATGTATGGCTTGTTGGTGCAGAGTTTGCAAAGACCAACTGCAACTTCCGCAAGTTTGATGATATAGAGCAAGTAAAGGCAGCAATAGCCGAGAACAAGCCAAAGAACCATTGCATATTAATAAAAGGTAGCAATGGCATCAAGCTTTTCCAACTACCAGAATTACTATAAAGTATAACGGGCAAAAGGTGTTTATGAACCTTTTGCCCGTTTTTTTATTTTTCTTAAAAAACTACTTTCTTTACTTTTGCATGTCCGTCGGCATCAATCTTCTTAACAAGGTTTACACCATGATGTGGAGTTGCAAAGCGAGCACCTAAAAGGTTATAATACTCAACCTTAACAGTTTCTTTCAGCGAAGCCTGTTCTGTAAGCGAGATTCCTGTTGCAGCATCCTTCATTTCATTGCCTTCAGCATCGTATGTCTTAGCTCCATTCAATGGGCTGGGATTCTTGATAGCGTGATCAAACTCTGCCGCATCAGCAGAAGGAATAGCAGTAGTATAAGCATTCCATATTTCAACCTTGCCTGCGCCAGCATACTTCTTACAGATTTCAGGCACATCTTCTGTCTTATCAAGATAATGCTGGGTGTATGAAGCTACAGTCTGAGTAGGAACCCAATCTGTCTTGGTAACAGGAAGAGACTTACTAATCTTAGCACCATCAATATTTGTGTAGCCTTCCATCAAGTTGTCACAGCCCTTGTAGATGCAATCATAGCCTTCAGCCTTAGAGATATTCAAGCTACCACCTCTATCTGAGCGGATAGGCGACTTGGTGTCTTCGAAATAGCAACCTTCTTCGTATGCCACAGCTCCTGTACGGATATCCCATCCATCCTCACAGTTGAGCATATAGTTGTTATAATAATGTACATGGCCACCACGCTGAAGAGGAAGACGAGAACCTTGAATATTATCAAAGAAATTGTGATGGAAAGAGATTGTACGGCAATTCTCGTATACATCAGAATCGCCCTTACCCCATAAGCAACTCTTGTCATGATCGTGGAAATAGTTATAGCTGAATGTCATCCATTGCACATTGTTCTTACAGTCGAGCAAACCATCATAGCGATCTTTGTTGGCTGCATCGCCATTGAAGAATTCACAATGGTCTACCCAAATATGTCCACCCCAGTTGGTCTTGGCACTAACCTTATCAGCCTGAATACCGATGCAGTCTGGGTCGCCAACTTCTATTTGTTTTCCATTTCTATAAGCCACTATCTTATTCTCACCAGTTCTGAGCACCGGTACGCCCTTCATAGTGAAACGACAGTTGCGGATAATGATATTATCTACCGACTGCATCACGAAGGTGATATGTGTAAACAAGGGAGCCTTGCCAGTAGAAGGATCTACCACACCGATAAGAGTTTTGTTAGGAGCAAGCATAATACGTTCGCCGTATGTAGTCTCCACGCCACTCTTTCCACTTTGGTCATCAAGTAGCTTACCTGTATTAATACCATCAACATAGCACTTGATGCCAGTAGAAATATCATGGTCAACGATAACGATATATGGGTCTGCAGCCTGAAGATAAGCCTGCAGCTCAGAGAAGGTATTAGCCTTTACTACCTTACCACCTGCTCCACCCGTGGTGCCACCAGCACGATACCAATTAGAACCAGCTACACCTTCATAGGCAGCAAAGCCATCAATAGAGAATTCACGACCATCTTGCGTCTGCGCATTTGCCATCATCGAAAAGCTGCAGAGCAAAGTCGATGCAAAGATGGTTTTTCTACAAACAGCCTTAAACTGTGCAGAGATAATAGAGTTTATTTGTTTCATAAATCAATTAGTTTTTATCCTTTTGTTTGTTTTCTAAAAAGGGCTGCTCTCATTCTGTAGAGACAGCCCTTCGTTTCATTTGATTATTTTTGAACACCTAACTATAATAAATTTCAATTTATTCAGTTACAGGAACAAGCTTGATGAGAGCGATTGTTGCTGAGTCTGCTTTAGAAATCTTATGAGCGCCAGCCTCAAGAACTACAGAAGCAGGATTACCAGTAATCTTTGTTCCGTCTACCTTTACATTCTGTGCCTTAGAGCCTGTACCGAAATATATCAACAATATCATCTTGGAAGTTGTTGCAAAGCTAATCTCTGTGCCAGATTCCATCTTAGCACTTGCCTTGTAAGTCACACCATCAACAGTTGTTTCTTCCTTTGTATAGTTGCTCTTAGAACCTGTCTGTGTGAAAGCAGGATTAGAGATGCTAAATGTCTTTGTTGTGCTATCATAAGAGAAGCTACATGTTACAGTACCCTCTACAGCAGGAGTATCAGGTGTTGGATCTGGTGTAGGAGTTGGAGTTACTGTACCACCAGTCTCACCGCTTGATGCATTCTCGTCACCGAAGATACCTACGAGACTTGTCTTATATGAAGAAAGGATGGCATCAAGACCTGCACAACGACCATAGTCTGCATCATCTGTAGCATTGTTGAATGTATAGTGGATATCACCCTGATTCAAACGACCTGCACCATAGAAGCCTGTTACCTTAGCAGGAATATCAACAGTAGCATCAGGAGTATATGTATACATCTTTGAAGCATCAGTATCAAAGTTGTTGTATGATGTACCACCAGCCTTAGCAACTACTGTAGCAGGAACCTTTTCTGAAGGAGATTCTACCTCATATGCATCAAAATCTGTGTTTGATTGCTTCCAAGTAACATAGCTAAAGTGGCTTCCCTTCTCTGCAAAGATATTGCCGTAAGACTTCAATACTCCACCAGCCTCACCAGAGAATGTACCATCGCCCTTAGCATCTGTACCCTGCTTGGAAATCATCATAGGATACTTAGTGTTACGGAAGTAGTTAGATTCAACGAATACGCTTGCGCCCATTGTTACACCGATACCATACTTAGCAACGCCATCATAGTAGTTGTTCCATACGTGAACAGAAGATGTACGTACACGTGGGTGACGAGAGTCTGAGTGGTCAAACCAGTTATGGTGGTAGCAAATCAAATTGTCAACAGTCTCACTCTTCATACCACAGAGGTTTGACTTACCTGTGTCGTGGAAGTGGTTATAAGAGAATGTGCAGAAAGTAGCACCATCCTTAGAGTCCAAAGCTCCATCACCCTTACCATGGTCACCACCGCCTTGTTCACCATAGAAGTAGTCGTTGTTGTGAACCCAGATGTGATGTGTCCCCTTAATCTCCATGTTATCATTGCTTGAGCCTTGATAGAAGAATGCCATGTTGCGAACCTCAACACCTGTACCATTGATGATACCCAAACCGAAACCATGGAAGCAAGCATCATCACCGATACCCTCAATGGTAACATTCATTTTTGTAGCTTCGCTATTGCCTTTCAACAAAAGACCCTTCTGGTCGGTCTTAAGTTGGTCGCCAGCATCAGCAGTCTTAATCTCACCAATAATACGAACTGCAATAGGAATACTATCCGTACCCTTCTGCTTTGCAAGAAGGATGTTGCCAATACCTGTGTATTCTACATCTTTCTTACCATCGCTCAAAGAAGCCTTGATAGTCTTGAAAGTATTCTTTGTTACATAGAGGACCTTGGCACCTGCCTTCAAAGTACCATCGTTGTTATAAGCGCCTACACCATCGCGGACACCCTTATGAGCAAAACCCTGACGGTCGTAGTTAACGACCTTCAAGTTGTCTGCGACACCGTGAGCAGCCATCTCTTTGCCATCAGCCCCTACAGCAACAACCTTCAAAGAGTAGTTGCCAGCCTTCAAACCTACAACGTCTACACGACCATACGAGCCATAGTTGCGAACCAACTGCTCGTCAACCTTAGTATAATCAGCATACTGACCACCCTTCACATATACATTATATGTCTTTGCAGAAGAAAGAAGTGACCACTTTGCATAAGCACTTTCCTGCCAACCTTTGCTTTCAGTAATGGTGATACCATTTTCAGTAACCTCACCACTCTCGCCACGCTCGGCAGCCTTAGCAAAGCTCAACTCCTTAACAGTAGCATCGTAAACATCGTTTTCAGCACCCGCCTTTGCAGGAACTACGATAGTCTTATCGCCATCGAAAGAGACCTTAGTCAAGTCTTCTGTATTGTAATAGTTTACAGCACCACTATTTGTTGCAACAAACATCTGGTTCTTGTAAGTATCACGATTTACAGTATTGCTTACCTTATTATTATCATCAGGATTAACAGGGTCTGGAGTTACATTATTAGGATCCTTTACAGAGATGCTATAAACCAACATACCACCGTCAGAAGTAGTCAATGTCACATCACCTGCTTCAGAAACAGTACCTGTACAAGTCATCTGGTTAGTAGACTTTGTTGCGAAATTAGTAGTACCACCAACATTGTTGCTTACATAAATACCGCGAGCTGTTTTGCTGCTTGCTGTCTTGCAAACAACAGTTACTACCCAACCTTTCTGAACATTAGGAATTGTAACAACAAGATTGCTACCATTGAGTTCAAAATATTCGTTTGTATAATTCAAGCGAAGCTTACCGCTCTGGTTTGCAGGAGTACCACTGCTTGAAGCTACAGCTGCACCACTCTTAAAGAGCAAACCTTTGGCAAAGTCAAGCTCTGTGCCATTAGCAGTCAAAGCTGCATTATTCAAAGCAGGAAGGAAATTATAACGTCCCTTTGTTGCATCGTTATACCAATTTGTAGCATCAGCATTAATCAAAGCTACATCTGCCTCACTAATAAACGGATCGCGATCAGCGAAGTTCCATGTCTGTGCTACTGCAGTACCCAAGCTCATCAAGAAGATAACCAAAGAAAATACTGTTTTTTTCATGTTTCGTTCCTCCTTACTTTACTTGATGATTACTTTCTTACCATTCACAATGTAGATACCCTTAGCCAAGCCTTCGGTAGAAGTTCCTACAAACTGACCATTGAGGTTAAATACCTTACCCTGCAAAGACTGCTTAACAGTCTCCACTTGGTTGATACCTGTAGGATTAGTATCATAAGAGAAAGCCAACTTCACAAACGACATGTCGCTTTCTTCAGATGTACCATCCGAATAAGTAAGGGTTAGATTGTCACCATTAAATGTGATTTCAGTAACAGTCTTGTTAACAGACTGACCATTGATTGTTACGGTCTGCTTATTATCCGCCCAAACATAGGTAGAGAATAATGCAGCCATAGCAAAGATACAAATTTTCTTCATTTTATTAGTAGATTAGTTGTTTTCGATTGTTTGCGTGCAAAGGTATCACTTTGCTTAGTACTTTTATCAAAAAAGATAGTTTTTCATCACGCAAACGTTTAAGTAAACTTTTCGTAAATAAGAAAATCAGTAGGAAGATTCAAACAATATAAATGGTATAAAAACAAAAAAAACTGAATCCTTAAATAAGAATTCAGCTTTCATCTTAGTGTGGTGCCACCAGGAATCGAACCGGGGACACAAGGATTTTCAGTCCTTTGCTCTACCAACTGAGCTATGGCACCATACTTACTAAATAGTCATTTTGACTTTAGCGAGTGCAAAGGTACATCATTTATATCAAACTACCAAATTTTTATTGATAAAAGTGAAAATAAAAATAAGAAAACAGCCTTGTTCAAAGGCAGGCGGCGCTCGGGAATAAAAACAAAAACTTCGTGTTTTGTTATTCCACTCACTTGCACTACCTTTAAATTAGGTAAGCTGCATTCAGGAATGAAAAAGAAAACTGCGTCTTTCTTTTGTCATTCCACTCATTTGCACTACCTTTGCAAAAGAATCGGGATGTAGCGCAGTTGGTAGCGCACTACGTTCGGGACGTAGATGTCGCCAGTTCGAATCTGGTCATCCCGACATAAAAGGCGCAAGGAGAATAATATTTCTCCTTACGCCTTTTCCTTTAAATATAGCCCTACATTAAAGGCTATAGAGGAAGATTTTATTAAAGTCCAAACAAAAGTATGAGCCGACACTTTGCTATTTGTTGGCAAATATACAGCGTTCTCTACAAATCCGCAGAAAGCGGAAGTTATCTTAATATCGTTATTAGCAGAAACGGCAGGAGCCATTTCCAGATTCTTAATCTTTACCATAAAATCTCTTTGTTTTTAATCTGTTATTAAATTCCTTGTTATTAAATTCTTTGTGCGTGAGTGGAAACAAAGATTCTAACACAGAATACGCCTCAACGCTATTACATAATAATAACGTGGGCAAAAGAGATAGTGAGGAGCCATAGCAGCTCCAGCAGGAATAAAAGTATAAGATTGTGTGATTGAATAATTATCATTTAATGCGATAAAATGGGCATTAAATGGCGAAGGTTCAAAAGAAACGATTGTGCGACTAACACGTGGTGCACATACTTGTACTGGCAATACAGCATCGCCCCACACGGCAGAATTATGCGAATCGGCATCTGATGCAGCATCCTTTAATAGGTCTTTTTCATGATGTTTACTATAGTCGGAAGCAGAGTCAGCAAAGGCACATGAAGGCAACACCATCATAAAGATGATGGCTACCAACATACCTATTATTCTGTTTCTACTATTCATAAATATCTATTATCGACTTTTTAATTCCTTGCAAAGTTATAGAAATATCTGCAGAATACGGAATTCTACCTGCATTTTATTTCTTTTTAAAGTTAATATTCCATATATGGTCGCAGTCGCTCAATCACATCAGGAGTGAAATCAGGAAGAAATTTCAGATTATCTATACTCGTCAATGGTCCTCGTAATCTACGATATTCTATGATATCTCGAGCCTGATAGAAATTAATATACGGATGTGCTTTTAACTGGTTAAGAGTAAGCTTGTTAACTTTAATCTTTCTTACTCCGCCATCAGGAATACACATATATTGCAAAGTACTCTCTGGGAATCCATCTATCTCCTTCAACTGTTTCAAACTAACGAAGCCACCAAGTCGCTTACGATAATCTACTATCTTTCGAGCATAGTAAGAGCCAATTCCTGGTATTCGCTTAAGCAAGGTGGTATCAGCATTATTAATAGCGATACGTTGCTGAAGTGTTATCTTATGTGGATATCTTGCGGTATCTTTCGAGTGAACAACTTCATCCTTAACAGCCATTTCCTGAGCAGGACGATAGTCGGCGGAAATATGAATATATGGTTCAAGCTCCTTATATTGCTTGGCAGAAAGCCCATACAATCGCGCAAAATCGCTTGGCCGCGAATAATGTCCGCCTGCAGCTCTATACTTATATATATTCCTCACTTGCCATGGTTGAAGACCAAGACGCAGAAGTTGTGTGCTATCAGCAGTATTAGGATCAAACGGAAAGCGTTCAACTTTTACATCTCCTACATTATAATAATACGGTTTGGCGTCTTCTTCTGCAGAAAAACCTTTTGCCGTTGCTTTATACCCAACAGAATCTTGTGATACTACGGTTCCAATTTTACCCACTTCATCGGTATTATCAAAGAGTACAGCCAACAGCCACACAACTGCTGCAAACACTATTATCGACAATACTACCGAACGGTCTGATCTGTTGAAATAAAAGAATTCTCTCCACTCCATATTTGATAGATTATTATATTACATCCTTAGAAAATGCCTGCTTATAATATCCCCATCTGTCGAAGGAATATCACCACAATACAGACTGGACAAACAAAGCGAACGGCAAAGAGCCATAAGCCAAACACCTTAGCATTTGCATTTCCCCAGTTAGTAAATTCATCGTGAACAGTTTTCTTCTGAATATACCAACCTACAAAGAGCGATGTGCTCAACGCACTTATTGGCATTAATATATTAGAAGTGAAATAGTCGCAAGCGCTTAGGAAGTCTACACCAAACACATTTATCTTTACCGCACCACATGATAGCGAGCATAATATTCCGATGAATACGGCTAAAATTGTTTCTATAGCGGCACCCTTCTTGCGGGTAATATGTAATTCTTCATAGAAGAAAGCTGTACCAATCTCGTGCATAGAGATAGTACTGGTGAGTGCTGCCAAAGCCAACAAAGCATAAAACATCACAGATACTATATAAGCTACTACTGGTAAAGAACCAAATGCTTCTTGAAAGACATTAGGCAAAGTGATAAACAACAGCGACGGACCACTATCTGGATTTACTCCTACGGAGAATGCCGCAGGGAATATCATCAAACCTGCAAGAATAGCAATAATAGTATCGATGCAAGCTATCTGCAAGGCAGACTTAGCAAGATTTGTTGTGCGACTAAAGTAAGAAGCATAGGTGCAAAGGCATGCAGTACCCAACGACAACGAGAAGAACGACTGTCCTAAAGCATCAAGGAATACATTCTTGGTGAGCTTCGAGAAGTCGGGACGAAACAAGAAGTCTATTCCTTTCCATGCTCCAGGCAACATACACGATGCCACAACAAGTATCAACAGCAGGATAAATAGAGTTGGCATAAGCAAGTTAGAAGCCTTTTCAATTCCACGACGCACTCCTCTAACCACTACAAAATGAGTAAGTAATATAAAAGCTATTGTCCACGCCATTGGTCTTACAGCATCAGTAGAGAACTCAACGAAATATGTCTTCACATATTCTGCATCCCCATTCACTTGTCCCATCAACGAAGAAAAGAGATATTGCAAGCACCAGCCAGCCACCACAGCGTAGAAGCCAAGAATAACAGTTGCTGTAAAAACACCGATTACACCGATAATATGCCATGGTTTACCATTAGCAAGATTCTTATATGCACGTACAGCATTAGATGCAGAATGACGACCAACAACAAATTCAGCTATCATTCCTGGCACACCCAAGAACAACATACATACAAGATAGATCAGGATGAAGGCTGCACCTCCATCCTGACCTGTCATATATGGGAATCTCCATATATTACCCAAACCTACTGCAGAACCTGCAGTAGCAAGGATCACGCCTATCTTAGTTCCAAAATTTCCTCTTTGTTCCATTATATATATCTTATCCTCTCAAATTTAATCTTTCAAAACTATATAATTCTTCACCCTTCACTTCCATCGGATTCTTCACTCTTCGTTCTTCACTCTTCATTCTTCACTTAAAAAGCTCCCAACTGATGCAAGAATATTGCTAATATTGCCAATGGGCAGATAAATCTTATAAGGAATAGGTATACACCAAATAGTGCACCTGACACTGTTCCCCAGTTAGTAAACTCATCGCGAACGAGTTTCTTTGGTACGAACCATCCAAGGAATACGCATGTCAGCATACCACCAATAGGAAGGAATATCTGACCTGTAACAAAGTCAAACAAATCAAAAAGTGCCATTCCACCGACAGTAAGCCAATCTCTTCCACCTATCGAAAGTGAGCAGAAAGCTCCGATAATACTACATGTTATGGTAACGATCAAAGCACCATTCTTTCTGCTGATATGCAACTCTTCAAAGAAGAAAGAAGTGCTAACCTCATGTAGCGACATCAATGAAGTGAGGGCTGCAACCGACAAAAGTAGATAGAACAACAAAGAAATTATCCATCCAATAATTGGCATTGTGGCAAAAGCGTCATTGAATACATTTGGCAAGGTGATGAATATCAGCGATGGTCCACTATCTGGATTTACTCCTACAGAGAAAGCTGCTGGGAAGATCATCAAACCTGCAAGTATGGCTACCATAGTGTCGATAACTGAAATCTGCAAAGCAGACTTCAGAAGATTTGTCTGTCTGCTGAAATATGAAGCATAGGTACAGATACATCCCATAGCTATAGACAGAGAATAGAACGACTGCCCCAAAGCAGCAAGAAACATATTCTTCGTCATCTTCGAGAAATCAGGATGGAAAAGGAAGACTACGCCTTTACCTGCATCTGGAAGCATGCACGAAGCAACGACAATAATTACGAGCAACACGAAGAGTGTTGGCATCATAAGTTTAGAAGCTTTCTCTATACCACCTCTAACGCCATGAATAATCACAAAGTGAGCAGTCACGATAATAGCGACAGTCCAGAACAGCGGTCGAATTGGGTCTTTTGAGAAGTTACTAAAGTATTGCATCACATATTGAGGGTCGCCTTTTAGCTCTCCTACCATTGATGCAAAGATATATTGCAAGCACCATCCAGACACCACAGCATAGTAACCAGTTATCAAGAAACCAGTAATAACACCAAGTAATCCGACATACTTCCATGCCGAACCACCCGAAATCTTATCATAAGCTCTAAAGGTATTTGATGCGCCATGGCGACCAATAATAAATTCACTAAGCATACATGGAATACCGAGTAACAACACACAAAAGATGTATACCACCAAGAAGGCAGCACCACCATTGTCGCCAACCATATATGGGAAACGCCATACATTACCCAAGCCTACAGCGCCACCAGCGGTTGCAAGTATCATTCCTAATTTACTTCCGAAATTTGCTCTTTGTTCTTTCATCTTCTTTCCAATTTGTATAAAAATAAAGGCTGTCAAGTTTCAATCTCATCACTAAAGCCCCTTATAAGGTACAAAAGTATAAAAAATATCTCTATAAAAATAACATTTCAGAGTATTTTACTAATAGATATAAATAAAACTGTGTACCTTTGCATAAATATCACAATCAAATGAAAGAATATATCAAGAAATACCCCATCTCGTTGTTTCTCGTAGTAGCAATATGGATAATTTGTCTCATTCCTATTCCAGAAACACCACTCGACGATGTGCCCATGATAGATAAATGGACACACTTTGTGATGTATGGTTCGCTATGCTCTGTGATATTTGCAGAATATGCCAACCGCCATATCAAACCAAACATCAAGCGTTTGGCCATATGTGGAGTGTTATTACCTATTATTATGGGTGGCTTAATAGAATTGGCACAAGCATATTGCACTGGTGGCAATCGCAGCGGTGATTGGATAGACTGGATTGCCGACAGCATCGGTGTGATGATAGGAACAGCTATCGGTAGTCTTGTGGTATATCTTCACGCCAAAGCGAGAAAGGATATTTAAGCATGTGCTTATTATAGAAGCGCTTATCACCAGTAACCTCAGGACCGATGAAATCGGGCTTTTCATAAGGTTCGTCTACAGCCCCAAGCTCTACTTCTGCCATAACAAGACCTTCATTGTCGCCATAGAACTCGTCGACTTCAAACACATGGTTACCACTCTTAACCAAGTAGCGACGCTTGTCTATCACGCCACCCGAACATAGGTTCATGAGGTTGCGTGCCTCCTCCATTTCTATTTCCTTTTCAAATTCATATCTGCCAATACCATCCTTCGACTTACCCTTTATTGTTAGGTAAGCCTTTTCATCGCGAATGCGAATGCGGACAGTTGCGGCATTGCAAGGAATATATCCCTGCACGATATGACTACTTGAAAAGGCGGCACTCTTATAAGCACCGCCTTTCTTAACAAGGAATTTTCTTTCTATTTCTATTCCACTCATTATTGTAACATGAATATTGAATAAACCATGTAAATGAGAGCCAACGCTACCAATACGCCGAACACCCATTTAACGACTTTCTTTCCTTGTTCTTCCTGTTGTGCTTCACGCTTAGCGTGACGAATCTTGTTTTTTTGGCTCATAACAAATAAGATTATCAGCCTCGCTCCAACCTCCCTCGTCTAAAAGAGAGTACGTGAATAATCACATCGGAGTTTATGGCTTAGGTTAGTTATACTTTTATATATATGTTTATCAGATTATCTGCAAAATATCCAAACTCGCATTCCCCCAAAAGGTCTAATTACTCCCCTCTCTTTTGGAGAGGGGCTGGGGGTTAGGCTCTTTATTCCTCACTTGGAAATTCCATAAGATAAGCCTTGATGAAAGGATCGATATCGCCATTCATCACACCATCCACATCCGAGGTCTGATAATTTGTGCGATGATCTTTCACACGACGGTCGTCGAAGACATAACTGCGTATCTGGCTACCCCATTCTATCTTCTTTTTACCCGCTTCTATCTTAGCCTTCTCTGCCAATCTCTTCTGCATAGCTCGGTCATAGAGTTGACTCTTCAGCAAGAGCATAGCCTTGGCACGGTTTTTAGGCTGGTCGCGAGTTTCGGTGTTTTCGATAAGGATTTCTTCTTCCTCGCCAGTATCTGGATCTTGATATTGATAACGAAGACGTACTCCCGACTCCACCTTATTAACATTCTGACCACCTGCACCACTCGAGCGGAAAGTATCCCACGATACTCTTGCTGGGTCTACATACACCTCAATGGTTTCATCTACCAAAGGCGACACGAATACAGAAGCAAAGCTTGTCATTCGCTTACCCTGAGCGTTGAAAGGAGAAACACGCACCAAACGATGCACACCATTCTCGCTTTTCAAGAATCCATAGGCATATTCACCACCTTCTATCTCCATGGTAACGCTCTTGATACCGGCTTCTTCACCCTCTTGAAGGTTTGAGATTGTGACCTTATATCCATGAGCCTCTGCCCAGCGCATATACATACGCATAAGCATCTGCGCCCAGTCTTGACTCTCTGTACCACCAGCTCCAGAGTTGATTTTCAGCACACAGTCCATAGGGTCTTCCTCCTGACGGAGCATGTTCATCAATTCCAAGTCTTCGATGGCTTTTATCGTCTTTTTATAATCGTCGTCAACCTCCTGCTCTGTCACGAGTTCCTCCTTGTAGAAGTCGAAAGCCAACTGTAGTTCGTCGGCATTTTGCTTCACATTATTATAGCCGACAATCCATTTTTCGATGCTCTTCACCTTCTTCATCTGCTCCTGCGCACGCTCCACGTCTTCCCAGAAGTCGGGTGCCTGTGTGCGTAGTTGCTCTTCCTCGAACTCCACCTTCTTTTGGTCGATATTCAAGTATTTATATAGTGCATCTACTCTGTCGACTACATCTTTTAGTTGGTCGGATGTTATCATTTTTGTTTTTACTCCTCGTACATTTTGTCTATCAGCTCCTTATAGTTCTTGCTCACCTGAGGTCGACGGAGCTTCAATGTGTTTGTTAGTTCGCCATTCTCCATAGTGAAAGGCTTTGGCAGCAGAGTGAATCTCTTAATCTGCTCATAGTGTGAAAGTGTCTGTTGCAAGGTGTCTATGCGCTCCTTCATCATAGCCCTTACCTTAGGATTCTCGCATAAGTCTTCATGCGACTCAAACTTCACGCCATTGTTGCGTGCCCAATCCTCTATCTGCAAATACGAAGGCACTATCAATGCAGAAACGAACTTGCGCTGGTCGGCAATAACAGCCACCTGCTCCACAAACTTGTCTACCAACAGCAAAGCCTCAATCTGCTGAGGAGCGATATATTTACCATTGCTTGTCTTAAACAAGTCTTTGATTCTTTCTTTCAAGAATAGCTCACCATTCTTAATATATCCAGCGTCGCCAGTCTTAAAGAATCCGTCTTCGGTAAACGAAGCTGCAGTAATGGCGTCACGCTTATAATATCCAGGAGTGATGGTAGGACCCTTGAGCAACACCTCGTCGTTCTCGCCAATCTTCAATTCTATACTGTTGATAGGACGACCTACAGAACCGATGGTATAGCCCTCTGATGTATGGTCGCAGGTAACGGTTGCGAGACTCTCTGTAAGTCCATAGCCAACCACCATGTTAATTCCGATGGAATGGACAAATTCTTCAACTTCTGGTGACACATAAGCACCTGCTGTAGGGAAGATATTTGGATTTTCCAATCCCATAGTTTTGCGCACAAGGCTCAACACAGCCTTATCCATCATCTTATATTCCAAAGCCAATGTCAATGGCGGACGCTTGGCATGGCTCAGATAATCAATATTATATTTCTTACCTACAGAAAGAGCGTAGGCAAACAACTTCTGCTTTACAGCTCCTGAGCGATCAATCTTATCCTTAACAGCCTGATAAACCTTCTCCCAGAATCTTGGCACCGACGACATACAGGTAGGATGTGTCTCGCGCATAGACTGCTGAATTTCCTTTGGATTGGTGTTAATAATAACATGTGCACCTACCGACAGACACAAATAACACCATCCCCGCTCAAAGATATGTGTAACAGGCAAGAAGCTTATAGAGCGGTCGCACTCTCTGATTGGTACACATGCGCGATTAGCCTCAAGAGCTGCACTATACTGACCATAAGTCAACATCACACCCTTAGAATCGCCTGTAGTACCGCTGGTATAAAGGATATTACACAAATCCTCCATGTTGGCCTGCTTATACAGGTTTTCCACCTCCGTTTGGCGAGGCAATCCCTCACCGAGTTTTAAGAAGTCGGAATAATACATAGAGTTAGGATCGTTGGCACTAATACGCACACTTTCGTCGAATATAATAATTCGTTCGAGCGAAGGGCAGAGAGTAAACACCCGTAAAGCCTTGTCGTATTGTTCCTGTTCACCGACAAACAACACTCTTACCTGGGCATCGTTTATCATATATTGAATCTGGGTTTCGCTACTTGTAGCATAAAAAGGAATGCTGACAGCACGAATACCATATGCACCAAAGTCTGTATATAAATATTGTATGCAGTTTTGTGCAAATACCGCAATATTCTCTTGTGGTTTCACATTGAGATTGAGCAGAGCGTTAGAAACCTGCTTTACTCTGAGTGAGAATTGGTTCCACGAAACCTGCTTCCACTGCTTACTGCCAAACGACTGGAAAGTAAAGACACTGCGATTGCCATATTTCTTCGCTTGTTCGTGTACAAGAACCGAAAGATGCGTAATTGTCTGCATAATGATAAATTTTTATTATTTGCAAAGTTAATAGAAACGAGTGGAATAACAAAACAAAATCAAAAAATTGTTATATATTCAATTTTATGCAAGCATATTTACACGAGAAAAACAAGTTGAAAAATAAAACAATATTAAAAGTTCACAACTTTGTGGTCCACAAGGTTGTGAACTTGGTGTTTTTTAATTATATTTGCAGTATAAACAAATATCACAGACAATGGAAAAAGCATTTGTATATGGTATGTCGGTTTCTGGAAACAACTTTACCGACAGAATAGAGGAGACAAAGCGTATAAAAGCAGACTTCGAGCATGGCATCAACGTGATACTGATTTCACCTCGACGCATGGGTAAAACGTCACTTATCAAAAAGGTAATATCAGAAATCGACAATCCGATGCTGAAAATAGTATATATGGACATTTACGACTGTAGAAGCGAATATGATTTCTACAACAGATTTGCTGAAACCATAATGAAATCAACGGGTAAGCAAATAGACCAAATAATGGAAAACATCAAACGTTTTTTGGTAAGAGTGTCACCAAAGATATCGTTCAGTCCAGAACCTACCTCCGAATTTTCTTTATCGCTCGGTATAACGCCAAAAGACTATTCACCTGAAGAGATATTGAATTTACCAGAGCAAATAGCAAAGGAACAGGGTGTAAGAATCGTTGTTTGCATCGACGAATTTCAGCAAATAGGCGAATTTACAGATTCGCTAACGGTACAGAAACGATTACGTGGCACATGGCAGCATCATCAAAACGTGTCGTATTGTTTCTTTGGCAGCAAGAAGCATTTAATGGAAAATATATTCCAAAGCCGAAGAATGCCATTCTATCAGTTTGGAGAAATGTTGCACCTTGAATGTATCCCAACAGAATATTGGGTTCCTTTTATTTGCTCACGGTTTGAGAAATATGGTAAACATATATCAAAGGAATACGCTACAAGGATATGCGAAATAGTAAAGAACTATTCTTCATATGTTCAGCAATTAGCATGGAATGTGATGGCTGAAACTGAGAAAGAGGTTGACGAAGATTGTTTGCAGAATGGTATTAACACTCTTCTTCAACAATGTAGCAGTTTGTTTATCCAGCAAACAGAAGGATTAACTACGTATCAGCTCAATTTCATTCGCTTGCTGTGCAACGACATTCATTCAGGCTTTACTGTTCAATCAATAGCCGACACATATCCTTTAGGAAGCAAATCAAATATTGAAAGAATTAAGAAAGCATTGGAAAACAGAGAGATTATAACAACAACCAAAGATGGGGTTTTCCTTGCAGACTGCGTATTTGAGCTATGGTTTAAGAAAGAAATGATGTAAACAACACATACAACACTATGACCAACAAAGAATATACCGACGAGGCAGTAAGGTTGCTAAAATTGCTAATCAGCACTCCTTCTGCAAGCAGAAGCGAAGACAAGGCTGCCGACATAATGGAGGAAACTATCCGAGGCTATGGACTGGAAGTGCATAGACTAAAGAATAATGTGTGGACAATAGACCCGGAATACGACGATGCTCGCCCCACTCTATTGCTCAACGCTCATATCGACACCGTGAAACCTGTGGCATCGTGGACTCGCGACCCATACTCACCAACCATAGAGGGCGACAAGCTATATGGTTTGGGAAGCAACGACTGTGGCGGTGGTCTGACAACTTTGCTCCAGATATTCCGCAAAAAGATATTGGAGCCACGAGAATATAACCTCATTTACCTTGCTTCTGCCGAAGAGGAAGTGAGTGGAAAGGATGGAATATCGCTGGCAATACCTGAGTTACCGAAGGTGGATGTTGCCATAGTTGGTGAACCAACCGACATGCAGCCAGCAATAGCTGAAAGAGGATTGATGGTGCTTGACGTGATAGCTCACGGCAAAAGCGGACATGCCGCTCGCAACGAGGGCGTTAATGCCATATACAAGGCTATGGACGATTTGCTATGGCTTCGCGACTATAAGTTTGAGAAAGTTAGCCCTTTGCTTGGACCAACAAAAATGACGGTAACGGTGATAAATGCCGGCACTCAGCATAATGTCGTTCCCGACACTTGCACCATGCTTGTAGATGTGCGAACCAACGAAAAGTACACCAACCACGAAGTATTCGACATAATTAGCCACCATCTTTCATCAGAAGTCAAGGCACACTCCTTCCGTCTTCACTCATCGCATATTGCCGAAGACCACCCATTGGTGAAGCGTTGCAAATCGTTAGGCTTGCAACCATTCGGCTCTCCTACCCTTAGCGACCAAGCTCTCATGCCATGGCAATCGCTAAAGCTTGGTCCTGGAAGCTCATGCCGTTCTCATTCTGCCGACGAATATATATGTCTGAGCGAAATAGAAAGGGCATTCGAAATATACGACTTCGTGGTATCTGAAAAGACAACATGCCAAATCGCAACAAAGATTCTTATAAAGACGAAAATCAAGAATTAAAGAA
>OIXA01000369.1_pt1 | contig 65948 bp, 65 predicted proteins | sample 1587721 | NCBI WGS metagenome assembly OIXA01 (sample SAMEA3888900, study PRJEB22519) | human gut metagenome | biome: human gut; feature: human-associated habitat; material: faeces | place: Denmark | collected 2013 | reverse complement strand
AGCTGCCGGAGCGGTGCTTAAGCCGCAAGGCGGGAATTGTGCGGTATTGCCTTAGGAATTGGAAATCAGGAATGAGGAATTTCGGTACAGACCGCCAGTTCCGTCTTTCGGGTTTCCGATTCCTAATTTTTGTTTTATGCTTTACAGTGTAGAGGAAAGGGAATCCACTATGAACTTTATCACCAAAGCCCCTGTGATGCTGTGCGGCGGCGATTATAACCCGGATCAATGGCTGGACCGCCCGGATATTCTTGAAGCGGACATCCGCATGATGAAAAAGGCCGGAATGAACAGCGTTACGCTGGGTGTGTTTGCCTGGGCAGCATATGAGCCGCGCGAGGGGGAATATAACTTTACTTGGCTGCGCGAGATCATGGATCGACTGTATGACCAGGGCATTTATACCGAGCTGGCAACGCCCACTGGTGCAAAGCCCAACTGGCTGGCACGCAAATACCCCGAAGTGCTGCGCGTGCAGTCCAACGGTGTGCGGGACCACCAGGGCATGCGCCACAACCACTGCCTGACCAGCCCCATCTACCGCCAGAAGGTAGAGGAGCTGCTGAACCACCTGATCGACGCTGTGGGCGACCACCCCGGCCTGATCTTGTGGCACATTTCCAATGAGCTGGGCGGCGAATGCTACTGCCCGCTGTGCCAAGAGCGCTTCCGCGGCTGGCTGAAAGAAAAGTATCATACCATTGATGCCCTGAACCATGCCTGGTGGACTAGCTTCTGGAGCCACCACTACGACAGCTTTGACGAGGTGGAGCCGCCGTTTGATAACGGGGAGCAGAGCCTGAACGGCCTGAAGCTGGACTGGCGGCGCTTTACCACCTGGAACATGATGGACTATGTACACAGCGAAACGGCGATCCTGCGCAAGCGGACCCCCAATGTGCCCATTACCACGAACCTGATGGAGTACTTCCCCGGATTGGACTACCACAAGCTGCAAAGAGAGCTGGATTTTGTCTGCTGGGACAGTTACCCCCATTGGGGGCGCCCCGACCGCAGCACCACCGTGACGGCGGGCATGACGGCGTTTGATCATGCGCTGATCCGCGGCTGCAAGCCGGACAAGCCGTTCCTGCTGATGGAAAGCACCCCCAGCCTGGTGAACTGGCACGAGTATAATAAGCTCAAGCGCCCCGGCGTGAACCGGATGAGCGCTATCCAGACAGTGGCCTGTGGTGCGGACGGCGTGCAGTACTTCCAGTGGCGCAAGGGCCGCGGCGGCTCTGAGCAGTTCCACGGCGCGGTTGTGGACCACGATGGCCGCGATGATACCCGCGTGTTCAACGAAGTGACCACCACCAACGAAGCCTTGGCCGCCCTGACCCCGGTGTGCGGCAGCCTGCCCAAAGCGGACGCGGCCATGATCTTTGACTGGGACAACCGCTGGGCGCTGGATGACGCCTGGGGCATGCAGATCAAGCAGAAGAATCTGCGCGAAACCTGCTGCCAGCTGTACGCCCAGCTGAACCACTGCGGTGTGGAAACCGACGTTGTGGGCGTGGATGCAGACCTGAACCGCTATAAGTTGGTGGTGCTGCCCATGCTGTTTATGACCAAGCCTGGTTTTGCACAAAAGATCCGCGAATATGTGGAAAACGGCGGCACCGTTGTGGCCACCTATCTGCTGGGCTATGTGGATGAAAGCACCCTGTGTTGGCTGGGCGGGTTCCCCGGTGACGGCCTGCGCGAAGTGTTTGGCGTGACCGCAAGCGAATTGGACACCCTGTACCCCGGCGAGGGCAACCGTGCCATCTGGGTCAAGAGCAGCCAGCAGAGCAGCATCAAGGATTACTGCGAACTGTTGCAGCCTGCCGAGGGTACCGAGGTGGTGGCTGTGTATGGACAGGATTTCTATTCTGGCCATGCGGCTGTGACCCACCATGTGTTCGGCAAGGGGCACGCTTATTACATCGGTGCGCGCCTGGATGATGCCGGCAACGCCGCTGTGCTGCGTGCAGCTTTGGCCGATGCCAAGGTGCACCTGCGTGACCTGCCGCAGGGTGTGGAATACCACTGCCGCGAAAGCGAGAACGCGCGCTACCATTTCTACATCAACACCACCCAGAGCGCAGTTAAGGTGCAGGTGGAATCCGGTGCAGACCTGTTGAGCGGCAAAAACGTTTTGGGCAGCATGGAGCTGAAACCCTATGATGCCTGCGCAATTGAGGAAAAAGTGAAATAAGAAAAACGCCATGCTTTCCGAAGAAAGCATGGCGTTTTTTGGAAGTAGGAGTGAGGAGGTAATGTGGAATTAGGAATTGGAGGTGGGGAAAGGGAGCGGCGAGGTTGGTTTGAGCAGATGTTTTGTGGTGCCAGAACGGTCAAGACCGTTCCCTACAGCGCAATTTATTATGCATTGCGGACATAAAATAACCGGTAGGGCGGGGTCACCCGACCCCGCCGGGAACATTGCAACGTTGAGCATTGGAAATTTGCAACGAAGCAATAAACGCTTGTAGGGGGCGGCGTCTCCGACGCCCCGGACGGGCGTAAAATTTACTGAGCATTTGTTGGTAATTACACGGTAGGGCGAGGCCTCCGAAATGCATCTGCGGACACAGAGCCCTCTGGCCGCCGGGGTGGCGGACAATGTAAATATTTAGGCCCTGCTTAAGGAACCACCCTTCAGTCCGCAGCGCGGACAGCTTCCCTCAAGGGAAGCCAAATCGTGTTGTAGGTAGCAGCAAAAGTAAGAATGGTATTCTCCTCATGCTTTCGGAACGGTCAAGACCGTTCCCTACAGTGCATTTTATAATGTGCGGCAATATTTATGGTGCACCCCCACCCGTAGGGGCGCACAATGTGCGCCCGCTGCGCTGAAGGGGAACTGCTCCTTTTTAGGCCGTGCGTATCTCTCAAATATACTTATCCAACATATCCTGCAAAGCCTGCTTGGGCAGGAAACCGACGCTGCGGGCGGATTCCTGGCCGTTTTTCAGTACGACCAGGCAGGGGATGCTGGAAATGCCGTATTCGGTGGCAAGCTGGCGGTTTTCGTCCACATCAATGCTGTAAAATGCGGCTTTGCTGCCAACTTCATCGGCAAGCTCATGCAGGACCGGGGCAAGCATCTGGCAGGGACCGCACCAGGTCGCAGAAAAATCCAGAACGGCCACGCCCTGTGTTTTGGCCTGGGAAAGATCATTATTGCTGATTTTGGTAACCATAAAAAGGTTCCCTCCTTTAATTATGACTGTAAAGCAGCGTGTTCCGCTGCTGTTTGCCGGACATGGTTATGGCGTATCTACACCATAGTATGGGCCGGGAGGGGGAAAGACATTCCCTTACTGCTGATTGTACACAGTTTGGGCTGCTGTGTCAACAAGAAAAAGACTAAATCTTAATTTTGACATAAAATTACTATAACAAGTAAGACAAATTAAGACGAAAAGCAGATACAGGATAAAACAAAGCCACCCGCTCTGCGCAGGGATCCCCTGCACAAAACGGGTGGCAACTTTGTTGGAAGGTAATCAGCGGTTGTATTTTGCAGTAGCCTGCAGGCGCTGCATGGCACGGTTCAGGGCAATCTTGCTCTGGTAATACTCGTGCATGCTCTGCTTGTGCTGCAAGCGTTCCTCGGCGCGGATGCGGGCGGCCTCGGCACGGTTTTTATCGATATCCTCCGGGCGCTCGGCGCTGTCGACCAGCAGCACAACGTAAGCGGGGGTCACTTCGGCAATGCCATCGCCCACCAGTACGTTGCGGGTTTCGCCGTTCACGGTGAACTGCATGATGCCCATTTCCAGGGCAACCAGCACCGGGCTGTGTCCGGCCTGTACGCCGTACTGGCCGTCAGCGGTGGGCAGGGTCAGGCTTTCGCACTCGCCCTGGAAAAACTCGCCGCTGCTGGCCGTGATGTTCAGAACGAACTTTTCCATCAGGCCACACCGCCCTTTTCGGCAGCCTTCTTGCGAGCATCGTCCAGCGTGCCCACGTTGAAGAACGCCCATTCGGGCAGATCATCGACCTGACCGTCCACGATGGCGGCAAAGCCCTTGACAGTTTCGGCCAGGGGCACATATTTGCCCGGCAGGCCGGTAAAGTTCTCGGCAACGAAGAACGGCTGGGACAGGAATTTCTGGATTTTGCGGGCGCGGGCAACGGTCAGCTTATCGTTGTCGTCCAGTTCGTCCATGCCAAGGATGGCGATAATGTCCTGCAGTTCCTGGTAGCGCTGCAAGGTAGCCTGTACCTTGCGGGCCACGCGATAATGCTCCTCGCCCACAATGTCTGCTTCCAGGATGCGGCTGGTGGAATCCAGCGGATCCACGGCGGGGTAGATACCCTGTTCCACGATCTTACGGGACAGAACGGTAGTGGCATCCAGGTGGGCAAAGGTGGTGGCCGGGGCGGGGTCGGTCAGGTCGTCGGCAGGCACATAAACGGCCTGAACCGAGGTGATGGACCCATCACGGGTGGAAGTGATACGCTCCTGCAGGGCACCCAGCTCGTTGGCCAGCGTGGGCTGGTAACCAACGGCGGAGGGCATACGGCCCATCAGGGCGGAAACTTCGGAGCCGGCCTGCACAAAACGGAAGATGTTGTCAATAAACAGCAGCACGTCCTTGTGGCTTTCCTCGCGGAAGTATTCTGCCATGGTCAGGCCGGTTTCGGCAACGCGCATACGGGCTCCCGGCGGTTCGTTCATCTGGCCGAAGATCAGGGCGGTCTTGTTCAGAACGCCGGAAGCGTTCATTTCGCCCCAAAGGTCACAGCCCTCACGGCTGCGCTCGCCAACGCCGGTAAAGATGGAGTAGCCGCCGTGCTCGGTGGCTACGTTGTGGATCAGCTCCTGGATCAGCACGGTTTTGCCAACACCGGCGCCGCCAAACAGGCCGATCTTGCCGCCCTTGGCATACGGTGCCAGCAGGTCAATGACCTTGATGCCGGTTTCCAGAATTTCGGTTGCAGGTTTCTGGTCCTCAAAGCCGGGGGCCTTGCGATGGATGGGCCAGGTAGGGACGTCTGCGGCCATGGGGCCTTTGCCGTCAATGGGGCGGCCCAGGGGGTCAAACATGCGGCCCAGGGTGGCTTCGCCCACCGGGGCAGTCAGGCCGTGGCCCAGTGCGTTCACGGTCATCCCCTTGCCAAGACCCTCGCTGGCAGAAAGCATAATGCAGCGAACGGTGGTTTCGTTCACATGCTGCGTTACTTCCATCGTGCGCTCGGTGCCCTCAGCGGTCACTGTCAGCGCTTCCTGCAGGGCAGGCAGCTTGCCCTCGGTGAACTGAACGTCCACCACGGGGCCTGCTACACGAATAATTGTTCCCTGTGTCATACGATAGCCTCTTCCTTAATTTCAGAAGTAGATAAATGTTTGAACATTGTATCCCGATAGGGGATACAGTACAAAAAGTTTAATAGTCGCTGGTTTGCACAGCAGAAGCACCGCCGATGATCTCGGTGATCTCCTGGGTGATTGCACCCTGGCGGGTGCGGTTATACTCCAGCTGGAGCGCGTGAATCATATCGGTGGCGCTCTTGGTGGCGGAATCCATGGCGGTCATGCGGGCGCTCTGCTCGGCGCAATAGCTCTCGGTCATGGCACCGAAGATCATGCCGTGCATGTAGATGGGGGCCATCTGCTTGAACACCGACCACGCATCGGGGAACAGCTCAACCTCGCCATGGGGATCGCCCAGTGCGGGCGGCAGCGGCGCAAAGTGGGAGCGTTCCAGCGGCAGCAGCTGCAGCATGACCGGTTCAGCGGTCAGGGCGTTCTGGATCTTGGTGTAGATGAGGTAAACCTCATCCACCTCATCCGCCTTGAACGTATCGATCATGTCCGCCGTGATGTCACGCGCACGCTGCAATGTGGGGGCCTGGCCGCTGTACAGAAAATCTTCCACCAGGCGGGGGTCCTTGTGCAGCAGGGCGCGGTAACCGGTCTGGCCCACCACATAAAAGCGGGCCTTGGGGTCATCGCCGCAGTGCGATTTCAGAAACTTGAGCAGGTTCTGGTTGTACGCACCGGCCATGCCTTTGTCCGCCGTCAGCACCAGATAGGCGCGGCGCGGAGATTCCGGGTTGCGGGTGTGGAAGAACGGGTGAACCGGTTCTTCCGGCAGGTGGGGCAGCACGCGGGTCATCGTCATCTGCATGCGCTCAAAGTAAGGCGAAACCGCCTGGTAATTTTTGCGTGCCTTGCGCAGCTTGGAGGAGGAGATCAGGTACATGGCATTGGTGATCTTCATGGTGTCCTGAATGCTCTCAATACGCTCCTTGAGCAGCTTAGTGGATGGCATGGGCATCGCCTCCCGCAAATGCGTTCCAGGCGTTCAGGATGGTCTGCACCTGTTCGGGGCTGAGCTTACCGGAAGCCTGAATCTCGTCCATCACGCCGGACGGGTCCGTGCGGAACTGACGCACAAATGCGGAGGTTTTCTGGCGCAGCTCGACGGTTTTGATCTCGTCGAGCACGCCGTGGGCGGCGAGGGTCAGCAAAACGACCTGCTCGGCGTCGGATTTGGGCTGGTACAGCGGCTGTTTCAGCAGTTCCATCAAAGCCTTGCCGTGTTCCAGCTGGCGGCGGGTCTCAGCGTCCAGGTCAGAGCTGAACTGCGAGAAGGATTCCATATCCTTGTACTGGGCCAGCTCGATACGCAGGTTGGCGTTGGCCTTTTTCATGGCCTTGGTCTGGGCAGCGCCGCCGACACGGGAAACCGACAAGCCAACGTTGACAGCCGGGCGGTTGCCTGCGTTGAACAGTGCGGTCTCCAGGAAGATCTGGCCATCGGTGATGGAAATAACGTTGGTGGGAATATAGGCGGAAACATCGCCTGCCTGGGTTTCAACAATGGGCAGTGCGGTGATGGAACCGCCGCCCAGGTCGTCCCGCATACGGCAGGAACGTTCCAGCAGACGGGAATGCAGGTAGAAAACGTCGCCGGGGTAAGCCTCACGGCCGGGGGAGCGGCGCAGCAGCAGGGAAATGGCACGGTATGCCACGGCGTGCTTGGAAAGGTCGTCATAGACGATCAGCACGCTCTTGCCCTGGGCCATAAAATATTCGGCCAGTGCGGTGCCGGCATACGGGGCAATGTACTGCAGGGGGGCGCTGTCGCTGGCGGTGGCGGCCACAATGGTGGTGTAGCCCATAGCGCCATGCTTTTTCAGGTCCTCGGCCACGCGGGCAATGGAGGAAGCCTTCTGCCCGATGGCAACGTAGATGCAGAGCACGCCGGTATCTTTCTGGTTCAGGATGGTATCGGTGGCGATGGAGGTCTTGCCGGTCTGGCGGTCGCCGATGATCAACTCACGCTGGCCACGGCCGATGGGGAACATCGAGTCGATGGACAGAATGCCGGTGTGCAGCGGGGTGTCCACGCTCTGGCGCTCCAGAATGCCAGGGGCCTGCTTCTCGATGGGGTTGTAACCAACGGCTTCGATGGCACCCTTGCCGTCGATGGGCTCGCCCAGCGGGTTGATGACGCGGCCCAGGAAAGCTTCGCCGACGGGGATACCGGCGCGCTTGCCGGTACGGGTCACCAGGGTGCCCACGCCAACGGATTCGGCACCATCAAACAGCATAATGCCCAGGTGGGAAGGCTCAACACTTTCCACCATGCCCTTGGCACCGTTTTCAAAGGTGACGATCTCGCCGTACACGGCGCGGTCCATGCCTTCAACGGTAACAATGCCGTCGGCAGCGGACACAACCGTGCCTCCCTCGGCAGTGTTGGCGGCGGGCTTGTAGTCCTCTACGCGGGTCTTCAGGGTGGCCAGGTCGGGCTTGTCGCCGGTCATCTGGTCCAGGGCATGGCGGCCGGAGTTATCAAACACACGGTCGCCCACCTGCAATACATAGCCGGAAAGCAGGCTTTCATCCACGCTGACATCCAGCAGAACTTCGGTTGCATCGTACAGGGATTTCAGCTCGGCCTTGATCTTATCAAGGTCCTGCTCCCGCGGCTGGCGGGCGCAGTGCAGGTCGGCCTTTACAATGCGGTTGGCGGAGAAAAACTCGCGGCTGAATTCACTTGCCATTGCTGTCCCCCGCTTTCTGCAGCAGGTCATCCAGCAGGCGTGCATCGTCCTGCTGCGTCAGGTTGCGCGCCAGCAGCTTTTCACACATATCGCGGGCCAGGGCGGAAGTTTCAGCATTGGCATCGCGCAGGCGGCGGGCATGCTCTGCTTCGGCAGCGGCTTTGCCTTCGGCCACAATCGCATCTGCCTGGCGCTGGGCGTCCTGCAAAAGCTGTTCTTTCTCTTTTTCAGCCTGCTTTTCGTAGGCTTCGCGGCGCTGGGCAGCTTCGGTATCCACATTCTGCAGTTTATCCTGCGCCTGTGCCAAAACAGCCTGTGCGTCGTTCTTTTTGCCTTCTGCATCGGCGATCGCATCATCGATCTGCTTCTGGCGCTGCTCAATCACGTTCATAACGGGACGGTACAAAAACTTGCGCAGCAGAACAAACAGAACCAGAATGTTGACGACCGTCCACAGAATATTCAAATTCAGTGTCAGCATCGTTTATGCCTCCGTTATCAGCCCAGGAACAGGATGATGAGCAGGGCAACAACGAAGCCGAAAATGGCGGTGCCTTCTGCCAGGGCGGCGCCCAGCAGCAGGTTCTTGCTGATCTTGCTTTCAGCTTCCGGCTGGCGGCTGATGGCCTCCGCTGCCTTACCGGTTGCAATGCCAATGCCGATGCCGGCGCCAATGCCGGTCAGTGCTGCGATGCCAGCGCCCAAAGCTACCAAACTTGCCATAATAAATTACTCCTTTTTATAATAATGTAAAAGTGGGAAAGAAAACGCAGGTCATTCCATCGTTTCTTTCATGAACAGGGAGGTCAGGAAGACAAACACATAGGTTTGGATCAGACCGTCAAACAAATCAAAATACAGGCTGAAAATTGCGGGGACAAAAACCGGAACCACCAGTTTGATGAGTTCCATGATGACAAATGCGCCCAGAACGTTGCCGAACAAACGCATGCACAGGCTGGTGGGCCGGATGGCGATTTCCAGAATGTTCATGGGGGTCATCAGGGCAATGGGTTCCGCCAGGCTGTGTACAAATCGCTTGCCGCCCTTTGCATGGATGCCGGAATATTCGATCAGCACAATGCTCATAATAGCCAGCGCTGCGGTAACATTCAGGTCCTTTGTGGGGGGCTTGAGACCAATGATGCCGATCAGGTTGGAGCAGGCAATGTACAGTGCAACCGTGATCAGGTACGGCACATACTGCTTGCCGGCTTCGCCCAGCAGATCTTTGAAGAAGTTATCCATGGTTAGCACAGCGGTTTCCAGGATGGCCTGGCGCTTGCTGATATGATTGACCTTGAGATTGCGTGTGAGCAAAATCGAAACGATCACCAAAAACGCCATGATGCCCCAGCTTACCGCGATGGATTCCGGGATGTCGATGCCGCCAAAAATGGGAAGGGTAAACGCCGTATCAACGTTAAGCTCCTCTTTTAAGGCGGCGGTCAGTTCGTTCATTATTCCGCCTCCTCTGGCCAGCGGGGCAGCTTGTGCGCCGGGCTGGCTTTATGTTTTGAATTTATCTGATAAAAAGCGCACCAAGGAGAAAAACAGAAAGGGGAAAACGGCGATGTTCCGTTTCCGCACCCTCCTTGCTGCGTTTTTTATGCCGCCATAATACCACCATTCCCCGCCATTTGTAAGCCCCTTGCCGCACATTCTGCCTTTTGGATATTCCGTGATTCTGACAGATTAAAAATACTGTGCATGATGCACAATAAAGCACACTGAAAATTGAGCTAATTGCCGAATTTAATGACAAAAAATGCGAAAAAGTTCTTAATTTCAAACAAATCTTGCGGTTCTGTGCGGTTTTGATGGTGAGGGAAAAGTACGGTGTTTGTGAAAAACTGCCAAGGAGCGGAGATTCAGGCGATGCGCTCCGCGCCAAGGGCGGTTTCGGATGCAAAGCGGGTAGCCGCCAGCTTTTCCAGTGTGGCAAGCCGCACACAGATGGTAAACAGCCGGGCCGCAGGTTCGATCTCCTCGGCGCTGGCAAAGCTGGGGGCAATACGGACGTTGCTGTCCTGCGGGTCGCGGCCATAGGGCCAGGTGGAACCGGCGGGGGTGAATTTGACACCGGCCCGGCGGCAAAGCTCCACCGTGCGGGCCGCGCAGCCCGACATGGTATCGAAGGAAAGGAAGTAGCCGCCGCGGGGTTCCGTCCAGCTGGCAATGCCGCTGCCGTCCAGTTCCTCGCGGAAAATGGAGATGACCTGCTCGAACTTGGGGCGCAGCAGGCGGGCATGGCGTGCCATATGGGCTTCAATGCCGCTTTCATTGCGGAAAAAACGTGCCTGGCGCAGCTGGTTGAGCTTATCGGGGCCGATGGTGGCAAACTTCCACACTTTGCGCAGATCAATCAGGTTGGCGGAACTTGCCGCCACGCCGCTGATGCCTGCACCGGGGAAGGAAACCTTGCTGGTGGAGCAGAACTCATACACCATATCCGGGTGCCCGGCATTGGCGCAGGCGGACAGGATGTCTGGCAGGACGGCCGGGGCGTTGGGGTAAAGGTCATGCACGCAGTAGGCGTTATCCCAGAAAATGCGGAAATCTGGCGCTGCGGGTTGCAGGTGGGCAAAGCGCTCCACCACCATGGGGCTGAACACAATGCCGGTGGGGTTCTGATACTTGGGTACGCACCAGATGCCTTTGATGGAAGCATCCCGCTGGACCAGGTCTTCGATCATGTCCATATCGGGGCCATCATTGTGCATGGGGATGGGGATTAGCTGGAAGCCGAAATGCTCCGTCATGGCAAAATGGCGGTCATAACCCGGCACGGGGCAAAGGAACTTGCGGTCCTTGACCTGCACCCACGGCTCTGCGCCCAGCAGGCCGTCCAGCATGGCGTGGCTGAGGATATCGAACATCATGGTCAGGCTGCTGTTGCCGCCCACCATGACCTGCTCCGGCCGCGCGCCGATCATACCGGCCAGCAGGGCTTTTGCTTCGGGAATGCCGTCCAGCCCGCCGTAATTGCGGCAGTCGGTGCCATCCTCACTGTCCAGCACGCTGCGGGAGTTCAGTTCACCCAGCATGCGCTGCGAAAGTGCCAGCTGCTCCGGCGCAGGTTTTCCGCGGGAAAGATCCAGCTGCAGGCCCTGCTGTTCGTACTCCTGGTAGCGCTGGCACAGACGGTGGTATTCCCGCTGCATTTCTTTTTTTGTCATATCCTGATACTGCATGGTGTCATCCTTCCTGGGCAATACCGGCAGGGCCGCTTGCTTACCTGGTGTAGCTGAAAACGAAGAAAATGACGAGATTTATTTATCCAATGGATAAAAAAAGCATTTTCTATTTTGTTGAGATAAGCATTTTTCGTTTTCCATTGACGAAAAGGTGAAAAAAATTGGGTCTACCCACCTTGCCCCCGGAGGCTCTTCCCCTAAAATAAGGGGCATAATAATTTTGAAAAGGGGGAAGACATGGAAGAACGTCTTATTGTTACGGATCGCTGTTATTGGCCCCTTTTGCTTCAGTATAAAAAAGAAAACCCATTCTCTTGCTTTAAATTGGTAGATTGTGAAGAACTCCTAGACCTTTTGTCTTTTTCTTGGAAGGAAGGAGCCATCCAAAGGCTCATGTCCAAAGGCTTGGACTATATGGACGCGAAGAAGTGGTTGAGACTCCTTCGCGTTTGCGATGCTTCTCAAAATGAAAAAGCCCAAAAAATATCAGGATGGTTAGAAGATTACAAATCTAGCGACCCTCTTTTGGCAAAAGCCATGTTGCGGAAATGCAAAATTTGTCTTTTGGAGATGGATGAGGATAGCGAAATCCAGTCCCTTCTCCAAAGAAAAAATATTCCCTTTGATCTTCTTCATTTATCGGACTTTAAAATTCCACCCTTTTTCGATGAAAAAACGGCTACCGATAGAATCGATGTTTTGTCTTTTCGCAATAAATTCCAACAATATTTTTATGTCTTCAGCGATATACGTAAACGTTTGCTCGAAACCCCAGAAAATCAAAGAGATGAGATGGCGGGCCGCATCAAGATTTTGATTTCGGACGAAAGCGATAATTTCTATTTGCATCTAACGAGCCGCGCCTTTGGCATCCCAGTTATTTACTCTAGCCGTACCCCACTCCTCTCCCTTCCGGCCGTCGCGGAGAAAATGGCTAGAATTTATCAAACCAGTGATTTTTCCTTCACGGATGAAGAAAAGGAAAATCCTGAATTGGCCGAATTAAAACGCATCATCGAAACTTATGGCATTGCTTCGTTACCACAAGAAAACGAAAGGTATGCCAACCTGCTTGAAATCGTTTCTTCCACTGCCTCCAAAGAGATGATGGGGGATCGTGGAATTCAGGTAACGTCTTCCTTTGATTTTGATAAAAACTCGCTTGTTTATGTGATGGATTTTTGCGATGGGTCCTTCTATCAATCCTATGATGATAAAAACGTTATTTCCGATGCAGAACTTGTGAAAATCCACGCAAATCCTAGTTATGTTCTTACTTTGCTGGACAAAAGAAAGAAGTGGAATTATCTATGTTTTCAAAACATTATTCTCCTTTCTCGCGTTCGGGAACACTTGTCGGATTACATCTATGATTCCCCTTTTATCAGTGAGGTCACCATGCCTGCTAAAGAGGATGGAAAAGCCATTTCGCGATTCCGCGTTATTAAGGCGGATTTGAATGAAAATGGTTGTTTCACCAGTGAGGCAAAAAGCCTTTGGTCCGCTCATGAATATGACACGCAATTTGTTCATAGCCCACAAGAAGATGGCTTCCTTTCCTATTCCCCCGCTTTTACGAACCTCGGAAAGGGTTGGGACGAAGGCAAGAAAATCAAAAGATGGTCCATTAGTCGTATCGAATCCTATGTTCGTTGCCCTTATCAATTCTATTTAAAGCAATTCCTCAAGGAAGACGACCAGGATTATCACTTTATTTATCTGGGAGAGCTTGTCCATAAAATTATGGAAGAGGCTTACTTGCCCTCTTTCGATTACGAATCCTCCTTCCTAAAAGGCGTGGAGGCATATCGAAAAAGCTTGAACCAAAAAGGAGACACGTGGACGGAACGGGACGACGTCCTCATCGAAATTTACCATGACGGCTTAAAGCTACTCTTAGACCGTATCTTGACGTGGAAAGGATGTTCCCATATTTCGAAATCCATCGCGGAAAAGCAAATCTATTGGACTTTGCAAGACGAGGAGGGCGTTTATCCGTTCTCGGGCCGTGTGGACAAAATCGTCCAATTTGAACGCGGTGACCTAAAATACTATTTCATCATCGACTATAAAACGGGTGCAGAAAAGTTCGATTGCCGCTACGTATGTGCTGGACAGTCGATTCAGCTTCCACTTTATTACTCCGCTTTAGAAAAATCAAAAGATAAAGAATTGTGTGGGGAAGGTAAATTTGGTGGATTCGGAATCCAACAGATTTATTTTTCCTCCGTCAAACAAGCCTTTGACGCCGGCAATCATTTGCTATCGGAAAAGAAAGTGCTTAGTCAATCCGCTTTTAAGGGTTTGACCTTGAAGGAAGAGGGGTTTTGGCTTGTTGCTGACGATGATGAGGATTCCTTTAAGGCAACAAAGAGCAAAACTGAATGCAAATTTACTGGTAAATACATCGCAGGGAAACCCCGTTTTATGCCTGACACCCTTCGTCTAGAAAAAGAGGTGATGGGGGACCCCTATTATTCTTTGCCCCAAATCGTTGAGGACGCGGAAAGGGCCTGCCTTAATGTCATTCATCGTATCGAAAATGGCGATTTTGCCATCGCACCAACACAAAGGCAGCTTCATAAGCCGGTGAAATCCAGCGGTGATCTAGCGTGTTCAAGTTGTTCTTTCCGTGATATTTGCTACCGCAAGGCAAATGATTTTGATTCCTTACCAAAGGTGTGGAAGCAAATCTCAAAACATTTTGAAGAGGATAAAAAGAGAGGGGAGGCAGAAGATGAAAAAGAAAGATAATGGTCTTAATAAGATGCAACAGGCGGCTGTTGAAGCCCCCGTTTATGAAGATATTCTGATCCCCGCGGGTGCGGGAAGTGGCAAAACCAAAACTCTAACCGAACGCGTTTACGACATCATTGCAGAAGGAAAAATCAAACCAAGTGAGCTGCTTGTTTTGACCTTTACCAATAATGCGGCCCACGAAATGAAAAGCCGAATTGTTGGGCGATTTGCCAAGGAAAAGGATCCTGCTGTCTCTAAACTAGCCTTAGAGATGCTTTCTAGCCACGTGCAGACCTTCGACTCTTTTAACCAGTATTTAGTAGGAAAATACGCGACACGTCTAGGTGTTTCGCCTCAGTTATCCGTGATGGACGACGCCTCCTATCAAAGCAAACGAAACGAATTGGTGGATGAGATAATTCAAGATTATTACAGCGATTCCGAAAAACGGGCTCGCCTAATTTCCACCCTAAAAAAATTTACGCTTAAAAGCGATTATGGCATCAAGAAAATGATTCTTGATATGGGGGATGAACTCGATAAAATGACCCCCCTTCATCGAGAAAAGTTTTTAGCGGAATATGACGAACGTTTCTTTTCCGATACGTTTGCCGATCAACTTTTCCATGAAAAAATGGAATACCTAAGAAAAAAGACGATTCTAACCATCCATCGGGCTTATTTTGTATTTTCTCATTTTGATGAAGTCACCGATTTGGATTCTTTGGATTTAGCGGAATGGAAGAAGGTTTTCGAAAGAGAAGCGGCGTTCACCGTGGATTATCACACCATTTCTTTTGGAGAAACCTGCACGGATTCCCTATGTCAAACCATGGTAAATCTCATCGATTCTAATGATGATGAAATGGCCCAAAGACTCCAGGAATGGGATGAAAAATATTGGGCGCCTTTACCCAAGAAAATAGTGATAGATGGCGATAAAGAAGCGAAAAAGAGATATGACGCTGCTTTTAAAATTTTGAAAGAAATCGCAGGCGATACGCAGAGTAGTCTATATACCCGGTACTCTTATCACGGGGATCGAGAACGCGAAAAAGAAAAATTATTTTCCTTCCAGCCCGATGTGCATCTCCTTCTAGAAATGGAAGAAGAAGTACGACACCGCATGAATGACTTCCTTCGTTCCACGAACTCCTTTTCCTTTTCTGACATCGGTGCTATGTCCTTGCGACTACTAACGGAACAACAATTTAACGATGTTGCCGATGAAGTGAGAAGAAGGTTCCGTTACATCATGGTGGACGAATATCAGGACACCAACGATACGCAAGAATTGTTTCTCGGTAGCTTGATGAAGCCGGTTTTGCTGGATGGCAAGATGGTGCAGGCTCATCTTTTTTGCGTAGGTGACGCTAAACAAAGCATTTACGCGTTCCGAAACTCGAACGTGGAATTGTTCCGCAAGCGCCAAAAAGATTATCAACAAGGCCCGGGTCATCAAGTCATTGCCATGAATACGAACTATCGTTCGAGACCCTCTCTCATCGATGACATTAATTACGTCTGCTCTTACTACATGACGTTAGATCATGGATGTATCGACTATTTGGACCCCATGGAAGCCTTGACGGCAGGACAACAAAAAGGGGATCAGGACGATAATTTTCATATCTGGCGGCTATACGGAGAATGTGATCCTTTCGCTAAAAAGAAACGCTTCTGCGACCCCGCTCAAGTTCATTGGGAAATCTCTGCGATTCTTCAAGATATCATTCAAAAAGTAAGTGAAGGCTACCTGATTTATGATTTGGATGCCAAAAAGATGCGCCCATGCCGTTATGGCGACTTTGTTATTTTGTTGCGTACCAAAAAGTCATTTCCTTTGTTTCGGAAGGCATTTAACGAGGCTGGCGTTAAACTCAATGAAAAGCAGTCAGAGAATTTGCAGGAAACGCGTTCCATCTTGTTCCTTCAATCTTTGATTTCCTTTTTGAAATATTTTGTCCAACCCGAAACGGAAGATCCCAAGCATCTTTTCTTATCCATTGCGAGAAGCTATGCGTTCCGCGATCAATATTCCGATGCTCACATTCATGAGCTATTGATGGAAAGCGAAAAACAAAAAGAGGACCCTCTTGCCCCGTTTAAAACGGACAACCCTTCCCAAGATCCTGAAGGCGGCATTTGGCAAAGAATGGAAAATCTGGCAATGGAATTACGACAGTCCTCTCTTTCCGCTATTTTCCTTGAATTGCTAGAACGCTTTCACGTGATCGATCGGCTGTATTTGATGGGGGACGTGGATGCGAATATTCAAAAAATCGAATCTTTGTATCAAATGGCGGTTCAAGGAGAACAAAGGGGACAGGGGCTTTTTGATTTCGTCCATTTGTTCCAAAGTGTGAAACTCTATGACTTGTCCTTGGCTTCGGACACCCTTGTGCAATCCGATGACGCGGTGGATATGATGACGATTCACGCATCCAAAGGTTTACAAAATCGAATCGTTTATATGCCCTCATCCGGAAATTTCCTTTCCAAAGGAGATGGAAGAAGTCTACCTGCATTTATTTTCTCAGAGGATTTGGGATTTCAATTCCGTTTTGAACAATTCCATCCGGAAGGGGTGTTTGTTGATGGCCAATCCTTCGAGGAATCTACCGATACTTTGGGAACCATAGCCAAGGAAATCTGGAAGAAACAAGATCCGGATATCGATGAGCACGTCCGCCTTTTCTATGTGGCGTTGACCCGTGCAGAAAACGAGATCATTCTCGTGGGGAATGATGTCTATTCGGATTCGAACGAAGAAGTCTATTCTATGATGCATCGATGCCCTCATCATTTAGAAATTGATAGGGCTTTTGCGGCAAAACTGATGCAAAACGGCCTTTTGTCACAAGAAGAATTGGATACTTATCAGTCTCATCTTGTTCTGGTTCAAACGCCGCCAAATCTTATCGGACTCTCAGGCTTTGATGATTTGCAAAAAGACAATTATTCCTCTTTAAAGCGCGCCTATTATGATGAAAGGGTTTCCCAATATTTGGATGACGAAATCCAAACTATTTTGGCCCGTGCTTACGACCGTTATTTATCTATTTTCAAAACGATGCCTGAAGAAGAGATGGCTAATTTCTATTTGGCTAAATACTATCCTGACGCTTATATAAACGGGTCTCGCGGTATCGTTGGAATCCAGGAAGAAAAACGAAAGGAAACTGAATTTGCCAAGACGGCTGCTGCCTTATCCGAAGAAGAATCGGAAGAACAAGACGAAGAAGCAGATGACGTTTCCGATAGTGAAGATTGCGAAGAGAATATCGGCGATTTAAACGCGATGTTACAAAAAATGCGGAAATGCATTTTGGAAGAAGACGCTGAGGCGTTCCGTCTTGTTTTAGGCATTACGGCGACGGAAGCAAAGAATAAAAAGAAGGCCCACGATTATTTCGTGCAGTTTGGAATTCGACCCTTTGCTCTCCTTTTTGATGGCATTCCATCGGTGGTCTCCCTATCCTACAAAACAGACCGTTACGAAGATAGACATCGACAGGTTTTTCCAACCATATTAAAGAAAAATGCTTCCTCGAAGCCCGTCATTAGTCCTTTGTATGTCAATGATGAGACGTTGGAATTTCAGCCCGTTGTTACCAAGAGGGCATCCAAGTCTTTCGTGGATGAAGAGGTTTCTGTGGCGACCCTTGAATATGGGACCAAACTTCATGCTTATATGGAAGCCGTGGATTTCAAAAATCCGGTCTTGGATTTCATTCAGGATGTTTGGGATCGAAAGATCATTGCCGCTTGTTTGGAATTGCCGCCATTAAAAGAAGCCCAACAAGCCAATGTTTTCTCGGAGTATGGATATTACGACGATGAAACGAAAAAGACGGGATACATCGACTTGCTTTACGAAAAAGACGGAGTTTATACCATCGTTGATTACAAAACTTCGGAAATCGATGATCCGGCTTACGTTGAGCAGCTACACGCCTACCGTCGAAACGTGTGTCGACTGTTCCACGTGGACGAATCGAAGGTTCGACTTTACTTGGTTTCGCTAAAAAAGAAGCAATATGCTTCTATTCCCTAATTCAAAAGCATCATAATGTGCGAAAATAAACAAGAAAGTGAGGTTGTTTATTATGGCGGAGAAAAGAAAAGTCTATCACGTTTCTAAACGGGAATCGGACGGCATGTGGGCCATCCACATCCAGGGTAGCGACACGGTTATTAAACTTTTTAGCACCAAAGCGGAGGCCGAAACCTATTGCCAAACCCTTGGAGCCAATCAGCAAGGAACGATCCTTTTCCATAATTCCAAAGGAAAGGCTAAAGGATCCATTTCGACGACTCAGGTTCATAAGAAAGAAGCGGCGAAAGCGGAAACCAAGGTGGCAAAACCTGTTATTGCTGCTAAGCCAGAACCCAAAGCAAAACCAGAAGTTAAAGCCAAGGCACCGGCGAAGAAGCCTGCGCCCGCTAAATCGTCGACCAAAGTGGTTAAAAAGAAATAATGAACAAACAACAAACTCGTCTTGGATGGCGGGACAAGAATTCTCTTTTCATGGAGATTGTCCGTTTTGCTGTCATCGGAGTCTATGGAACTCTTTTGGATTATGTCAGCGAGATGGTTCTCACGAGCCTCCTTTATTCTTGGGTCCAAAATAATGCGGATAATGCCATTGCTGCATTCTTCATTCAATTTCTTCTTTCTATCCTCGGCATGTTAATTGCCATGCCTGCTACATGGGCGTTAACCGGGGTATGGGGCTTCCAAAACGTCAAAGAAGAAGACGCTAAAACGGCCAAGACTTGGAAGGGGAATCTAAAATTCCTTTTCTGGAGTGTCCTCGGCCTATTGGGAGGAGCCATCCTCCAATTCATCGGGTATATGACCTGCCTCCGATGGAGTGGCTGGAACATCAACATCCTTAGCATCAATTTTTCCACCCTGTTCCAACAAGATATCCTAACGTTTTGGGCTTTTACAACGGTGTTCGTGGTGAAAACGGCGTTTACCATGGTGTGGAACTTTGTAACGCGGAAGAAATTTATCTATCGTTCACCAAAAGAAAACGAGGCCGCTTGAGCCTCGTTTTTTAGTCAACATAGATTTCTTCGACGTGGTCAAATTGCAATTTGCAGTAAGGGGAGGGGTCGGCGTAACGGCGGACCATGTTCTTAATCACGTCTTCGGGAACCCATTTCTCCACAGGTCTTTTCTTATTACGAATTAGACATTGGTTATAATCGTGGAGTTTTAATAAAAATAACTCATATTCATCAAATCCTTGAAGTTGGCGGCGGAAGTAGAGACGACGTTCATCATAAAGCATCGTCGTATCAAATAGAATCGTCACGTCCTTATGGGATTCAGCCGCTTCCTTTGCAACACGGATCATTTCGTCATAGACGAGCATCATGTTGTTGTTCTCGGGGAATTTATCGTAACCGCCGCACATGGCTTTACGAATTTCGTCCGCGGCAATCACGATGACCTTTTCCTCCGGGTGGGAAGAAGCGTAGTTTTTGGACCAGGTCGATTTCCCGATTCCGGCCGGCCCGCTGACAAGGATTAATTTTTTCACAAATGAAATGATACCCCGTTTCCAAGGCGTTGTCCTCTAAGAAAGCGCTTCATTATTAACCTTGCTTATTCTAAAATAAAAATATGAAAATTCAGCGTGATTATAGCCGTTCCCAAGAGGATTTTTGCGAAGCTCTTTTAATGCTTGAACAAGAAGGGAAACCATTAGAGACGACCCTGGTTGCCAAAATGCTTGGTATCTCGAAACCCGCCGTCCACCAAATGGGCCATGAACTCATTGATCGCGGGCTTATCACGCGCAAAGATTATGGCGACATGAAGCTCACGGATAAAGGCCGTGAATTGGCAGAAAAAGTTCTTGCTCGTCATCACGTTTTGAAAGAATGCCTGTTGCGTCTTGGCGTATCGGAGGACTTGGCGGAAAAAGATTGTTGCGAAATCGAACACGTCATTTCGGAAGAAACTTTTGATTGCATTAAAACCTTCGTGGAAAAAGCCACGAAAGAAGAAGCGAAATAGGCTTTAACGGAATGTTTCGCCTTCCAAAAACCAAATAACGAAAAATCATTATTTTTATGAAGATCGGTTTTTGGAGGAATTTAACTAAAAATATTCAATACACTTTTGCTTAACCGATTAAAAAATCGGCCTGTTATCTTATTTAAAAGAAATAAATCGCCAATACATATCTTGTTGAAAACATGGCTCTTTGGCTTTTTTTGGTTTTTGCAAAACGGGAAAAAAGAATGTTTTTAACGTAGCATTAACAAGTAATGTAAGGGCTTTTATGGAAAAATGAATGGCACAAAGGAATGGAACCATGAAAAGAAAAGCGATTCTCCTCTTGTCTCTTCTTTCCTTATCTAGCGTGTCGTTAATGGGAATTTCCCAAAATCCGACGTTAGTTCAGGCGGAAGAAACCCCCGCAACGTTACCCGATGGATGGAACGTCGCCACTCTTGATGAGGGCGGTGCTCCCATTGTCACCGATTATTTAGATGCAACGGCATACAAGGACGCATCCAAAGGAAATTCGCTAAAGCTTTATCGTAGGCAAGCTGGCGGAATCCTCAAAGCTTATTCGACCGCTTTTGTCGCCTCTCCCAACACTTCTTATAAAGTAGAAGCGTTTTTGCGTTCGGATTGCTTGGACGATGAAGAAAACCATTTAATCCTTGAGGCTTCCGAAAAGAAGACGGATGGATCGGTGGTAAATTCCACAATTTTTGACATGAAAGGCCGTCAAAACGGATGGAAAAACGTATACGGTTATTTTCAAACTTCCACGGAATGTTCGACGGTTACCTTAAACGTTTACGCGAGAGGGTATGGAGACTTTTTTGTGAACGACGTTTCGGTTCGCGGGTCGCCGGCTCCTAATTATTTTTTCAACACCATGTTTACAGAAACGACGGAAGACCAGGCTAGCGGTTTGGTGAAACTGACATCGAGTTGGCTTTCTGACGATGCTTTTTCCGGGGAGAAAAGCCTTCATTTAAATAATGCTGGCATCAAGATTAACCTGGGAAACGTTCCACAAATCATGAACGCGAAATACAAATTGAGATTTCGCGTAAAAAACACCCCAAACGCATCGAATAGACTTTCTGTTCGCATCGATAATTTCAATGGATCGACCATGGAACGCGGCTGGTATGCCTACATCGTCCCAACCGGCGTTTCCCACCCCGAGTGGGCGACCTATGAATTTGACTTTACTTTGTCCAACGCCAAAGGAAACTGCGCGTTGACTTGGATGCAGTTTTTCGCCTATCAAGAATGGTGGATGGACGATATTGAAATCCTGGACGAGCAGGGATTCAATTATTTCGTAGATGGTGGATTCGAAGCATACGACTATTCTGGATTCACTTACGAAGGAATGGTTGGATGTTCCAAGTCTAGCGATGGGTCGTTGGCCTTTGCGGGCGGCAATAGCGGATTCGGGGCCGTTTCCAGCGGATCGCTTCATTTCTCCAATGAACAACTGGGTTTAGAAATTGGCAAAACCTACACGTTATCCTACGAATCTCGTTCGGGATCGTCCGCGGGAGGCGTTTATAACGGGGTTGCCTATTACAACAACGCCCAAATCACCAATCATGGCCAATCAAACGATTGGGAAGTCGTTACTGGGACCTTTGTTGCAGCAGAAAACACGGATTTGCGTTTGCAATTCTCGAACTTTACGTCCGAACTCTCCTATTTGCGCAATATTTCCGTTAAGGATGAAGAAGGCGTAGAGCATGCTAAATACTCAATCGTGGAACACGTTTCCAGTGGGGACCTTGGCGAAAACGAATTCCCTTACGGAAATTTTGCCTTCGTTTTTCCTGAAATTCCCGGTAAGTCTTCTAGCAGCGAGGAAACTTTTTCTCGCGAAACGGAAGAAAGCATTTCAACGCCTGCGGGTAGTGAATCCCAAGGAACCTCGAGCCAAACGCCGGCTCCCGATGCTTCTAACGACCAAGGATCCAATTCGGAAAGCAAAGGGACCTCCGCGGCGGTTGCATTACCAATTGCCATTTCTATTCTTGCGGTTTCTACCGCTGGGTTAGCGATTTCTATTGTTCTTCTTTTGAGAGGGAAGAAACATGTTTAATAAAACCCCATATCTCATGCTCCCATTGCTGATTGGTTCTTTGATCCCGAGCCAACAAGAGGGTTTTTACGCGGAAGGAACGGAGGAGGATGATCCCAATCCCGCTGGGCTCCATTTGTTTCAGGTGGAAAGTCCGTTCGGTTTCCATACCGTTTTGCAGGAAAAGTATCTGCGAGATGGAAATAACAGCATTGAAAAATATGCAAAAGGAGAGGCTGAACTGTCTCGTCCCGATGCCTTAAAGGTGGAATGGAAGGCGACAAAGCTTTCGGATAAGGCCAAGCCTAACTACACCTTAACCATTTCGGAAAATGAGGATTTATCCAATCCGTGGGTTTATTCGGTAAATACGAATTACGCCTATGTGTATAACCTCAAATTGGCCACCCGTTACTATTATTCGGTTCAAACGACCTTTGGCGGCAAAACCTCAACGAGCGAAAAACTCTGGTTCCGTACCGAAAACAACATGGTCCGCAATTTGAATTTAGATGGCGTCATCAACGTTCGCGATTGCGGAGGCTGGCGTAATTCGGACGGTCAGTTCATGGTGAAGCAAGGCATGCTTTATCGCAGTGGGCCTTTCAATCGCTCTAATTCCTCTAAAGTTGAAACCACGGTTTCAGTGGAGGGGAGGAAGGAAGCAGCGCGTTTGGGTATCAAGACGGAAATCGACCTTCGCGAAGTAAAAAATAACGAGGTGGGTGGACTGAAGAACAATGCCAAAAGCGTTCTTAGCTACGGCTCCAATAGCGTCAAATACATCCAAGCCCCCATTAATTGGGCCAATTACAGCCCCCATTTTCTAAAGGATGAATGCTCGGAAACTCTAAAAACGGTGTTCCATACCTTGGCGGATGAATCAAATTACCCAGTTATTTTCCACTGCACTGCTGGAACGGATCGAACCGGCATGATTGCCTATTTGGTCAACGGGCTTTTGGGTGTTTCGGAGGCAGATTTATATCGAGATTATTTCTTCTCGTTATTTTCCAACATTGGGCTTCGATACCGGAAATCCATTGATGATTTCTACGTGGCTGAAATCAAGAAATTTCCCGGCGCTACTTTGCAAAGCAAGATCTTCCGCGCTTTAAAAGATGCGGGAGTGCCCGAAGAAGACCTCTATAAAACCTACTATCTCTTGCAAGAGGAGGGATACCGTATATGAAGCGTTTCTTATTTCCTCTCGTCATGATGGGCCTGCTATTTGCGGGCAATGCTAAAGATGCGATTCCCACGCTTACTCATCGCGGAATAGAAACTTTCGACGCGGATAAAGCCGGGGCGATATCCCCGGTTAATGGAGAATATAGCTTTGAGACGGAAAGTGGTTGGAAAGCCTCGATTCCTGAGGAATTCGCCTATACGTCCGAAGCGTCTAGGGACGGAATTAAATCCGGCCATATTGTTCGTTCTAACGATAATGTCGCGTTAACGTTGCAAAACGAGAACCCTTTCCCCATCGAGCCGGGAGAGCGTTATCGAGTGGGCTTTTACTATAGCAGCAAGAATTCTTATGGCGTAAACCTCACCTTGAATGTCACGACCTTGGATAGCGGCGGTTCGACCATCCGCACGATCACAGGTCCCTATACGAGACTTAATGGGGATTCTGCCTATTCGGAATGGACGGAATTTTTCTTGGAATTCCAATCCAAATCCACGGCAGCCTCCGCTAAAGTCGATATCGTCGTGGGCTATGGAAGCTCCGATCTTTACGTGGATTCCCTTTATTGCGTGAAGACGGGAGACGATGTTTATGATGAAACCTTCTCCTTCCCTAAAGAAGATATGTCTTTCCCCAATTGGGATTTAAAACAAGCCAAAGGAACGGAAGGAGGAGAACTAGAAATCCTTCCGGAAGGCACCGCCAAAACGGTGTGCAATCGTTTCCAAAGCGGATGCGGGTACGCTCTTACTTTCGATGCCCGGGGCAAGGAAGGAGAAAAGGCCCAAGTTCTTTTTGAGACTTTTGATAGCGCTCATCAATCCATTCAAAAAATCACGAAAGAAATCACGCTTACCGAATCCATGGAACAAAAATCCGTGGAAATCACCTTGCCGCGAGGAATTAAAACCTATATTTCTTTTGAAAATCAATCGAGGGAATCTCTTTTCATTGACAATGTGCACGCTACGATGACCTATTCCCCCAACGAAACGGCTGGATGGCAGGGCAAATGGATCACTTATCCCGATAAAGATGTTACCTCGGACGCCCAATATCAGAATCGTTGGTATCGAAAGACGTTTGAATTGACGGAAAAGGTTGCCTCCGCCAGTTTGCAACTTACCGCGGATGATGTTCGTTTCACTTTCGTGAATGGAAAAGCCTATGGAAGAGGCGGAAGCTGGGCGGTGCCCACCATCATCGACATCACCAATGATTTGGTGGTTGGCAAAAATGTCTTAGCCGCTCGAGTTTTCAACGGCACGTATTATTCTGGTCTACTTTTCGAGGCGACGATCGTTACCGAGTCGGGACGCGTCCTCTCGATTTATTCCGATAAAGAAACTCTATGTTCAAAGACGGCTGGAAAACTAGAAGAACAATACATCACGGGCGAAGAAGCCGAAAAGTGGATTCAACCCGATTTCGATGATTCTTCTTGGGTGAAGTCGTATGTAGTTGGCGAGGTAGGCTGCATGCCTTGGGGGTCGATTCCCTTTGTTTCGCTTGCTTCAACGTCACTGGAATTGGAACTCGTCGATATTGCCATGCCCTCCGAATGCGTCTTAGGGGATACCCTGACCTTTACAGCTAGCTGGAAGCCCGCCGAAAAAATCGAAAAGCCTTTGGATTTAAGCGTGTCCTTCTGGGGAAAGTATTCGAGTGATATAGACGATGCGCCAATCCAATCCTCCTTGCGTCAAGTCCAAGGTCCTGCGATGACAGAGTGGGTTCCGAACCAAGCCAACGAAGTGACCTATGAAGTCGATGTTCCCGATTACATGGAAGAAGGGTCCTATTTCTTCCAGTTTGATACCGAGAAAATCAAGATTGTTAACAATGACGACTACATGGATAACAAAATCCGTGGGCATTACGTTTCCCTCCTTCCGACTGAAATTCATTTGGATGAATCTAAAGTGGTAAGGAAAAACAATTCCACGATTTTGGAAATTGGCGGAAAGGACTACGCCCCTTATCTATGGATGCAAAGCGACGGCCTTAATTATTTCAAACCCGTCTATGCGCAAAAGATGTATGACGCCGGGGTTAAACTCATTGCCTTGGGGAACAATAAGGTCGTCGATAATATTTCGGGCGCTTCGACCTGGACGGATGAGGGAAAATACAATTTCGAGCCGTTTGACGAACGAATCTACACCACCTTATCTGGCGCGCCTAAAGCCAAAATCATGGTCATGATCAGCTGCGATCCTCCTTCTTGGTGGCTGAACCGTTATCCGGAAGAACGTGCTTTAAGCGCGAAAGGTGGAACCGATTCCGTTTCCTATTCTTCCAAACGTTGGGTGAAAGATGTTTGTGATTATATCCGCGCGGTTTTGGAACACATGAAAGCCCAACCTTACGCGGCCCATATCTTCGCGGTTAAATTCGCTCAAGGCGCCACCTATGAATGGCAAGAATATGGTATGGAGTTAGGGAATTGTGCAGATTTCTCAAAACTTGCGCAGAATAGGTTCCGCGAATTCTTAACGGAAAAATATAAAACGGACTCCGCTTTGCAAAAGGCATGGGGCGATTCGAGCCTCACCCTTTCGAATGCGACCATTCCTAGCTATGGTGAACGCGAGCCTAGCACCTACCCCTCCTTGTTGGATGGGGTGAAGCAACGCAACGTCATGGATTACCAGGAATTCAAATCCACGCTGGTGACGAATTCGATTTACGAGTTCTCTTCCGTGGTGAAAGAAGTTTCGGGCGGCAAGTGGCTTGCCGGCACCTATCAAGGCTATATCACGAATGCTTTGACCTACGAGTCCAGTGGCATTTATAACAGCCTATTCTCTAAGTTCTTGGACCCTTCGTTCCCCATCGATTTCTTCTGCGGGCCGATTTCTTATATGACCCGTCAATCTGGGTATAGCAATTCGTATATGCAAACGGTTACCTCGATTGTCAACGCTGGCAAGCTTTGCATGGCCGAATTCGATGAACGAACGGTTAAAGTCGATATGCCGGACCAAAACCCTTCCACCATGGACGAGTGGGGCAAAACCTATTCCATCGAAGACACGATTAATTTGATGAAGCGCGATATGGGCAACACAATGATTACCGGGGCCGCCGCTTGGATTTATGACATGACGGGTGGCTGGTATCATGATGATGAGATCTATTATTGCTGCTATCTCATGGTGAAGGAGTGGGAATACTCCTGGAAATTGGATAACGAGAACAATCACGAGGTTGCCTTCGTCATCGAAGACAACATGCCTCATGATTACGCCTATAACTTCGGTGCGTCCTATAGCGCACTTGAGGTGAACCTCAGCCGGCAAAAAGAAGACCTTGCCCATATTGGGGTCGGCTATGACACGTTATTGGCCAGCGACTTCAAAAAAGGCTTTGAAAAAGACTACAAGGTTTATTTGATTGTCGGGAATCGTTTCGATCAAACGACGCGTGAAGCCATCAAAAACAAGGTCCGCAAATCGGGGTCTAGCGTCATTTGGTGTGGGACACCGGGTATTTACGGAGATGAAGGAGATATGTCCGCGACCAATATATCGGATTTGGTGGATATGGATGTGTCTTTGGTCTCCGGAACCCCGAGAACCGCGGTCAAGTCACTTGCGGAAAGCGAAGATCCCTTGCTTCAAGACATGAAGGGTTTCACTTATGGCAAATCGGAGATTGCGGAGGTAAGTCCTGTTGCGAAAGTAACGGACGCCAACGCGGTTGCCCTAGGAAATATTTTGGGCTCGGAAGATATCGGGCTTGCTTATAAGAAAGCTGCTAGCAAAGACGGAGGAACGTATACAACCGTTTTCTCTAGCATCGGCCATGTTCCTGCGATGTTTGTTCGGAATTTGCTCCTCCAAGAAGGCGGACACGTCTATGACGATTCTTATAGCGATGTTGTGTTCTCTTCTAACGCCTATCTTTGCATCGATTCGCCCTATGGAGGTGAACGCACGATTCGCTTGCCCAAAGCTTACGACGTTGTCGATGTTTTTGCGGGACGTCTAATCGGGGAAAATATCACTTCCTTTGAAACGACTCTGGAAGCCAAAACAACTTATCTCTATCGCTTGATGCCGGCGGGAAGCTATGGGAAAGAAGAAAACGTTTCGCCTAATGAACCGAACGAACCGACGGTTCCAACGGTCAAGAAGGACTGGGATGCGGTTCTTTGCGTTTGTGGCGCGATTGGCGGCGCCGAAGTGGTTGCAATGTCAGCGGTTTTAATCGCTGCGTTGATAAAAAAGAAGAAAACAGTTAAATAGAAAGGATTCTTCAAGATGAAAAACAAAACGACGATGATCGCCTTAATGGCAACTTCGATTCTCCTTGCTGGATGCGGCGGAGGCGGCGGCTATACCGGCGGCAATACCGGCGGCGGAGAAGGCGGAGGAAAATTCACCCTCCAAATCTTTGCAGGCGGCTATGGAACTTCCGCGTGGCAATACGCCCTCAAGCTTTTCGAAAAAGACCACCCCGAATATGAAATTAACGTGAACATGGACAATAACGTGAATGAGCAATTCGCGAATCGTTGGAAACGGGGCAATCCTCCTGATTTTGTTTTCCTCGATGGCACGCAGGATCGCGATACCTGGCTCAAAGAAGGACTCCTTGAAGATTTGTCTGAGTGGTCGTCCACCGCTTTGGTTCCGGGAGAAAACGTCAAGGTCGGCGATAAAATCAATCCCGCTTATTGGAGAACCTATACGGATGAGAAGGGCAAAACCATTTCCTATGGTGCGCCGCTAATTTTGAACGCCTATGGTATGTGGTATGACGAAGCCCTCTTCGAAGAAAAAGGCTTCTCCATGCCTTCCAATTACAATGAATTGAAATCGTTTGCCAACACGGTGAAGGCCGATTCGTCTGGAATGAGAACCCTTATTTATCCCGGGAAATATTCTGGATATTTAACGCAGGGTCTTCTTGTTCCGGCTTTTGCCGAACTCGGCGATGAAATCTTTGATCGCATCATGAATTGTAAAGACGTTGAAGTCTATAAAACTCCAGAATTCAAATCCATTATCCAGCGGTTTGCCGATTTCGTTCAAACCAATGACCGCGTGGTGGCGGATTGCATTTCCGCCGACCACACGGGAAGCCAAATGAGATGGTTGAAGCATGAAGCGGCTTTGATCCCCAATGGACTTTGGCTCCGTGGCGAAATGGAAAAGGATATTCCGGAAGGATTCCGCATGCGTTACGCCCCCTCCCCATTAGTCCAAAAACAACAATATATCGTTACGACTTCGATCACTTGTGGTGTGGCGAAGGAAGCTTCCAATAAAAAGGCGGCTAAGGAATTCATGACCTATCTTTATCGCGACGATGTTCAAAAGCAGTTCGCCTATGCTTCCGATTCCCCGGTTGCCGCTAAGGTCGATTTTACTAATGATAACAAAGTTTCGGATGTTTTGGCTTATACTCAATCTGTCTTTAACGATCCCGCCTTCAAACACGCCTCCAACAATGGTTCTTGGGGCGGCGTAGACAAAGCCATCAACGACGGCGCCAACACTTTAGTCGATAACCCTTCGGCCGTCGACACCGTTATCAACAACATCGTTGCGGCTGCAACCAAAGAATTGTCCGGAAAATAAAATGACCACAACAGCACTTCAAAAGCCCTTCAGAAAGCCCCGCCGGCGAATCGATGGATGGAAAATCCTTTTCGCATCCTTGTTTTGCCTGCTGCCTTTCCTTGTTTACGTTCTCTTTTGCGTCTATCCCATATTCCAGTCCGTTTTGGATTCCTTTACGAACTGGAGAGGGTATCGCACGAAAGAATGGATTGGGGTGGAAAATTACAAAGAAGTGCTGACGGACCCCGTATTTTGGAAGGCGGTTTCCAACGACTTCATCATCACGGGCATTAAAGAGGTGATCATCATTTTGCTGACCGTCCTCTTTGCCGTGTCGTTAACTCGCTTCCGCCTAAAAACGGGTGAAGTGATTACCTATAAATTTCTCTTTTACCTTCCTAATATTCTTTCTACGGTCATTATTGGCTCGCTGTGGAGCTTTGTCTTCATGGCGGGCCAATCAGGCTTACTTAATGCATTTATTGGGATATTTAACAAAGAAGTGGCCGTGGATTGGCTGACTCAATATCCTTTGCTTTGCATCGGTTTCGTGGCCTCGTGGTGCGGCGTTGGGCTTTTCATGTTGACGATGATTTCCTCGATTAACCAAATTCCTTTGGACTTATACGAGGCGTCGGAGATTGATGGAGCCTCGTCTTGGCAGCAACTTTTTCACATCACGATGCCAGCCGTGTGGCTGGAAGTGACCTTTATGGTTGTTTCCATTCTTTATCAGTCTTTGGGTGGCAACTTCGCGATTGTTAATGTCTTCTTGCCGAATGGCGGCCTTAACAACAACGCTATGGTTATGGGCTTATACGTGTATCTGTATGGTACGTCGAGGTCCCGTGTGGCTTTCTCTTATGCGGCGGCGATTGTGATGTTATTCATCAGCGCGACGGTTTCGCTTGCCGTTAAAGCGTTAATGAACAAATTGGGGAGGCGGTTCGCATGAAAGTAGAAGTGGCAAAAACCCCAAAGCTGAAAGCGAAGAAGGCCCCAGAATCTAGCAGCGTTATTACGATTCGCTGGGTGTTTCGCGTCTTGCTAGTTCTTTGGGCGATTTTAATTGTTTTCCCCTTGCTCTGGGCCATTATGACCTCCTTCAAAAACAAAGGAGACGTGATGCAGGGGGCTTTCTCCTTGCCGACGGTTTGGCGGTTTAGCAATTACGCGGAGGCGTGGAATGGCGCCCAATTCGGTCGTTATTTCTTGAATACGTTAATTCTTTCGGCGGGATCGGTATGCCTTTGCGTCTTGATGGTTTTGGGGTCGAGTTACGTGATTGCCAAATACCATCATTTCTTCTTCCGCCTCTTGGATCATTTCTATTCGGTTTTCATGATGGTTCCCCAAATGCTTTTGTTAATTCCCTTGTATCAGTTTTGCTACAAGTTGCATCTATTGGATGGCTGGTGGGTTATCCCCACTTTGATGCTGCTTAACGCCATTCAGGGTGTGCCGTTCTACGTTTTCTTAACTTTGCCGTTTATGCGCGGAATTAATAATGACATTCTCGAAGCGGCTGAAATCGATGGCGCCAATGAATTCCAACGATTCTTCCGCGTTGTTTTGCCGATGGTAAAGCCGCCCTTATTTATCGTGGCTTTGCTTTCATTTACGGGCGTTTGGAATGAATATGCGATGTCGATTACTTTTATCGAAGACAAGAATTTTTACACGATGTCTGCAGGTTTGAACAACCTGATGGCGGATGCCAACGTGGATTTCGGCGTTAAATTTGCAGCTCTTATCATTTCTATGATCCCTGTGGTCATCATGTATGCAATTTTCCAGAAGCCTCTTCAAAACGGCTTATCCGCTAGCGATGGCGTAAAAGGCTAGTTTTATTGCTTGCCGCCTTTTTTGCGGTACTGAAGCGGGGTATATCCCGTGAAGGCGTGGAATAATTTGATGAATGAGGAGAGGGAGGCGTACCCGCATTCTTCTGCGATCGTTAAGACGGAAGCATCGGTTTTCGCCAGTAACTCCTCCGCGTAAGACATGCGAATTTTAATAAGGTAATCCACGAGGGATACCCCGAGATAGTTTTTAAAGATGGTGCCGACTTGGGAATGGGAATAGTTGGTCATTCCTACGATGTCGTTAACTCTTTTGGAGAAAACTTCGGGTCTTTGGAGTTGAACGAGTAATTCAATCAACCACTTTGGTTCTCCTTGCCGCTCCCCATAATTTTCAATGAGATAAAGTCCAAGGATATATTCCAAGAGGGAGATGGATAGGGCTTTGACGACAGAAGGATGTTTTTCCATGGAGTCGGAAACTGTGAATTTTAAGAGGGTTTTGCAGTATTTTTGTACGGAATCATAGGTGTTGATATCCGCTTTTAAATGGATGAGTCGCTCCCCGCTTAATACTTCCTTCGATAATTCGCTTGGCCAGTTCTTAAGGGCGAAACGAATATCCTCTTCCGTAAAATAAATGTCCTGATGTAAATGCGGCGTTTTGATAAAAACGATTTCGTGAAGGTGGGCGGGACCCATGAGAAAGATGTCGCCAGAAGTGACATCGACAGGTATGCCATTTACGATATTTTTGGATATTCCGTCCTGATAGATGGTCAATTCCCACAAAACGTGATTATGGGGAGGGTTTGGCGTGGCGTATTGCTGGGTGATTCGATTGCTATCCGGCCGAATGAGCATGGGTTTGCTGTGTTTCATATTTTTACTTATCAATGATAGACTCCTATAGAAAAAAAGACATAAAAAAAGGTAAAGAAAGCCCTTACGTTTTTAAAAGGTATTAAAAATAGCAGTTTTGCATCATGAAAAAATGAAAAGCGAGCTCCGTGGCGTTCTATAATAATGGAGAAAATTTACGCATCGTGAATTTCGCTATCTAATTAGGTAATTCCAATGAATGAAAACGCATTCCTTTATCCTCCTTCCGACTATGGACCTGTTCCTTTTTGGTTTTGGAACGGTGAAATGGAGGAAGACCAAATTGTTTTTCAGTTGGAACAAATGAAGGAACAAGGCGTAAATGAGGCGATTATTCATGCAAGAAAAGGCCTAGCGATCCCTTATTTGTCCGATGCGTGGTTTGAACGAGTCCGCCTATCTTGCGAAACGGCAAAGCGGCTTGGGATGCGTTTATGGATTTACGACGAAGATAATTGGCCGAGTGGGTATGCGAGCGGTCGCGTCGTCGATGCGAATCCGGATTTTTGTGCTTGGTGTTTGAGCGTAGAAAAAATATATCCGGTTCTAGGGAAGCCTGTTGTCGTCGAGGATCGGCCTCATTCAAAGCTAGTAGAAGTCACCGCGGTTTATCAGGACCGCGAGTTTGTCGATATCACGGATTATGGTCGGAACGGCAAAGAACCTTGGCATTCAGAAACGTTAAGCTGGGAAGTATTTGTCTTCCGTATGGAGAAATGCGACCACCGCCCCGCGTATTCGGATAAGCCCTACGTGGACTTGCTTAATCCCAAGGCTACACAGGTATTTCTTTCTGTGACGCACAAAGAATATAAAAAACGATTACCAAAATATTGGGGGAACGTCATAAAAGGCTTTTTCACGGACGAGCCTGGTTTTTACCAAAATTACCTCGATCAAGACCGTAATTTAAATACTATCGCCTGGACCCCTGATTTTGCGGAGCGGTTTGAAAAGACTTATGGCTACGATATACGTCCTCATTTATGTGGGCTATGGCAAAACATGGAAATCAGCCCCAAGACGAGAAAAGACTATTACGAAGCGCTTGTTCGGTTTTATCGCGAATCTTATTTCGATGTGATTTCTTCCTTTTTGCATGCGGATGGATTGCTTCATATTGGCCATTTACACCGAGAGGAAAAACTAGAGGATCTTGTCCAAATGGAGGGCAATTTCTTTGGTGTCATGGATGCGCTTGATTATTCTGGCATCGACTGCATCGACCATGCATTCCCCCGCGTTACTGAAAAATTAGGTGCTAGCGCGGCCTATTTTTTGAACAAACCTCGTTGTTTTTCCGAGACCTTTGGGTGCTTTTCTTGGGCTTTAACCCCGCAAGAAATGAAAGAACGCGTCGATCTTCAATATGTTCAAGGCGTCAACATGCTCGTTCCCCATGCGTTCTTCTATTCCACGGAAGGATATCGCGCATTGGAGTCGCCCCCTTCTCAATTCATTCAAAACCCTTATTGGAAGGAATACCATCAGTTCGCGGACTATGTATCTCGCTTGTCTTATGTTTTAAGCCAAGGCGAAAGGGATGCCAAAATCGCCGTTTATTATCCAGCGAAAAAAGCCGCCGAGATTTTTGCGCCATTAAATCATTACGACGTTCGTTTGATTGATGAATGCCTTGCTTCCCTCACTGGTGCACTCCTGGACAAGGGAATCGATTTTGATTTTGTCTCCGAGGAGCAATTAGCTGAATCTCGGGTGGAAGGGACGAGGCTTGTGATTAAAGATCACGGATACGAAGCATTGATTTTGCCTTGCCTTCCTTCTAGCGAGGCAGCTCTGCAGGTGCAACGGTATGCCGAATCCGGCATTGTGGTGAAAATAGGCAAGGATAAAGGCTTTATCTCCGGGATGGTCTCCTTCACCTATTATGAAGAAACAGATGCCGTTCGTTATTTGGCCAAGGAACTAGACTTAGAAGTTGTTGGACATGGTGTTTATTGCTATGGCAGGAAGGACGGCGAGACGCTTATTCGTTTTCTTCTAAATGCTTTAGAGGTTCCTTCCACGATTGGATTTTTAGTCCCGAAAGGATTGCAAGTAGAACGGTGGAATGGTGAGACGGGGGAGACGTGTGTGCTTTTTGAAGCGGGGGAAGAACGTCAGGAACGCATCGCTTTTGGTCCTAAAGAATCCATGTTGCTGATTCTACGACATGGAAATCAAGTCCCTGAAAAGACTTTGAAATGGAACTCGATAGTTTTGAAGTGCGAGAAGGCTTCATTTAATGGAAAAGAAGAAAAATTGACCTCTGCCCACGAAAATGGAATTGACCATTTTGACGGCACCATAGATCTTCTTTATACCTTTGACGTGGATAAATGTCACAATAAGGCAAGACTGAGCCTTGATCAAGTTCGTGACTTTGCTTGGGTTCGGTGCAACGAGAAAGATGTCGGAGCACGCTTATGGGCCCCCTATGACTTTGATTTAACGAACGCGCTTCGTTCTGGACATAATGAAATTCATGTTTGCATCCAAAATGTTTTAGCTAACAGAATCGAGGGAACGGATTTGGATGCTGGTCTAATCGGTGAGGCGCGTTTAGTTTTTGCCGACAAGGAGTGAGGAGTCTTCATGAATTCGAAAGAAGTTGAAGCGGTTATTCGGACTAGGGCGTATATTTCTTCCCGCTGGGAGGACGCCGTTCATAAACCGGAAAACGAACCCGATGATGGGTTTCGTTTGCCTTACCCTTTTGTCCCGCCTTGCATTGCTGGAGATTTCCATTCGTTGTTTTATTGGGACACGTTTTATACCAATCGAGGAATGATAGCGGATGGCCATTTCGATTTAGCCAAATGGAACGTCGATAATTTGATTTACACTTTAGAAAAGTTAGGCTTTGTACCCAATGCCTATAACGCCAACTTGATTCGGTGGTGTTCCCAGCCGCCTTATCTTCATTTTATGGTCATGGATATTGCTCGGGCAAAATTTGATTCAGCGTGGCTTCAAAAGGCCTATGTCGCTTTGAAAAAAGAATATGAATTTTGGATGACGAAGCGAATTGCGCCCAATGGATTGAACCGTCATTTTCATAACCCGTTGCCCCAAAAAGAATTGGTGGATTACTATCGTTACGTCGCTTTGGAACGGCTTGGTCTATCCGTGGATAAAAGCGAGAAGGAAATGGCCCATCTAGGGGAATGCTATGTCGCAGATGCGGAGGCCGGTTTAGATTTCACCCCGCGTTTCTTGGATCGAGGAATTTACGTGAATCCCGTCGATTTGAATGCCAATTTGTATGGAATGGAACTGGATTTGGCTGCTTTAGCAGAGCAATTTGAACCCGAAGAACAAACTCGTTTCCTTACTAATGCCCAAAGCAGGAAACAAAAAATGGATCGCTATATGCTCGCGGAAGACGGCCTCTATTACGATTACGATTTTGACCGTGGCTGTTTACTGCGCCCTGATTTTTGTTTTACCGGTCAGTTCATGCCCTTTATTACGGGGCTTTCCGACAGTCAAGAAGCCGCTAGAAAGGCCTTGGAACGCCTGCTCTATCCTTTTGGGGTGGTTTCCACACAAAAAGACCCCTCGGAAACCATCGCTTATCAAGCTGCTTATCCCTATTCTTGGCCTTACGACAATTATTTGGTCTATTGGGGCCTTCGTTCCATTGGGATGGATAAAGAAGCGAAGGAAGTAGGCGAAAGATGGCTCCGCAACGTTTCACAATCTTTCTTGGATACGGGAAAACTATGGGAAACCTACGATCCCTTGGAAGGCGGAAGGGCCAAAAAGAAAGAATATCCCGCTAATGAAATGATGGGCTGGACGGCAGGAACTTTTTCTTCCATCGCCGAAGATCTTCATATCAAATAAGCTGCAAGAATAAAAAAGAGGCGGGACGTATAAGCTTATTGGCTTGGTTTATCGATTAACAAATGGCGAGAATAAAGCGGTTGCCGCTAAAAAGAGGATTGATGAATTCCTGGCGCATGACATCCGCGGCGATATTGCAATTTTCTTCGTTCCGATCGTTGCTTAGTGCCATTAATTTATCTGAAATTAATAAAATGCCCTCTGCGTAATCGGAGAAATCCTTTTTAGAGAATGGCAACGAATCTATTCCTTTTTGAACTTCGTCACGAAGGGTGGCGATAGGCTCCTGAATGGCTTCTTTTATTTGTTCTAATTTGTCATTGAGGATTTTAGGCTGGGCAGTCCAATGAATTTCGATGGGGAAATTTCTTTTGACTAAGTGACGGTTAAGATCCGCGGTTAAATCCACGGACATGTTGGCAATGCCTGCTAGAAGAAAACGTTCTTCTAAATTGAAATGACCGAATTGAGACGAGATGCTTGCCAGATTGAATTGCAGCAACTCATCGAAATGATTTTGGAAGGCTAAGAAGCCATTGGGGAAAGCCCTTTTTTGCTCTTCGGGCTCCAATTGTAAATAGAGGTGATGGAGTTTGAGGTGGAGCATTTCCATTTGAGAAATGCAGTAGACGAGGCCTTCTCTTTCGTTCATATTGGCCTATTATGCCCTTTCGGGATTGGAAGGTAAATATTCCGATGAACTCTAATGAATTCTTCGGTTTTTTATTCATATTTTCTAGAGAGACGGATAAAGGTCAATTTAATCGAAAGGTTTCCAAGGTTAATTTTTAAAAAGGAGTAAGAATGATATTAGATGTCCTAAAAAAGTTACGATAAAATCGAAAAAGTAAATTTTTTTTGACAATGATATTGACATGAATTCTTAGAAATCCATAATTTTTGCGTTCATTTAGGTGAAGGGACACCAATTATGAGAAAATACAGCAAAGCCGATATCCTAAAAATGGCAAAAGAGGAGAAGGTTGGCTACGTACGGCTCCAATTTACGGACATTCTAGGGTCCATCAAAGCCGTAGAAATTTCGGTTGCCCAGTTAGACGATGCCTTGGACAACAAAATTATGTTTGATGGTTCGTCGATCGAAGGTTTCGTCCGAATTAAAGAAGCCGATATGTTTCTTCGGCCCGACTTGGATACGTGGATGATTCTTGATTTTGAAGATTCGACGTATGGAAAGGTCGCTCGCTTGATTTGCGATGTTTACACTTCTTATGGAAAACCGTTTGTGGGGGATCCCCGTTTTATTTTAAAACGTCAAATCAAAGCGCTTAATGACATGGGCATTTCGGCTTTAGACGTAGGCTTTGAACCTGAATTCTTCTTATTCAAACTGGATGAAAAAGGGTGCCCAACTCTTAACCCTGTTGACAAAGGATCCTATTTTGATTTGTCTCCAATCGATGGAGCCGAATATGTGAGGCGGGATATCGCCATGGAGTTGGAGCGACTTGGTTTCGTCATCCAAACCGCCCATCATGAGGTTGCCCCGGGGCAAGAAGAAATCAATTTCCGCTTTGCTCACGTTTTAGAGGCTTGCGACAATGTCCAAACCTTCAAACAGGTTGTCAAGTTCATCGCTCGAAAACATGGCTATTTAGCCACCTTTATGCCTAAGCCCATTGCGGGGATCAATGGGTCTGGAATGCATACGAATTGTTCTCTTTCCGATGCGGAGGGCGTTAATCTCTTCTATGATCCCAACGATCCGATGAAACTTTCGCTTCTTTGCCGCAAATGGATTAGTGGCATCATCAAACACGCCCGTTCTCTCGCTGCTCTCACTAATCCCAGCGTTAATTCCTACAAGCGTTTGATTCCTGGTTACGAGGCCCCTTGTTATGTTTGCTGGAGTGACGCGAACCGTTCGGCTATGATTCGCATTCCCGCTAGCCGTGGCAAGGGAACAAGAACCGAACTTCGCAATGTCGACGCCACGGCCAATCCTTATTTGGCGTTAGCCGCGATTTTAGCCGCGGGGATGGACGGGCTTAAAAATATCAAAGAAGAAGAACTGGTCCCGCCAGTCTACGACAACATTTTCTCTCTTACTCGCGAACAAAGAGAAGCACAGGGGATTCCAAATTTGCCGGAAAATCTTAAGGATGCAGTAAAAGAGATGACCCGCGATCCGTTAATCTATCAAATGCTTGGAGACCATACTTACAATAAATATCTTGAAGCGAAGCGTTTGGAATGGGAGCAATATCGTAGTTATGTCTCGGACTGGGAAATCTCCCATTACTTAGATCGATAAAATACATAAAAAGGGGAAGAGGCTTCAATTTCGCGAAGCCTCTTTTACAATATTAGGTATGCGTGTAGGTATTGTAGGCGGAAGTTTGTCTGGCATAATGGCCGGCGTTGAAATGAAAACGATAGACCCCCGTGCGGAGGTTGTTATTTTCGAACAAAACGATAAAGTGGCTAAAAAAATATACGCGACGGGCAATGGCCACTGCAATCTTTTACATCGCAACGCTTTACCCTCCTTTTACAATTGTCCTGATTTCATCCGTGGGGTTTTTGCGCGGTTTTCTCCTCAAGATATGGAGAAGAAATGGCAAGAGCTAGGCGTTCCTTTGCTTTATCATGGTGAATTAGCTTATCCCCTCACTTATAGCGCTCCGGCATTTGTCCGTTACTTGGAAAAGTTGCTCCAAGAAAAGGGCGTTAAGGTACGTTGCTTAGAACGCTTGGTAGATTACCGCGTCCTTTCGAATAAGGTGGAGCTAATAACTTCAGGCGGTAAAGAAGACTTTGATCACGTTATTTTTTGTACGGGTGGCGCGTCTGGGAAAAACCTTGGGACGGATGGGTCTATGGCGAAAGTTTTTGAGAAACATCATTATGTGTCTCATTCCTTTTTGCCGGTTTTGTGTCCAATTCGCACTGCGGAACATACCAAATCCTTGGCAGGTGTGCGTCACGACGTTAAGATTCGCATCGACATGGAGGGCTCTCTTTTCGCTGAGCGAGGGGAGATACTTTGGAAAAAAGACGGCCTATCTGGAATAGCAATTTTTAATGCATCTTTATTTTTATCCGTGAACCGCGCGAAAAAAGGAACGGAGATTCACTTGGACTTGTTCCCGGATTATTCGCTAGAACAGCTGGGTTCCTGCTGGATGGAGTCTTCTAAAAAACGCTCCTTTTATTTGGATGGATATCTGGCGGAACCATTGGCCCGTTATTTGTCTTTTAACGGGAATCACGATCCGATGGCGCTTGCAAAAAGAGCCAAAGATTTGGTCTTCCATTATCAAGAAAATTACGGATTTGAGGATAGCCAAGTTAGTTTGGGCGGCATCGCTTTAGGCGAAGTGGACGAAGAAACGCTTCGATCCAAAAAAGAAACGCGAGTTTCCTTTGCGGGCGAATGTTTGGATGTTGCTGGCTATTGCGGAGGATATAATTTGTTATGGGCGGCCATATCTGGAATTTTGGCTGCTAGAGGGGTGCTATGAGGTATTTTGTAGGGGATATTATGCTTCTTCCTAATCAAGGGGAGGCTCAAATTAGAAATCAAATTGCCAATCGGTTGCGAATTCCTTCCAATTCCTTTCGTTTTGAATGGGTGAATCGGCGTGCGAGACTAGTGGATAACCGCCTTTGTGTTTTTTATGACTGTGCAGTCGATACCTTTGCTTTTGTTCGCAATACTCAGATTCATTTCTTCGAGGAAATGGCCCCCTTCCAATTTCCTTCCTTTCACGGCAAAGGGGCTATTTGCGTAATAGGTGCAGGTTTTTCTGGCCTTTTTTGTGCTTATTTATTGGCTAAGCATGGGGCTGAAGTGATTGTCTTGGAACAAGGTGGCAATGCTGCCAATCGAGAAAAAAGCTACCGCGATTTTAGGGAAAAGCAGATCTTTGATCCCGCTTCGAATCCCTCCTATGGTTTCGGTGGTTTTTCCGCTTTGCATGGCGGTTATTTGCAAAGAGAAATTCGTACAAGCCAATCTCAATTTGTTTTGGATGCCCTGGTTTCTTTGGGACTTCCCGAATCCGTTAAAAAAGAAGGCTTTTCTTTTGTCTCCAAAGACCAAGTGAACTCCCTTTGCCTAGCGATGGAACGATATATTACGGATCGTGGTGGGCGTGTCATTTATGGAGCAAAAGCCCTTTCTGTCGATCGTTTTCTCGGATGGCCAAAAGGGGTGAGTTTCCTTTTGAACGGAACAAGAAAAAGCGTGAAAGCGGTGCAGGTCGTCGTCGCTGGGGGAAATACACCCCTTGGCCTTGAAACCGCTGCTAAATGTCGTGTTCCCTTGAAAAACGCCGCGCCGCGCCTAGGCGTTTTCGTCGAAATCAATGGTCGCGATTTTGAAACCAATTATTTTGGGCGCGGTGGAATGGCTACCCTCCCCCCTTTATATGTGGAAGAAAATGTCCCTTCTACAGAAGGTAGAGATACCCGAATCCAATTTGGCTATTGCAATGCGCCTCTAACGAATGTTGCTTCGGTCCCTTTCCGCGTGGATTTGGGATTGCAACTGAATTCCTGGTCGGGGGCGGGCAATGCTATTGCCTGCGTTTCCACCTCTTTAACTGAACAAGAAGCGGAAGAGTGCTCTTTGCAAGAATCCTATGATTTTGGTGGCAAGTTGCTTTCCAATAGTTTTTCTCGCCTCTCTCCTTACGCAATTCCTGCAGAGATGATGGGCGACTTCTTGTCCAAACGTGAGCCAATGCTTCTTGGAAGCGTAAGACCATCTTATTTCGGTGGAGTTTTCTTGGCCAATCTTCATAAAATCTTGCCCCGTTCCCTGGCGCAAAGTTTGCTTTCCGGCGTTTTTGAAATGGGAAGGCGTTATCCGCTTTTTGCATCTAGTCGCGCTTTGGTTAGCGGTTTTTCCACGATGGGAAGTTCCCGCTATCTCCCCTTGCCCATTAGTGCAGGCGGGAGGGGCGTCTATGCATTATTGCCCCGTGACAAAGAAGGCCAGGATTTGCTGAAGGCTGCGTTAAGGGCGTTTGAAACGGCGGCTAGAGTCCTTTCTGACGCCTAAAAGAGGCTCAACTATTTTGTCTTTGCCTCGATAAACGCGTTGACTATCTCTTAAAGATAGATTTAAATATTCAACGTCGCCTTTTTTGTATCGTTTTCTTATAGAAAAGGCATTTGAGAGGAACCCTATGAAATATTCGCCATCCGTCCGATTAATTAACATCATTATTTTTGCCTTGCTCCTTGCGGGTTTTGGCTTTCTTGGAGTCTGGTTCGGCTTCGTAATCAGCCCGAATTTGATTTTGGGAACGTCTCCCTCTGCTTCGATTGATCTTCCGGAAATCAGCGTTGGATTATCCGTCATGCTTGGTGCTTTTGGGCTTGCTGCGGCTTTAATGGCTTTGGCTGGGTTCGTCTATTCGGTTGCTTCTTTCGTTCGCCAAAGCAATTCGGATTTAGTGGTTCGTTCCTTTACCTGCTACATTGGAATCGGCTACATCGTGGCTGCTTTCCTCTTCCTCAACGCTATGTGGCTCTATCGTTTGACCAGCAGTAACATCGGCGATGATGATATTGCCTTTGTTATCGTTGTTTATGTGATTTTGCTTATTATTGCTCTTATTGGAAGCAACGTCCCTTTGATGCATCTTTTCGGAGAAGGGGAAAACACGAATAAAATCATGCGTATCCTCACGTCTTCTCTCTTCACGGCAGATTTAGCTACCGGCGCGATCTTCGGCGTCATGTTCCTTGTTAATCGCTTCTCCAAACAAATCTTCGCTTATTCCAGCGCCGTTTTGCTTAAGACCGGCGTCTTGGCTTTGATGCCGCTTGTTGGCGCTCTTTTTAGTGGCATTGCTTATTTGGGATACCGCAATTCCGAGAAGCACAACACCATCAAGAAGCGCAACGGTTATCTTTTTGAAACCGCGCTCTTTGTGAATGGCGGATCCATCATTGGTGCCGGCGTCTTTGGACAATGGCAATTTGATAATGTGAGCGATCACGTCTCCTTCATGGGCAAAACCTACGGCGCGAAATTCGGCAGCATGCTCGAATTTGCGACAATGTCCTACATCACTGGTGGTCTCCTTTGCCTGATTGCCTTAATCCTTGTTTATTACACTGTCTTCCCACCCAAGCTCAAAGAAGCGGATGGCATGAAGGCCTAATCCCTGAACGCATTAAAATGACGCCTCGTAAATCGAGGCGTTTTTTTCGTATATGCGAACGTTAAAACTTATTTAGCTTTGACAGAATCGGCGATAAAGTTCTTCTCGACGATAATGCATTCGTCATAAAGGTCCATCACGCTTTGAGTTGGCTTTTCGAATTGCGCGTGCAATTGATTCATGATGGCGTTAGGAACTACGCTTGCCCCGGTACGTAGCAGGTTTTGTTTTTTACAAATATCGAAGGGAATATGAAAAAGAACGAGGATATGGGTGTCAAATTCCGGGGTTTGCTCCACGTAATATCGGCGGTATTCGTTGGTTAAGTTCGTGGAATCTGCGATGACCGTGCTTCCTTCTTCCGCTCCGAAGCGATGCAAATCTTCTAAAAAAGTTTTCCATACCAATGCTTCATCGCGAAAATCGTTAACGGCACCAAAAAGACGCAACCGAATTTGATCGCTGGAAACAATATGGGTGCGTGGGTGCGTGGAAGCGTATTGTTTGGCCCAAGTGGATTTTCCACTTCCGGGTATGGCTGAAAGAAGAATCAACGTGGACATGCGGGAAATATCCTAATCCGTTTTCTCCTTCTTTTCCACTTTTGATAGAATGTTGCCAAATGAAAAGTCTTGCATGCTTGTTTCGTTTCGGACCTGGGCCTAGTTCCAGCCATACCATTGGGCCTTATTTGGCTGCGAAAAGCTTTCGCGAGCATTTATGCCCTCCCAATGCCGATGCGGTGCGTGTAGTTTTCTATGGATCCCTGGCGTTAACGGGGACGGGACACGGGAGTGAGAAAGCCGTTAAAAAGGCTTTGAACCCGTTGTCAGTAGATGTGGTGTTTGATGTAGATACGCATCTTCCTCACCCTTTGACGATGGATTTTTATGCATTGAAAAAGGGAGAAATCATCAAAAAGGCGCGGTACCTATCTCTAGGAGGAGGGGCTATCTATAGTGAAGACGACCCCAATACTAGAAACGAAGACATTTATCCCTTCTCCAACTTCCAGGAAATTCGAGAATATATGACGAAGCACCATCTTTCGTCTTTGAGGGAATTTTGTCTTCGATTCGAAAAGGGAGACATCGACGGATATCTCATGAATGTTTTGAAACAAATGATCGCGTCGGTGGATAGGGGTCTAGCTGCCAAAGGGCTGATTCCTGCGAATCAAAATCCTCGCTTGCGGTGGGAACGTTGCGCGGGTGACATCCATGAACGCGCTTTAGCCATGGCCAAGGGCGACGGGAGAAAAGAAGTTCTGCTTTCTTCTTATGCGTACGCCGTAGCAGAAGGAAGCGCGTGCGGAGAAGAAATCGTTACGGCTCCCACTTGCGGTTCTAGCGGTGTTCTCCCCGCTTGTCTTTATTATCTTCATAAAGAGAAGCGCGTTCCGTTATATCGTCTCCGCGATGCTTTGTACACTGCTGGAATATTTGGTGATTTAGTGAAGCAAAACGCCTCTATTGCCGGATCGATTGGCGGATGCCAGGCGGAAATTGGCACAGCCTCTTCCATGGCTGCCGCCGCAGTTTGCGATTGCATGGGTCTTTCATTTTATCAAATTGAATACGCCGCCGAGTGCGCAATGGAGCACTTCCTTGGCCTTTCTTGTGATCCGGTGGATGGGTATGTCATCATTCCCTGCATTGAACGGAATGGCGTGGGGGCTTTGCGGGCCTATGATAGTTTCTTGTATGCGAAATTCATTTCCCCGATTCGCCAAAACCAGGTGAGCTTTGATAACGTTGTTAAAGCAATGAAAATGACGGGCGATAGTTTGTCGGACGAATACAAAGAGACGTCCTTAGGAGGTCTCGCTCATATCCTAAAGAGTAAATAAAGACTAATCTGCTAAAAAACCGCTAATATTTTAATTCAAATTTCGTTTTCGAGTCCTATAATAGGGGCAATGAGCAAGAAGTGGGGTCGCATTATTTCACAATGGGTGGCTTTAGGGGCATATTGCGCCTGCGCAGCGGTTATTTTGGCGGAAAGCGCCATGGACGCCGACAGCAGCTCGAATCAATCCAACCAAGTAGCGGGCGGAATTCAGGACGCCATCGATAAGAACTACGACAAAAACGCCATCAAGGAATTGAAAGATTTTGCCGTATCCTTTACTTGCCCTTCAGATTTTTCGGTTTTCGTGGGGGACAGAGTATCGTTTTCCGTCGTTTATAGCCCCGAAGACACGTCTTATAGAAATCTAATTTGGGATTACGATACGGAAGATGTGGATTTTTCGGAGGCCGATTCCTCGATTTGCTTCAAAAGGGCTGGGGAAATCGCTTTCAGTGTTCGCAGCGAACAAAACAAAGACCTTGCTCACACCTACCGTTTTCATTGTCAAAACGTTCCTGTGACGAACTTGGTACTGCCAACCAAAGAAGTCAATTTCAATTACGGGGATGATGGCCTAAAAATCGAGTGCAGTGTTTTACCTGAAAATGCGACGGATAAGTCCCTTTCCTATTTTTCGGAAGACGAAGCAGTGGCAACGGTCAGCGAAGACGGATTCATTCATCCCGTCGACAGCGGAACCACGACGATTCATATTCAAAGCAATGGTAATTCTGAGGTGGAAGAAACCTTGAAGGTCACCGTGGGCAAAAAGTCGGAAATTGTGATCCCCGTGTCCGCTATCATGGTTTCGCCGTCTTCGGGAACGATCAATGAAAACCAACTAACTCTAACGGTAAAGGGTACATTTAATGATGTAGCAGCTTCGTTTAATCCCAATTTGTTGAACGTGAAAATCCAGGATTCCTATGCCTCCTATTTCGACGTTGTTTCCAAAAAGAAGACGGGCGCAGGCCAATTTTCCTTCGGGATTAAAATGAAGGATAAGTTGCTCGCGGATAAGAAAAACTGGGAAAACGAATCTATTCCGTTTGAAGTCTCGTATGATCTTGCAGGCGTAGCCCCTGTTTCCTCCTCTTTCTCCGTTAAAAAAGCCTTAATTTTTCAAAGAGAAGACATTAAGTCTGTTGTTTTATCCAGCACATTACTCAGCCACATTACTTTGAAAAAAATTCTTTCTTCCAGTGATTACATTTATGCCGATCACGTGAAAGCCACAGTGAATTTCCGCACTGGATTAAATGAGAACGATTATAAGAAGAGCAGTTTCCTCTTCGAACTCAAAAAGCCTTCTGGCGAATCCTATCCTGTGGATACGTATTTCTCGTCGAAAAGCCAAAACTACAAATCTTATGATCTCACCCCTCGCATGGATTCAATGGCACCCGAAGAAGGCCAATTGTATTATTACCCCAATAAAAACGACCGTTCCGTTTCTTTCAAAACCGAAGTTTTCCGTTATGAAAAAGTAGAAGATGCGACCACGGGTGGTTTGGATTTCCACCTTACCAAGTTTTATGAAGACCGAGAAACCGAGTTTTTGACGAACACCAAATACGAAAAAAACATGATGAGCGTCAAAATCACGGTGGATAGCAGTAACGCCGCGGTGAAGAAGTCGCTGGAATCTAGTGCCATTGAATTAAGCATCGATAACGAAAGTATCGCCGAATTTACGTCGAGCAAAAAAGCCGGTATCCAGTTTAAAAAAGCCGGAGTCACCATTCTTCGTGCTAAATCCGCGATTACGGGACTGGAAAAGGAATACAAAATTCGCGGCGTGGATGCGCCAAATCGCTTTAAAACCCTCATTAATACCAAACCAGTGGAACTGGATTATTCCGCGTACCCCATTGTTGAAATCGGGAAGGATGAACGAAAAACCATCGATCTTGTTTGTTCCTATCAAACTACGTTTGCCGATGGCACCACGGTGACGACGCCCATGGAAACCGCGCTGTCTTTGGAAATAGAAGAAGGGCAAGAAGACCACCTTGCTTTGGCGGAAAATTCCTGCACGTTGCAGGGCATTCGCCAAAATAGCGGTGCTTCGCCTATCCCTTTGAAGTTGTTGATTCACCGGGACGACATGGTTGTTAAAACCTTAATGTGCGGGGTTCGCGTCACTTATATCGCTGTGGATCGTTCTTCCTTTGATGTGGCTTTCGAAGCGACGATAGAAGCCAATGAATACAATCAAGCGCAAAGCGATTGCTCTTCCGTTCCCGTAGGCACCGTCTTTCAGGCCCATGCAAGAATGAACAAAGACGCCACGAATAAGCGGGTATCTTTCTCCTCCTCCAAGTCCGATGTCATTGCCATCAATCCAAAAACCGGACTGGCCAAAGCCTTAAAAGCCGGAGAAGCCGTTATTAATGTTATTTCCGAGGATAATAATGCCATCACCTATTCCAAGAAGATTCGCGTCACGAATACCGTGAGCCCTTTTGAACTCGACATGGAAAAGATGGCCCCGTCGAAATATGACGTGGTGAAGAAAGAAGACGGAAGCGTTGATTATTATCGCGTGGATTTAGAATATGCACGTCCCTATCAAATCTATATTAAGACGTTAGCCTCCTCGACTTCAGGAACCTGGACGTTCCGTCGCCTTGCCTCTAATGAAGGCCAAACCAGCTGCATTCGGATCGACAAGGCTGGGCATGTCTCCTCCACGGGAATTGGCGAAGACGCTTATGAAATTATTTATGGGGGAGAGGATAGCCTTCAAACCTATAAACAAGTCATCCGTTTCCATGTAGCGAGAAATTCCCGTTTCACTTATCAGCAATTATCGATCCTTGTCCGCAAATCTTTGGGGCATTTTGGTTTGTTTGCTTTTACCGCCATCTTCAGCGTCATCTTTGTCTTCTTTGCTTTCCGCAGGGCGTGGGTACGATATGCGGCACTTGGAGTATCCGGAGTTTTGGGATTCTCTTTGGCGGGCTTTAGCGAATTGATTCAGCTTTATACCCCGGGAAGAGCCTGTGCTTGGAAAGATGTGGGAATTGATTCCGCGGGATACATGGCTACGATTTTACTTGCTGCTTTCGTTTTCTCGGTGATTTTGCTCGTCCGCTTCGTTATCCACAAAAAACAAGCAAAGAAAAAAGACACGGATGGCGAATAATCGCTTTCTTCATTCCGCTAGGCCTTCTTTCTAAGAACGGCCTTTTTTGCTACAATAGACCACATGGAAAACGTGATTCAAATCAAAAATAAGAAATTCGTTCTAACTTCCGTAGTAGCAGAACACGAAGACCATGCGACCTACATTGCCACGTGGAGCGGCCGCACCTATTGCATTCGAACCTATTCTGAGGGTTTCGAAGAAGCGATGAAGAACTACAAGATTCTTAAGCATGCGGGCATTAACATGGCAAAGATTTGTTTCCATGACGATGAAAATCACGTCATTGTTTTCGACTATTTCCCTGAGCAGTCTGTTTTGGAGGCCCTTTCTCACGGACCATTAACAGAAAATTTTTTTGAAGCGATGTTTGCTCTTTATCGTTTTGCTCGGTTTTCCAAGGTTTGCTTAGATTGGGAACCCCAAAATTTCATGCTTCGCGGTTCTCAAATGTTCTATCTTCCCACCAAATACGAACCTCTAAACGATAAAAACAAATTCGAATTGGAAGGATTGCGTACGTGGTTCTTGGGAAAAGAAGGCCACGAATTGCTCCGCCGCAAAGGCTTTGATGATTCTGCACTTCCGTTATTGTCCGACGCCGAGGTGAACAAAGCGATGACGCTTGTTGCGGTTCGCTATTGGTAACCCTCGAACCCTTTTAATTGAAAAGGCATTAGCCTACAATACCTCCGCTATGGGAAACTCTTTTTATCTTGAAATTTTGCATGTCGACAAACAAACAGGTGCGCGTTATGGCATTCTGCATACTCCACATGGAGATGTAGAAGTTCCAACCTTTATGCCGGTAGGAACTAACGCCACTGTCAAATGCATGTCCCCAGAGCAAGTGAAAGCTTGTGGATCAGGCATTATTTTGGCCAACACCTATCACCTTCACTTACGCCCTGGCGAAGAAGTGGTCCGCAAAGCGGGAGGCTTGCATTCTTTCATGCAATATGATGGGCCCATCCTTACGGATTCGGGTGGATTCCAAGTGTTTTCCCTCGCCAAAAGAAGAAAAATTACGGAAGAAGGGGTTTTGTTCCATAACGAATTGAATGGGAACAAAGAATTCTTCTCTCCGGAAGAAGCCATCCGCATCGAAGAAGCGTTAGGGGCAGACATCATCATGAGTTTTGATGAATGCATTCCTTATCCTGCTACAAAAGAATATGTGGCGAAATCCACGGAACGTACGCTTCGCTGGGCGAAAAGAGGGCTGGAGGCCCATAAAAGAGAAGATCAAGCCCTTTTCGGCATTGTACAAGGGGGAGCCTTCCCTGATTTGCGGGAACACGCCGCAAAAGAATTGGCGGCCATGGACTTTCCCGGCTATTCCATTGGAGGAACTTCCATTGGCGAGCCCAAGGAAGTTTGCTATCAAATGGTAAGAGACGCCATTCGCTTCTTGCCGCCGAATAAGCCAAGATATCTCATGGGAGTTGGTTCTATCGACTATATTTTGGAAGGCATCGCCATGGGCGTAGACATGATGGACTGTGTTCTTCCCACGCGCCTTGCCCGTCACGGCGCTTTGATGACAAGCCATGGTCGCGTCAATATTCAAAGGGCCCAATACGCCGAAGATTTCACCCCTTTGGATGAAGAATGTGATTGCTATACTTGTACCCACTTCACAAAAGCCTATTTACACCACCTTTACAAAGCCAACGAGGAATTTGGCAAAACTTTGAATTCCATCCACAACATCCGTTTCTTAATTCGCGTGGTAGAAGGGGCGAGAAAAGCCATTCAAGAGGATCGCTTCGGAGATTACAAAGAAGAAATTTACGCGAAGTACAACGACAAAAGAGGTTTTTAAATGGATATCCGTTTGTTTGATTTTTATTTACCCGAATCCCAGATTGCCCAAACTCCTTTGAAAAAGAGAGACGAGGCTCGCTTAATGGTCGTTGACCGAGAACATCAAACGGTTGAAAACAAAGTTTTCCACGATATTTTGGATTACCTTCAGCCGGGAGACGTTATGGTGCGTAACAACACCAAAGTCATTCCTGCTCGATTGATTGGCGTGAAGTCCGAAACCAAAGGAAAGGTAGAAGTTTTGCTTTTGCATGAAGTCCCGGAAGAAGGGGAGGACGTTTGGGAATGTCTTGTTGGCAACGCCCATTCCGTGCGCGTTGGCAGCCATTGCGATTTTGGCGATGGTAAATTAACCTGCGAATGCACCAAGGTTTTGCCAGAAGGCATCCGTCATATGCACTTTTCCTATTCGGGAATCTTCCTTGAGATCTTAGACCAATTAGGCTTAATGCCCCTTCCGCCTTATATTAAAAAGCAATGCGATGATAATTCCGATTATCAAACGGTTTACGCGAAAGTTCCCGGTTCGGCCGCTGCGCCCACCGCGGGATTCCATTTTACGGATGAACTCTTCCAAAAAATCCAGGAAAAAGGCGTGGAGGTCTTAGATATCACTCTCAACATTGGTTTGGGTACTTTCCGCCCGGTTAAAGTGCAGGACACCAAAGAACATCACATGCATTCGGAGACTTATGAAATGGATGCTCATACTGCCGAACGCCTAAATTTGGCGAAAAAAGAAGGGCGAAGGATTATTGCTATTGGCACGACTTCCGTTCGTACTCTGGAATCGGTTTATCAAAAATATGGTGAATTCCGCGCCTGCCATGAAGCAACCTCGATTTTCATCTCCCCCGGTTATCATTATCAAGCCGTGGATGCGCTTGTTACCAATTTCCATTTGCCAAAAAGCACCTTGGTCATGCTTGTTTCGGCTTTTATGGGCAGGAAATGGACTTTGAAATGCTATGAAAAAGCCGTTCAAGACGGATATCGTTTCTTCAGCTTTGGAGACGCAATGTTTATTTATGGCCATTACGATTATGACCATCAGGAGGAATAGCTTACGCGTATAGGCGCGTTGCCTTATTTATTTTATGCGTGCGCGTAACGAAGATTACGAAATCTCTCTTGAAACGATTTCAAAAATCTCAGAAGGAACGAAACCAAAGCTCCTGCTGCACGCTTGCTGCGGGCCTTGTAGTTGCTTTCCTTTGACTTTCCTTTGCCAACATTTCAATGTGACGATTTACTACGGGAACAGCAACATTTATCCGTTTGAAGAATATGATCGCAGAAAAAAAGAACTAGAAGTCTTACTTCAGGATCTCAAAAAGGACGAGGGCTTGGAGGTTGGTCTTGTTATGCCGCCTTATGATCACGAGGAATACATGAAGGATCTTCGTCCCTTTGCCTTACAAAAGGAAGGGCGAACTCGTTGCTTCCTGTGCTATCGTAAGCGAATGGAAGAAGCCTATGATTACGCGGAAAGCCATGGGTTTGATTATTTCACGACGGTGATGACCATTTCCCGCCAAAAAAGTAGCCCCGTTTTAAATGCCATTGGCCTTGGATTAGAAAAACAACATAAGCATTGCCGTTATTTCATTTCCGATTTCAAAAAGAATGGGGGAATTGAAAAAGGGCGTCAAATTCGGTTGAAGTACGGGCTTTATAACCAGCTTTATTGTGGATGCGAATATTCGTTTCAAGCCATGAAAAAACGTTCCAATAATTCCAAATAAATCGCCATTAAATATTTAAAACTTTGTGCATTGTGCACAAAAAATTTCTTTTTTTCTAAGTTTCTTCGATGCCGTCGAACCTTTTTTACGCGTGGATTTCCCATTTTTCAAAACATTCGTTAATTGCTACATTTTTTGAGAAAAAAAGAGTTGACTACACCTAGGCGTGCGCGTATATTTTCTAACGCTGGCGCTTGCGTTGAACTGCGAGGTTGCCGACACACCCACAGGCGTTGTCATGAAAGGGTGGTCGGGGAATTCGCAGGGAACATTCGCCAAGAAGCCTGAAAAAACTAAGGAGGAACATTCATGGCAAAAGAAAAAGCGATTCGCGTTCGCTTAACGGCTTATGACCACGAAATTCTTGATCAATCGGTTGAGAAGATTCTGGCCGTTGCCAAAAAGACAAATGCCGGTGTGAAGGGACCCATCCCTCTACCGACGGAAAAGCAGGTCTACACGATTCTCCGCGCTACCTTCAAATACAAGGATAGCCGTGAACAATTCGAGATCCGCACCCACAAGAGATTGGTTTACATCACCAATCCGCAAAAAGACACGGTCGATGCGTTGAGGAAGTTGGATCTTCCCTCTGGCGTCGATATCGACATCAAGTTATAAGGAGGACCACCATCATGAAATCCATCATCGGACGCAAAGCGGGCATGACTGAGGTCTTCGCCGCCGACGGAACGATGTACCCCGTCACCGTCATCGAGGTTCTCCCCAACGTCATCGTTGACAAGAGAACCATCGAAAAGAATGGTTATGAAGCGCTCGTCGTCGGCTATGAAGACATGGCCGAACGCAGAGCCAACAAACCGGAAAAAGGACTCTTCAAGAAAGCCGGTGTCACCGTTAAAGAAGGGCTCTACGAGCTCAAGGGCGACGAAATCTACGGCAAGAATGTTGGCGAGACCTTGACCGCTGATATGTTCCAAGCTGGCGAAGTCGTCGACGTCATCGGCCACAACAAGGGACACGGCTATTCCGGCACCATCAAAAAGTGGAATATGCACATCGGACCCAAAGGACATGGTTCCGGCTACCACCGCGGCATCGGCTCCGTTGCCAACAACGGCCGTGACAACAACCGCATCATCCCTGGCAAACACATGTCTGGACACTGGGGACCCGAACAAGTCACCATCCAAAACGTCACCGTCATCGAGAGCAACCTTGAAAAAGGCTACATCCTCGTCAAGGGCGGCGTTCCCGGACCGAAGAAGAGCATCGTTATGCTTCGTTCCCCTGTCCGCGTTCAATTCAACAAACCGGAAGTCAAGCCCGCGCTTGATCTCACGAAGAAAGGAGAATAAACCATGGCTGCAGAAAAAAAGATCAGCTTAGCCGTCAAAACCTTGAATGGTGAAGATGCTGGCAAGGTTGAAGTCTCCGCTGACGTCTTCGGCGTCACCGACGTCAATCCGCAAGTCATCAAAGACGCGGTCACGGTCTATCGAGCGAATCTTCGCCAGGCCACCGCGAAAACCAAGAAACGTCACGAAGTCCACGGCACCAATAAAAAGCCCTGGAGACAAAAAGGAACTGGTCGCGCCCGTTCCGGCGACGTCAAGTCCCCGATCTGGGTTGGCGGCGGAACCGTCTTCGGACCCGACGGCAATCAAAATTACAAACTTTCTCAAAATAAGAAAGCTCACAACCTCGCCCTTCGCGGCGTGTTGAGCGAGAAAGTCGCGGAAGGTGGAATCGTCGTCATCGATTCCCTCCAAGTCGAAAAAGTTTCGACCAAAGGATTCGCCGGCCATCTTAAGGCCCTCGGCCTCGCTGGCAAGAAGAACCTCGTCGTCACTGAATTCGAGAACGAAAATGTCGTCCTCTCCGCTCGCAACATCGACAAGCTCGTTGTTACGACCTCGGACAACATCTCCGTCTACGACGTCCTCTACTTCGATAACATCATCGTTAGCAAGGACGGAATCAAGAACATCGAGGAGGCCTTGAAGTAATATGGCTGAAGAAAAGAAAACCGTGAAAGCGGAAAAAGTTGAGGAAAAGAAAGCTTCCTTCCCGAAGCCGACCGCCAAAGACTTCACCGTCATCGACTCTCCCATCATCACCGAGAAATCCATGGCCCTGATGCAGAACGAAAACAAAGTCACGATCAAAGTGGCGGGTTCTGCGAACAAAACCGAGATCAAATATGCCTTCGAGCATATCTTCCAAGTGAAGGTCGTCGATGTCAAAACCATCAACGTCCGTTCCAAAACCACGACGCGTGGTGGCCGTTACAAGGGCACCATCTCTGGCTACAAAAAAGCCATCGTCACGGTTGCCGAAGGAAGCGCTGTTGATCTCTTCAAAGAGTAAGGAATCACCCTCTTATATATAAATAAAGATATATAGGAAAAGCATCCAATATAGGAGAACCAAGAATGGCTATTAGAACGTATCGTCCTTATACCAAGTCTCGTCGTTCCATGACGAACTCCACGTTTGAGGACATCACCAAATCCACTCCTGAAAAATCGTTGCTCGGCCGCGTCAAAAAGACCGGTGGCCGCAACAATCAGGGTAAAATCACCTGCCGTCACATCGGCGGTGGCAACAAGCGTCGCTATCGTATCATCGACTTCCGTCGCCGCAAGGACAACATCCCCGCGACCGTCAAGGCGATCGAATACGATCCCAACCGCAACGCCAACATCGCGCTCATCTGCTATGCGGATGGCGTAAAGTCCTACATCCTTGAGCCGCAAAACCTCAAGGTTGGCGATGTGGTCATCTCGGGCGAAAAGACCGACATCAAAGTCGGCAACTGCCTCGAACTTCAAAACATTCCTGAAGGAACCTTCATCCATGGCCTCGAGCTTCAACCTGGCAAAGGCGCTCAAATGTGCCGTGCCGCCGGAACCTCGGCTCAGATCCTTGGCAACGAAGGCAAATATGTCATCGTTCGCTTGGCTTCTGGCGAAGTCCGCAAGCTCCTCAAGAACTGCCGCGCTACCATCGGTATCGTTGGTAACGAAGACTGGAACCTCATCAACCTCGGCAAAGCTGGTAAATCCCGCTGGAAGGGAACCCGCCCGACGGTCCGTGGTTCTGCCATGAACCCCTGCGATCACCCTCATGGTGGTGGTGAAGGTAAGTGCCCGGTCGGACGTGATGCTCCTCGCAGCCCTTGGGGCAAGAGATGCCAGGGCGTCAAGACCCGTCATATGAAGAAGAATTCGACGCGTCTCATTGTCAGACGTGCTTCTAAGAAGTAAGGAAAGGAGAGATAGGAAATGTCTCGTTCACTGAAAAAAGGCCCATTTGTGGATGAATACCTTCTCAAAAAGGTAGAAGCCAACCTCAAATCCGGCAAAAAAGAGATCATCAAGACATGGTCTCGCCGCTCGACGATCTATCCCGCCTTCGTCGAACAAACCTTCGCGGTCTATAACGGCCACGAACACATCACCGTCTACGTCACCGAAGATATGGTCGGACACAAACTTGGCGAATTCGCCCCGACCCGTAACTTCCCTGGCCACCACGGAAACAACGTCGGCGACCAAGCCGCTAAGAAATAAGGAGAAACATCATGGCTGAAGAAGAAAAGAAGACCGTGAAAAAAGCTCCGGCGAAAAAGACGACCACGGCGAAGAAGGCCCCGGCGAAAAAACCCGCTGCCAAGAAAGCCGAGAAGAAAGAAACCGAAACCGTTAAGGAAGAAGCGGTGAAGGAAGTCGAAACCAAAGAAGCGAAGAAAGCTGCCAAACAGGCTGCTAAAGAAGCGAAGAAGGCCCCAGTGGCCCCGGAAAAACCGGCCGTCACCGAAGCTCACGCCTTCGCCCGCGATGTCCGCGTCACTCCGCGCAAAGTCCGTCTTGTGATTGACCTTGTCCGCGGCAAAGACGTCAAGGACGCGCTCGCCATCCTCGCGATCACCAACAAAGCGGCGGTGACCCCGGTGGAAAAACTCATCAAGAGCGCCGCTGCTAACGCCATCAACAACTTCCACATGGATGGCAGCAAGCTCTACATCAGTGAAATCCAAGTCAGCGATGGCTTGAAGATCAAGCGTTACATCCCGCGTGCTAGAGGTTCTGCCTCTGGCATCATCAAACGTAACGCCAACATCCGCATCACCGTGAAGGAAAGGAACTAAGGAGGGTCGCGATAAAACTATGGGACATAAAGTTAATGCCGTTGGCATGCGCGTTGGTATCAACCGCGACTGGAGTTCGAAATGGTACGCTCCGAAGAAAGACTACGGAACCTACATCAATGAGGACATCGCCATCCGCCGCTACCTTGAAAAAGCTGCGAAATCTGCGATGCTCTCCCGCGTCGAGATTGGCCGCGTTAAAACCGACAAAGGCCATGACGTCAAAATCAAATTGTTCGTTGCTCGTCCTGGCGAAGTCCTTGGACAAGAAGGATCGAACAAGGAGAAGATCGTTAACGATCTCAAGCGCATTGTGAAATCTGGCAATCCTCAACTCGACGTTGTGGAAATCAAAAACCCGGACCTCGATGCCAACCTTATGGCTCAATGGATTGCAAGCGAACTCGAAAATCGCGCCGCCTTCCGTTCGACCATGAAGAAAGCCATTCAAAGAATGCGCCGCGCTGGTGCTAAGGGATGCAAAACCCTCTGCTCCGGCCGCCTTGGCGGAGCGGAAATCGCTCGTGCCGAAGGATACAAAGAGGGCGTCGTTCCTCTACACACCATCCGTGCTGACATCGACTTCGCTCATGTCACCGCTCAGACGACCTATGGAAACATCGGCGTCAAGGTGTGGATCTGCCGTTCCTTGAACAAAGAAGACTTGGCCATCCCCAACGAGGATGCCCCGGCCATGACCCGCGGAGGATTCCGCGCCAATGACCGCCGCGGCGCTCGTCGTCCGGAACGCAAAGGAGGAAGCGAAAATGCTGCAGCCAAAGCGCGTTAAATACCGTCGCCCCCACGGATTAAGCTATGAGGGCAAAGCCAAGGGTGGAACCACCGTCGACTTCGGCGAATATGGTTTGATGGCCCTTGAAGGTGCTTACATCACCGATCACCAAATCGAATCCGCTCGTATCGTGCTCGCCCGTTATACGGACCGCGCCGGAAAAGTTTGGATCCGTATCTTCCCGCATCACGCTCTTACCAAGAAGCCTGCCGAAGTCCGTATGGGTTCCGGTAAAGGCAGTCCGGAAGGCTGGGCGGCCGTCGTCAAAGCCGGCACCGTCATGTTCGAAATTGGCGGCATCGACCCGAAGATTGCTACGGAGGCGCTTCGCCTTGCTGGTTACAAGCTCCCCGTCAAGACCAAGGTCGTGAAACGCACCAAGGCCTTGTCCCAGGCAGACTTGCTCAAGATGGAAGAAGCCCACGCTTCCTCCGTCGAAGCCCTCGAAGCCGAAGAAGGCATTGAGAAAACCACGGTCGCGGATACCGGAAACGATACCCCCGCACCCGCTGAGGAGGCCAAATAATGGAAATCAAAGATATCCGCGCATTGACCCCGGAAGAGCTCAATGCCAAGATCTACGATCTCAAACAACACCTCTTCGAACTCCGCCGCAAGAAAGCGGTTGGCAGCTTGGAGAACGGCAATGAGATCCACACTGCTCGCAAAGATCTTGCGAAATGTGAAACCGTTAAGCGCGAACGCGAGCTTAACATCGCTAAGTAATCAAGGAGACCAATCATGGAAAGAAATCATCGCTTCTCCGTTCAAGGTGTTGTCACCTCGACGAAAATGAATAAGACGATTGTTGTCACCGTCTCCACCGAACGCAACCACCCGCTCTACGGCAAACGCGTCGGTTATTCCAAGAAATACTACGCCCACGATGAAAACAACGCCGCCAATGTCGGCGACGTCGTCACCATCATGGCGACCCGTCCGCTCTCCAAGATGGTTCGCTTCCGTCTTGTGAGCATCGACCAAAAAGTTGTCACGGCTGAAAATGCCGCGGAAGCTGAAACGAAGCTCGAAGAAGCCGAAGGCTCCTCCGAAGTGGTCGCTCCGGCTGAGGAGGCCAAATAATGGTCCAGAACGAAACGAACCTCGTGGTTGCCGATAACTCCGGCGCCCGCTCCGTCCGCGTCTTCCGTCAATACGGCGGAAGCCACCGCAAAGTCTCTTCCCTCGGCGACATCGTTCTCTGCGCTGTCAAAGAGGCCACCCCGAACGGAAAGGTCAAGAAGAGCGACGTCGTCAAAGGCGTCATCGTCCGCGTGAAGTACCCCGTACAACGCAAAGATGGCTCGACCATCCGCTTCGATGACAACGCCGTCGTTATCGTCGACAACGACGGAAATCCGGTTGGAACCCGTGTCTTCGGGCCTGTCGCTCGCGAACTTCGCGAAAAAGGCTATATGAAGATTATTTCCCTCGCGATCGAAGTGCTATAAGGAGATAAGGAAACATGAACATCAAAAAAGGTGATAAGGTCGTCGTTATCTCCGGCGCCGACAAAGGCAAAGAAGGGACCGTCCAACGCGTCTATCCGAAGCTCAATCGAGTCGTCGTCGAAGGTGTCAACGTCCATAAGAAGCACAAGAAACCGACCCAATCTGTCCCTGAAGGCAGCATCGTCGACATCTATGCTCCGTTCGATGCCAGCAATGTCATGGTCATCGATCCGAAAACGAAAAAGCCGACCCGTGTCTATCACAAGGTCGTCAAAGGCAAAAAGGTCCGCGTCGCGAAAAGCGGCGAGGTCCTTGACTAAGGAGGAAACGCTAAATGGCAACTGCTAAGAAAGCCGTTAAGGCGGCTCCTGCGGAGGAAGAAAACGTGAAATACGTCAACCGCCTCCAAAAGAAATACAAAGAAGAAGTGCGTCCCGCTCTCGTGAAGGAATTCGGTTATTCCACCATCATGATGGCTCCGCGCCTCGAAAAGATCGTCATCAACATGGGTGTTGGTGATGCCACTCAAAATTCCAAAGCGTTGGATGACGCGGTTAATGACCTCACGATCATCGCGGGTCAGCACCCCGTCGTCACCAAGGCCAAGAAATCCATCGCGACCTTCAAAGTCCGCGAAGGACAGGCTATCGGCTGCAAAGTGACCCTTCGCGGCCAACGCATGTACGAATTCCTCGATAAGCTTGTCTCGATCGCCTTGCCTCGCGTCCGCGACTTCCGCGGTATCAGCAAGAACGCCTTCGACGGCCACGGCAATTACACCTTGGGCGTCAAGGAACAGCTCATCTTCCCGGAAATTGACTACGATAAAGTGGCCAAGATCCGTGGTATGGACATCGTCTTCGTCACCACGGCGAAGAGCGACAAGGAAGCGTTTGCCCTCTTGGACAAAATGGGCTTCCCGTTCCGTAAGTAAGGAGACCGAAAATGGCTAAGAAAAGTTTAATCAACAAATGCAACCGCAAGCAGAAGTTCTCCACTCGTGAGTACACTCGCTGCAAGCGTTGCGGCCGTCCTCACGGCGTCATCCGCCGCTTCGGCCTCTGCCGTATCTGCCTCCGTGAGCTCGCCTATAAGGGCGAAATCCCGGGCATGAAAAAGGCCTCTTGGTAATGGAAAGGAGAAAGAAACAATGAAAGCTATGAACGCTAATATTGGCGATCCAATCGCGGATATGCTCACCCGCATCCGCAATGCGAACGCTCTTCGTTATGACGAAGTCTCCATGCCGCACTCCAAGATGAAAGAAAACATCGCGAAAATCCTTCAAAACGAAGGGTTCATCAACGGTTTCAACGTCGAAGAGAACGATGGAAAGAAAACCCTCAACGTCCTCCTCAAGTACAGCGCCTCCGGCGAACGTGCGATCACCAATTTGAAGAGAATCTCCAAACCTGGTCTCCGCGTCTACTCTGAAGCGGACAAAATCCCGACGGTCCTGCATGGCCTTGGCATTGCCATCATCAGCACCCCCAAGGGATTGCTCACCGACTCCCAAGCCCGCAAAGCCAACGTCGGTGGCGAAGTCCTCTGCTACATTTGGTAATAGAGAAAGGAAGAAAACAAAATGTCTCGTATCGGATTTAAACCCGTCGTTCTTCCTGAAGGCGTCACGGCGAACTTCGCCGATGGCGTCATCACCGTCAAAGGATCCAAAGGCGAATTAAGCGTGAGCGTTCCCGCTCTCGTGAGCGTCGAGGTCAAAGACGGAGCGATCCATTGCACCGTTAAAGGCAATGAAATCGAAGAGCGCACTTTGCACGGAACGACCCGTGCCAACATCCACAACGCCGTCGTCGGCGTTTCCGAAGGTTACAAGAAAGAGCTTGAAATCGTCGGTATCGGTTATCGCTGCGCCATGCGCGGAAATGCCATCGTTCTCAACGTTGGCTTCTCCCACGAAGTCGTCCTTCAACCGATTGAAGGGGTTAAAATCACCTGCAAAGATGAAACCCACATCGCCGTCGAAGGTATCGACAAGCAAAAGGTCGGCCAAATGGCTGCCCTCATCCACGACACCAAGCGTCCGGAACCTTATGGTGGCAAAGGAATCAAATATAAGGGCGAACATATCATCCGCAAGGAAGGTAAGCGCGCCGCTGCCACTGGCAAGAAGTAATAGGAGTGAGATGCTATGATTGAAAAAGAATCGAGAAACGTTGCCCGCGTTCGCAAACACGTTCGCGTTCGCGCCAAAGTCTCCGGCACGGCCGAAAAACCGCGCCTCTGCGTCTTCCGCTCCAATAAAAACATTGAAGCGCAAATCATCGACGATACGAAGGGAATCACCCTCGTCTCCAGCTCGTCCACGCAATTGAAGCTCGAAAATGGCGGAAACTGCGAAGCGGCTGCCAAAGTCGGTGCTGATCTTGCCGCAAAAGCCAAAGCCAAAGGCATCGAAATCGTTGCCTTCGACCGCGGCGGATACCTCTACCACGGCCGCGTCGCTGCGTTAGCCGATGCTGCGCGCGAAGGCGGACTTAAGTTCTAAGGAGAAGGACCATGGAAGAAGAAAACAAAGTCAATGCCCCGACGGAAAACGTCGAGGAACAAGCCTCTGCTAAAGGTGGATACGAGCCCCATGGCTCGGCCGCCGCTCCCCGTCCTGGGGATCGCAAAGACGCTTCCCACCGTGGACGTCCGTCTGAAAGACGTGGCGGTCGCGGCGGATTCCATCGCGGAAACGATGATGGATTGACCGAGCGCGTGGTTGCTATCAACCGCATTTCCAAGACGGTTCAAGGCGGAAAACACGTCCGCTTCTCCGCTCTCGCCGTTGTCGGCGATGGAAAAGGCAAATATGGCTTCGCGATGTCGAAGTCGGGCGAAGTCCCCGATGCCATCAAAAAGTCGTTGGCCGCTGCTCGCAAGCAAATGTATTCCATTCCCCTCCTTAAGGGAACGATCACCCATGACGTCGAAGGCGTTTTCGGATCGACCAAGGTCGTCTTGAAACCGGCTCCGGCTGGCACGGGTATCGTCGCCGGCGGTGCTGTCCGCGCCATCGTCGAACTCGCTGGTGTCAAGAACATCGTTGCTAAGGTTTACGGTTCCCGTACCCCGATCAACGTGATTCGCGCCACCTCGGCTGGCCTTCTCTCCCTCAAGGAGTACGATAAGGTCATGGTCCTCCGTGGCAAGAAGACCCCGGAACAAATCAAAGCCAAACATGATGCGGAACGCGCCGCCCACAAAGCTGCGATGGCCGCTAAAAAAGATGCCTCGAAAGGAGATAAGTAATCATGACGAACCTTCATAATCTCCACAACGCCCCCGGCGCGAAGACGGATGCCTTCCGCAAGGGCCGTGGCCGCGGATCTGGAAACGGAAAGACCGCTGGCAAAGGCACGAAGGGGCAGGGTGCCCACGCTCACACCAAGAAGAACGGATTCGAAGGCGGACAAACGCCGATCGCTCGCCGTCTTCCGAAGTTTGGCGCTCGTAAAACCCACCACAACAACCCGACCGTCTACGCGACGATCAGCCTCAATACTCTTGAAAAGTACTTCCAAGAGGGCGAAACGGTTACTACCGCTATCCTTCTTGAAAAGAAAATCATCAAGAAAGAACTCAGCGGCGTGAAAGTCCTCGGCAATGGCAAGCTCACCAAGAAGCTCGTCGTCGAAGCGAAGGCCTTCTCTGCCTCTGCGAAGAAAGCGATTGAGGACCTCGGCGGCGAAGCCAAGGTTATTGCCTAATGCATAAGTTCGTCTCGATCTTCAAAAACAAGGAGATTGTTGGCCGTATCTTCTTTACGGTCATGATTCTCTTCGTCATCAGGATCGGGGCGGCTATCTCGGTTCCGGGCGTCCATGCTGAAGCGGAATTGCAAAATGCAATGAACTCCGGCAGCGCCCTGGCCTTGATGGATTTGTTGGGCGGGGGAGCGCTTTCGAACTTCTCTGTCTTTGCCCTAGGGGTCTCGCCTTACATTACCGCTCAGATCATCATCGAGCTCCTCTCGAAGGACGTATTGCCCGCGTTGACGGATTTATCCAAACAAGGACAATATGGCCGCAAGAAGATCGAAATGGCGACCCGTTACCTATCCTTGCTTCTCGGTGCTGTTCAGGCTTATGGCATCATCAAGACGATGCAGAATTCAAGCTACATCACTTTGACCCTTGCCGATAATTTCTGGACGTATCTTTATATCGTCACCGTCATGCTCGCGGGCTCTATGCTTACGATGTGGTTAGGTGACCAAATCACCGAAAAAGGATTGGGCAACGGCATTTCCGTCATTATCTTTGCCGGCTGTGTGCGCAGCCTTCCCATCCAGATCCACACGGCTTTCTCTAAGTGGATCAGCCAAAACCAAGGAATGGGCTCGAACGCTTTGATTCGTGGCTCCTTCCAATTCGTCTTATATATCCTCGCGCTTGTGGCGATTACCGGCGGAGTTGTGTTCTTTGAACTCTCCCGCCGTAAAATCCCTGTACAGCATGCGGGAAAAGGCGGGCAAACGGCTTCTATGGCCCGCGCCTCCTTCCTCCCCATCAAGATTAATAGCGCTGGGGTTATTCCCGTTATCTTCGCGTCTTCCATCATGATGGCGCCTTCGGTTGTTGCGAGTTTCATTTCCGCGGATGCGGCAAATGCGCAATGGCTCCAAATCTTCAATTATTCGGCCATGTATGAAATGCCATGGTTTGATGGGAAAACTTGGAGTATGCCGTGGGGCTTGCTCATTTACGTGACGTTGATCATCGTCTTCACATTCTTCTATGCTCAGATGCAGATCGACCCCGAACAGATGGCAGACAATTTCCAAAAGAACGGTTCCTATATCCCAGGCATTCGCCCTGGAAAAGAAACCGAGCGATACGTTTCGAAGGTTTTAAACCGCGTGACCTGCATTGGCGCGTTGGCCCTCGCTGTGATTTCCTTGCTTCCGATTGCCTTGACTTTGTCTGGCATCTTCGGAACGGATACTTCGCTTGCGATCGGCGGCACCGGCATGATCATCGTGGTCGGCGTTTGCATTGAGCTCAATGCGCAAATCGATGGTTTGCTCGCCGGAAAATCTTTTGAGCAAGTTCAAGGAGGCATGTAAGCATGTTGAATATCATCCTCATGGGCCCGCCGGGAGCCGGGAAAGGCACCCAAGCGACCCGTATTGTTGACGCTTTCCACATCCCTCATATCTCCACTGGCGATATGTTCCGTGAAGCCATCTCCCAAGGCACTCCGCTCGGATTGAAGGCGAAAGCCATCATCGAACGTGGAGACTTGGTTCCTGATGACGTCACGATCGGCTTGGTCCGCGAGAGACTTTCTCGCCCGGACTGTGCCAATGGCTATCTTCTCGACGGTTTCCCCCGCACGTTGGTTCAAGCAGAAGCTTTGAAACAAATGGGCCCGGAAATTGACCGAAAGGTTTCCATGGTCGTCGACATTGTGGTCGAAGACAGCGAACTCGTTCGTCGCATCAGCGGACGTCGCGTTTGCTCCAAATGCGGCGCTTCCTATCACATTCAGGATATGAAGCCGCAAAAGGAAGGCATTTGCGACCGTTGCGGTACGAAACTGATTCAGCGCAAAGACGATAACGAAGCCTCGCTCCAAATTCGTTTGGAAAACTATTACAAGCAAACAGCTCCGCTTCAGGATTTCTACAAAAAAGAAGGGGTTTACCACGGCTTTGATGGCAAAGTGGATGCCCAAACTCTTTTTGAAGAGATTTGTTCTCTTCTTGAGGCGAACAAGTGATCATCATCAAATCGCCACGCGAAATCGACCTCATGCGTGAGGCCGGTCGCGTGGCTGCCTTGGTTTTTGAACAGGTTGGCCCCATGGTTCAACCTGGAGTCAGCACCGCATTTTTGGATGAGCAAGTCGAACGCGTGATGCGTGAGAATGGGGCAATCCCTGCCGAGAAAGGCTATTACGGCTATCCTGCATCGGTTTGTACCAGCGTGAACGAAGTGATTCTTCACGGAATCCCCTCCTCCAAACAAATTCTTCGAGACGGTGACATCATTTCTCTGGATTTGGTCACCAAGAAGAACGGCTATTGCGGCGACGCTTGTCGGACCTACGAAGTAGGAATTTGTGGCGAGCGGCAAAAAAGAATGATTGCAATTGCCAAGGAATGCTTCGATAATGCTATGGCCCTGGTAAAACCAGGGGTGCATCTTGGTGACGTTTGCCACGCCATCGAGGAAACCGCCAAGAAATACGGCTGCAGCGTCGCCCGGGATTATACCGGACACGGAATCGGCCGTGAAATGCACGAAGATCCCTACATTCCCTGCTATGGAACCCCGGGTACTGGCCCGGTTCTTAGGGAAGGGATGACCATTTGCATCGAGCCAATGATCTTCGAACACCATAACGCAGTCCGCGTCCTCAAAGATGGATGGACGGTTGTGGCGAAGGACAAAGGCCTGACCGCCCATTATGAAAACACAGTGGCGGTTACCAAAGATGGTTGCGAGATCCTCACGAAAATTTAATCGAGGGCAGAAAGGAGAAGCTGTTTTTTGAGCAAAGAAGATTGCATTGAAGTCGAAGCAACCGTTGTGGAATGTCTTCCCAACGCGAACTTCAAGGTGAAATTGCAAACGGGCGTTGTGGTCCAAGCCTGCGTTTCGGGAAAAATCCGTATGAACTACATTCGAATTCTCCCCGGTGATCGGGTCACCGTCCAATTCTCACCGTATGATTTAACACGTGGGCGTATTACGTTCCGTTATAGGAACTGAATCCAATTAGGAGTAAAAAAACATGAAAGTCAGACCGTCTGTCAAGCCGATTTGCGATAAATGCAAAGTCATTCGGCGCCATGGCAAAGTCATGGTCATTTGCTCCAACCCCAAGCACAAACAGCGCCAGGGTTGATGAGCGTTAGAAAGGAATCGTAGCAAATATGGCACGTATTGCTGGGGTTGATATCCCAAATGAAAAGCGCATCGTTGTCTCCCTTACCTACATCTACGGTATCGGAAACACGACTGCCAAGAAAATCTGCGACGCCGCTGGTGTCTCGGTCGATATTCGCACCAAGAACCTTACCGACGAGCAGCTCACCGCGCTTCGTTCCGAAGTCGCGAAATACCGCACCGAAGGCGACCTTCGCCGTGAGGTTGCGCTCAACATCAAACGTTTAACGGAAATCGGATGCTATCGTGGCATCCGTCACAAGAAAGGCCTCCCCGTTCGCGGTCAACGTACTCGCACCAATGCCCGTACGCGCAAAGGTAAGAGAAAGACCATTGCGAACAAGAAGGAAGCGACGAGGTAAGGAGGTAAATAACAATGGCTGATTCTAAGAAAACCACCGCCCGCAAGAAGAAGATCAAACGCTCCTTCACCAAAGGCGTTGCTCACATCCACAGCACCTTCAACAATACCATCGTCACTATCACGGATCCCCAAGGCAATGTTATTGCCTGGAGTTCTGCCGGTGCCTTGGGATACAAAGGCGCTAAAAAAGCTACCCCGTTCGCGGCTCAACTCGCTGCCGAAGCAGCTGGAAAAACCGCTTTCGATCAAGGCCTTCGTCAAGTCGAAGTTGAGGTCAAAGGTCCGGGCGCCGGCCGTGAATCCGCGGTTCGTGCGTTGACGACGGTTGGACTCCAAGTCCTCTCCATCGAAGACACTACCCCAATTCCTCACAACGGCTGCCGTCCGCCCAAGCGTCCTCGCGGCTAGTCCTGTATTTCTAAATCGCTACACTAGCTAACCAATAGGAGGATTATTAATGGCAATCGCTAACAAAGTCGAAGAGAAAGAGCAATCCGCTCTTCCCAACCCCTTCGAACCCTTCACCGTTCAAACCGTGGTCAACGACGACGCTGAACATTATGGAAAATTCCTCATCAAGCCGCTTGAACGTGGCTTCGGAATCACGCTTGGCAATGCGCTTCGTCGCGTTTTGCTGAGTGCTCTCCCCGGCGCGTCCGTTTATGCGGTTCAAATCGAGGGCGTTCGTCACGAATTCACGGCGATCAAAGGCTGTGATGAAGACGTCACCGCGATTATCCTCAATCTCAAGGATTTGGTTTTAAAGATTGACGATGAATCCAACGACATCAAACGCATTACCCTTGATGTGGAAGGACCCTGTGTCGTCAAAGCTTCCGATCTCGTTTGCCCGTCCTTGGTCTCCGTTGTCAACGGTGACCTCGAAATCGCCCACCTCAATGAAGAAGGCCGTCTCCAGATGACCATCTTCGTCGGCACGGGCCGTGGCTACGTCACTGCGGAACAAAATAAGCTTATTCACAAGATTGATACAGTCGGCGTTATCTCGACGGACTCCAACTACAGCCCTGTCTTGAAAGTCGCTTATGGCGTGGAACCGACCCGCGTCGGTCATGATTCGAAATTCGATGCGTTGACTCTTGAAGTCACCACGAACGGATCTTGCACCCCGTCGGAAGCCGTCACGTTGGCCTCGCAACTTCTCATCGCTCACTTTGCGAAATTCACGTTGATTGAAAACGCGAAAGATTACCGCATGGTCAAAGAAGAAGTGAAGACCGAGGAAAACAAATATCAGAACATGTTGATCGAAGAACTCGATCTCAGCGTTCGTAGCAATAACTGCTTGAAGCGCGCTGGCATCACCACGGTCATGGAACTCACCCAAAAGAGTGAAGACGAGATGATGAAAGTCCGCAATTTGGGCAAGAAGTCGCTCAAGGAAGTGAAGGAAAAACTCGCCGAAATCGGGCTTCATTTCCGTGATTACGTAGGAGAATAAAAAATGGCAGCACAAGGAAGAAAGAACGTCCACGGCAAAGCCGGCGTTCGTTTCAAGGCCGGTTATACCGCCTCGAAGAACAAATCGATGCTCCGCAATGTCGTTTCGAGCCTTATCATCAACGGCGAAGTCAAAGTGACTTCTGGCGTCGTGAAAGAACTCAAAACCTTAGCGGATCACATGGTCACCCTTGCAAAGCGTGGAGACCTCCATGCCCGCCGTCAAGCGGCTCGTGTTGTTCGCACGGGATTCGTTGACGAAAATGGGACGGAAGCCCTCGCCAAGCTTTTCAATGAGATTGGCCCGAAATTCGCAAATCGCAACGGCGGTTACACCAGCGCTTTGAAGCTTGGCAATCGTAAAGGCGATAACGCGGAAGTCGTTCTCGTTCGCTGGGTCGACTAAGTCTTTTCAAAACCCAATAAGCCGCGCCTTCGGGTGCGGCTTTTACTATGAAGAGCTTTTATAGGCGATTCTAAAGCAAGAATGAAACGTTTTTATGCCGATCAACCTCGAAAGTGGAAGATGCCCCCACTAAACTTTACCCCTTATCTATATTTATATATAAAGGAGTAATGGGGGAGCTGGCTGACTTATCGCTAATTGTAAAAGAAAATGAGAAAAGCGTGAAAAAACAGTTGCAAGCCATCTAACGATGTGTAAAATAACCATCGCTAACCTTTTGAGGAATAAAGAGGTGGCAGGCATTGGAAATAAATAACTTCCAAATAATCGAGAAAAATTAAAAATTCTTCTTGACACATCCTTGGCGAAAGCCTAAAGTATTCCAGCACGCAAATCGGGGGAGACCCCGCCG
>OIXA01000366.1_pt1 | contig 66078 bp, 64 predicted proteins | sample 1587721 | NCBI WGS metagenome assembly OIXA01 (sample SAMEA3888900, study PRJEB22519) | human gut metagenome | biome: human gut; feature: human-associated habitat; material: faeces | place: Denmark | collected 2013 | reverse complement strand
TGTTGACGGACAGCTTGCTGTTATAAAGTAAACTTCATTTGGACTTTACAATTCTGCATTTTGCCATCCATATTGTTTGGAGGGCAAATGTAATATGCACATGTCGGAAATCTGGCATAGCAAGAAAAACGACTGTCGCTTATCCCGAACTCAGGTTAATAGTTATCTTGCCCGCATCTCCACGAGTCAGATACCTTTTGCCAATGTAACCTTTGAGCCTGGATGCCGCAACAACTGGCATATACACCATGCCACAACAGGCGGCGGCCAGATGCTGGTAGGTGTGGGTGGCCGTGGGTGGTATCAGGAAGAAGGCAAGCCGGCACAGCAGATAATGCCAGGTACTGTCATCCACATTCCTGCCAACGTGAAACACTGGCATGGTGCTGCCAAAGACAGCTGGTTTGCCCACCTCGCCTTCGAGGTTCCTGGCGAAAACGCCTCTAACGAATGGCTGGAGCCTGTATGCGAAGATGAATACGAAAAACTGCAATAATGTTCCACCCTATAATAGGCAATTGCGACAGATGTAGAACAGGTAACTGCCACTAACGCCTGAGACTGCAACGTACCGTGTGACAAGAATACAACGGAAATGGATTAAAAAAGCGCAGCCCCTGCCGGGTCTGCGCTTTTCTATAATGCGTACTGATACAGATTAAAGCACGATGGCACTCTCGAGCGCCAGGGTCATCATCTTGGTAAACGAATTCTGACGGTCTTCGGCTGACAACTCGGTGTGGTCGACAAAAGAGTCGCTGATGGTAAGCAGGCAGGCTGCGCGCTTGCCTGTCATATTGGCATTGTGGAAGAGGGCAAAGCTCTCCATCTCTACGCAGTCGCTGCCATTCTGCTTGATGATATCCTGCCATGTACCCTGTGAGGCATCACGATAGAAGACATCGCTGGAATGAACTACGCTGGGCTTGCACTCAATACCTATCTCCTTGGCCTTGGCCTTGATGACGTCATTGAGTTCCTGGCTTGGCTTGATGGCGTTGTCCTTGCAGCCACCCTGTACAAGAGCGTAGGAAGACTCGCTCACGGCTACCTCGGCAAGAGTGACATCCATCACCTTGAGCCAGTCGCGATAGCTACCAGCCGAACCGATGCGGATAATGTTCTCTACACCATAGAACTTGTAAAGCTCCATAGAGTAAATGCCAATGCTGGGCATACCCATGCCACTGGTCATAACTGAAACTGGTACGCCCTTGTACAGACCGGTATAGCCGAGGGCATTACGAACCGATGTTACCAACTTGACATCCTCGAGGAATGTCTCTGCTATAAACTTTGCGCGAAGCGGGTCGCCAGGCATAAGCACTGTCTTGGCGAAATCGCCCTTTGCGGCTGAAATGTGCGGTGTTGCCATTTGTTCTATTTTAATAAAGCGTTTAGATTACAAAATTAGGCATAATCAGTCGGATGCGCAAGGAAAAGGGCAAAATTATTTTATTTTGCTGCATTGAAGGGGCAATGGAGAAAAGGTTAATCGCGGTCAAGATAATCTGTCGGCATGATTTCTCCTTGCAACAGCATGTCATCAGGAATGATTCCCTCGGGGATGTCTGTAATCTTTGCATCCCGTCCACGCGACATGGGACTGGCGAGACCTTCCAACTCGTGGTATTCCTCATCAGGGTCTATGGTAATAATGGTGCTACGGATATCTATTTTCTCCGCAACTTCGGTGATACCACGCTCGTCGAGCTGTCGCTGAAGATTGGCAAGCTCGGCATCACACACGGGGCAAGTGCCGGGACAGTCGCCCACATGATGGCACTCTGCGGGAGTGTAATCCAACCCATACTCGATAGCCAGCTGCTGGCGTATGCTCCTCAGGAGGTCACATTTCTGTCTGCCTGTAGTCATATATATAATAAGGTATATAGGGAATCAGTCTTTCTTGAGTTTCTTCAACCGTCGCTTCGCTTCGGGAATATCGGGACAGAGCTCAAGGGCTTTCTCGAAGTTTCGTATGGCAGCCTCGGTGAAATGCTCCTTCTCGCACTCGCGGCCCATGACGACATACTCGACAGCCAGTTTCTTGAGAAATTTCTCCTTCTTCTTGATTTCTTCCTTCAAACGGGCTATCTCCTGGTCCTTCTGGTTAATGACATTGAGCTTGCGACGGATGTAGCGCTTGGCAACAGGGCGTTCGATGTCGTAACGGCTATGGATAGCGAGGAAGAAGTTGTCCAGCGCGGCCTGCATGTCGCCTGCATCAAAGGCCTTGACGGCATCATAATACTGCTTGTCGGCCTTGCCCTGTTCGAGAGCAGCATGAATAAGCTGCTGGTTGTTATAGTTCTTGGCGAAACGGGAAACTTCGGCTTTGACGAAGACATCTTCACGCCGGATGGGGCTCTTGAGGCTGATGCCTTCGAGCGAACGGCAGCGCGAAAGGGCAACATAGGTCTGACCGCCGGCAAAGACTCCGCCGCTGAAATCGATTTTGACATTGCGGAAGGTAAGGCCCTGGCTCTTGTGGACGGTAATGGCCCACGCCAAACGCAGAGGGAACTGGCAGAAAGTGCCAAGAACAGACTCTTCAATCTTCTGTTCCTTCTCGTTGAAGGTATACTTGATATTGCTCCAGATTTCCTGCTCAACATCAAACTCCACTCCATCCTCGGTACGGACATAGATGATGGCGTCCTTACTATCCTCAACATCGAGCGAGAAACCCGTGACAGTGCCCAGAGTGCCATTGACCCACCGTTTCTCCTTGTCGTTGCGCACAAAGAGTACCTGCGCGCCCACCTTGAGTTCGAGTTTGAGTGGAGAGGGCAAGTTGTTCTCAGGGAAATCGCCTTCGATGGTTCCATCAAAGATGGTAGCATCGCCATCAAGCTCAGCCAAGCGTGTGCTATTGATGTAATCGACGGTATCGCGACGGGTGGACAACGTAATGGAGAGCGAAGAGTCGGAGGTGTCAATGTCGGCACCCACCTGGCGATTGAGCATCTCGAGGTCGGCAGTGGTGACATGCGACGAACGGATGTGGTCCAACAGGTTGATAAAGGTAGGATTGTTCTGGCGATACACCTTGGTCAGTTCGATGCTTACCAACTGGAGGGAGGCAAAGACCTTGGCGTCGAAGAAGAACTGGGAATGATAGAAAGGAGCAAGCAACTGACGGTCTTCCTCACGAACGACAGGCTCAAGCTGATAGATATCACCTACAAGGAGGAGCTGCTTGCCGCCAAACGGCTCACGCATATTGCGGTTGTAGACGCGCAGCACCTTGTCAATAAAGTCGATGATGTCGGCGCGCACCATGCTAATCTCGTCGATGATAATCAGTTCGACCTCGCGTAGCAGCTTGCATTTCTCGCTGGTGTAGCGCAGTGTTTTACGCATATTGCGCACGTTGTAGCGGGTATCATTGGGCAGCAGAGGATGGAAGGGGAGCTTGAAAAAACTGTGAAGCGTGGAGCCACCGGCATTGATGGCGGCTATACCAGTAGGCGCGAGGATGACATGTTTCTTCTTGGTGGTCTCGGAGATGTAGCGGAGAAACGTAGATTTACCCGTGCCTGCCTTTCCGGTAAGGAAAAGCGAGCGACGGGTAAACTGTATGATTTGCAGAGCTTTCTGAAACTCTTCGTTATCAAGATTGATATGTTCCAAACCTATGGATAATTACAAATCATCAAAACGAACTGCCTGCTCGGTGGGCTTATGGGGCTTGTGGTCGCCCTGAGAACCGGGCTCAGAAGAGGTTCCGACTTCGGACTTCTCCTCCTTTCGGATAACAGGATTGCCGTTTTCATCAAGTATTATCTCTTCCGAATTGAGCTCAAGGCTATCAGTAGCAGTACTGTCGTTCTTGGCTTTCTGATAGTAGCTGTCGCAGATGTAGTCTACGCGCGAGATGTCGGCATCGGCTGGCTTGACGAACTTGCCATGATATTGCTGGAAAGCGGGGTCTTTGAAAACCGACTGGAGGAAATAACCACAGATGGGGAGAGCCGTACGACTACCCTGTCCCAAGGCACCAGTGCGGAAATGGATGCAGCGATATTCGCCGCCAACCCATGCTCCTACGACAAGACGCGGACTGACGCCCACGAACCAAGCATCGGAATGGTTGTTGGAGGTACCCGTCTTTCCGCCAAACTCGGTATCGCGCACATCGCCGACATAGCCCCACAGACTCTGCGAGGTTCCGCCCGGCTCGCGCATACCTCCCTGGAGCAACTGCTGCATGAAGAATGCTGACTTGGTGGATATGGCTTGCTCGGACTGGGTGTCGGCCTGATAGATGACCCTGCCGTCCCTGTCTTCGACACGGGTAACCAGCATAGGTTTATGGCGACGGCCATTGTCGGCCACGGTGCAGTAGGAGTTGACCAACTCGAGAAGACGCACATCACTGGAACCGAGGGCCAAGGCGGGGGCGTCGTCGAGCGGACTGTCGATACCCATGGCGTGGGCCGTAGAGATAATGCGCTTGATGCCCATCTCCTGGCCCAAGCGTACAGCAATAGAGTTGACGCTTCGGGCGAAGGCAGACTTGAGAGGCATAGAGTCGCCGCTGAAGGTTCCATTGGCATTGGTGGGAGTCCAACGGGTCATCTCCTGTTTCTTGCTGTCAAAGACATCCATGCTAATCTGCTCGTCGCGGCGCTTATCGCACGGGGTAAGTCCCTGGTTCATCGCCTCGGTATATACGAAGAGCTTGAAGGTAGAACCGGGCTGGCGCATAGCTGTAACCTTGTCATACTTCCAATGCTTGAAATCGATGTCGCCCACCCATGCCTTTACAGCGCCGGTCTGGGGTTCCATGGCAACCATACCGCAGTGCATGAAGCGCACCATATAGCGGATAGAGTCAAGGCTGGACATCTCCATCTCAATCTCCCCATTGGCATAGTCAAAGACCTTGACCTTGTGAGGCTTGTTGAGATAATAGTCAATAGAGTCGGCGTTTTCGCCGAACTTCTCGACCAAGGCTTTGTAGAAGGGCTGGCGCTTGGCGATACCCTCGATGAAGCCGGGGATAACCTGGTGGTGCTCATCCTGCCATGGTTCCTCTTTGCCCCAATGGTTGTTGAAGTTGCGCTGGATGATACGCATCTGTTTGTTGGCTGCCTCTTCAGCATACTTCTGCATACGCGTATCTATGGTAGTATAAATCTTCAAGCCACTCGTGTAGAGGTCTGGCGCTTTGTTGTCATCATCATCGGAACCGACACCTGCGCCGACGCCGACAAGCAGACTGTCGCAGGCTTCGGCAACGGCATTGCGGAAGTAAGTGGCCTGACCATCATAATTGTCTTCCACCTTGTAATTGAGCTTGATATCGAGTTTGCTCAACTCCTCATACCGGCTTCGCGACAAATCGCCATGCTTCAGCATGTTGCTCAGCACGACATTACGACGTGAGCGGCTGTTCTCGGGATGACTCTTGGGATTGTAATAGGTGGTAGCCTTGAGCATGCCCACAAGGATGGCTGCTTCGTCGGTGGTGAGATCCTTGGGCAACTTATTGAAATAGGTCTTGGCGGCAGTCTTGATGCCAAAAGCATTGGAACCGAAATCAACGGTGTTGGCGTACATCGTGATAATCTCCTTCTTGTTGTAACGTGACTCCAACTTCAGCGCAATAATCCACTCTTTGCTCTTGACAATCAGGATGCGCAGACCGGGAATCTTACCCAAAAGTCCAGTAGAATAGTGAGAACGGACACGGAACATATTCTTGGCCAACTGCTGGGTAATGGTAGAAGCGCCTCGGCCCTCATGGCGCAAGGCAGCATCCTTGACGGCGCCAAAGATACCAATGGGGTCAATACCGAAATGGCTGTAGAAACGCTCGTCCTCGGTATCAACAAGGGCCTTGAAGAAATCAGGAGTAATCTCTTCATACTTAACAGGGGTACGGTTCTCACTGAAGAACTTGCCAATGAGCTGACCATCAGCACTGTAAATCTCAGAAGCCTGGCTGGTCTGAGGATTAAGGATGCCGGAGAAATAACCGGGTGACTTACCAAACAGCCAAAGGAAGTTGATGTCAACAGCGCCTAAATACAAAAGGAAAGAAACGATAACGGAAACAAATCCTATCAACGCCTTTTTCCATACGGGAGCGCCCACGTAGAGGTTCTTGTACCACGCCCAAAAGGCTGTGATTTTGGCCCTACACCACAGGTAGAGGAATTTAACTTTATCCATAGTTAATAAAACAAGCTGTTATGCACGTACAAAAGTACGAAAACTATTTGTCTAATAAGTGTGTGTCGATATAATTTATGATTTCTTTAACGTTATCCGGGTGAAACCATACGATTTCAGGGTCCTTTTTGAACCATGTGAGTTGCTTGCGCATATATCTGCGAGAGTTGGACTGGATGCGACGGATTGCTTCGACGCGGTCGGTGAGTCCATCAAAATAATCAAACATCTCCCGATAACCTACTGTGTTGAGCGAATTGAGTCCTTTGAGGGGATAACAGCGGCGAGCTTCGTCCTCCAGACCTGCATCCATCATGTCAAGAACACGCTGGTTGATACGTTCATAGAGTTCTCCGCGGTCGCGATTAAGACCAATCTTGAGGACACGGAAAGGACGTTCCTTCTTACTGTTGGTACGAAAGGATGTGTAGGTCTTGCCAGTCATATAGCAGATTTCCAAGGCATGGACGACACGGCGAGGATTGTTCTTGTCAACGATCTGATAGTGTTCGGGATCAAGCCGACGAAGCTCCTCAACAAGCGCAGGAAGACCTTCAGCTTCAAGTCTGGCTTTCATCATCTGGCGCGTAGCGTCATCGATGGTTGGGATATCATCGATGCCATTGCATACGGCATCAATATACATCATGCTTCCACCGGTAAGCATAGCCACATCGCCACGCTCAAACTTGTCGCGCAGCAACGCCATTACCTCTTCTTCATAGATAGAGGCGCTGTAATAATCATTAAGGTGATGATTGCCAACAAAATGATGATGAACACGCTGTTGTTGTTCTTGGGTCGGAGCAGCAGTTCCGATAGGCAGCTCTGCAAATATCTGACGCGAGTCGGCATTGATGATGTCAATGCCCAAATGCTCGGCTATAGTTAGGCAGAGTTCTGTTTTTCCCACGCCTGTCGGCCCAAGAACAACAACCAGTGTCTTCATTATCTGATAATTCCCCGTTGGGAAGAACTTACGAAGTCTATGATATACTGAATCTCGGGGGTAACTGTAAGTTGCTTTTTGATTTCCTCAATGCCTTCCTTCATCAGTCCCTTAGAATAAAGGATGCGGTAAGCGTTGTGGATGTTTTCGATAAGCTGATTGCTAAATCCACGACGACGCAGACCGATGATGTTGACACCTGCATACTTCAAGGGATGCTTGCCAGCAATAATATAAGGAGGAATATCCTGGCTGAAGCGGCTTCCACCCTGTATCATCACATAGCCACCGATACGGCAGAACTGATGGCAAAGCACCTCGGCACTCAAGATAGCATTATCGTCTACCACCACTTCACCGGCAATCTTGGTAGAGTTACCGATGATAATATTGCTACCAATCACACAGTCATGGGCGATATGCATATTCTCCATGAGCAGGTTATTGTTGCCCACGATGGTGGTACCCTTTGAAGCAGTACCACGCGAGATGGTAACAAACTCACGGATACTGTTGTTGTCGCCTATCTCACAGATGGTCTCCTCACCCTTATACTTCAGGTCCTGAGGTTTGGTGGAAAGGCTGGCACCGGGGAAAATCTCATTATTGTTTCCAATACGAGCACCACGATTGATGGTAACACTGTTTTGAAGGACATTGTTATCACCCAATACCGTATTCTTGTCAATAAAGCAGAAGGGGCCTATAATATTGTTGTCTCCCAGTTTGGCTTCTGGGTGAACGTATGCCAAAGGACTTATTTGGTTCATATTATTTGTTTTTAACGATTTGTGCAGTAAATGTAGCCTCAGACACTACCTTGTCGCCGACGAACATATAACCCTTCATGGAGCTGATGCCGTGGCGTACGGGATGAAGCAATTCTACGCGGAAAAGCAGGGTGTCGCCAGGGACAACCTTCTGCCTGAACTTCACATCGGTAATACCCAAGAAATAGGTTGACCAACGCTCGGGTTCTTCCACCTGGTTGAGTACCAACAAACCGCCACACTGTGCCATTGCCTCTATCTGAAGGACGCCTGGCATTACAGGCTCCTGTGGGAAGTGGCCTATGAAGAAAGGCTCATTGCTGGTTACATTCTTCACACCGGTGATGCTTGTGGGGCCAATGGCGGTAATCTTGTCAACAAGCTGCATGGGATAACGATGGGGCAGTAACTCGCGGATGCGGATGTTGTCCATGATAGGAGCCTCGTTGGGATCATAGATAGGCGCCTGAACCATGTGCTGCTTAATCTCCTTGCGCATCAATCGGGCAAACTTGTTGTTCACGGTATGGCCAGGACGGGTGGCAATGATTCTACCCTTCAGCGGACGACCGATAAGAGCCATATCACCGATGATATCCAGGAGCTTATGACGGGTACACTCGTTTTCCCACATCAGCGGGCGGTGCTGGATGTAGCCAATCTTCTTGGCGTCCATATGGGGCACTTTGAGAACGTCGGCCAACTGGTCGAGCTTCTCCTGCTCCACTTCTCTTTCGTAGATAACGATGGCGTTGTCCAGGTCTCCACCCTTGATAAGGTTAGCCTCGAGCAATGGAACGATATCACGAACAAACACAAAGGTACGCGCAGGTGCTATCTCCTTGGCAAAGTTGTTGGTACTGTCAAGTGTGGCAAACTGGCTGTTGATGAATTTGGACTCAAAAGAACACATGGCGGTGATGCTGAACTCCTCGTCGGGAAGAATGGTGATGCATGAGCCTGTCTTTTCGTCCTTGATTTCTATCTTCTTACGGATAACGTAGTAGTTCTTAGGTGCATTCTGCTCCTGGATTCCCACTTCATTGATTTTCTCGACATACTGCATGGCCGAACCGTCAAGAATGGGGAACTCAGGACCATTAACCTGAATCAGACAGTTGTCAATACCCATTGCATAGAGAGCTGCCATACCGTGCTCGATAGTGCTTACTCTGATATCGCCACTGGAAAGCACTGTACCGCGCTGGGTGTCACTTACCTTTTCAGCTATGGCGTCGATGATGGGATGTCCCTCGAGGTCGATACGCTGAATCTTGTATCCATGATTCTCTGGAGCAGGATTGAAGGTGACGGTCAGGTGAAGACCGGTATGCAATCCTTTGCCGAAGAGAGAGAAACTACCTTTAAGGGTAGTCTGTTTTACTGTGTCCATATATTACTTTGCTCTGTTCTCTAAATGATAGAGGTATATGTGATTAATCTTGTTTCTGCTTTTTCAGCTCCTCCACTTCCTTCTGCAAATCGTTCAGCTGCTTGTAAATCTCGGGCAATCTGCGGATGATGGCCTGTGACTTGAAGAACGAACGCTGGTCTGTAGGGGGAGTACCGATAAGGGTCTGGTTGTCTTTCAGACTGCCAGGTACACCCGACTGGGCGCCCAGGAATACTTTGTTGCCGATAGTAATATGTCCAGCAATACCTACCTGACCGCCAAACATACACCACTGGCCCACCTTGGTAGAGCCGGCAATACCTACCTGAGCACTCATCACGGTGTTTTCACCGATATCAGTATTGTGTGCTATCTGTACAAGATTATCAAGTTTGACGCCCTTTCTTACGAACGTGCTACCCATAGTAGAACGGTCGATACAGGTATTTGCGCCAATTTCAACATTGTCTTCTATAATGACATTGCCTATCTGGGGAATTTTATCATAACTGTTGGTCTCAGCATTGGGGGCAAAGCCAAAGCCGTCAGCACCCACCACGCTACCGGCATGAAGGATAACTTCATTGCCCAAACGACAGTCGTGATAGACTGTAGTGTTGGGATACAATATACAGTTATTACCGAGTTTTACATTGTCACAGATGGTGGCATTAGGATAAATCTGACAGCCGTCGCCCACCACAACATTGTCGCCGATATAGGCAAAAGCGCCGATATACACATTGTCGCCAATCTTGGCCGACTCAGAGATGAATGCCATCTTGTCTACGCCCTGTTTCTTGGGCTTCATGCTCTCATAGAGTTGCAACAATTTGGCCACGCAGTCACGTGCGTTGTCCACTCTGATAAGCGTAGTCTCTACAGGTTTGTCCAGTTCTATGCTTTTGTCAACGAGCACCACCGAAGACTTGGTTTCATAGAGATAATGTGTATATTTGGGATTGGCAAGAAAAGAGATGGCACCAGGCACACCCTCTTCAATCTTCGTAAAGGTAGTGACTAAGGCATTTTCATCACCCTCGATGACACCTTGCACGAATTGCGCTATCTGTTTAGCAGTAAACTCCATAGTTTATGTATTAATTAATTTCTGCAAATATAGTAAATATAATTCAAAAACGCTGATAACAAAGATAATATTTGCATATTTTTTTTGATAACAACGATATATTGAGTATTTCAGAGGCTTCAGTGATGTCTTTTATCGTACCGTCCTTGTATAATATGGATATGTGGTCGTCGTGGATGTCATACATGTCCTTACGGATGGTAGAGACATTGACCAGATAGGCTGTGTCGTCAAAAGAGAGACCATAGCGCTGGGCTATCTGATGCCTGATATCCATCACTTCTGCCTCTTCCACTGCCGTACTGCGAACCTCAACCTTGAAGATTCTGCGGTCTATGAGATTGCGAGACAATAACGAGAGTATGGGGTCGCGATGGGTGGTCCACGCCTTGACACTCGCCCAGATATCACTGTCATCCAGCATCTTGTAATGCTGCAACGGCTCAGTATTGTCCACAAACGCCTCCTTATCTATATGGTTATAGAGGAAGAAATGCAGCGCCGGAGTGGCAAAGAGCGTCTCTCCCTGGTCAGCCAGATACTTGGCACGCGAGAGGAGATTGACCAGCAGTTTCTCATAACCCACCGTGGTCTTGTGCAGATACACCTGCCAATACATCAACCGCCTCGAAGTGAGATAATTCTCTATCGAATAGATACCCTTGGAGTCAACCACAAGATTGTCATCGACCACATTGAGCATCTTGATGATACGCGCCGAGCCGATATTGCCTTCGGTCACACCGGTAAAAAAACTGTCTCTGCGCAGGTAGTCAAGCCTGTCCATATCGAGCTGACTACTAATCAGCTGGTGCAGAAAACGCTTGGGATATTCATCCTTGAAAATCTTGATGGCCAAGGTCAGGTTGTCGCCCAAGTCGTGGTTTATCTCATTCATCATCATCAGCGATATCTCCTCATGGGATATGCCGTGGATGAGAGTATTCTCCAGCACATGCGAGAAAGGGCCATGACCGATGTCGTGCATCAGTATGGCAGCCTGAACCGCCTCTGCTTCACTTTCAAAGATGAACACGCCTTTCTGCGTGAGCGAGAGTATGGCCTCACTCGTAAGATGAAAAGCGCCCAATGAGTGTTGGAAGCGGGTGTGCTGGGCACCGGGATATACCACATTGGTCAAGCCCAACTGCTTGATGCGTGTCAGGCGTTGAAACAGGGGATGCTTCACGATGTCGAGCAGCAATCCCCGTGGTATCTTTACAAATCCGAAGACCGGATCGCTTATGATTTTGCTATCGTTCAATGCGTTCTAATTCAGCTGCCATTTCCTGTTGCAGTTCATGGGCTTTCTGCGCAGCCACCTCGGCAAAGTCTTCACCTTGCGAAGCATAGATAATACCGCGCGACGAGTTGACCAGCAGACCACAATCAGTAGTCATGCCATACTTGCACACCTCCTGCAGGCTGCCTCCTTGGGCACCTACGCCGGGAACCAGCAGGAAGTGAGTGGGAGCACACTTGCGGATGTCCTTGAACATCTCTCCTTGAGTGGCACCTACCACATACATCATATTGGTATCGTCGCCCCACTCCTGGCTCTTCTTCAGCACCTTCTCAAAGAGTCTTTCGCCGTCTTTGCCCTCAGTCATCTGGAAGTCCAAAGAGCCCTTGTTGGATGTAAGAGCCAAGAGGATTACCCACTTGTCCTCATATCCCAAGAAGGGCTTCACGCTGTCCTCACCCATATAAGGAGCGACAGTCAGGGCATCGAGGTTGTACTCCTCAAAGAATGTACGGGCATACATAGCCGATGTATTGCCGATATCCCCTCGCTTGGCATCGGCGATGACGAAGTGATGGGGATAGTGGTTGTTCAGATAGTCAATGGTCTTTTCAAAGGCCATGATTCCCTTCACGCCGAAGGCTTCATAGAAAGCCAGATTGGGCTTATAGGCCACACAGTAGTCTGCCGTGGCATCAATGATGGCCTTGTTGAAGGCGAAGATAGGGTCTTCCTCATTCAGCAGATGGGTAGGAACTTTCTTCAGATCGGTATCCAGTCCTACGCAGAGGAACGACTTCTTGTCAAATATCTCTTTTACCAGTTCTTGTCTGTTCATAACGTCAATGCTATTTGTTTTAGAGTTCACTTTCCTTCAGGCGCTCAGCGTTTTCGGCCACGGTGAGAGCGTCTATCATATCCTGGATGTTACCGTTGAGGAAGCCCTGCAGATCATGGGTGGTATAACCGATGCGATGGTCGGTCACGCGGCCCTGAGGGAAGTTGTAGGTACGTATCTTGGCGCTACGGTCACCGGTAGATACCAGCGACTTGCGACGGTTGGCGATATCGTCCACATACTTCTGGTGCTCCTTGTCATAGATAAACGTACGCAGACGCGCCAGCGCACGCTCCTTGTTCTTGGGCTGGTCGCGGGTCTCGGTACATTCTATCAGGATTTCCTCGGTTTCACCGGTGTTGGGGTTCTTCCACATATAGCGCAGACGAACACCCGACTCCACCTTGTTCACATTCTGACCTCCGGCACCACTCGAACGGAAGGTATCCCATTTGATTTCGCCTTCGTTGATGGTCACTTCAAACTTGTCGGCCTCGGGCAGCACTGCCACGGTGGCGGCACTGGTGTGCATACGGCCCTGAGTCTCGGTGGCTGGCACACGCTGCACACGGTGCACACCCGACTCATACTTCAATGTGCCATAGACATCCACACCACTCACGGCGAAGTCTATCTCCTTGAAACCACCCACGGCACCTTCCGACGCACTGGTCACAGAGAGAGTGAAACCCTTGGAGTCGCAGTACTTCTTGTACATCTGAAACAGGTCGCCAGCGAAGAGGGCAGCCTCGTCACCACCGGTTCCGGCGCGTATCTCCATCTGCACATTCTTGGCATCTTCAGGGTCTTTGGGCACGAGGGCAATCTTGATTTCTTCTTCCAGCTTGGGCTGGAGAGCCTCGTTCTCTGCCAACTCTTCGCGCGCCATCTCCTTCATGTCGGGGTCGCTCTCGTTGGCCAGTATGTCCTTAGCCTCCTTGATAGAGTTGATGCAGTCGATATATCTCTTGCGGGCATCCATGATGTCGCCCAGGTCCTTATATTCACGGGTCAACTTGACATATCTCTCCTGGTCGGCAATGACATTAGGGTCGGTAATCAAGGTTGAAACCTCCTCGTATCGGCTTTCAAGTCCGTCGAGTTTAGATAATATGCTGTTGTTTTCTGCCATATATTAATAATTGAATGTTCCGTATTCAGAATGGATGGTAAGGCTCTTCTCGCCCTCTTCGATATGACCCACTACCTGGGCATCGATATTGAAACTCTTGCTGATGGCGATTATCTTCTCTGCAGTTTCGGGAGCGACGTAGATTTCCATGCGGTGACCCATGTTGAACACCTGATACATCTCTCTCCAGTCTGTTCCCGAACAGTCGTGGATGGCTTTGAAGAGAGGGGGAACGGCAAACATATTGTCCTTGACCACCTTGCAGTTGTCACTGACAAAGTGCAGCACCTTGGTCTGCGCGCCACCGGTGCAGTGTACCATACCGTGGATTTCGCTTCTACATTCGTCGAGCATCTTCTTGATGACGGGAGCATAGGTACGGGTGGGCGACAGCACCAGTCTGCCGGCATTGACGGGCGCACCTTCCACCTCGTCGGTGAGAGCATACTTGCCGCTATACACCAGTTCGTCGGGCACAGCATGGTCAAAGCTCTCGGGATATTTCTCTGCCAGATACTTGGCAAAGACATCATGGCGGGCGCTGGTCAGACCATTGCTGCCCATACCACCGTTATAATGCTTCTCATAGGTAGCCTGACCGGTAGAGCTCAGACCCACAATGACATCACCGGGACGGATGTTGGCATTGTCTATCACGTCCGAGCGCTTCATGCGGCAGGTCACAGTCGAGTCTACGATGATCGTACGCACCAGGTCGCCCACATCGGCGGTCTCACCGCCAGTGGGATAGATGCCAATACCCATCTCGCGCATCTCAGCCAGCAGCTCGTCGGTACCGTTGATGATGGCAGAGATTACCTCGCCAGGCACCAGCATCTTGTTACGGCCGATGGTGCTCGACACCAGGATGTTGTCGACAGCACCCACACACAGCAGGTCGTCGGTGTTCATCACGATGGCATCCTGGGCTATGCCCTTCCACACATCGATATCGCCGGTCTCCTTCCAGTACATGTAGGCCAACGACGATTTGGTTCCGGCGCCGTCGGCGTGCATGATGTTGCAGTAGTCGGGGTCACCGCCCAGGATATCGGGGATAATCTTGCAGAAGGCCTGTGGGAATATGCCTTTGTCTATATTCTTGATGGCATTGTGCACATCTTCTTTGGCGGCACTTACGCCACGCATCATATATCTGTTGTCTGTCATTGTTTGTCGTGTTGATTGTGTTGTTTGCTCTGGCAGCCCTGTCGGCCCGCCTATACCTTATTATATATATTATAGTTGTTCTTTGCCGTTCCAAAATTCCCATGACGAGAATGCCTGCAGGAGCAGCATCTCCAGTCCGTTGGCGATAGTAGCACCATGCGCCTTGCCCCGCTTCAGGAAGAGGGTCTCGTCGGGATTGTAGATGAGGTCGTAGAGCAGCGTGTGCATGTCCATAGCATGATAGGGAATGTTGGGACATTCGTCAGCGTGCGGATACATGCCGATGGGAGTACAGTTGACGATCACGTTATACTCCTTCACCACCTGGGGAGTCACATCTTCATAACGTATGGCGCCCTCTTTCTTGCTACGACTCACAAAGAGAGTCTCCAGACCCAGCGACTTCAGACCGAAGTTGATGGCTTTCGACGCGCCGCCAGTACCCAGTATCAGCGCCTTCTTGTGGCAGGGCTCCAGCATGGGCTCTATACTCTTGGTGAAACCTATCACGTCGCTGTTGAAACCCTTGAGGATGGTCTTGCGGTCCTTGTGGGTGACGCGGATAACATTGACGGCACCTATGGCATTGGCCTCCGGACTAATGGCATCCAGATATTTGATTACCTGCTCTTTGTAGGGTATGGTCACATTGAGCCCCTTCAGCTCCGGATTGGAGTCGAGAATCTCGGGCAGCGTAGAGATGTCGGGGATTTCATAATTCTCGTACACGGCATCGATGCCCTCGTTCTGGAATTTCTCATTGAAATACCCTATGGAGAACGAGTGTCCTAAGGGATAACCTATTAATCCATATTTGTCCATAACTGTAATATGTTATTTGGTTGCAAGATACAGGGTGCAGATACCACAGGTGAGGCGCCGGAACGAGGCTTCCTCGAAGCCGGCGTTCTTGAGTATCTCCGTCATCTGCTCTCCCTGAGGAAAGGCCTCGATGGTCTGCGTCAGATAACGGTATGCCTTGACATCATGGCTGATCAGATTGCCATAGAGCGGCAGGATGGTGTGAGAGTAGAGGCCAAAGAGCTGCTTCATCGGGAAGCGCTGCGGCGTGGTAAGTTCTACGATAGCGAGCCGACCGCCCTTCTTCAGCACACGGCACATCTCGGCCAAGCCTTTGTCGAGGCTCTGGAAGTTGCGGATGCCAAACGAGGCTGTGACAGCATCAAAGGTTTCGTCGGCAAAAGACATGTTCATACAGTCTTCGTGGACAAAGGAGATGACCTCGCCCAGTCCCTCTCGCGCAGCCTTCTCGCGTCCTATCTCCATCATGCCTTCAGAGAAGTCGGCACCAGTCACCTGTTGGGGCTTCAGACTCTTGGCGGCAAGGATGGCCAGATCGCCGGTGCCCGTAGCCACGTCCAGGATGTGCTGGGGGCGCCAGGGCTTCAGACTGTCTATGAGAGCCTTGCGCCAGCGGCGGTCGATGCCCCACGACATCAGCAGATTGAGCTTGTCGTAGGTGGGCGAGATGGTGTCAAACATGCTCTTCACCATCTTGCCTTTCTCTGCCTTGCCTGTGTAGGGCTTAATCTTCTCCTGTGCGTACATAGTTCTACTTGCGGGAAGCCAGATAAGCAGCCACGTTCTTCTCGATACGGGCAGCGATGTCGCCGTCTTCGGCGGTCTTGTCAAACTTCTCGCCAGTAATCTGCTCATAGAGCTCTATATAGCGGTCGCTGATGGTCTCGGCATACTCGTCGGTAATCTCGGGCATGGTCTGTCCGGGCTCGTTCATGAAGTTGTGCTCAATCAGCCACTGGCGTACAAACTCCTTGGACAACTGGCGCTGGGGCTCACCCTTGGCGAAACGCTCCTCGTAGCCCTCGGCATAGAAGTAGCGGCTCGAGTCGGGAGTGTGTATCTCGTCGATGAGATATACCTTGCCGTCGCGCTTGCCAAACTCATACTTGGTGTCTACCAGTATCAGTCCGTGCTTGGCGGCAATCTCCTGTCCGCGGGCAAAGAGCTTGCGGGTATAGTCTTCCATCACGGCGTAGTCCTCGGCAGAGACGATACCCTGACGGATAATCTCTTCTTTGGAGATGTTGAGGTCGTGGCCCTCATCGGCCTTGGTGGTAGGAGTGATGATGGGCTCGGGGAAACGCTCGTTCTCGCGCATGCCTTCGGGCAGCTTCACACCACATATCTCGCGGCAGCCGTTCTTATAGTCGCGCCAGGCCGAACCGGTAAGTATACCGCGGATAATCATTTCTACACGAAATCCCTCGCACTTCAGACCTACGGTAACCATGGGGTCAGGGGTAGCGAGTTTCCAGTTGGGACAGATGTCTTGGGTCTGGTCCAGGAACTTGGCAGCTATCTGGTTCAACACTTGTCCCTTGAAGGGTATGCCCTTGGGCAGAATTACATCAAAGGCAGAGATACGGTCGGTAGCCACCATTACCATCAGGTCGTCGTTGATGTCATACACATCCCTTACCTTGCCATGATACACACTTTGTTGTCCTTCAAACTTGAAATCTGTTTTCGTTAGAGCTTTCATTATTTATTGAGTTTAGTCCTTGAATTCCAATTCCTTTTCGCCGTGTCGTGCCTTGTCGTAGGCTTCGTAGGCATTGACGATGCGTGTCACCAGCTTGTGGCGCACGATGTCCTTCTTGTTGAATTCTACCACCGAGATGCCTTCGATACCGCTGAGCAGCTGCAGAGCTTCCTTCAGCCCGCTCTTCTGCTCGTGGGGCAGGTCTATCTGGGTCATGTCGCCGGTGATGATCATCTTGGTATTCCATCCCATACGGGTGAGAAACATGCGTATCTGCGCCGGCGTAGTATTCTGAGCCTCATCGAGTATAACCACCGCGTCGCTCAGCGTGCGACCGCGCATAAAGGCCAGCGGAGCTATCTGGATAATGTGCTTGTCCATCATATCCTGCAACTTGGCTGCCGGTATCATGTCTTCCAGAGCGTCGTAGAGCGGCTGCAGATAGGGGTCTATCTTGTCCTTCATGTCGCCGGGCAGAAAGCCCAACTTCTCGCCAGCCTCGACGGCCGGACGCGACAGGATAATCTTCTTGGCGTTCTTCTCCTTCATAGCCTTCACGGCGAGGGCTATACTGAGGTAGGTTTTGCCGGTACCGGCAGGTCCCACAGCAAATATCATGTCGTTCTTGTTGAACGAGTCTATCAGAAGCTGCTGGTTTTCAGAGCGGCCCTTGATAGGTCGGCCCGAGAGCGAATAGACCACAACATCCTTCACGGCATCGGCCTTGGTCGCCTTGCCCTTGATGATGTCGAGTATGTCCTCATCGTTCAGACTGTTATATTTCAGAACATGTTTTCGTATGGTTTCAATATCTTCTTCGGCTTTGGCCATTTCTTCCTCATCGCCGAGAAGACGCATCACATTATCGCGAGCCACTATGCGCAGTTTAGGGAACAGCGACTTTATCATTTGCAGGTGGCTGTTGTTTACCCCATAGAATATGAGTGGGTCGATATCTTCTAATATAATATGTTTCTCTATCAATTGATACCCATTTAAATTTAGGTGCAAATTTACAAAAATCTTGTGATACTTGACCATAAAGTGTTGTTTTTTTACTAACTTTGCGCACAAATACATAGATTTGATGAACATAAGTAGAAAAAGATATATACAAGGTTTTTGCATCGCAGTGGTGGTGCTCGGCATGGTGAGATGTATCTTCCCCTCGGTGGCAGGCGATATGCCCCGCTCCGCTCAGACACAGACTCCCGTAGCGACGACAGCCGACAGCACACAGGCCGCAGACACCGCAGCGCTGCTCAAAGGCACACTGAAGGCCGCCCCCATCAGCCAGCGCACACGCTTTTTCAACGCCGACGGAACCCCAGCGCGCAACCGCATATTCAGCGTGCCCAATTTCGGCAATACCTTCCCCGACCAGAACGATGTACAGATGCTCTCAGCCCGGAAACATGGCGTGTCGCCCGTGGCAGACGAGCACGAAGCAGAGCGCCGTAAGAGCGAACTGGTATATATCGGCGCAAACCCCTACTTCTATACCGACCGGCTGCACAACAGCATCCCCTATCTCGTGCCCCACGCCTCAGTGCTCTTGCAGGACATAGGCCGCGCCTTCTTCGACAGCCTTCAGACCAAGGGAGTGCCGCTCCACAAGATTATCGTGACCAGCGTGCTGCGTAGCAAGAAGGATGTGACACATCTCCGCAAACGAAATTCCAACGCCACACAGAACAGCTGCCACATGTATGGCACCACCTTTGACATCGCTTACAACCGCTACAAGACAGTAGAAGCCCCTGGCGAACGCCGCCGCGTGGTGCGCAACGACACGCTGAAATGGATATTGAGCGAAGTGCTGCGCGACATGAGGCAGAACGACCGCTGCTGGATAAAATACGAAGTCCACCAAGGCTGTTTCCACATCACGGCGAAGTAACCACCACCCCACTCGCTATATCCAACTCTATATTGACAGTATTGGTAAATCTGCAAAGATTGAAGAGAGCCCACATCTCTTATGTACAGAAACAATTCGAGCGTTATAAGTTGTGTTTTAACACTTATAACGCTCGAATCCATTTTGTGCAGATTATCATATCACGACTCCCATACCGCACAGCACCGCGTTCAAATCACAATAATTGGCGCCAACCGCTTCACAGGCATCTGGAATCAAGACACGGGCTTTGCTGTTTGGGTTTGATTTCTCATACGTTACCAGTGTCAAATTCTTCGCAGCAGCAGTAGCTACCAAATAGGCATCGGCAACAGTAGCAAACACATTTCTGGCGGTCTGAGTGAATGACTTTGTACCAGCCCATGCCTGGACCTCTCCATACATACGCATGACGTCGCCATCAAGCCCGACAAAGCACGTCTTTGGTGCAGAGTTTTTCAGCCACTCTGTCAGCTCGTCATTACCCCGCTCTATTTCCTCCTTAACCTTGGTACTGATAAACAACTCGCCGCTGTTTACCATATCGGTCATTCGCTGCCAGAACGTAGGCCACAGATTCATTGGCATCTCATTCTTCGAACGTATAAATATATTACTGTCTATCAGATATGCCATGACCTTATATATTATTATTCATAAAATGTTCAAATGTTCCTCCGTGCAATCCCGTCAATCTAAAAGCATCAGTATAGCTCAACACACGACTGTTTACAGCGTTTCTCACATGGATAGCAAAAGCCCTTCCCACACGTTTTACGCTGGTCAAATAGAAACTTCCGCCACTACCAGATGTTTTCTTATTAATGGGACGATTGGAGTATTCATGCCAAAACTGGTTATAGTCCTCATCGCTGAGCAGATTCAGGTCATGCCCTCTTCGTGCAATGACGAGTTCGCTTACTTTGAAGCGTCTTGACATCCATTTGATCTCGCCATTCCACAATTCTCGCAACACTTTCTCGGGTACCAGGAATTCGGCAGCAACCATATCACAATACTTCTCGACATGGTTTTGCATGGCAATACTTTCTCCAGCGTGGCCAGCACTAATACCAAGCATGATATGGGCTGTCTCATGTATCAATGTGAACATCTGGGCCGACTTGCTGTCTGCACTATTTACAAAAATATATGGGGCTGTATCATTGACAAGAGCGAAACCTCTGCACTCTTCAACTTTAAGAACTCTATGAGTATTGTTGCCAACAACGCCATTGAATGCGACGAAGATACCTATTTCTTCAAGGTGTTCCGTCAACACATTTACTGCCGTTTCAACATTGGCAAGGCTGAATGCCCATTCGCACTCAAGGCCCAAAGCGGTACGCAGCTTACGGACTGCCTCAGCAAAAGGAGTAGCGGGCGTAATGGTTCCAACTATCTGACAAGTATCCATCACATTGTCTTGCAAATACTCCTCCAGCCAGTCCTGGCGACTCTGAATGTTCATAACCGTATCATAGACATTCAAATCGAAATTATTGTCTATACCAGCGCTGCCACGGAACATCGGGAATGGAACGGTCTCTACTGGTTTTTGCTGCAAGAACAGGAAACCCATAGGCACAAAGAACTTGGCTGCGAACTTCTCAAGCTGGCGAAGTGTTGGCAATTGTTCTCCAGACAGCCACGACTCCAACATAGGGAAAGCCGCAACAGCTTCCGCTTCATTGTAGCCTGCGCGGACAAACGCCCATCTGAACGTTTCCGCCTTGATATTATCCAATCTTACGACTGCCATACAATAATCATGATTTCCAATAGAGACAACACAATTGCCTTTATATGCAAAATTACGCTTTTTCTTCTACTCTTCCAATCTTTTTCACAAGAAAAATAATAGATTGCACTATTTTGTTGCTCAGACAACATATGACGCCATCACACCAAACATGATTTCAAACCCAGAAACGAGCATTTCGAAGCACGAAATCACCAATTCCGACCACGCAATCACCAAATCAAGCCGCCAAACCAGTCCAAAGTCCATCTCCCACCATTTTATCCTAAAGACAATCACAAGTTTTCTATTCACGTTAACAGACAGCTCCACTTTACGTACCCAAAGGCAATTCTAAACCGAAGGTCACTGCGCATAGCGGAAATCTAATGGAGTTGCGTTTCCCAGTCCTACCGTTTTCGCAGCCCAGAGTTTAGGCCATTGCGAATCTCCATCCTTACTATGAGTAGAGATTATATGAGCCAATACGCCCTCGAAGGCAACTCTGTAGGAGTTGCGATTTCCCAGCCCAGGGTTGAGTTGAAGCCATTGCTAACCTCCATCCTTCCTATGAGTAGAGATTATACGAGTTGGTACGCACCCAGAGGAAACTCTGTAGGAGTTGCGATTTCCCAGCCCAGGGTTGAGGTGCGCAGCGCCTCTACCCTGGGTATCACCCCCACCCTCTTAGCAACTCTACAGGAGTTGCGATTAGCCGAAGGCGTTACCATCAATTTTCCGAAATAGAGGCTATATTACCATATAAAATTCGTATAATGTCACCATCAAACCAGCTCAAACCCTGACGAACGACAAAGGCGGATGCCCAAGACTCATCATCTTGTACATCCGCCTTCTGCATAGTATCGCTGCAGCATTTCGCCTAACCGCATATCCCCTATGCGGACTGCTATAACTGCATCTCCACCGCAGACAAAGAACCGAAACGGCCTACGCCATCTCCTCCATCACCCGTATGACATCCTCCACGGGCACATTCAGCACGCGGGCGATATACTCAGGCGACACATCCACAGCACCTTGCTGGCGCTCCATGCCGACAAGATATTCTACGTTCTTCTTCAGGTCACCAAGGCTGTTGGAGAAAGCCGTTTTGTCCTTCACCCCACTCCACACCTCACTACCATCGACGCCATATCCACCGTCTTTGGCTTCAAAGATGACCGACGGCTCCAGCACCTCCACCGTATGCCAAGCCCCCTTCGGCACCACACATCCATATTTACCGGCCTGAGGGTCAAGGCTGATGCGCTCTACCTCTCGCCCCCCATCATCATAGATGACCTCCACCAACTTGCCACACAACATCATCACCGTCTCCGTACTCTGCGGGTGGCGATGAATAGGCACGTCGGTACCAGGCAGCAAGGCACAAAGCATCCGCTGACTATTATCCGCAAGAGAGGTACGCAAGTCATGGCTATGGCGCAGACGCGGACTGGCCTTGGCCATGTCGACAAGATGGCTCAACAAGTCTTTGTCTATCTCCATGTTCTTCAATCGTTGGGCAATCTGTTCGCTCGCCGCGGAATCAGAAGAAACCTGCAGAAAGCGAAGATGGACCAAACCAACTTTTTCATTATTCTACAAAAGGGCGACGAAAGCATCGCCGCCCACCTTATTATAATACACACCTTAGCCAACGATAGCCTCCTTGATGCACTCCACGATGTAACGCACATCATCGTCAGTGACATAAGGGCCAGCGGGCAGGCAGAATCCCACCTTGAAGAGTTCCTCCTCCACACCTTTTGTATATACAGGCGCATCGGCATAGACAGGCTGCTTGTGCATAGGCTTCCATACAGGACGACACTCCACCTTCTTGGCGAGCATAAATACACGCAGCGCTTCTACATTCTCATTGGGTTGGCAGTCGGTCACAGCCGAATCGACAGCATGGATAACACCGGCAGCACCACCTACGGCAGTCTTGATGACCTCTTTGTAGGCATTCTCCTGTCCTTGTATCTTCACATCTGTATCCAATGTTGCAGCACAAAGCCAGAAGTTTGCGTCATAGCGTTTGTCGGCAGGCTGCTTGTGGATATGTACACCCTTTACATCCTTGAGCAGTTCCTCATAGAGCGACTGTACATGCTTGTGGTGAGCTATATGGTCATTGACCACCGTCATCTGACCACGGCCAATACCGGCACACACGTTAGACATACGATAGTTGTAACCGATAGCCGTGTGCTGATAATAGGGGTAAGCGTCACGGGCTTGGGTAGCATACCACATCACCTCGTTGGCATCCTCTGCGTTACGGCAGATAAGCGCGCCACCACCCGAAGTGGTAATCATCTTGTTACCATTAAACGACAACACACCATACTTGCCAAACGTACCGAGCACCTGACCATTGAAACGAGAGCCCATACCCTCGGCGGCATCCTCTACCACGGGGATTCCATACCTGTCGGCAATAGCCATAATCTCATCAATGCGGTAAGGCATACCATAGAGAGCCACCGGCACGATAGCCTTCGGCAACTTGCCCGTCTTCGCCTTGCGGTCCAGAATGGCCTTCTCGAGCAACGCAGGATCCATATTCCATGTTTCACCCTCAGAACCCACAAACACGGGTTTGGCACCCAGATAAGTGATAGGATGACTCGAAGCACAGAACGTAAAGCTCTGCACAAGGACCTCATCGCCGGCCTTTACCCCACAGCCTATCAGCGCCAGGTGTACCGCTGCCGTACCAGCCGAAAGGCACACCGCCTTGCGGTCAAGAGCCTCTGAGCCATCGCTCTTACTATTGGCAAAAGCCTCCAAATCTTTCTCAAACGCATTCACATTAGGCCCCATCGGCACCACCCAGTTGGTATCAAATGCCTCCTTCACATATTTCTGTTCCAAACCAGCCTCACTCATGTGGGCAAGGCACAAGTAAATAGTTTTCCTTTCCATAATAGAAATTAATTAAAGTTTTTCCACTGATTATTATATTGTTGAACGTTTCAAACAAAAGATTATCGCACTATTAAAGAGTCCTTGCGCTTTGCGTATTGCGCTATTTCATGCATATGCAATAATTCCCTCCAAAACTGTTAATGGAGAGATATTACTATGAGTACAAAGCATTACGATGATATAGATAAGAATCTACGGAAGAATACCAAAGAGGACTATTCTGCAAGAAGATTATAACTGTAGATAAATAATGCAGGAAGCAATGCGGACGCATCAGAACGCAAGAAAAAATAGTAAAAGAAGAGCTTATAGAACAAATAACCTATTAGTAAAACGTCTGTCTATGAAACTCTACATGAAAAATACCACTTATATATCACTAACAAGATAAGGTGACAGATGGATATGATAAACACGCTAATGATTATCCTTGGCATTGACGCCATACTCCTGACTCAGTTCTGCCAGATCATCCATCACAAACGTTTTAGAATACTTCGGTAGTCGATAATGACGTTTGACCTCGAAATTTAGTTCATTAGGAAAACCGAAGCCTACACGATAGTAAGCATCAAAGATCTCACCCATTTCGGGAGTAGTAATGACCGTAGAGTCAACATCAGCAAACTTCTTGAACTGGTCTCTATCACAAAGATAAAGGCCCGCAAGTTCCAATTCATCAAAACATTTTACATGCTCCTGATAGCGTTCTCGATAATCAAGATATTCGACAAAACGATATGGAGCAACTCCTTTCCACAACCGTTTCATCAGAATTAAGAATGTTTCCAAATCATCGATACCTATTGACAATGGGTAAAGGTCGTCAGGTTCCTTGTTGAGCAACTTAGACAAATCCGTTTGAATAGGCCCATAGTTGTAATCTGTCACCACCATAGACCACACATCACCTATCTCTTGGGGCGCGACATGACACAACAATTTGCCAATGTGCTTTGCATCATATAGATCAACAGCGTTGCCACTACAGAGAGCATCTTCTATACGTTTACATTGGTCATAGCCGTACTGGACTGCCTTAGCAAAATCTGTTTTTATGCGATCATAGCCCCGCTCTGCATCCCTGAAGGGGGCACGGAAACCACAATTTTTGCATTCCACAACAATCCAGGTGGTGCCAAACTTGATCAACAAATCATTCTCGCATACTCTATCTATCGTATAACTCGAATAAAAACGCGTTTTGCTCGGAAAGAATCGCTGGAAGACGTCCAACACCTTTGTCTCAAATGCCTCGCCTTTCCTTTCATTATATTTGGTGACAATTCTTTGCAGTTCTGCCGACAGCCGATAATACAATGCTTCTATCAGAAATTTAGTGATGGGGCATATATACCTGTCACCCACTTTGAACAGGGGCATCTCTTCCGAGAGACGCTTGTCTGCATAATATGCAGTCCCTGCATCTATCGCTCGCTGTGGGTCATATAGAAGAAAATTAATTATATGTTGCAGACAACCTCGGTCAATGTCAACACTTTCCACTTCTTCCCTGTCGTGCATACATATCTCTCCCGGATTAATCAGAAGGAAATCAAACGCACCTTTCAATTCAGGCTGATTTGCCCAATCACGAGGATCGATTCCTCGATCAATGTATCCAGATACAAGTTTAGTCCATTCTTCAGGATGCTGACTATAATAGTGATACTTGCTTCCTTTATATATCGTTTCTGTATATTTCCTGTTGTTCAGATCACGAACATGCAGCACAAACTTTACTGCATCATCAACACCAAATCCAAATTGATTTCGTATCACATCGTCATAAGGTTTGCAGCTACGCATCAACCTATCAAGCGTCTGTTCCTCATAGCACAACTTGCCATTGCTGAAATAGAAAAGGAACGAAGACTGCTGAACTTCGAGTTTCTCGTCTCGCTCATCATGAAATACGTCTCCGTCATTCGGAAACCCCACTGCCTTGAAATAAGCCATTTCCATCTCATCCAGCAACTGCGAGATTACATCCCATTTGGCTTCGGTTATATCCTCTATCCCATCTCTGTCCGCAATAGAATAATAAACATCTATCAGATAGAGTGCCTGTTTCATTGGCGACTCTACATTTATATATAGTTCGGAATACTTTCGCACATCCAGCTCTACTATCAATCTCATCGCATGCGTAAGCAGAGAGAGTTCATTTATTGTGGCCAATTCACTCTTCAGGTCATCAATAATTTCCTCTTGCGAACGATTGTTCTTTCGCAACCTCTCCATCTTCTTCAGAGCTCTTTCAAAGTCAAAGCTATTTGTGCGCATAGATATATGAGATTAATATACAACACCTCTTGCCGCCATCGTATTACCACAAACCCAAGAGGAGCTAATTCCCAACAAATATACTACTATTCCAACTATCCACAAATCTTTCATTCACATTTCTTTCTGTGAACATCAAATATTTGCAATGGGCAAGCATATTGGACATAGCTGACAATTCATTTTCTTAGACGCCAGCGTCGTTGCTGTTATGCGACAAAATGATTATGACAAGAAAGCATTTACACTTCCTCACCAGCAAACTTCACCTTAAAACCGAGCACAGTGGCAAATATCATTTCTATGTCCTTCCAGAATGAGTAGTGACGGTAATAGTAACAGTTTAGGCGTACTTTATCAGGATAGATTACGTTATCGTTATACTCCGTAGCAATCTCCTGCATCGGGCGTTTGTCACCTTCTGCCTGACACTTAGCCACATATTCCGAAATCATCTCATCCTCCAATCTGTACTTCAGAGTAGCAGGACCAGTAATGCCAGGACGCAACTTCAACACATCTCGGTCGTCACCTTGCAATTTGTCGGCATACCCCGGAACATCGGGACGAGGCCCTACAAACGACATGTTGCCAATCAGCACATCCCACAATCCAGGCAGTTCGTCAAGTTTATAGTGACGAAGGGTAGCACCGAACGGAGTAATTCTATTGTCGCCAGCTACGGAAACTGAACTCCAGTTTTTATCACCCTTCTTGGCATTGCTTCCTTCGTTATTCTTCACAGGAATCATTGTGCGGAACTTATGGCAAGTAAATAGATTTCCACCTTTTCCTACACGTTTTTGAGTGAATATTGCAGGACCTCCAGGCATCTTAATTTTTACCATTATTGCCACAATCAGCAATACCGGCCATAGGAAACATAGTCCCACGAATGCGACCACACGGTCGAAAAACCATTTTAGTATCATAATTTTTGTCTTTTATTTTTTTGTGGCCAAAACAGATACGAGCAAAACGCCCATAGAGCCTTGCCAAATGATTTAAGCATATTCATACAAACAACTCCTTATGTTTCATTTTCCAGATGCGTTTCCAGAAGAAATGCCTAGCAAGCCAGATGGGCGAGAAAAGCACCTCCAGCGGATAATGAGTCAGCAGATGCAGGTTCTTGCTTTGCTGAGCCCAGAAGACCGACAGATGCCAACGCACAGAACCATGCTCACCGCTTTTCGCCTTCTGCTCCTTTGCCATGACACGATCCAGCAGGAAACGTCCTTCATCAGCATCCGCTTCACATATCATCCATTCCTCAGGCATTCCGAACACCTCTCGCAGCAGCCACATCGTAGCCTTTGCGAAACTGCCCATGCCCATACGCAGCATCCAGCGATAAGCCTCTTGCACATCGGCACCTTCCACATGCGCTTGTTTCAGCACAAAGTAATAGTCCAGATATTGCTTCAATGTCATTTCCTCGGCAAACAGATGCCCAAAGATGTGCTGCAAGATGAACACCAGATTAAACTCCAGTGACGGCACATTCACCATGCCATCACCCAGCGCAACAGCATTCGTCCAGCAAGCCTTCTCACGGGTGAAATGATCCACTCGTTTCATGTACCAAGGCACACGCGAGGTCGAAGGTCTGTAATGCACCTCAACCGATGTCCCTTCTAATACATCCAGATGAACATGTTTGTAGTCAAAATCCAACACTCGCTGATATTTCTTCACCCAACGCAACGCACCCTCTTCGTCCGTATCTACCCATACATCGATGTCGCCCGACTGGCGAAGCATGGAGAGATCAGAAGAGTTTTGATTGTTATCGTTATCGTTTTCGTGCACTCGATAGAGTGCCCCTACTCCTTGTCCTTTCAGCACGCACGACCGCAATCCATCCGCAGCGAGTTGCCCTTGCAGTTCCACACACTGCCGGCTCACAACCTCGTTTCGTTGCTGTATCTTAGCAGCCATGGCTATCCACGTGAGATAGGTCATTTCCGGAGGCTCCTGCCGTTGTGTCTGTAGCTTCTGTACTCCAGCAAAGCAAACACCTATCAGCGACTGCTTCTTGGCAAGTTCATAAAGTGCCTTCCATTCCTGCTCGTTCGGTGTATGCGGCAAGCAAACCTGCCTGCCTAACGCCATACGCAGCAGTTGATAAAACAGATTTTCTATATTCCCTTTTTGCAACTCCATCTTTTAACTTCTTGCAAATTTCTGGAACACCCAACCTCTCAGCCAGTTCGGCATAGCTACCTGAACGGCAAAGCGGATGGCGGTATTATATACATATTTTGGGAAACCAATCAGCCCATGCTTCCACATATATTTCTGCAACTTGGCTTCGCTCTTGAAGTACTTCATGCCACCTCTGCGCTGGTACATTTCTTCGCCCACACGCACATCCACAAAGTTCTCCTGCACGTTGTAGAAATTATGACCAGCCAATGCCAGACGAATCCACAGATAGTAATCTTCCTCGCAATACCAGTCGATGAAGCCACCAACCTCCTGCACCTTCGACTTCTTATACATCACCGTAACGAGGTTCAGCGGACAGCGGCTCTTCAGGTAATCCTTGATGTCCTCATCTTTCTCGGGCACAATTCTGCTACCCACCACATTCGTTGTCTCATGGATAAACTCATTGATATTGCCACCCACCACTGTTGCCTCAGGGTGCTCCTCGAAAGCCTTCAGCTGCATCTCGAAGCGGTTAGGCACAGCCACATCGTCAGCATCCATGATAGCCACCAACTCATTGCTGGCAGCCTCCAATCCACCCTGACGGGCAGCAGCATGACCACGGTTCACCTCAAAAGGCACCACCTTCATTACCGGTATCATATTCTGCAGTTCCTTCACCACAGCTTCCAGCTTGGCCGGAATAGGACCATCCTTCACCAGTACGATCTCCGAAGGACGTATAGTCTGCTTGTCATATATACTATGTACAGCAGTCTTAAAATCCTCTGGGTTGTCGTTCTTATACACAGACATCGCCACCGTAAAATTTGTATTCATATTGATATGATTATTTATTATTTTCGTTTTGTATATAGTCAAAAAGCAGAGCCCCTGAATGTCTTGCACCATGAGCCTTGCCGGTAATGTCCAAGCCATCATGGAGACCTCCAACGGACGCGACTACTGGATTCACGTATCGTGCAAAAAGAATAGCTCCAAGAACCGCCATCAGGTAATCCGTGAACTGCGCAAGAAAGGCTAACTCTGAAAAGGGGACAGAGCACAAGATAGGGTGTGAGCCCTATCTCTCTGTTGCCCGACCTATAATCAAAGTTTCGCAGGTACAACATGATTCCATACCAATATGAATATATCACTTATAAATATGAAACTACTCAAAGACCTCATCAATCGAGGCTTCCTCCGCATAGTTCAACGTGACAGCATACCTTACGAAGTCACCGAAGTCAAAGAGATTCAACGCCTCCGCACTTTATTCGACAAGCTATGCCGTCTCTGCTTCTGGTTCCTCACCACCTGCTTAACCCTCTTCATAGCGCACAAGTTAAAGAGATAGCCCCATCAAAGCAACTAATTCTGTTCCATATCACCTAGACCTCATTCGATGCGAAACGCGTGGGGGCTTTTCAATGCCCATACATCATTGCCATGAGTCTTGCATTTTTTACACGTTTAATGTCTGCATATATTTCATTGATACTTTTCTTTAACTTATTCAAGTTCCTTCTAAGCTGTTGTCTGATTTTTGGTTCATGCAGTACTTCACTTGCCTTGAGGACATAAGTCAGATAGTTACCATAACCCTTTCGACCGGTCTTTAAGAATTTCTTTCCAACCTTTTTCCTTATTTGGTGCCGCCTTGATCCTGCGAGAGACAAAGGGCATTTGGTCATCTGAAATAACGCCTCTCTGCAAGCGTATATCCTTGCAGACACAGAGCTAATCGGTATAGGTACCTTTCGACTCCTAACCTAACATAGTATAGATCCTATAATTGCCGATGACTCTTCCTATACGTTACCTTGTTACCTGTTACATACTTGAATTTTTCATTAGTATTATCTTCTTATGGCCCCCAGTATGGATTGTCAGGTCACGCATCGAAAGTATTCCATCCAGTTCTTCAGCCTTATCCTCCGGCAGTAATCCATCCCTCATCTTGCGTATGAAATATACCACTTGATTTCTCAACGAGGTATGTTTCGGAGGGCATAAATGATGCTCTTCTATGTATGTTCTAAGTTCTGAGATGAAAGCATCCCAACGCTCTTCGTTCGTCATATCAATCCTTCTTTTACAATTTCATTATCTCATCATGTTCGTTGCAAAGCCATTCTTCAATGGCACGAGCTGCATAAGGGCTATAGAACCAAGATCCTCGACCTTTATCTTATGCAATGACCTTGGTACTTTACGACCTGAGAGTAAGAGATAATGACGAACAGCCTCAACCAGTTTCCCATGGACGTAAACATTTGTCATGGGTATGACCTGTGGTGACATTCGTTCACCCAAGTAGAGTGCTACATCATAAATCTCTACATCACCGATCCCCTTGATGCCACCTAATAACTATTCCATTCATCGCAGAAGGCTATGAAGTTTGATCTGCCCTACTTGACGTTATTCAAAACTTGGCATTCCTCTCGCACCAATGTACTATATCATCCCTCAACCGGCAATAGAGTTTTTGTAGTTTCGCATCATTGGACGCAAGCATTTTTATTTTTTTTACATCAGACTGGTATCGGTTGAAGATACCGTAAAGTGTGGGATCAATATTGTTCAGGATCGAAATCTCTTCCCTGAATCTATTAACATCGGGATAGAGCGCATACTGCATAGAAAGCATTACAAATTCAACTACTTTGGGGGGCATGTATAAGTTCCCAATTTTTATGCCTTCGCGCATTAATCTTTCCAGATGCGGTCTATTCGAATCTAATGTTGACTCAAACATATCGTCAATGTCATACCCCAAGGCCTTGTACTCTTTATAAAAAATAATGTGTTCGGTGAAGTTGATGATTCCGGTCACCATTTTATCAGACAAAAGCGCAGAAGCTAATTGACTTTTGGAATTGTATCCTTGCATACACACACCATCTCTTAGAACAAGGCTGCATTTGATATGAAGTAACTCATGGGCTAACTTTGAACTCTTCAAGGGTTCATAGAACCAAATGTCTGCACTCGTTATGTTTCCAGAAGGCGATTTATGAGGCTGAGACCAGTATTCCTTTACATCATGACGATTGAAAGTCAGAGGTATCTGAGCCTCTATTTCAGAACATAGATTAGAGCAGCTTTCATCAACCTGAGACAGAATAATGTCTCTGGATACTATTTCTTCCATGATTTTTATTGTTAGTTTGCAGCAGGCAACACATTCGATGTGCAGCATCGCGCCTTTTGCCTGCTAGAATCCATCTACTTACTAATCTTCTCCCTCAATATGCTTGAGCTAATCCCATCCGTATGATCCAGATAAACTACCGTACATCCTACTGCTGCAAATTCTTTTTCATACTGATTCCATGCGTCTGTACCTTTCCAGTCAGAGCCTACGAAGACGGCATCCGCACCGAGTTCCTTTACAGGACGGATCTTCTCCATATCTGCCTGAGGTACCACCTTATCTACATAGCGTATAGCCTCAACAATAGCCATTCGCTCCTGCTCGTTGATGATGGGGTACTTCTGCTTACGCTTGTAGCATAACTCATCTGTTGTAACACCTACAATGAGGGTTTCACACTGTTCCTTGGCGCGTCTGAGGATGTTCAGATGTCCGATGTGGAACATATCATATACACCAGTGGTATAGCCGACTTTATATTTCTTTTCCATTGTTACTTGATGTATTCAGTGTAATCTTTATTAACATCCCATATCATTGCGTGTACAGCTGCCTTCTGTTGCTCCTCCGATGGCAACTTCATGTAGTCACCATAGCGATATTCCAGATACTCCTTGATATGCTTTGAGCCGTAAAGTACTGTATCTTCAAAAGGCACATCAACAGGTTCCTCAAAGAAACTCTTGTCGAAGAGTCCAGAACGGAACTTGGCTGGTGTAATCCAATAGCACCACTTGAAGCCTTCCTTCATATCCTCGTACTTATAGATACGGTTGTAACACATGCGAGCTATCAACTGGCATGGGAGCACCTTCAGCAGATTGCACACGAGAGCCTGACCACTTGACTTGGGTTTCCAGTTACGCTGTGTGAGGGCATAGAGCGTTACGAACTTCGATTCATAGTACACCAACTTCTGCATGAAGTTCGACTCTGGTACTTTGTGTAGCATCATGATATCGACATAAATACCCTGATGCAAGTCCTTGCGGTCCTTGAAACTCTCCTCAATGAAGGTGGTTCCATTCATACGCACCTTGGCATATTCCAAGTGCTTCTTGACCGTACGCCACTCCTGCAACATGAACTTTCCATTGCCATCAGCTGCCATTGCTGCCTTGAACTTCTCATATTCGACTGGTGTCATAAAAATGTCCAGATCGTCATCCCAAGGAATGAAGCCTCCATGACGAATGGCACCAAGAGCCGTACCGCCCATGATGTAATAGACAATGCCATTCTTACGGCAGATGGCATCAATATACTTCATGACCTCCAAGATCTTATCCTGAACGTCACGAACTGATTTCTTCTGATCCATATCGTTTATATTTTTTTTGCTAAGAAATAGAATTTGTTCAGCAGCCACTCCACACCAGGAATATGGCGTGCCACCATAACGGTTTCACGTACCATACGGAAGATGCAAATCTTTAGGTTAATCTTCCATGCTGCCGACATCCATCGGTGAGGATGGGTGCTGATGACATAACTATAGTCGGTATCTTGCACCAAAGCCAACAGATTCTTGAAACCACCCACCTTCATGTTCTTCACTTCTGGATGCAGGTCGTTAGTCTCAGGCTCCGTGATGATATTCCATCGGTAGCTGGCATCGCTGATGTATCGGTACTTGCTGACAGCATACTGACTATAGTTCACCACCATATCCACAAGGTCAGGATAATGCCTTCGAATCTCCTGATTGCGGAAGAAGTCACGATTGCTGGTATAGCCCACACGCTTCTTCACAGGATTACCATGTTGGCAGATGGTGCCATAACAGAAACCATTATCTGCAAACACCTTCGAGTACTTGATAAAGTCCTCTTCAGCTGCCTTATAATCACCAGCATGAGCATCCAGCACATCATAGTGGTACGAAATCTCATGCCCCCACGTTTGCATCTCCTTTAAGAGCTTGATGTTCTTCGGGTCACTCATTAGATACGCTTGTACATAATACGAACCACAGATACCATGCTTGTGCTCAATGCTCGCCAATCGGTGGGCATTCGGCACAAAGGTCTCTACGTCATGCTTCAACACGACAAATCGTTCTCCCATTGGTAGTTTGAGCGACTGTTCCGCTGTACAAAGCGTTATCCCACTCTTTGATAATGCTTCACAGAATCGATCCCAGTTTTTATAGTAGAACATAGGCTATCTTTTCAAATTAAGAACAAGTTGCTTTAAGCGATTATAATTAGATCCTAACAATCTCTTTGCAAGGAGTAAGCGCTTGTATCTTTTCTGAAGACTAGCACGATAATAAGAATCGTTTACAATCTTATCCAAAATTTCGATTGTTGTGTCTCTAGAGACAGTATATCTGCCGATTACCTCTACGCCAAACTCATTCCTTATTTCAGTAGTAGGCTCACTTGTATAGAGAGTCTTGTAACCAGCTTCAGCGGCTGCTCTTATAACGTCATTAGAAACTGCACCACCAGGGACTGATGCAACTGTCACTGTATGACCAATAATTTCTTCAAGAATACGCTTAGAGAGTTTCCATTCCTTTACAATCTCATTATACGAAAGACCTGAAATAACTCCAGGATGAGTATGAGAATGAGATGCTATCACATGTCCTCTTTCATCAAGTTCTTTTATCTGTGTTTTTGTCAGGAAATATGGAGTATCAATATATTTAGTCGAGATAAAGAAAATACCATTTTGCTTCTTATGTTCCAAAGCTGGTGCAATCTCGTTATAAAAAGAATCACCACCATCATCAAAGGAGAAAACAACATTCTTCGTACAGAATCCGGAAACCTGCTCGGAAAAGACTCTTGAATCTATAGTGTATTGGAGAGCTCCCACCTTCTGAAAACCTGATTTGGGATGTCGTGCATTTACCACATCGTGATACATTAATACTATTTTCATCTTATCGTATCTTTTTTAACCAATGAACAATAATAGGCTTGTATTTATGTTGCCAAGTTTCGAGATTTACCTTTTAGGAGAAGTTCAAACTGGATATTTGCCGCACATAGTACGAACCGCAGATACCATACTTATGCTCAATGCTCGCCAGTCGGTGGGCATTGGGTACAACCGTCTCAACGTCATGTTTCAGCACAACAAATCTTTCTGTCTTCGGGAGTTTCAACGACTGTTCGGCAGTACAAAGCGTGACACCACTCTTCGACAAAGCGTCACAGAACCGCTCCCAATTTTTATAGTAGAACATAGGCGATTACAAATTATTGATGAATTCAACAAGGCGACCAGCCTGCACAACGGCATTTTTCTGCTGACAAATGAAGTCTGAAGCTTTCTTGCCAAAAGCATCCAATTCTTCCTGTGGCTTCTCGCATATTTCAAGAATTTTGTCGCACAAAGCCTCTACCGACTCCTCGGCAAAGAACAGATGCTGGTGATATTCTTCTGGCATACAAGCAAGCTTGAACATCAAGGTAGGTGTCCCCGATGCCATAAACTCCATGTTCTTCGAGGGGAAGAAGTACTTGGTGAACTCCCAACTTGCAGGTGTTGGATTCACCATCAGGGTAGCACGTCTTTCCAAGCGAAGCAACTCTTCACGTTCCATCGGCTCAAAATAGATGATGCGAGGATCCTTCTTTGACAGTTCGATAATCTCCTGCTTCATCTCACCATTGCCTCTGATCCAGAGTCTGTAGTTTGGCTTGTCAATCTGCTCAAAGGCATCCAACAGCATATCTACGCCTCTCTTGCGATAGATGTTACCGGTGTACATAATGGTGCGATTCTCTTCCTTTGGTGTACCTTCGTTCTGCGATGCAGGTACCTGATAGATACCCTCAAACTGCAACCAAGGTTTGTCGCCCACTGGCAACTTCTCTCGCATATACGGACTGAGTAGTGCAAAACCGTCAAACTTGCTTAAACATTTGTTAATGAGTTTCTTATCCTGCTTCTTTAGCCATGCCTTGATACCTGTGGGCTTTGAACCCATAAATTCAGGAAGGTCAGGAACGACAACCACCAATTTGCTTATGTACTTACGCAACTGATATGCTGCAAGAAGGAAAGGTGTATGAGTAGAATACACAATAACAATATTCTCATCTTCTTTATTCAGAGCCTTCTTTAGCTCTGCCTTAACTCTTGAAAATTTAGAATAAAGCTTAACGAGAGGTATGTTAATCGCACCTACATATACGTCATTCTTATCAGCATTGTTGTTATGAGAAAACTGAAACTTCTCGAAATTCAGTGTCTTTATTTTCGGATAACCTGATGTCAAAGCAGAGGATATAACCTTCATATCGGGGTAGTAGTGATCGAGCCCATCGAGCAAAGCCATCTGGAATGTATGGCCAGCAAAATCCACTACCGAGCCCATCTTCAATAATTGGTCCTGCATCCCTTGGGGATACATAGAGCCTATAAATATTACGTTCATAATTCTGAAAATATTTTCTCTAACTTCCCGTATGTATTCTCAATACTAAAGGCAGAAGAGCAATAGTCAAATGCAGCTTGGGCATATTTCATTCTCATTTCTGGATTCTGCAATTTGTACAACGCCTTGACGATTGCATCATTATCCCTCGGTGGAATTAAAATACCTGTTTTATTATCTTGTATAATTTCTGGATTGCCACCTACATTTGTTGCAATAGCAGCACAACGCATATTAACAGCTTCCATCAGAGCCAATGAATGGTTTTCGTTTAATGTCGTGAAGAGAAAAATATCACTATCCTTCAAGATTTCTTTGACATCACTTCTGCTTCCTAACACATGGACACGACCTTCTTTGATTTCTTCTGAACATTTCTCTTGATAGACTTCAGTAAAAGGTCCATCTCCGACCACAACGAATACGAACTGCGGATCTGAGATTCTCTTTATAGCTTCAATTGCGTAATCGTGCCCCTTTGCTTTAACCACACGACCTACGCTGGTTACAACAATCTTATCGTTAGAAATGCCAAGTTCTTTTCGAAGTTTGCCTGATTCTACGGCATCATAGTCAATATTGGGGAATGTATTATATACCACCCCATCATTGTTCCCTCTCTTTGCATATCTAAGAGCTCCAATAGTACGTTGAGCTGCTTTACAGACAGTAAATATAGAATCCGCTAATTGCACCCCAACATACTTATCCCTTTTATTATTTCCACCCTTATGATCAAAGTTGAATTGTTCGAAATTAAGTTTTTTTACTCTTGGGTAGGTACTTGTCAATGCTGAAGAGATAACCTTCATCTCCGGGTAACACTTATTCAAACCACTTAGCAAAGCCGTCTGAAATGTGTGTCCCGCAAAGTCTACCACAGAACCCATTTTTAAGAGTTCGTCCTGCACCCCTTTGGGGTACATGGAGCCGATGTATATTACGTTCATGTTTTCATATTTGATTAAAAAACTCTATGGCCTTTTTCATCTGGGGCTTAGGAGTCTTAAATTCAACAATAAAATCAGCTGCTCTTTTGCCAATTTCGGATAATGCGGATTGTGGCATTTCACAAATTTCTTGCATCTTTCTTGCCATACCTTCAACACTTTCATCATCGAAATAAAAAAGGTGTTCATCGTATTCAGGTGGCAAACAAGACAATCGGCTCATTAATGTTGGTGTACCGGACGCCAAGTACTCAAGTGTCTTGGATGGAAAGAAATAATGTGAAAACTCCTCTGAAGAATGAACTGGGTTCACCATTAGGGTGGCTTTCTTCTGCATTTGGGTCAATTCTTTGCGACTCAATCTGCCAATATATTTTATGCGATGATCTACTTCTGCTTTTTCTTTGACCAGTCCTTCAAGTTCGCCATTTCCTCTTACCCAAAGTTCATAGTCAGGAGATTTTATGAGAGAGAAGGCTTCTAACAAATCGGCTATTCCATATCTTGCTCCAAGATTACCTGTATACATGATAACTTTATGCACATCTTTCTCCACTTCTTCGGTTTGAGCTTCGTCATTAAAGATGCCCTCAATTTGTATCCATGGCTTATTTCCCATAGGTAGACGATCCTTCATATCTTTAGCTAATAGAATATAGCCATCAATTGCGCTATAAAGACTTGAAGCAGATTCTTTCTGGTAGGGATTGGACATACCTATAATTTTTGTGAATAGGCTTTTTTTTGTAGCCATATACTCAGGGAGATCGGTAACTATTAAGCAGAACCTAACATCAGGATATAAGGCTTTGATTTTTTTAGCTATTCTAATGTAATTAAAATTATAGAGCAAAATCGTTTTCTGTCCGTCATGCATCTCACACCATAATTTCATTTCCTTAAAGACGTGATTGTCCAAACTTTTACGTTTGAAATACATTAAATTTATATAAGGAACGCTGACTATATGCTCACCATTCCATCCAGAAATAAAAGGTGTTTTATGAAACTTCGGCCAAGAACCTAATTGTGGTGTGTTTAAAACATCTACTTTCATTCCGTTTTCCTTAAAACCCGTCCAGATTGCCATACTTAGATTATGAGCTGCGAAATCCAGTCCTATCTTAGCATTGCCCTGAAGTTGGGGTAAAATATCTTCCGGATATAGTTTTGAAACAAATAAAATGTTATTCTTCATTTCATATTCAAAATGTTAATCAGTTTACTTAATATATTTTTATTGTTTTGCTCTACAGCATCCGATAGGATATGAGTTATGCGACCCTTTGAAATGAAAGTAGAAATAGTTTCGGGCAATCTCTCCCGAGCTACAATTTTTCCTTCATCTATAGATGTAATAAACTCATACGATGACCCAAAGTCAGTCGAAACTACAGGTGTTCCAAAACACTTGGCTTCATTAAAAACCATAGGGCAGGCTTCAGATTCAGACAAACACACATATAGATCTGCATTTGCAAAATACGGATATGGGTTTGTTTTGGAGCCCATGTAAATTACGTATTCTTGGAGGTTATATTTTATTATTCCATCTCTGATTTTTTGCATCTCACCACTACTAAATTCTGGACCAATCAAATACCATTTGAATTGATATCCAGAGTTCCTTAGCAGATTTGCAATTTCGGGTATCTCGCGAAAATGCTTAACAGGGTTAATACGTCCCACACTTATTATATTATATGAATGTACGTCCCATAACGTATCAACAATCTTTTCGGTTGCCAACCTCTTGATAGTGGCAATATCCTGGATATTGTTGATACTAATCGAGGGATTCGCTAATCTAAAAATGGAATTAAATACCAAAGATGTATATTCTGATACACAAACAACCTGATCAATTTTACGGTATGTCTCTCTTTCTTCTGATTTTATTACCGGATGCCAATTAGAATAATCACAATGTACCCACGCAAGCTTATAATGACATTCACTTAAGGAAACAAATTTTGTTGATGAACCTTCTTGAAAACCTATTATGCAGTCATAATCTTTACTATGAAGTCTACGAAGTACTCTTCTGTACAACTTATCTTCTGTATGCAATCCAAATTTTAGAGACAATCTCTTTAAAATTTTAATACACGTTGCAAGAATTCTATCAAGGGGCGATTCAAGCTCATTATAAACGCTATTCCATATAGAAAGTATCTTGTATTCCTTTAACAGTTTATCTCTGAAGGAACCTGTAGCATGACCATGATGAGACATTGCAAAGACATCTATCTCATATATGTCTTTTAATGCATCGTACACACTTGCTAAAGAAGAATTGGTACCACCTGTACTTAGGTTTGGTGTTACAATTAAGACTTTCCTCATTGACTTATAAATTTTGTTTATTCGAAGCAGACATTAAAAGCAAACAGTAGAGAAAGTAAGAAAAGTATGGAAGTCGTCCGGCTGTATATGGTTCTAGTGTCATGCACATCACTATTATATAGACAGTTGCAGCATAGACAAGAATCTTGTTAGTGGAGTATTTCTTTAATTTTGCTATTGGATATAATATCATCGAGATAAATGTAAGAAGCCCCACGCCCCCATAAGCACACAAAATTGCTACATAGTCGTTATGGGAGCCAAAGGCAGAAGACATTCCTAGTTCTTTTCCACCCACATTGCCATATCCTATAAACCATGCCAATTTATCGCCATTAATGAAAGCATCAAGTTTCTTCTCCCAAATTTCAGATCGTCCAGATCCAGTACCAGAATCGTTTAATATTCTATACTCAAGAAGATCAAAATAACTATTATTATACAAATAAATAACAAATCCAAAAGTAAGAGCCAAAGTAATGAATTTATATGAACCTTTAATACCTGAGAACAAAACTATAATCGCAAAGCTTACCGCTACTGCCAAAATAGAGCCTCTTGAGGCGTTTAGCACCAAGGTAACCAAAGATAACACGATAGTAGCGATATAGAAGATTTTTTCAGGTAATCCTAATTCTTTAAGTCTGGTTAATTGAATCATTGATGCGACTGTACCCATACCAATAACCATGCCGAAGTAATTTGGATCCATCCAACCAGACCTTTCCAAACCAGAGCCTTGTGCATAGTAATCTTGTGCAAATCGATCTTGAAAAACAACAAAATATGCAGACAGTACTATGGTAGTCAAAGCCAAACCTGAGGAATATTTTGAAACAGTATTCCAATTAGTATTATTATTCAGATATTTGCCTAATAAAAAAATAATCAGTAAAGAATAGGTAATATTCTCTATCGTCATATTCATCACAATATCAACGAACAGTGTGTATAGGCAGAATGCTATTACTATCTTTGGAAGAGAGAAAGTATTAACCTTATCTTTTACAAAAAACATATATATAATTAATAATGATGCCAAATAGATTGGTAAATATGTAGGCATAAACGAATAGGCATATCCATACAGCGCAATGCCTGAGAACCCCACCACAAGTGTCGGAATGAAGCTGGTCTGCCTCATCAGAGCTGGTATAATTAGACATATAAAGTAAACAACCTTGTATGTTATATTAGGAGACGTGTTACCATCTCCCCATGCTGATAGCACCAAAATTAGAGCTAAATAATATAGACCCAACCATATTTTTTTGCTACTATACTCTTCAAAAAACACCCTCATTACTTAATATTTTGCTTTATAAAATGGTTATATCTTTTCCTTTCCGAATCAAGTATTTTATTTACATTTGAGTAGTCAATAGGTTTTAACAACTCCATTTTCATGACCTCAAAATCATGATATGACTTCACATATCTATTTTCCAGCCCAACTAATCTTAACAATGACTCCAGTCGAGTAAATTTCCTTTCATCTGCACATAAGACAAGGAATTGTTTATTGAAAATCAGACTCAACGCCAGTCCGTGAAATGAATCGGTAATGACAAATTCAGAGTTCGCAATATTGGATAGCCAGTCAATAGGGCCGTTTTTTAAATAGATATTGAATCTGCTATTCTTGTGAATTGGCACATGCAGTTCTTTAGCGCAAGACTCAACTATAGCACGTGTTTCTGGAGTGTTCTTAAACAGGAATGTAAAAAGCTGGTGCTTTTCCTTTCTATTTGGCAACAATTGTTCAAACTTTCCATACCCAATAGTCGGATCTGGCAATTGAGTAGCCGTTAAAGCAAATGTATTTTGAAGGATTTCAACACCACTATCTTCTCGCACTGATATTGCAGAAAATTTCTTTAATTCTAGTGCTACTTGATTTGTGATTTCGTCTTCTTCATTCCAAATCTGCTTGCCAAAACTAGAAGACAAGGATACTCTTTTGGCTGTATTTGGAACGAATTGCAGAAAGTAATCCAAATAAAACGGTTTAGTAATATCTCTATTCCATACTTGATCGCTACCAACCACATAATAATCGGTGGGTGGTAATTTATCAAATTCAACTGAATAAGTTTTGGTAGTTAAATGTGAAAAGTAATTTTTCTTAAACAAGTAGAATTGAAATTCCCTAAACAGATCTACCCACCTACGACAACGTTTGTATGCGTTTTTGACAGAGGGATGAATAAGGTTTATCACGTTTACCTTATGACCGGCCTCTTCTAATAATTTACAAGTGGCATATGTTTGCATGACAGCACCATAACATTTGCCCCAATGTATTGTTAGTAAATTTATATTTGCCATTATTTTATATTTTCAAGAATTCGCTCATGATCTATGATTTGATCTTCTGTAAATACGGATTTGATTCGCTTAGCTGGTACGCCAGCAATTATAGAATAAGGACAACAAGACTTGGTAACGACAGAACCTGCTGCAACAATTGACCCTCTACCAATCGTTACTCCTTTCAAGATGGTTACATTGCAACCTATCCACACATTGGATTCGATCGTAACGTCTTGGTCACAATTTGGAATTTTTTCTTCTGCAGTTACGGTATCTATATATCTGCCAACAATTGGCATGTGGTCACCAGTTATAATTGTAAGATTTGGACCTATAACAACATGCTCTTTGATAATAAGTTTCGCTCCAGTTGAATAAATAGTCGCACCAGGGCCTATGCTGACATGATCGGAGAATAGAAAGTTCTCAACACCTCGAAGAGTATAAGGCCATGAGATCCCTTTTTTACCCCCCCCTAATTGTTTGGACAATAGATGATTACTAACTATTATATAAGACTTCATAAGTATCTCATATATTTTTCCTAAAACTCTGAAAACTACTATCATTTTATCTTATTATTTGAATTTCTAGATATTTTGTCTTATAAACTTTTTCCATGAATTCAAGATACCTTTCAAACTGAGTATCAGCATTATCGTCTAACCACATATATACTATAGGATTCTTATCAGACACATACGGTTCTACCTCCTTATAACCTGCGAGCGCGAAAAGTTGTTTCTTCAAAATCTTTCTGCTTTTATCTTTGTCAATATGAGATAGTTTCAGCAAGACGTTCATAAATCCTTGCTGTATGCGATATAAGAAAGGCATCTGACCAAGAGACCAACAGCGATTAACCGTACAACCAAGATTTTTAGAATGACCTTCAAGTAATTGTCTTCTTTCTTCGTTATTGCCTACTGCTAATTTCTTTAACTCTATTGCATCAGCATATTCTGCTTTAAGTAATGCAGAAAGAATTATTCCTTTTACTCGACCTTCCTTAAACACAGAAGTACGGAACTTGAAATCAAAATCAGCAGGGTACATTGTAATCATATCACCATTAGGAGTCATTACATCAGCACTGATTAAAAGTTGTGATATGCTATTCTCTTTGCAAGAACTATTATTGCATATCGCTGCACCAATTGTACCAGGGAGTCCTGTAAGATATTCAAAACCCTTTATACCTTGTTCAATCATAGAGTGTGACATCTTAATAACGCCAACTCCTGCTTCACATTTGATGCAACCATCTAGGATTTCAAACTTACTGCATTTAAGGGTGGAAACAACCACTTGTATATTTGTAGTGTTTAGAATGTAGAGATTGGATGTGTGACCAACTAAGAGAAAATCACAATTTATGTCATACAAAAATCTTGCAGTTAATGCTAATTGCATGCTGTCTGCAGGAAGGATATACAAAGATGCACACCCCCCTCTATGTATCCATGTTTTTTTCTTTAAATCAACATTTTGCTCGTATACAATATGGTATTTTTCTAAATATTCTATTATTTTTTTTATCATTTCTTGTACTTACGGATAAAGTTGTTAACTAATGATTTTTCTTGCGTATTTAGAATTGCCACATACGCGACAGTAAAAGAGACAAGGACGCTTACGATACAAATGATAATGAGGCGTACGAACCCTTGTCCTATCAAGTTCTGAAGCAATAAGGGCAGGATCGGTACTATTATTGTGAATAGCGTGCAAGGTATAATAACTGCCGCGACATACTCTTTGATGCTATACGGGAAGACTCTTTTCAAAAATATATTGCAAACTATCTGGTTGAGTATAGTCATACCAAGGCTGACTGCATACACGGAGTTTGGATTGTATCCTAATTTTAAAAACACCCATGATATTGGTAATATTAGGCTTACCACAATGCTGGTTGCAAGCTGATAGGTCTTCATTTTTCCTGTCGCATGTACAACCTGAGAAACAGGAGTATTAAGTGCACTAATTACCATATTAATCAGAACTAGAATAGTAAATGATCTAGTATATTCTGGAACAGCATCCCCTAACCATAGTTGCAAGATATAATCCAACTCAAGGATAATAGGGATTGACATTATTGCGAGCATTACATAAGAAACTTTGGATAGGGCATAGAATAGATTTTTTACTCGGCTCAACTCGCCTGCTGAATATGATTGTATAAGCTGTGGTCGAAAAGCCACTACAATATTTCCCTGGAATCCTTGTATTGAAGACATTATCATTGAGGATATACCTCTTGCCGCATTGACCACTGGGCCAAAAAAAGCATTAAGCAACATATTCAAACCTTGGTTTTTGAGCATGTATGCAAAAGAACCGAACACATTCCATCCAGAGAAAGCAAGCATTGGTCGAAATAGTTCTTTATGATAAAGAAGATGAAACCTTATGTCTTTGAAGTTTCGTTTGCAGTAAATATAATTAAGGAAGAAGCCTACCAATGTAACTACAAAGAGCAGAGCTCCATACAATTTGAGTTTATCTCCACTATAGACATATAACACATAGGCGATGCCTAATTTGGCCAACACATCAAAAATACTTATATAGGCATAGAAATCCATGCGTTCGTAGGCCATTATCGCAGCATTATATGGAATCTGCATTACAATGAAAAGCATTGATGCTACCGAAAACTGAAACACCCACATAGCAGTAGAAAAGCGCTCATCAGGTATGACCATCTTGTTATACATATACCAAAGACCGACAGTTTCGAGGAGAAATAGGAGAACTATAGCAAGCAATAATTGTATTTGCCATGCTGTATTATATACGGCTGTAATATCTCCGCCTTCTTTCTTTCCTAATGTGAAATTATAAAATCTTTGCACACCATTAGACATGGAGGTGTTTAAAAAGGCAAACATTGAGACAAATCCAGCAACCACATTGTTGATACCATAATCAACTACCCCAAGAGCATTTAGTACGACACGTGTTGTAAACAAAGACACGATAAGCACTAAGACCATACGTATATAGAGAAATGCAGTATTCTTCGCTATTCGTTTATTATTTGATTGATTGTCTGACATTTTTGTTCGTTTATTAAATTAATATAGGTCTGATCGGTGGATTCGAACCACCGACAAGCACTAGCCAGTGTCAGACTGTTTTTGATTCAGGCAAAGAGCACACATCTCTTCGTCATCTTTGTCCTTCGGTATATTTTCTGCAAGTACTAAGGAAATCTCGTTCTCAAAGCTTAATGTTGGCTACTGAAGGAACTAATCAATCTGCTAACCCGTCTGGATTGTGGATAATAGAAGCAGAATCTTGTAGACAAAGGCCATCATCGATGACCTTTGCTACTTCTTGAGTTTTTTTAATTTCTCTTTCATAACAAAAATCAATTGGGTTGGTTTATTGGCATTTATCGATGCACCCATTAACAACGTACCATTTACTTTACTAGTCCTTTCTCCAAATACTCAGCGAGATTAGTTCTCATAACACCAGCCACATGATCGGCTGCAACTTTCTGCATGTCGTACTGAACCATAATCTGAACGAGCTGCTCGAATGAGGTAGTCTGTGGATTCCATCCTAATTCATTCTTTGCCTTGGTAGGATCACCCCAAAGATTTACAACGTCAGTTGGACGGTAGAAGTCTTCAGAAACTGCAACTACAACCTTGCCAGTCTTTGTGTCGATACCCTTCTCATTAACGCCTTCGCCTTCCCATTTCAGCTCAATACCAGCATGATGGAATGCGAGTGTAGCAAACTCACGAACGGTATGCTGTACACCAGTTGCAATCACAAAATCTTCTGGTGTATCATGCTGGAGGATGAGCCACATACACTCTACATAATCCTTGGCATAACCCCAGTCGCGTAGCGAATCGAGGTTGCCGAGATAGAGGCAGTCTTGTTTGCCTTGAGCGATACGGGCAGCAGCAAGGGTGATCTTGCGGGTAACGAAGGTCTCGCCTCTGCGCTCGGACTCATGATTGAAGAGGATGCCAGAGCAGCAGAACATATTGTAGGCCTCACGGTATTCCTTGACTATCCAATAGCCATAGAGCTTTGCCACTGCATAGGGAGAGTATGGATGGAAGGGGGTGTTCTCGTTTTGAGGTACCTCTTCTACTTTGCCATAAAGCTCGGAGGTGGATGCCTGATAGATACGGCAGGTCTTCTCAAGATGGTTGGTGCGAACTGCTTCAAGGATACGAAGCACGCCTACTGCATCAACATCGGCCGTAAACTCAGGTGCGTCAAACGATACCTGTACGTGACTCTGTGCAGCAAGATTGTATATTTCTGTTGGCTGAACCTTACCCACCAGCTTCACCAATGACATTGAATCACTGAGGTCTGCATAGTGAAGGTGGAAATTAGGAGTGCCTTCGAGGTGGGCAATACGCTCACGGAAATCGACTGATGAACGGCGAATGATACCGTGTACCTCATAACCTTTAGCAAGGAGAAACTCTGAAAGATAGCTACCGTCCTGACCGGTAATACCTGTGATAAGCGCAATGTTCTGTACCATAATGTCTAAATGAATTTGAACTATTTTATTTTTTGTTTTTTTTTATCAAAGGGGGTTATGCTAACGACTCCTGATACCAATCGAAGAGTTTCTGAACACCATCCACAATCTCAACCTTGTGAGTCCAGCCAAGGCTGTGGAGCTTGCTCACATCAATCAGCTTGCGCATTGTTCCGTCTGGTTTGTTGGAATCAAAGAAGACTTCACCTTCGAAACCAACAACTTTGACAACAAGTTCAGAAAGCTTGCGGATGGTGAGTTCCTTACCGGTGCCGACATTGATGTGGCAGTTGCGGATCTCGCCAAGGCTTGGGATGGCTCCACCACGACCTGTTGAGTGGTTGCGGTCAACTACACCATCAGCTTTTACACCATAGTGTACCGATGAGTACTTCTCGATACCGATGATGTCTGAGAAGTTGACATTGAGAAGGACGTGAACCGAAGCATCAGCCATATCCTCGCTCCAGAGGAACTCGCGGAGAGGTTTGCCTGTGCCCCACAATGTCACCTTATTATTTTCTATACCATAGAAGGCAAGAACCTTCAGAATTTCAGCTTCTGTGCTCTCACCATTGATTACATAGCGAACTACCTCACCATTTTCCTTCATGTTTGCTCCAACTGGACGGATGGAAAGGTCTTTGCGAATGGAAGTCCAATCACCATCAGCAATGAGCTTTGCCAGATAGACCTTACGCATCATGGCTGGCATCACATGGCTGTTCTCCAAGTGGAAGTTGTCGTTAGGTCCATAGAGGTTTGTTGGCATAACGGCAATGTAGTTGGTTCCATACTGCAGGTTGTATGACTCGCACATCTTCAGGCCTGCAATCTTGGCGATGGCATATTCCTCGTTGGTGTATTCGAGCTCGCTGGTGAGGAGGCAATCCTCCTTCATTGGCTGTGGTGCATTCTTTGGGTAGATGCAAGTAGAACCGAGGAAGAGGAGTTTCTCTACTCCATGAGCGTAAGCCTCAGAGATAACATTGCACTGAATCTTCATGTTCATCATCATAAAATCAGCACGATAGAGGCTATTTGCCATGATGCCGCCCACGAAAGCGGCTGCAAGCACAACAGCATCAGGCTTTTCTTCATCAAAGAACTTCTTTACCGCATACTGGTCGGTCAAATCCAGCTCTTTATGCGAGCGGCCCACCAAATTATTATAACCTCTCGCTTTGAGGTTATTCCAGATAGCCGAACCCACAAGTCCATTGTGTCCAGCTACATAAATCTTACTGTTCTTATCCATATAAGTGTTATTCAACATTCCATTCAAAACTATAGTCTCTTTCAATATCTTCCTCAATCAGCGGATGACCAGCCTGCACCTCAATCATGGTGAGTTTGGTCTTGGCTTTGAGGGCGTGCCAATGCTCCACAGGAATGTAGGCAACCTCGCCTGCCTTCACTGGGAGGACATTACCATCGAGTGCATACCAGCCTTCACCTTCAACTATTGTCCACACTTCCGAACGATGGTGGTGCACCTGATAAGAGGTCTGCTTACCTGGGAGAAGGGTGATACTCTTGGTCAATGAGTGGTGACCATCCTCATATTGGGTGTCATCAAGCACGCGATAGGTTCCCCAACGTCTCTCCTCGTACATTGGTCGTGGAGTGAGGTTTTCTACATACTTCTTGATATTCTCTGTCTCCTTTTTGGCGCACACCAAAATGCCATCGGGACATGCGGCAACCACCACATCCTTCACGCCATCCACAAAGATTGGATTCTGGAGTTCGTTGATGACATGGGTATTTTCGCATTTAGGACCAAGGACAGCATTGCCAATAGCATGATTAGACAGTTCATCGGTTAGCGTGTTCCATGTGCCCAAGTCTTTCCACTGACCGGTATAAGGCACAACAGCAACTGATTCAGCTTTCTCGGCTACCTCATAGTCGAAGGAGATCTTTGGAAACTCAGAATAGCGATTGCGAGTATCCTCAAAGCTTTCACTCGTCATGTACTTCTTGACGATGTTCATCATGTAGCCCAAACGGAAGGCAAACACTCCACCATTCCAAAGAGCACCCTCTTTCAGTAACTCCTCTGCAACCGGAACCGTTGGCTTCTCTGTGAAGCGTGAAACCATTTGGGACTCTTTGGAACTTGAAACCTCTGAAACCTTTGGAACCACGTACCCATACTTTGCACTTGGGTAGGTTGGCGTAATTCCCATCAAGACAAGGTCTGCTACATTCTGATTGACGCACTCCGCCATCTTACCGATGGTATGGAAGTATTCTTCCTCGGTATAAGGGTCACAAGGCATGATTACTACCACCTCATCATCAGCACATTGCTTTGCGAGCTTCAGGTATGAAGCGGCAAGGGCAATGGCAGGAAAAGTGTCTCGTCTCTCTGGTTCTGTGACGAGATTAACCGAATCACCAAGTTGGTTGACGATAATATCCTGTTGGCTTGCGTTAGTTGCAAGCGTTATATCGTTAGTAAGATTAGCCTCTTTTGCTTGTCTTATTACTCGTTGCACCATTGATTCCATTGTTCCGTCCTCTTTCTCCAATAAGGGAAGGAACTGCTTGGATCGCGCATTGTTGCTGAGAGGCCACAGGCGTTTGCCCGAACCTCCGGATAAAAGTACTAATTGCATATTTTAAAACTTTTTATTGGTGCGACTATCGGAATTGAACCGATCATTAGTGGTGTGCGGAGCCACTGATGCTCCAAGAGTCGCTATCCTCGCATGAGAAAATATGAGTATTCCACGAAGTGCCTGAGAGTATGAGCACTCGAAGAATAAAGATTTCTCATGAGAGGTTATTCTTTTGCTATTCGGTTATTGTTTTTATAACATTTCTCCTTATTTTCCTCTTAACAATTCCTTGTATAATTGAAATTCTTTGTCTTTCGGGTTAATCTGGAGAACGTAGTTTATTTTTCCATATAAGTGACGGACATAATGTTCTGGTTTCGCAATCCATGCAGGCAAACCTTTGACTCGCAGCATGTGCTGTTCAAGACGATACTTCTGAGTATACTCTTACTCCAATGTTTTCAATTGCAATCTTCCCAGTTTCCATAGTGACGATAGCCATTACTTTGATGTTCTGGATAGGAAAGCCTTGAGGCAAGATGCTTTGTGCATATTTAATAGAATTCAAAGCCGTATCTCCTGTTCCAATGAAATCGTCCACTAAAACAATGGTAGTGTTCTGGTTGATTACTGGAAGTATATTCTTGATGTCGCTTGGTTCTATACCACACTTTACAGCATGATTATAGTGGGTAGATTTCATCGTATACAGAGCAACACTTGAACTTTTTGTTTTTCCAGCCTCTTCTTCTGGTATGCATGGAGCAAGGATCAATGTAGAACCAGGATTGTCGTTTTGGATGTCATTTAACAATTTCTCGAAATAGCCAACGTACTCGCTAAGATCTATTTTCAAGAACCTCTCTGTGAGTTCAAGAAGCAGTTGTTGTTCCTCTTCCGTGAACTTCATGAGAGTATTGCAGTATCTATCATACAATGATATTTGACTTGTCCTATCGATGTTCCATTGCTTATCATTGAATATCGTTTCCAGCCTTGCCATAACATCCATAGAGATGCTTGGTACTGGAGTTGCTTTCTTAATAAACCTTGGAGTTGACATTATTTTTGATATTTGAGCCTCTGCGAGCACAAAGGAGCAGTGGCGAGTTACCTAATTAGCGCGGAACACTCTGTTGCTGATAGGCAACTGTGTGTGAAGGGCTGCATTGAGCTTATGTTTGGCATCGGCTGCAAGCTGAAGCCTGTCGTTTTGCGCCTGACGTTCTGCTTGCAGATGGTCGAGGGCGCGTTTTGTTTTTTCGTAATCCATAACTGATGGTCTGGTTTGGGCGTGTAGGTCATGATTTACTTGAAGTTGGTGGGGGTATTGAACCCTATCTGGATTGATTCTCAAAGACCTCATTTCGGACTAATCCCCCGATAAGTCCGAAGAAAGAACCAAAGCAGACCACCTGTGCACCAACTAACCTTATTTTTGATCAATTATCTAGATTCTTATTTTACGATTGCTTCCTTGATGCAGTCAACAATGTAGCGAACATCATCGTCTGAAACGTATGGACCTGCTGGGAGGCAGAAGCCCTTTATGGGTAATGGGTCATGATTTGTCATGGGTCATGATTTGTCATGGGTCATGATTATTTTTTGTTTATCTTTTCTTTGAGTTTCTTGACTATGGCTGTAAGTACCTTGAGGATACGAGTCATATCGTGATTCAAAGAGTTGAAGGCTTCATCTGTGAGATAACCATTGGCATGAAGTAGATTGAGCCAGTAGTCTGTCTCATCTGCTTCTTTGTAAGAAATACTGTATTTGTTCAAAAAGTCTGCATCTGACTGGGCGTGCTTGGCCTCTCTCGCGTTAGCACCTATACTCGTCCCTGATCGATACACTTGCTTAGACATCACAAACTCCTTGTCGGAAGAGTCTTCCGTCAAGTATTGATAGAGTCTTGTGATACGACAAGCAAAATCGAAACTCAAATCCAAAATGCCAGCATTTTGCTTTTGTTCCTCAGTCATAAGAGGTGCGAGTTTTCGCGCCTTCCTTGACTTTGGAGTGTACTTTGTTTGTTTCATAAACTTTTTTTCAAGGGACATGGGTAATGAATGTATTAGAGCATGACTCATGACCCATGAGCCATTACCCGTGACCCATGACTCTTGGTTCGTGACTCTTTATTCAACAATAGCTTCGCGAATACAATCTACGATATAGCGAACGTCTTCGTCTGAAACATAAGGTCCTGCTGGCAAGCAGAATCCGACTTTGAATATGTCCTCAGAAACGTGGTTGACGTATGCTGCCATATTGGGGCCTTCTATAACGGAATACTCCTGACCCATGACTCCTGACCCATGCCCCACAACCTGTGAACCCTTGCGGTAAACAGGTTGACAATGCATTGGCTTCCAAACAGGACGGCACTCGACTTTCTTGGAGAGCATGAAGACACGGAGGGCTTCTACGTTCTCGTTGGGCTGACAGTCGGTGGTGGCACTTTCTACGGCCTTGATGACACCGGCTGCTCCACCCACGGCAGTCTTGATGACTTCCTTGTAAGCATTCTCCTGACCCTTGATGCGGATCTCGGGATCAATGGTAGCGGCACAGAGCCAGAAGTTACTGTCATAACGGGGATCGGCTGGCTGCTCGTGGAGGGTGATGCCTGGAACGTCCTTCAGCAGTTCCTTGTAGAGCTCCTGCACGTGCTTGTGGTGGGCGATGTGGTCATTGAGAACGGTCATCTGACCACGACCGATACCTGCACATACGTTGGACATGCGGTAGTTGTAGCCGATGGCGGTATGCTCGTAATAAGGATATGCATCACGTGCCTGGGTAGCGTACCACATGATGGTGTTGGCATCCTCGGCATTACGACAGATGAGGGCTCCACCACCAGAGGTAGTGATCATCTTGTTGCCATTGAAGGAGAGGACTCCGAACTTACCAAAGGTACCGAGTACCTGTCCGTTGAAGCGTGAGCCCATACCTTCGGCAGCATCCTCAACTACAGGAATGCCGTACTTGTTGGCAATCGCCATGATCTCATCAATCTTGTAAGGCATACCATAGAGAGCAACGGGCACGATAGCCTTTGGATATTTGCCAGTCTTCTCCTTACGATCGAGGATGGCCTTTTCAAGAAGCTGCGGATCCATGTTCCAGGTCTCAGCCTCCGAGTCTATGAAGACGGGTGTAGCACCAAGATAGGTGATGGGGTGTGAGCTTGCACAGAAAGTGAACGACTGCACGCACACCTCATCGCCAGGACCCACGCCACAGGCGAGGAGAGCCAGATGTACGGCCGCTGTACCTGCCGAAAGACACACAACCTTTGTGTCCTTCAAGGCAGGATTGAGATTCCAAGCTGCTGCAGTAGCCTCTGGCCAACGAGAATCTTGATAAACGGCAGACTCTACATTGCCTGTTACGAACTTACGAAGATCTTCCTCGAAAGCGGTTACATTTGGACCCATGGGAACAACCCAATTAGTGTCAAAGGCTTCCTGAACATATTTCTGTTCAAGCCTATCCTCTGAAAGGTGCGCGAGGCACAAATAAATAGTCTTTCTTTCTTCTGACATAGTTGTATGATTTTTATTGTTTGTTTTCAATTTAAGCAATTTGTCGCTCAACAAGGATTCGAACCTTCTCAACACACGTTGAGTACCCAAAAAGAGCGTGAAACCATGAAATCATGGCTATTTTAAGCAGAACAAGCGGGAAATTAAGGATTTTAGCCACAAAAATACGTACCAAATGTGTACCAAATAAAATATTTCTCAATTTCAAGGCATTCCTATAGGTTGTATATCAGGGCGTTGAATCCATCTATCGTTGTCTGGGCAACATCAGGATATTTCATCTGATACTCATGGCGCATATCATCCTGCTTCTTCTCATCACGTGAGAAAATACGAATCTCACCTATGTCTGTACGAAGAAAACGATTCAAAACTGCGTTACCGAAGGAACCTGTTCCACCAGTAATCATAAGGGTTTTACCTGCAAAAATGCTCATAATTTTATTTTAGTTTAATTTGTATTTAATCTCTTCTAAAGATATCTCTTGTATATACTTTATCTTCCACGTCTTTCAAGCAATCATCAAAGCGGTTGGCGATGATGGCCTTACTTTGTGCCTTGAATTCAGCAAGATTGTTGACCACCTTGCTACCAAAGAATGTTGTGCCATCCTCAAGGGTTGGTTCGTAAATGATAACCTCTGCACCTTTTGCCTTGATGCGTTTCATAATGCCTTGAATAGCAGATTGACGGAAGTTGTCGGAGTTTGACTTCATAGTCAAACGGTATACACCGATTACACAATTGTTTGGTTCTGCTCCGTATTGATTATTGCTTGAATAATCGTACCATCCTGCCTTTCGAAGCACTGCATCCGCAATATAATCTTTGCGTGTGCGGTTTGACTCTACAATAGCAGACATCATGTTCTGAGGTACATCCTGATAGTTTGCGAGGAGCTGTTTGGTATCCTTTGGTAAACAATAACCACCATAGCCAAATGATGGATTGTTGTAGTGTATGCCGATACGGGGATCAAGACCTACACCTTCAATGATGGCTTTTGAGTCAAGACCTTTCACTTCTGCATAGGTATCAAGTTCGTTGAAGTAGCTGACGCGAAGTGCAAGGTAGGTATTAGCGAAGAGTTTAACGGCTTCGGCTTCCTTCATGCCCATAAAGAGGGTGTCGATGTTTTCCTTGATGGCACCTTCTTGCAAAAGTGCTGCGAAAGTTTTAGCTGCTTCAATCAACATATTAACATCTGTTACTGATTCGATAGCCTTATTCTCGGCCTCAAACTCTGGCTTGTTGATAATCTTTGGATAACCAACGATGATGCGGCTTGGATAGAGGTTGTCGTAGAGGGCTTTGCTCTCACGAAGGAATTCAGGAGAGAAGAGGAGATTGAACTTCTTTACTCCTTTCTGCGCATACTTCAAATAGAGGTTGCGAGTGTAGCCGACGGGAATAGTTGACTTGATGACCATAATGGCATCAGGATTAACCTCCAACACCAAATCAATCACTTCCTCCACATGAGTGGTATCAAAATAGTTCTTTACTGGGTCGTAATTGGTAGGAGCAGCGATAACCACAAAGTCAGCATCTGCATAGGCAGATTTGCCGTCAAGTGTGGCTACAAGGTTTAATGGCTTCTCTGCCAAATACTTTTCGATATAATCATCTTGAATAGGAGAAATCTTATTGTTTAGCTTCTCTACCTTTTCTGGGATTACATCTACTGCTGTTACATGATGATGTTGTGATAGCAATGTAGCTATGCTCAGTCCCACGTAGCCTGTACCGGCCACTGCGACTTTAATGTCGTTAAAATCACGCATATTTTATTTTGATTTATTGTTTGACTCCACTTAAAAAAGTACTATGAACTAAATTCTTGTATTCGTCCATATCAGACTGTGTTAATAGTATCGGAGTCCCTTTGACAACCTGGCTCTTTAACAACTTGATGAATCTTCTATGGACTGAATGAATCAGTATTAATCCCATTAATCCCATTAATAGAGACTATTTTAGATAATTCCTTCGCAGAATTTAACGCCCTAATTCTGAAGCACCATAAGTTTATCTGCATGAACTAAAGCCTCACGGTTAATCCTCATATATTCTTGGATTGTAGGTAGGCGATGTTCTTGCTCATATATCTTTCCACATTCCTTTCCAAAAAAATCTGCAATTATTTCTTCTCGAATATATGTGAACTGTTCCTCTGTTACTGTCATGTTCTGCTCATTGAATTCTTTTACGTAAGTATAGAATCTTTTGAGGTCTTGTTCATCTGACAGGAACTTACTGAGTTCTTCCGAAAGATAACTATTGGACTTGTCAAACATCTCATAAAGCTTTTTTGCAGCTACTTTGAATAAATCCCATATAACTCCGTCAATTACTTTTTGACCAAGCCATAGAAGAATTGCAGATGTATCTGGTAAACAAGCATGGGAATAGGAATTATGCTTCTGCTCTGCCTCTATTCGATAATTGTAACCATAACGTACTGCATACTTAACAGTATCAGAATATTCTACATTAAATATCTTCTCTATTTTATCTATATCTTCCATTTAGATTTTCTCATGCAGTTCAGTGTATTTATTAATTATTCCGTTGTTCAACAACATCCCAGTTGACAATCTGCCACATTGCGGCAAGATGGTCAGAACGACGGTTCTGGTAGCCGAGGTTAGTATATCCGCAAGAAAACTAAGTAAGACCACAATTGCCAAGTCCGAAAGCTCATATTCTCGGCTTTTCGTTGCAAATTTGCTTGTACTCAGATTCTTTGATAACTGTTCAAACCTTCCTTTGGAGAGTAAGCACGCTTCACCATCATTCATATCCACAAATCCTAACTCATCGACCTCTGTATCATAGACAACGTCAAACTTCTCGGAATACTGCCTATACAGGTTCTCATATTCGGTCAGTTGCCCAACGTTTTCTATCTTGCAATCCTTCCACACATGCTTGTGGAACTCTGCAAGTAGTTTTGTCTGTTCTTCATCAAGACAGTACCTGCTTGTGGCGTAGCTTACAAAATCAGTCATTACCGTCCTTCTTTTAATTTGCTCTTCCAGCCCTTAAAGTACTGCGCAAGCCCGGTTTTATCCCCTCCACGGAATGTACGGCCATTTTTCAGTCTATTCAGTAGTTCGCCAACTTGTGACGCACTGCCATTCGACCACCCCAGTTCCGTCACAAGAATATTTGTTATCTGTGAAGATGAGACTTCTGGCATATACTTATTGATGGTACGTATATAAGTCTTACATGTGTTCTCATCATCAGGATGATGAAAGTCCTTGGAACCGAACATCCTTACGTCCATCTCTTTCAATGATATCCTCAAAAGTGACAAAGATTCATCCTCGATATTTTCCTTATCAATCTTATCGCCATAGATGCATTCTGCATCCCATCTGAGAACCCAGTCATCCAACTTATCTTTGAGCCATGAGACAGCCATAACGTATTTCGCCGAGCGGAAATCATCAACCTTCTGAACAGCTTTGGCATCCATGTGACAGCATATTACTATATTCGCCCCCTGCTGCCATTCATTGTATGTTCGTTCCGTCATGCACTGAATAGGTCTGGAAATTTTCCGAAAACGCAGAGGCTGAGAAAACATCCGTTTGACATTATCTGCTCCTAATACTTGTGCAACGGTATTGAAATTATTCTTAGTATAGCTGTACAACACAATTAGGTTGACCTCAGAATCGTTCGCTATTATCTCGTTTGCTTTCTTCAAGCAAGCCACAATTGCTTCAGGCACTGACCCTTGAACATTTGCGTAGAATTTGTTATTCATATTCACCTCCTTTTGTCATTATTGAATCTCTGCAAGAAGAAATCTGCTTGCATTATGTTCTTCAGTTCTAATATTCTCTCATTCCCAACGGCTGGTAGAAGCACCTTCTGTGCTTCCACTTGCAAGAATGAACGTCCTTTGGCATTAAAAGCAACAGGGGAAAACTTCCAAGTGTGAGCAAGCCATACACAGGTTACTTCCCATGTAATATCTTACTGATCGACTTTTTTGCGTCTGCTGTTCCATCCACGAGCGCACCTTCTGCATTGGCTTCGCCAAGGTGACTGCCGGCAACATCAAACACCTCGTAGTGAATCTTATTCTCGCGGTGGTAAAAATCAAAATACCAGTAGTTGCCGTCTTCTATACGTTGATATATCCGCTGTTTTCCCCACTTCATCGTGGTGGGCCGGTAGTCTCGATTGCCTATCAGCGAGAAGTGCCCGTCGAGTAACGCCGACAACCACTCTATGCACTCCTCTGCTGAGAAGAACAGGGGAATATTCTTCAGTTCAGGACAACCATCAGCGTAAGTTCTGTCCTTGATGATTGTCACCTGCTTATAGTCGGTTGGAACCCCTGGCGACAACGATAACACACATGGTGCTCCTGGCGACTCGAATGCGCTCTTTACCACAAGCGCTACATCTTGTTGGGCCATGCATGCTATGGTGTCCCAACAGATGTAGTTGTAATTGCCTTCAAGGATAGCATTCTTCTGAACATCGGTGCTGTTGGAACTGACAAAATTGCGCAATATCACGGATGCTTTGCTCAAATAGGCTGCTTCATCCACAACGTCACCCACATCTGCTTTGAAGCGATTGACATTATCCTTATCGAAGAAAATGCGCAAATTGATATCGTTCTGACGTGCGTATTCCTTCACGGTCATCAGAGGAGCTACTAAATCGCGAAGACCCTCTGCCGTAAGGGGTAAATCTATCACCTCGTCTCCCGTCGGAAGCAGTATAAATAGTGATGCATCCATCATTTCAGAATCCCAATAAGTAAGTCATGTCTGCATCCTGACGAGTGAAGAAGCCTTCGGGCTGGTGGTCTATCTTGCCATCGCCCACTATCTTTACCTCTTCCGCCACTGATTGCAGCCCATCAGCGGCTTTCTTCATATAATAGAGCTTCACGTTGTTGCGGTCTATTCCTATGCCTTCCTCTTCAAAACGCTTGGAAGCCATGAGAATGCCATTGAGTACATGATTGCTGTGGGTCTCTACAATAACCTGGATGCCCGCCTCTGCTGCTCGCGCGATCATCATGCCAAGTTCCGACTGCGCTGCTTCGTGAAGATGGGCTTCGGGGTTCTCTATCAGCAACAAACTGTCTCTCTCTGACGCAAGCAGTGCCACGACTATCGGCAATGCGTAACTCAATCCAAAGCCAACATTTATCGCGCTGTAGGCAGGTGTTGTATCGCCGTCTATCTCATAGGCATATTTCAACGAATAAGACTTGTCTCCTTTCTCTGGGGTAACAACGACATCGGGGCTGATAACTCTTTCCCATGACGATACCTGAGCGAGCAGTTCTGCGGATTCGCCTGCACGATGCACCAGTCCTGGCAACACGCTAAGTTTCTTCGCCACGCCAAAATGATACAGAAAATGGGCCGTCAGTTCGCACTTACCATATTTCTGCGACAGTTGCCTCCGGCTTTCCACCATATTCGTGTTTAGGGGGTAGGACTCAGAAGGCTCCTGACGAGCCGCACTGATATACTGAAAATTGTTCGTAAATAACGAACTCTCCTGCAATATTTTCGGATCAGGTCCCTGCAATAGAGAAAAGAAGTCTTTACCCATAACGGCATCCGAAGCATCCCATTGCCATGTAGAAAGCCCGTGGCCGCCATCGATGCCAAAAGACATATAATCCTCGTCTGCCATCTGACACAGCGCATCACGACAGAGACCGATAGAAAGCAGGTCACCATTCAGGGCGAGTCCCTCGTTCAAGACACTCTGCTGATAACTTTGGCGCAACAAAAGCAGCGACTGGATAACAGAGGACTTGCCACTACTGTTCAGCCCGGTCAGCACCGTCAGGTTGCCCAATTCAAGACGCAAATGCTTATGAATCTTGTAATTGTCTATGTGAAGTAATCTTAGCATATTTTTTACATTTATTTTTCTTTCAAAACAGTGTCTATCAACTCCCTTATCTTGCGGTGTCGATAGTTCACGCTTTCTTTCTGACCTGTACCGGATGACAGAGCATAGTAGAACTTGTCATCGTTGTTAAGCTCTACGAAAAGTCTCTGCACAATACTCTTTTTAGCCACTAACTGCTGACGTTCATTGTCCGTACACTTTGCCAGCCAAACGCTCAGCGTCTCGAATAGTGCCTTGTTGATGGGTTTGCGACGGTCAGATATATTGCGACGTTTACGGAATGCATCATTGTTGAAGATGCTCCAGGCTGCCTTCATCGCCTTGTCGAACTGTGTACTCATATCTTCGCGCTCCGCCTCCGTCAGTTTTTTTATTTTTGCCATGCCACGGGTCATAAATCCGTCCATGTCGGGCTCATACGTCTTATAGTCTTGCAGATAGAAAGCCACGAACCTTGTCACAAAATCGCGGTCTTCCATGCGGTCGGTCTTTATGATACCGCAGGTAGCCTTCTTGAACGACTGCTTAGCGGCCAAATTGGCCACCATCTCCGCAGACACGCCCTGATTCATCGCATGACGTATTTCCTGTGGAGTCAGTATCAGACCGCCCGTGTTAATACGTTTGAAGATATTGAATTTTACCTCATCGGGCGTTCCCTTCTCTATCACGTACATGGTTATAGGGGTCTGGGTGATTCTGCGCTGCATCAGACGAGGAAGCTCGTCGAAGGACATTCCGTCATATTGCTGCGTAAGAAACTCCAGATGGTGCAGTCGCATCGTCTTCTCCACAATGAAGTGCTTGAACACGCTGCATCGTTGCAATCCGTCTATCACGTTCCACACCTCAGCATCCTCATCAGTCTCTGTCTCGTCGAAATAGAAAGCGGGCAGTGGCAACTTGAGCAGCAGCGACTCTATCAGGCGACTCTGCTTCTCTTCATCCCACAGGTCTGATTTGCGTTGGAAGGGGGTATCGAAACGAATCTCCCCGTGTTCCATCTTATCCACCAGCTCACTGATGGTAAACGGATCACGACGAATCTTTATCATATTAGGATTAAATGGCATTGTGATTGCCACGTTGCCCTCATCCTCTTTTTCTATCTGATTTTCTTCTATCGAATAATCAATTTTGTCCATTGTCATCTGTGCTTATAAAATCCAACACCCCGTCGAGTAAGTGGAACCTAATTGTGATCAAGCTCGCTGTACTTTGAATGCTGGCTCTTGTACTCTGGGACTATCTCTTTCATCTTCTTCACTATTGCCATATCATCGTAGGTGAAGGAGAGCTGATAGAGTTCTTCCTCGTTCTTGCGTGCCAACTCGTATGGATACTCACGAACCTTTGCCACCATAATCTTTGGATGATGGGTAGGAACCGTAGCTTCCTTATCGTTCAGAACTTCCTCGAAGAGTTTCTCTCCATCACGGAGTCCTACATACTTGATATCGATGCCTTCTACGCCAGAGAGGGCTATCATACGCTTTGCCAGATCGGCGATGCGGACCGGCTTGCCCATATCGAAGACAAAGATCTCACCTCCCTTACCCATGGTTCCTGCCTCCAATACCAACTTGCAGGCTTCTGGGATGAGCATGAAGAAACGGATGATGTCGGGATGGGTAACGGTAATCGGACCGCCCATTGCAATCTGCTTCTTGAAGATTGGTATAACGGAACCGTTACTTCCCAAGACATTACCGAATCTTGTGGTAACAAACTGGGTGACGCCCTTTACCTCGCCATCCACAATCGCCTTGTTCAACGCCTGGCAATAGATTTCACAGATTCGCTTGCTGCAGCCCATTACGTTGGTTGGGTTCACTGCCTTATCGGTAGAAATCATCACAAACTTCTTGGTGCCGTACTTCACTGCCATATCGGCTATCACGCGCGTACCATATATATTATTCTGCACTGCCTCTGATGGGTTGTCCTCCATCATCGGTACATGCTTGTAGGCTGCGGCATGGAAGACATAGTCTGGATGATACTCTGAGAAGATGCGCTCCATACGGGTGGCATTGGTGATGCTGGTTACGATGGTTTTGCATGGGATATCGGCATAGTTCTTGTTCATGAAGAGGCGGACATCGTGCATTGGGGTTTCAGCCTCGTCAACGAGAACCAGGCGTTGTGGCTTATAGATGGCAATCTGCTTTACCATCTCGGAACCGATACTTCCGGCTGCTCCCGTAATCAGAATGGTGCGACCGCTGAGAAGCTTACCAATGGCATCCATATCCACTTCGATTTTATCTCGTGGAAGAAGGTCTTCGATATCTACCTCTCGCATCATCTGATGACGGAGGTTTGACTTGCCATCCCAGCTCTGCGCCTTTGGCATCATCATAATCTTGATGCCTTCTGCGGTGAGTTTGTCGATCATATCCTGATTTTCCAAGAACGTCTCTGTGACCAGCGGGCTTACGAAGAGGGTCTTGACATTCATCTTGTGCATGACGCCTATCAAGGTCTCATCATAGGAATAGACTTCGCAACCCAACAGGAATTTGCCTACCATAGCGGTTTCTTCCGTGGTGAATCCTTTCACGATATATTGTGAAGGATGGTCGTTGCGCATAGACTTTGCCAGGGAGATACCGCCTTTCCGTAAACCTAAGATGAAGACCGGAGTCTTGCTTTCGGCTGAGAAACAGGAGTCGTACATATACTTCACAAGGATTCGCATGGTCCACATCTCTACCATAGAGATGAAGAGCATGACGACAATAGATTCTGTGGTAATCTCACAGAGGATACTGTCTGGCACCACATGAAGCAGAATGCTATTCAGAATGAAACCGACAACGATGGCACCGGATATGCGAAGCAGGTCAACGAATGACGAGTAGCGTATGATACCGGAATAGGTATGGAAGATTCGCATGCCTACCACGAAGAGTGGCAGGGAGCAGACGAACATGAGGAAGTAGTTCCAGAAATGGGAAGCTATCACCTCGCCTCCTTCTACGATATAGGTTGCAATCATTCCTGCCACAACAATAGCGATGCTATCGAGTGCCATGATGCACCAATATGGCAGTGCAGCCTTAGAAAAATACCAATTTGTCAACTTATTGGCAAAGAGGGATACTTTGAGTTTATACAATACCCCTGAGAATGACTCTTGAGAAAAGTCATTCTGATCAATTCTATCCTTCATCAAAATTGTATTGTTTTAATTTTACAACTTAAAATAATTCATGGGGGCTGCAAGCATCTATGATGAAGCCAGTCCTGCCGAGGTTAGGCGATGGAGATCGGTGCCTACGAAATCGTACATCTGCCATTTCAGAAGCTGGCGGCACCGCTTCTGCACCCGCTCGCCATACTGGCCGCGGAGACTGTATAGGTTGCGCTGAAACAGGATGCCCTGTGCCTTGAGTGCCTCGTAATCTTCTTTCTTCATATAGAGGTAACGCTCGGGATGAGCCAGGATTGGGGTATAGCCCTTGTTCTTGATGCGCTCCAGCAGTCCACGGAAATTCATCGGTGGAGCAAAGATGCTGGTTTCCACCAGCAGGTATTTCTCTGCCAGGGGCAGGAGATTGCCAGCCTTGAGGCGGCGCTCGAAAAGGGCATCCAGCATGTTCTCGGCTGCCAGATGCAGCTGAAGGGGCTGGGCATCGGTCGCAGAAGATTGCTTCGCTCCTTCTGCTCCTGATGCCTGACATTCAGGATGTCTCCGGGCAAAATCCTGGAGATACTTCTCCTTGAAATCTTCGAAGACCCGGCGGAGTTCTTTCGGCTCATTCGGAACATCCTCCATGATGTGAGGGGTGAACCAGACTTCACGGATTCCGCTTGCTTCGTAGATGCGAAGCTGCTCCAGGCTCTTTTCCGGGTCCTGGAAGCCATCATCCACGCCAGGGAGTATATGGCAATGGTAATCGATGCCATCAGGGAGACTGCACGTGCTCCCTGATGGCTTTTTCTGATGCAATATTTTCTGGAAGAATTTAAACATTTGTTTCTATTATTCTACAGAACATTTGTTTCTATTATTCTACAGAACTTTTGTTTCTATTTTCCTATAATCCATTCATTTAAGATTTTGCCCCCCATTCTTTTCCTTATTATAGTTATAGCCGTAGCCATAACCATAGCCATAGCCGTAACCGTAGTGACTGCCATATCTGCCGCCACGTGTCTTGGTTCCGTTCAGAATCAATGTCATGTTCTTGAATTTCTTCTCCTTGTAGAGGGCATCAATCTCTGGCAACATGCTGCGCTCCATCAGACCGTAACGGACCACGAAGATGGTACGGTCGGCAAACTGCTCATAGATTGGGGTATCGGCTACCACCTCGATAGGAGGACAGTCGATGAAGACGTAATCATACTCCTGGCGCATGGTCTGAATCATCTGCTCCAGCAATGGAGTGGAGAGAAGCTCGGTAGGGTTTGGAGGGATGGTTCCGATAGGAATCATATCGAAATTCTTCACCAGTCCGTTTTCCTCACCCTTATAGAGGATGTCGTGGATATCGGAGATCCTGCCGTTGAGGTAATCGCTCAATCCCTCGCCCGGACTATGAATCAACATAGAGGCTGAACCATGGCGGAGGTCACCATCTATCAACAAGACCTTCTTCTTCTTGATGGCGAGCGACATCGCCATATTGGAAGCCAGGTGAGTCTTACCAGACCCTGGATTAAATGAAGTGAACACAATGACATTCTGCTCCGGATGGGTACCGATGGTGAACTCGAAGTTGGTGCGCAATACTCGGAACGCCTCGTTCACGATGTCGCGCTTGCCTGCCTTCACCACAATCATACGAACCTCCTTCGGCTTCTTCCAGAACTTGATGCGCTGCTCGAGTGTTGGGCGGTTCTTGCTACTTACAGAGAATGGAATCTCGCCCAGGAACGGAACATTCAAGTTCTTCAGATCCTTTCTGCCACGCACGGTGGTATTCATGTTCTCACGCATGTAGATGATGACTACCGGAATGAGGAATCCCAGCACGAAGGCTACGAGCATGATGTTGCGGCGCACCGGTGCCACCGGCACGTTGTCGCCCGTAGGAGGGGTGATGATGCGGGTATTGTAGGCGGTGAACGCCTTGGAGAGTTCGTTCTCCTCGCGCTTCTGGAGGAGGAAGAGATAGAGCGCCTCCTTGACCTTCTGCTGGCGACCTACGGTCTGCAGGTACTTAGCCTGGTTAGGGTTGCTTGCAATCTGGGTGGTAGTGGCAGCCTCGTTAGCCTGAAGGTTGCCCAGCTGGGTCTTGAGGGTTACCACGAAGTTGTCGAGGCTGGCTGTGATGCTCTTGCGCATGGAGCCAAGGCTCTGGTCGTAGTCAGCCACCAGGGGGTTCTGCTCGCTTGAGTTTGCCACCAGGTTGTTACGCTCCAGCTGACTCTTGTTGTATTCGGCAATCTGCTGCTCAATGCCCGGGCTCTCGATGCCAGTATTGGAAGGCAGGAGCTGGTTCTTGCCCACCTTGCCGGTGAGATAGTTTCGGATATACTGGGCAATGGCGAGGCGCGAGTTGAGATCCATGATCTGCTTGTCCACCTCGGTGCTCTTCTGCATATACTGCTGTGCGGCAGCCTCTACATCGGGCAGCAGGTTGCTGCTCTTGTAGGCTGAAATATTCTTATCCACATCGCCCAGCTCGCGCTCTATCACGCCCAGTCGCTCGGTGATGAAGTGAGAGGTGGAGATGGTCATCTGGTTCTTGTCCTCGATCCAGTTTTTGCGGTAAACAGAGATGATGGTGTTGATGACATCCTCTGCACGCTTAGGGAGCACATCCTTATAGGTAAGGTCGATGACGGTGGCTTCCTTCTTGCTCAGGCTGGCAACGAGCGAAGCCTTGATGCGGTCGGTCATCGCATAGATGTTGCTGCGGGATACGTAGAGCACCGGAGCATCTCCATTCTTTATAAACTGGGAATAAGAAGGAGCCTTATCTACCTTGATCTTTCCCAGTGGGGTGCGGATGATCTGTCCGAGTCGGCCGGAAATTTCATCGCTGTCATCTGCCGGAAGATGATCACGGGTAATGCCCTTGAGCTTGCTGATGAGGTAGGAGCCATCGCCCTTGAGCTGGAGCTGGAAGCTGCCGCTCTGCTCATCGGTGAAGCCGCTGAAATCTACGGTTACGGGGAGATCGCCGCCATAGAGTGCCTCCTTGTGGAAGGCACCGTCGATGGCATAATCTACATCGAGCTTGAGTCGCTTTCCGGCTTCCAGGAGCACGGCAGGCGACTGGATAGCAATGAGTTCATTGTTTACATTGCTCTTGGCATTGCCCAATCCCATATCGGCGAACATGGAAGAAACATCGCTGCTGATGCCCTGCGACTTGCTCTCGTCCTTGATCATCAGGGATGCGGTGCGCTGATATACGTTTGGGGTCGTAAGAATATAATAAGTGGCGATGCCGAGTGTTACGGCTAACGAAAGGATGAACCAGCGCCACTTGGCGAGGCAGAGATAGAAGAGATCCTGCAGGCGGACGGAGTCGTCTGCCTGATTGGGTCTGGACATCGGATTCACCTGTACTGGCTGGTTAGCCTGAGTAGTATTCTGTATCATTTTTCTTTATTAATTTACTTTCAGGAAGGTGAGGACGGTAACGAGGAGAGATGAGATGCTCAGCCAGAAACCTGTTGACTGCACGGTGTTACCATTAAGGGTTGAACTACGCTTCTTGGTATCGTTAGGTGTAACATATACCACATCGTTCTGCTGGAGATAGTAGGCAGGAGAACTGAAGATGTCCTTGCCGGAGCAGAGGTCGATCTTGTAGATTTTCTGGTGTCCGTTTTCCTGTCGGAGCACCATCACATCGTTTCTGCGACCCTGAATGGTGAGATCTCCCGCCTTGCTGATGGCATCGAGGATGGTCACCTTTTCCTCTTCGAAGGCATACTGACCTGGCTTTGCAACTTCGCCTATCATGGAATAATGGAGATTGCTGAGACTCACGATGACGGTAGGATCCTTGACAAGACTTGCATCCACGAGCGATTTCTTTACTTTTTCGGCAATCTCCTCGCGCGTGAGACCAGCCACCTGTATCTTTCCCACCACCGGGAAATCGATGTCACCCTTGCTATCTACAGTATAGTAATAGGCATCCTGCGACATATCGTTGGCGCTGCTTCCGGTGGTTCCGCCTATAAGATTGAAGAGCTGCGAAATCTGCGGATCCTTGCTCTTTACTCCGATATAGATCTTATCGGTAGGCTTTACGGTTATCACTCTGTTCTGCAGGGTAATGACTGTATCAGGATTATTGTTCAAATCCTGAAAATAGGCTACATCCTTCGGGGTACCGCAAGACGTAGCAGAAAGGAGTGCTATTCCTAACACTCCAGACAACACAAGTTTACTAAATTTCATTCTTTTATCTATATAATGCAGTTTTAAATCATATACTGAAGATTCGGAATTAAGACATTACTTCTTTTTTTTTCTTCTTACCTTTCTCCTCCTCTTTATTCTCTTCTTTTCCGGCGAGGCTTACGAAATTGCATTCGGTGAGGAAGGCGGCACAGGAGAGGAATCCTTCTATCTTGACCACGAAGCACTTCTCCGCCTTTCCCTTCTCGCTGTGGCATCCCTTCACCTTCTGGTAATATCCTTCGAGTCCGGCACAGACGCCATCCTCTACCCTCACCCTTGCTTCTGGGCGCAGATTGATTTCCCCTGGAAGGAAGAAGTGCCTGTTGGCATCCTCCACGTTTTCGTAGAGCGCCATGAAATCCTCCATTTCCTTATCGGGAATGGTGATGACTTCAGAATGCCCATCCATAGGACGGGTCTTGAACTGAAGCATGGAATTGTAAATCTGCTTGAGATCCCGCATTCTGCCTGGCGTTGCCTTCACAAAAAGGAGATTGCGGACAACGAGGCGATAGGAAATCACTCGCTTGCGTATGTGCTGCCCTACCATACGCTCGCAGCGTTCCAATGGAAGGAACACCTTGATATCTTGATGGGTCTTGAGATAATCGTAAGCGTATCGGTATTCACGTATTGCCACAAAAAAACTGATCAAGAGAGGAGGC
>OIXA01000362.1_pt1 | contig 66282 bp, 74 predicted proteins | sample 1587721 | NCBI WGS metagenome assembly OIXA01 (sample SAMEA3888900, study PRJEB22519) | human gut metagenome | biome: human gut; feature: human-associated habitat; material: faeces | place: Denmark | collected 2013 | reverse complement strand
AGAGCACTCGGCTGTTAACCGAGTTGTTGTAGGTTCGAGCCCTACTCGGGGAGTTATAAGAATGGATATAGGACAATAGGATAATTGTTCCAATTCATTCTTATATTTTTTTATACGGCTCCATGGTCAAGCGGTTAAGACACCACCCTTTCACGGTGGTATCAGGGGTTCAAATCCCCTTGGAGTCATAGAGTAGAACATAAAAGGAAATTCAAATTGCCGACTTGGCTCAATGGCAGAGCAGCTGATTTGTAATCAGCAGGTTGTTGGTTCGACTCCGACAGTCGGCTTTTTGGACCTTTAGCTCAGTTGGTTAGAGCAACCGGCTCATAACCGGTCGGTCCTGGGTTCGAGTCCCCGAAGGTCCACTTGTTCTACTCGTTATGGCCTGGTGGCTCAGCTGGTTAGAGCGCCGCCCTGTCACGGCGGAGGTCGTGGGTTCGAACCCCATCCGGGTCGCTTACAACTGCATAAGCGTTGTTCAAATTTGCCGGCATGGCGGAACTGGCAGACGCACAGGACTTAAAATCCTGCGGGACTAATCTCCCGTACCGGTTCGATTCCGGTTGCCGGCATATAACTTAAACGGTGGAAACCTTGTAGAATCAAGGGTTCCACCGTTTTTTGTTGCTCGAAAATCGTCTAGGTGTGCAAAAGGTGTGCAGAAATTACTTATTCTTTGCAAGAAAACAGGAGAAACGATCGGATAATAAAGTGAAGATATCTTCAGACTGATACGGGGGGTGAAATAAATTATTACGCAAAAGAATTTTGTAGAGAAATTAAAAAGACAAAATGAAAAGGCTCTGGAGTATGTCATCCGTGAATATGGCGGCTATGTGAAAGCTGCGGTGAATCATAACCTTGCGGGACTTCCAGAGGAAATGGAAGAGTGCATGGACGATGTCTTTCTGGATGTGTGGGAGCATATTGAGCGGTTTGATGCGGCAAAGGGAAGTTTCAGAAACTGGATTATTTCCATTGCGCGGTTCCGTTCGATTGATTATCTGCGCAGATACAGCCGGACATGTATGGAAGAGGATGTATCGAATTACGAGAGCAAGTTAGCGAGAAACGACCGAATTGATACGCTGGAACAGGAAATATCCACGGAGACAGAAAAGCTTCTGGAAGGACTGAAGGAAGAAGAGCGTCAGATATTGTTACGCTATTATGCAGAGGAAGATGATGTGGATGTATTGGCGAAGGAATATGGTGTGTCCAGCTCTACGATTTACAGCAAAGTTTCCAGAGCAAAGAAGAAAGTGCGAAAAAATCATGGAAGATTGGAGGAACATGTATGATGGAGATATACGAGGTTTTAAATCAGGTTCATTCAGAGGAAGAATATATGGAATTTCCAGAGATGGAAACAGCTGCATGTATCCGGAGGGTACGGACGAAGCTTCATGACAATCGAAAAAAACATGTATGGCGGACAATTGCGGCGGCTCTGATTGGAGGAGTGGTATTATCCGGGGGAATTGCTTACGCAAACTCAGAAGGCTTGCTAGATAAATTCTTCCATAATGAGCAGACGGAAGAAGTGCCAGAACAGTACGTGGAACGGGAATATATTGAAGAGGATTATCCGAATGGATTGAAGGTTATTACAAATGCAGAGACGAAATTGACATTTGAGATTGAGAAGGCGATCACAACCGGCGATATGGTGGATGTGATCTGGACTGTGACCTACCCGGATTATGACGCAGAAATGTATGATGTGGATTTCCGGATGCGAGGGGGCGACCTCTATTACGGAGATCAGAAACTGGAAGAGACATCGTCTCTGATTCTCGGAGAAGAAAGTGATCTGAAAGAAAATCAGCGGATGTACGACAGCATTTACCTGATTCCGGATGGCATGGAGCTCGAGGAGGGGGATGTGCTTACAATGAAATTTGATGGTTTAAATGGTGAGACGACGCACATTGATAAAAACGATCCAAAATACGCAGACCGGAATGAGGCGGATCTGGAGGCACTGTATTCCGATACTGTTTTGATTGAGGAAGCAGACTGGACACTGGAATTCGCATTGCAGGAAAGCAAATTTGAACCGGGCACGCTGGATTGCAGCAATTCTGCGAAGATTGTGGAAGCAACGTTAAGTGAACGGATGCTGAAATTTACAAGTGTTGGAGATTTCTCTCTGCATGAGTACATCAAAATCAAGATGAAAGATGGAACGTATATTGGAGGATTTGATTTTGAGGCAGGAGGATCGCAGGATTACGATCAGGAACGGCAACAGATCGACTTTGTAATAGAGTTTACTATGCCGATTGATATCTCACAGGTGGAGCTGGTTGTGATTGGAAACGAGCGACTTCCAATGAAAGAATAAATGAATATAAAAAGACAGAAAGACCGCGGATCGAATGAGCGGTCTTTCGTGTTCTTATGATTGAATCCTGACGCAAAAAGTGGTAAAATATAAATAGTATTTTTGTTACAGGAGGTTTCGGTATATGGAACACAAAAAGGTTAATTTTTTACATTCTGTGCGTCTGAAGATGTTATTGGCGATGGCATTTTTTGCTTTCGTAACGGGAGGATTTGCTTGCGCACTGTTTATTTCTTCTACGAAAGAGGAAATCGGTTCAGTCACACGTGGATATATGCGTGATCTTTCCAGAGCTTATGGCGTTATGCTGGACAATGAGCTGGACACGGATGGTGATGACGCGCTTTCCGGCGAGCATCTGGCTTCGATACTTGCAGGCGTTCAGGTGGAAGGAGTCGAAAGCAGCTACATATATGTAGTCAGCGGCGATGGTACGATGTTGTATCATCCAACTGCAGATAAGATCGGCAAGCCGGTGGAGAACAAGGTGGTCAGTGATGCGGTTGCCAAGATTGCCAAAGGTGAGAAGGTTGAAAATGAAGTTGTTAAATATGAATTTAAGGGTGCAGACAAGTATGCCGGTATCTATGTGAATGATACACAGGATTTTATCATGGTAGTAACTGCCGATTATGACGATGTATTCAGCAGTATCCGGAAGGTAGAAGGAAAAATCGGAATTATCGTATTACTTGAGCTGTTGATTGTTGCAACGATCGGATCTGTATTTGCGCATATTATTGTCAAGCCTATGAATGAGGTTTCTGAACTGACGGTGAAGGTCGGAGATATGGATCTGACGAAGAATGAGATTCAGACCAGACTGGCAAACCGTAGGGATGAGATCGGACGCATGGGACGAAGCCTTGACTATCTGACACAGTCTTTGAAGGGTGTGGTAGAGAATATCAAGGAGAAGAGCGCGCAGGTCATGGACGCTGCTAATGTACTGGACTCAGATGCCACGGAGACATCGACGACGATGGAACAGGTGGAACAGGCGGTCAATGATATTGCGGAAGGTGCAACGACACAGGCAGGTGAGACACAGCGCGCAGAAGAGCATGTTGTGGAGATGGGCAACATGGTGCAGGAGACGAGCGACGAGGTGGAGAAGCTGCTTGCATTTGCACAGGAGATGCAGGAATGTACTTCGCAGGCTTCCGACATTTTGCAGGCATTAGAGAAGGTCAATGCACGTGCTGAGGAGCATATTGACATAATTGCGGAACAGACGAATACAACGAATGAAGCAGCCATGAAGATTAGTGAGGCAACACATCTGATCACATCCATTGCGGAGGAGACGAATCTGCTTGCATTAAATGCCAGTATTGAGGCGGCGAGAGCCGGTGAGCAGGGCAAGGGCTTTGGTGTTGTTGCAAGTGAAATCCAGAAGCTTGCGGAGCAGACAAATGAGTCAGCGACGCATATCGAAGAAATCGTACAGGAACTGCTGCGTGATGCAGAAAAGGCAGTGGAGACGATGTATGGCGTGAAGGAAATCATGCATACACAGAGTGACCATGTGGAACAGACGGAGAGCGCATTTGAACAGGTACAGTCAGGGGTTGAACAGTCAATCGAAGGAATCAACCGCATTTCGGAGCATACAACCCGACTGAATGATGCAAGAGAAAAGGTTGTAGGAATCGTGCAGAACCTGACATCCATTGCAGAGGCAAATGCAGCCGGAACCGAGCAGACATCTGCATCCGCAACAGAGGTTGGTGCAATCATGGAAGATATTTCCGGCAAATCAACAGCGATGCGTCAGGCAGCGCAGGAACTGGATGACGGTATGAATATATTCAAATTATAAATCGACAAGGAGGAACGCAATGTATTTTGAAAAATCAAAAGGCTTCCCTGCTGATTTCTTATGGGGCAGTGCATCTGCTGCATATCAGGTAGAGGGTGCTTGGGATGAGGACGGAAAAGGCATGTCCAACTGGGACAAGTTTGTTCGTATTCCGGGTAAGACTTTCCAGGGTACAACCGGTGACAAGGCGGTTGATCATTATCATATGTATAAAGAGGATGTCAGGCTGATGGCAGAGATGGGGCTTAAAACCTATCGGTTTTCCATCGCGTGGTCACGAATTATCCCGGAAGGAAATGGTGCAATCAACGAGAAGGGCTTGAAGTTCTACGATGATCTGATCAACGAGCTGATCGCGAACAACATCGTGCCGATGGTAACGGTATATCACTGGGATATGCCACAGGCACTGGAAGACCAGTATCATGGTTGGGAAAGCCGCCAGATTGTAGATGACTTTGTTCGCTATGCAACAATCTTGTTTGAGCATTTTGGCGACCGTGTAAAGCATTGGATCATCATGAATGAGCAGAATGTATTTACCGGTCTGGGCTGGATGGGAGGTATGCACCCACCAGGAAAGATCGATGAGGAGAAGCTGTTCTATCAGGTAAATCATCATGCATTTATGGCACATGCTAAGAGTGTACTTGCTTTGAAGAAATTACATCCGGAAGCATTGGTTGGATCTTCATTTGCATATGGACCATCTTACGCGATTGACTGTCATCCGGAAAATGCGATGGCAAAAGCAGATTATGATGATCTGAAGAACTATTACTGGATGGATGTATACGCATATGGTAGATATCCGCGCGCTGCAATGGCATATCTGGAAAGTAGAGATGTTGCTCCACAGATGGAAGCGGGAGATGCAGAAATCCTGAAGGAAGCTGCAGCCAAGGTTGATTTTATGGGTGTAAATTATTATCAGACTACGGTTGTAGAATACAACCCAATCGATGGTGTTGGCGCATCGCACGAGATGAATACGACCGGAAAGAAGGGAACTGCAAAGGTACAGGGCGTGCCTGGACTCTTCAAGAATCCTTCCAATCAGTTCCTTCCTACTACAGATTGGGATTGGACGATCGATCCGATGGGCATCCGTATGTGCTGCCGTGAGATTACTTCCCGTTATGATCTCCCAATCGTGATTTCAGAAAACGGACTGGGTGCGTTCGATAAGTTCGAGGATGGAAAGATTCATGATCCATATCGTATCGATTACCTGAAGCGTCATATCGAAGAGCTTAAAAAAGCTTGCGATGATGGCTGCCGCGTACTTGCTTACTGTACATGGTCTTATACCGACCTGCTGAGCTGGCTGAATGGTTACCAGAAGCGGTACGGATTTGTCTATGTTGACCGCGAGGAGGACGAAAACAGCGGAACACTCAACCGCTACAAGAAGGACTCCTTCGACTGGTATAAGCATGTGATCGAGACAAACGGCGAGGAACTGTAAGAACCACGCGATCTGCGACAAAATCAAGAAGAGTAATTCAAAGACTGCAACGTATCTGCGTTGCAGTCTTTTTTCAGTTTATCTTATTTATAAATGCGCCCGCACTACACAAGGTTTGCGTGCCAATGTTCCCGTACTTGCATATAGTATTATTGTAGATGGCCAAATTGCCAAAGAGATTTTATATGCATGATTTTGAGTTGCAAAAAATATATACCATTTGTTTCCAAGTTAGAAGTACTAGCATTCTTTAAGCTTTGTAGCAATGCTTGAACACGATGTTCAAGCAAGCTGCCATTGAGCCATGGAGGGCGAATTGGCAGCGGTTGCGGGAAAAAGAAGCGAAAAAAAGAATGCGTAGTACTTCTTAGTTGGAATACAAGGTATATATTTGCAACCTCAAATCTTGCAGGAGAAAAGTATCGGCAATTTGGCAGACTTACAAAATATTTGGAGGGAACAATATGGCACGCGTATTTATTGGCGTAGGACATGGCGGTACCGACCCCGGCGCTGTTGGCTATCTCGTTGAAAAGGACGTGAATTTGAAGATGGCGAGAGCCTGCTACGATTACCTGCAGGCAAGGGGCATTGACACGCGCATTTCACGAACGGGGGATGTGACCGATAAGCTGGTATCAAAGATCGACCGCTGTAATGCATTCGCACCGGATCTCGCGCTGGATATCCACAATAACGCTGGTGGTGGGGATGGCTTCGAGATCTTCCACAGTGTAGTCGGCGGCAAAGGAAAGGAACTTGCACAGAACATTGAGAAAGAAGTTGTGAAGATCGGGCAGAACAGTCGGGGCTTGAAGACGAAGAAGAATTCTTATGGACGCGACTATTTCGGATTTATCCGGAGTACGATATGTCCGGCGGTCATCTGCGAGGGTGTATTTGTAGATAACAAAGCGGATGCGGCGCAGGCAGATACCGATGCAGAATGCCGCGCATTTGGTGAGGCGTATGCCCGTGGAATCCTTGCAACACTCGGAATTGCGAATACGGCTGGGAAGACAGACACAACAAGCAAACCAAATGGTGCATCTGGAACGAAGACACCTGCACCGGCTACTGGAAACACAAGCGGCTATAAGGTGAAGGTAACGGCGAACGGCTTGAATATCCGCAAGGATGCGGGAGTCGCACATACAGTAACCGGGGTAATCCGTGACAAGGGCGTGTACACGATCGTGGCTGAAAAGACAGTATCCGGGCAGAAATGGGGAAAACTGAAAAGTGGTGCTGGATGGATTTGTCTCGCCTACACGTAAAAAGTGTAACACTTGACAATTAAAATCAAAAATAATATTTCACAAAGGATTCTCAAGTTGCGAAATAAGTGGTATAATGTACAGCATATGGCGGTCAGAGGAAATTCTGCGTGCCTGAATTAGGAGGATTACAAAAATGGAAAAAAGAGAGTTGGTATATTATCGACTGGATAAGATTGACGGTAAGATCTTAGATATCCTGCAGGGAAATGCAAGAGCATCTTTGAAGGAAATTGCAGAGCAGGTATTTCTGTCTCCGACAGCCGTTGGCGCACGTATTGACCGTATGTTGCAGGAGGGCGTGCTGGAAGGATTTACAACGAGACTGAACCCAGAAGCCATGGGACATTATATCAAAGCATTTATCAATCTGGAGGTACAGCCGGAGCAGCGTGAAGAGTTCAACGAGTACATTGACGGCGTATTGAATGTCGTAGAATGTAACTGCGTGACAGGCGATTTCTCTATGCTGATCGAGGTCCGTTTCCCAACAACAACCGAGCTGGATCATTTCGTAGGCGAGTTGCAGAAGTTTGGTAAGACAAAGACACAGATTGTATTCTCAACATGCGTGAAGCACAGATGCCGGTACTGGAAGGTGGATGGCAGAGATTTCGAGTCTCATGCCAAGGCATCAGAAAATCCGGAATCTGAGAAAACCGATAAATAGGCAAATAGACAAAGGATTTTTAAGTGAAAAAAAATTTCACGAAAGAATCTAAAGTTTTTTCTTTACAATCCTTTGCTTTAGTATTATAATGTGCCTATCGGTTGAAAAAAGCCGAAATATTTAATTCCTAGGGGGAAATTTACTATGTCATATGTTGACGAGGTACTCGAGGTAGTACGAAAGAAAAATGCAGATCAGCCAGAATTTTTACAGGCAGTAACAGAAGTACTTGAGTCTCTTAGACCATGTATCGATGCGAACGAGGAATTATACAAGAAGAATGCAATTCTTGAGAGAATTACAGAGCCAGACAGACAGCTCATGTTCCGTGTTCCATGGGTAGATGACAATGGTCAGGTTCAGGTAAATAGAGGTTTCCGTGTACAGTTCAACAATGCAATCGGACCTTACAAGGGTGGTATTAGACTTCACCCATCCGTAAACCTTGGTATCATCAAGTTCTTAGGTTTTGAGCAGGTATTAAAGAACTCACTTACAACACTTCCAATCGGTGGTGGTAAGGGTGGTTCTGACTTTGATCCAAAGGGCAAGTCAGACCGTGAGATCATGGCATTCTGCCAGAGCTTTATGACAGAGCTTTGCAAATATATCGGTGCTGATGTCGATGTACCTGCCGGTGACATCGGAACAGGCGCAAGAGAGATCGGCTTCATGTTCGGTCAGTACAAGAGAATCCGTGGAATGTTCGAAGGCGTTCTTACAGGTAAGGGACTTACATATGGTGGTTCACTTGCTCGTACAGAAGCTACAGGATATGGTTTATTATACCTTACAAGTGCACTTCTGAAGGATCACGATATCGATATCGCTGGCAAGACTTGTGCAGTATCCGGTGCCGGTAACGTAGCAATCTACGCAATCCAGAAGGCACATCAGCTTGGTGCGAAGTGTGTAACATGTTCTGATTCTACAGGTTGGATCTACGATCCAGAAGGAATCGACGTTGACCTTCTGAAGGAGGTTAAGGAAGTTAAGAGAGCACGTCTTACAGAGTACGCTGCAGCTCGTCCATCTGCTCAGTATCATGAGAAGAAGAACGCAGATGATCATGGTGTATGGTCTGTTAAGTGTGACCTTGCTCTTCCATGTGCAACTCAGAACGAGTTGAACCTTGACGATGCTAAGATGCTTGTAGCAAACGGCGTTATCTCTGTAACAGAGGGTGCTAACATGCCTACAACATTGGAAGCTACAAAGTACCTTCAGGAGAATGGTGTTCTCTTCGTAGGTGGTAAGGCTGCAAATGCAGGTGGTGTTGCTACTTCTGCACTTGAGATGAGCCAGAACTCTGAGAGACTTTCTTGGACATTTGAGGAAGTTGATGGAAAGCTTAAGGGAATCATGGAGACAATCTACGCTAACATTTCTGATGCTGCTAAGAGATACAATGCAACCGTTGGCGGAAACGATGACTATGTAGCTGGTGCTAACATCGCTGGTTTCGAGAAGGTTGTAAACGCTATGCTTGCACAGGGTGTTTGCTAATTACGAGTTCTCAAGATAATAAAGGATAAGGTTAAGTCCTGTAAACCAAGTGTTTATAGGACTTTTCTTTTTGTATGTATAAGACATGTGATTGTTAGAATATTCATGAATATAAGAAAATTTGCACTATTTGAGCTGTAAAATTCTACGTTGAATTTTACAGCTCGGTTTTGTATAATATATAAATAAAGAAACTATATTTAAGAAAGGAAGTTGATTTTATGCCGAATATATTACCTGTGTCAGATTTAAGAAATTATAATGAAGTGTTAAAAAATTGCCAAGTTGGAGAACCTGTGTTTTTGACCAAAAATGGCAGAGGCAGGTTTGTGGTTATGGATATGGAAGATTATGAACGTGAAAAGGCGGAAAAGAAACTGCTTATGAAGTTGCAGGAGGCAGAAGAAAGAGTTAAGGATGAAAGTGCCTGGATGAGCTTGGATGAACTTAAGAAATCTGTAGGGGTATAGCTTATGATGAAATTACGGATTAACCCTATTGTGGCAGAGGACTTAAAGAATATTAAAGAGTATATTGCCGAAGACAATGAAGAAATGGCAGTAAAAACCATTCAGGAGATATATGCCCGATTTGAGAATATACAGCAATTTCCATATATGGGGGCGGATCTTGCCAAGAGAGTCAGCTTCCGGACGGATTATAAGTATGTGATTTGCGGGAATTATGTAGTGTTGTATAAGATTAGAGATGAGTATGTAGAGATTTACCGGGTGATGAATCGGCATCAGGATATTACGAAGATATTTTAAATTAAACTAGAAACAGTCATTCTAAGGGTGCAAGGAATGGTAGAACGTATGGGGATGCTTAGAATTTAGAATAAAGCGGGATTTCAGATAGGAGCAAGATATGAGAAGAAAATATTATTATGTGATAGTGGCAGCCCTGATGCTTTCCCTCGCAGGGTGCGTGTCAGACAAGCAGGATAATCAAAAGGAACAGGGAAATATCACAACAGAAGGCAGTCAGAAAGATCAGGATAATGTTACGACAGAACATGGACAAGCGCAGGCGAAGGATGAGAAGCTAACACTGGAATATGTATGTGAGGAATTCAACATCGACGAATCGGAATTTGATGGCGTTGATTTCGACGCATTTGTCAGCTATTACGGATTGACCTACGAGAATATCGGCGAGGGAGATCCGAGATTTCTGCTTAATGATTATAAGGAGTTACAAGATAGAACAGAAATTCCCGATTATGCTGCACTGAAGATTACGACGAACAAATTCCTGCCAGAATATCAGGATCAGGTAGAGACGGTCATTGTGGAACATGTAGAAGGAGAAACATGCCAGACAACCGTGATTGATTTGAAGCTTGGTAAAGTATTCACTACAAATGGAAACATCGAAAACCTATCTGCCGACGATATTGTGGGAGCTGCGGACGACGCGACGAAGGACGCAATCATCAATAGCATGAATAATCGAAATATCTGTAGTTGGGAAGCAGAGAACGTAGATGAGGACTCAGATATCACGGGAATACAAGCAGGCTGTTCGATTATTATAAAAATGTCAGATGATACGTGCTATGGAATTTCTTACAGGTCAGAAAATAGTACCGGAGACATGGATGGGTTTGTAAGTGATATGGAATCGCTGGTGTTAAATTAGAATGGAATCAGAACAATAGAATGGGATTGAAATAAGTTTAAATGAGCGATTATAAGAGGGGTGCAAATTGAAGAAATTCTATAATACAATGAAAAAGAGAAAGATGGTGTTTCTGATTCTTATGGTTGAACTGCTCTTATGGTAGGTGCATGTGGGAAGAAAATGGCAAGTGCGAAAGTGCAAGAATCAATTCGGAGAGCAGGATTGAAGTTTAATATGCGGATGCACAGTTGGAAAATGCAAAGAAAAGTATGGTTGATGTTTTAAACATGAATCCCTCTGTCAATCTTATGGGAACCGCGGATCTGTCTGTGGCGTATAGCAAGGATTTTACAAGACTGGTTGTGTCGGGGCAGGAGAAGGATTTACAAGAGAGGGTACTGTTGTCACAGGATATAGCCGCTTTGTTAATACTCCAGATCATGAATGGTGTAAGCTGTGATGATGCACAGGCAGCTCTGGAGCTGAACTATACGGACACGGGTAAACAAGAAGTGAAAGAGTTGAATTGCTATAATTACTAATATATGTTTGGAAACGCCCGGTTTGTAACCGGGCGTTTTTGCTATAGAGAAGCAAGTGAATTGGGCGAAAAGCTGGGAAATCAGCCACAAAGCCCCAATTGGCTTCGGGCGTGACGGGGACAGCGAGGCTTTTCGCGGATCATGCACAGCTTTCTGTGTGGGATGATGGATTCTGTGCAGGGACATTTGCGACAGTCGGTACTTAATGAGCGCGTGCGCGAATTTAGTACCGCTACTCGGAGCAACTAAGCGGAAGCGGTCCCGGAACAGAACCATCACCCCACAGAAAGCGTCCGTGTCGAATATCCCCGCTGTCAGGGGAAAATCTCTTGTATAATATGCAGAAACCGCATATAATAATAACCAAGTATGCAAACAAAGACTTAAGAGACGAAAACAATTACGTTGTAATATGAGAGACGAGGTGAATCGATTATGTCATATGTAGAATACGAAAAAGCACAGAAATTAGGACTGAAAGCATTTAAAAATGCGGTTTCCAAGGGCGAGAATGAATACCTTCCGGTTTTGGATGAAATATTAGAGGGCGTGGATATCGTGGGCGAGATGTCACTGGGTATCGTTCAGATTCCACTTGACCGTATCGTTGGAACGAGCAATGTCGGAAGAACATACGCATTTGCGAACAACTTCATGCCACTGCTTGATTATAAGACAGAATTTGGTGCCAAATGGTCGGCACTGTGTGACAGCCAGATCGAAGAGGGAATTCGTGATCCGATCAAGGTTTACGAATATATGAATAAATTCTATGTCGTAGAGGGAAATAAGCGTGTATCCGTGATGAAATATTTTGATGCGGTTACAATCCCGGCACAGGTGACACGGAAGATTCCGAAGAAAACGGATGATCTGCAGGTGAAGATCTATTATGAATTCATGGATTTTTACAAGCTGACAGAGATCAACTATATCTGGTTTTCACAGGAAGGATGTTTCCGCCGTCTGTTGGAGCTGACGAGTCCAGATCCTGATGCGGAATGGACAGATGAGCAGAAGCTTGATTTTGGCTCTGCGAACCATCGGTTCTGTGTGTCATTCAAGGCACTTGGCGGCGATAAGCTGCCGCTGACCAACAGCGACACATTGCTGATCTTTATTGACATCTACGGATACGAAGCTGTAAAGAATATGACCGAAGCGGAGATGAAGGAGAAGATTAAGCTCCTGTGGGATGAGTTCCTGATTGAGTCCAAAGGCAGGGAAGTGGAACTGCATATGGAGCCGACGAAGCTCGGACGTAAGAAGCTGATGGATTATTTCCGAAGCTCGACACCGAAGAAGGTGATGGTAGCGTTCGTTTTCAACAAGGATCCACAGGAATCCGAATGGCTGTATGGACACGAGCTTGGACGATTATATTTGGATGAGCATTATCCGGATACGATCAAAACACTGAAGGTGCACAATATCGCATCCGAGGAAGAGGCGATATCGGCGATGGAGGACCTGATCGCGATGGGCGTGTCAATCATTTTCACAACGACACCACAGCTCATCAGTGCGAGCGTGAAGGTGGCGGTCAATCATCCGGAAGCCACGATTATGAACTGCTCACTGAACACGTCTCATAAGGTTATCAGCACCTATTACGCGAGACTTTATGAAGTGAAATTCCTCGCGGGCATGATCGCGGGTGCATTGTCAAAGAATGGAAAGATCGGCTATGTGGCGGACTATCCGATCGTCGGTATGACTGCGAACATCAATGCATTTGCGCTTGGTGCGCGCATGGTGAATCCATATGCGAAGGTCTATCTCGAATGGACGACCGTGAAGGGAAATACGCGGGAGAATGTACTTCGTGAATTCGAGGAAAATGGAATCGAATACATTTCCGATCAGGTTATGATCAAGCCGAATTCACATAACCGCCGGTATGGCTTATATCATATCGAAGGGGATGAAACAATCAACCTCGCATTCCCGCTATATCAGTGGGGCGAATTTTATGCGAAACTGATTGAGAGTGTGGTAAATGGTGCAATCAAGCAGGATGATGCTGTGAAGACAAAGGCAATCAATTATTGGTGGGGCCTTTCTGCAGAGGTCGTTGATATCATTTGTTCGAACAAGGTGCCTGAAGGCACGAAACAGTTAGTCGGAATTATCGGCAAACTGATCCGTGAGAACAGCTTCCATCCGTTCTATGGTGTGCTCCGGGCGCAGGATCATACGATCAAGAACGAGGACGAGGAGATCATGACACCGGAGGAGATCATGTTGATGAACTGGCTGGTGGATAACGTAGAGGGCGAGATTCCAGATGTCGAGGATATGAAGGATGAGGCGAAATCCATTGTCGAGCAGAAGGGTGTCAAGGATGAGGCGAAAGCAGATGCCGAACAAAAAGAGGTAAAGGACGAGGACTAAGATAAATGAAGATTTTGTTACTTGCAGACGAAGAGTCCAAGTATTATTGGGATTATTTTGAGAAAAGTAAATTAGAGGGGATCGATCTGATTATTTCCTGTGGCGATCTGGCTCCGCAGTTCCTGTCTTTCATGGCGACATTTGCGAAGGTGCCAATTCTGTATGTGCATGGCAATCATGATGCCTGCTATGACGAGACGCCACCGGATGGCTGCATCTGTATCGATGATGATGTATATGTGCATGAGGGTGTTCGGATCGCGGGACTTGGTGGAAGTATGTGCTATAATTTCGGGATGTATCAGTTCACCGAGGATGAAATGAAGAAACGTGTGCGCAAGTTGCGAAGGAAGATCAAGAAGGCTGGTGGTCTGGATATTCTGATCACGCATTCACCGGCATTTGAACTGAATGACAGCACGGATCTGCCACACACTGGCTTTCAGGCGTTTTATCAGATTTTGGATGAGTATGAGCCACTGTTGTTTGCACATGGACACGTGCATATCAATTATGGAAGAGATTTCAAACGGATTTCAGAATATAAGAATACAAAAGTTGTCAATGCGTTTGAAAAATACATCATAGAAATCTGAAAAAACTTGTAGGAAAGTAGTATTTTTGGTATAATTCTAACATATGTGTAAAAAATGACACAGATTAACAGAGATTAGGGAGAGGGATACGATGCAGAATAGATATGATAAGTGCCCGAATTGTATGCAAGCCCTTGGACAGGGAGAATATGTCTGTCCATATTGCGGGTTCGATGTGAGTGGCTATGAAGAAAAGCCAAACTGCTTGCGTCCGTTTACAGTTTTACAGGGGAAATATATGATCGGCCGTGTGATTGGCATGGGCGGTTTTGGGATTACATACATTGGCTGGGATTTGAATCTGCAGACGTATATCGCGATCAAAGAGTATTATCCGGAAAGCTTTGCACAGAGAGATGCGATGACGACAACGATCGTATCAACACTGGATAGTAAGAAAGAAATATATGACAAGGGTTTAAAACGATATGTAGAAGAGGCACGGAATCTCTCGAAGTTCTATCAGTTACAGGGTATCGTATCCGTGAAGGATTTCTTCTATGAAAATGGCACCGGATATATCGTTATGGAATATATCAATGGTGTGGATCTGAAGCATTATCTTAAGGGCATGGGCGGAAAGCTGGATGAAGCGACCGTACTTGCTTTGATGAAACCGGTATTTGAATCTCTGTATGAAGTACATAAAAATGGATTGGTACACCGGGATATCAGCCCGGATAATATCATGGTTGATAACGAAGGCAAGATCAAGCTGATTGATTTTGGTTCGGTACGCGGACAGTCCGCAGAGACTGACAAGACCTATACTGTGATTTTAAAGCATGGTTACGCACCACCAGAGCAGTATTATGCGAAGGGAAAACAGGGACCTTGGACGGATATCTACAGTCTCTGTGCGACGATGTATAAGATGCTCACCGGTGAGGTTCCACCAAACGGCGTGGAACGTATGGAGGAGGACACTTATGTAGATCCTTCGAAGAAAGGCATCTCCGTATCCGAGCGGACAGAGACAGTGCTTCGAAAAGGACTTGCGGTAAAGGCACCGGAACGTTATCAGGATATTGGACAGTTGCTCACAGATCTGTATGGAAGTGGACCGGTTACAGCGGGCAATGCAATGCCGCAGGCAAATCCATATACCGCATCTGGAAACGGAAATAGTTCGATGTCTGCATCGATGCAGTCGATGCATCTGGCACCGGGACAGAACGATACCGCATCTGGAAAAAATAAAAAGAAGATTGGGTTGATCGCAGGGATTGCGGCAGCAGTTGTGGCACTGATTGTAGGGTTGGTTCTGATCCTAGGCGGAGGAAAGAAAAAAGATAACGATGCAACGACGACAGAACAGCCGGCTGAGACAACAGAAGCAGCCAGTGCGACAGATGCGACGACAGAGAACACAACGGAAGCGACGACGGAGACAGATGTAAGTGGTGTAGGCGACTATGTATGGCCGACGGAACTGTCTGATTCATGGAGAGATTATACTGCGAACATCGATGGTACGATCTACCAGTTTCCACTTCCATATTCAGAGTGGAAATCAAAGGGCTGGCAGACAGACAGCGCGACTGTGAAGGTGGCATCGGGTGACTGGGATTATATCACAAGTTATACGGATCGTGCACAGCTGACGGTGATCGTAGCCAATCCGGGTGTCAATGAGGCGGAGATCAATGACTGTTATGTTGTTGGATTCTCATTTAGCTCCAAATCCGGAAAATATAAAGATGACTTTACAATCGAGTTAGCAAATGGAATCAAGCTGTTTGAATCGACAGAGAGTGATATCAAGACTGCATATGGTGCACCGGAATACCGGAGTGAAAATGAGTATTCTGATGGAAGCGGAACTTATGTATCCATTGATTATGCAGGAGATGACGAGAAAGATGGTATGGATTTTGATGTGACACCGGAGAAAAATCTGATCTCCATCCGGTTGATCAATTCCAAAATGCCAGAGGGCGCAACTTCGGTTGCAGATCTGAGTATGGATGCACCGGCAATCAACGATCAGTATGTGGCACCGGGTGGTGCAAGTGCTGACCGATTTGATGGTATTATTACAATTGGAGACAAAAATTATGTACTTCCGGTTCCATTTACGGAACTGGAGAAAGACGGATGGACACTGGATACTTCCGTTTCCGACTATATCGGTGGTAAGAACTACGAGAGCACTTACATGGAGAAAAACGGCGAGAAGCTCAGCATCAAGCTGGAGAACTTCACCGGCAATGCCATTCTGCCAAAGTATGGATATATCTCTGAAATCGGAGTAGAAGCGGATTATTATACAAGTAACATCACGTTCCCAGGCGGTATTTCGATGGGCGATGATGGAAGTAAGATTGAGTCGGTGTATGGCGATCTGGGCGATGATTTCTCTAAGGACGAATATACATATTTCATTTCCTACTATGTATATTACTATGAGGGCGATCATTATATCAGCATAAGTGCTTATGCGGATCCGGATACAGGAAAGATAACAGACTACACTTTTACTATGAGCAAAGAGATCGAATAAGATAGGAGTTGAGGTTATGTCAGATTTGAAATTTGACCAGATACTAGATGAATATGTACGTTTTTGTAATGACTCCGGAAAGATTGACTTAAATCTCTACGAAGAGTACAACGTAAAGCGGGGACTTCGAGACTCCAACGGACGAGGCGTACTGACCGGACTTACAGAAGTGTCCGACGTTATGGGATTTAGCGTTGTGGATGGACACCGTGTGCCAATTCCTGGAGAGCTTTATTTCCAAGGATATGAAGTACAGCAGCTCGTACAGGGCTTCCGCAACAGCCAGTATGGTTTTGAAGAGACGACATATCTGCTTTTGTTTGGTGATCTGCCAAGTCAGGAACAGCTTGACTGTTTCAAGGAGGTGCTTGGTGAGCTTCGCCAGCTGCCAGAGAGCTTCAACCGTGACGTTATCATGAAGGCACCGAGCCGTGACATGATGAATGTCCTGCAGAAGTGTGTTCTGACCTTATATACTTACGATCCAGATCCGAACAATCTGGATATCAAAAATGTACTGATGCAGTGTCTGCAGCTGATCGCACAGTTTCCGGTTATGGCGGCGTACGGTTATCAGGCATACAGACACTATTATCTTGATAAGAGCTTAGTTATCCACAGACCGAAGAAAGAACTTTCAACCGCAGAGAACATCCTGCGTCTGCTTCGTACCGATGGTAAATACACCGCACTGGAAGCAAAGGTTCTGGATGTCTGTCTGGTTATCCATGCGGAGCATGGTGGTGGTAACAACTCAACCTTTACGACACATGTATTGACATCGACAGGAACGGATACGTATTCGACCGTCGCTGCTTCCCTTGGCTCTCTGAAGGGACCGAAGCATGGTGGCGCGAACATCAAGGTACAGCAGATGTTCGATGATATGAAGATGCATGTCAAGGATTGGGAGAACGAGGATGAGATTTCCGAGTATCTGCAGGGACTCCTTGACAAGAAGGGCTTCGACCATTCTGGACTGATCTATGGTATGGGACACGCGGTTTATAGTGAGTCCGATCCAAGAGCGGTAATCCTGAAGAAGTATGCGAAGAAGCTTTCCGAGGAGAAAGGCTTGCAGGATGAGTTTGCACTGTATGACAGAGTTGAGCGTATCGCAGCGAAGCTGATCAGCGAGCATCGCCGTACATTCAAGACGGTTTGCGCGAATGTTGATTTCTACAGCGGATTTGTTTATACAATGTTGAAGCTGCCAATCGAGATCTTTACACCGATCTTTGCAATCTCCCGTATCTCTGGCTGGTCTGCACACCGGATCGAGGAGTTGGTAAATAAGGGCAAGATTATCCGTCCAGCGTACAAATTCGTTGGTCATCACAAAGAATATATTCCAATCGAGAAGCGTGATTGGTAAGAAAATTACGACAGTTTGCATGTACAAAATGTGCAAACTGTCTTTTTTTATCTGTATTTCATGACAAAAACGGGACTTTCATTCTTGCGTTGGAAAGTTGGGTGTGTTAGTATTGCTTGTATAAAATTAGAACGCAATGTATAAGAAAATAGACGAAAGGGACTAAAAGTATATGTGGGTAGCCGATCAGTGGAAAGAATATGAGATTATAGATTGTTCAAAGGGAGAAAAACTGGAACGATGGGGCGATTATATTTTGCTTCGTCCGGACCCGCAGGTGTTGTGGGATCTTCCAAGAAAGAACCCGGCATGGAAAAAGCTGAATGGACATTATCACCGCAGTAACAAGGGCGGTGGAGAATGGGAATTCTTCGATCTGCCGAAGCAGTGGAGCATCAATTACAAAGATCTGACCTTTCATTTGAAACCATTTACCTTCAAACATACTGGACTTTTCCCAGAGCAGGCGGTGAACTGGGACTGGTTTAGTGAGAAGATACGAAATGCAAACCGTGAGATCAAGGTGCTGAATCTGTTTGCCTATACCGGCGGTGCGACACTGGCAGCAGCGAAGGCGGGCGCTAAGGTCACACATGTCGATGCATCAAAGGGTATGGTGACATGGGGCAAGGAAAATGCGGTGGCATCCGGACTTGAAGATGCACCAATCCGCTGGCTGGTTGATGATTGTGTGAAGTTCGTGGAGCGGGAGATCCGCCGTGGCAATCATTATGACGGCATCATCATGGACCCGCCATCTTATGGCAGAGGACCAAAGGGTGAGATCTGGAAGCTGGAGGAGAAAATCCATCCATTTATCGCACTGGCAAGTCAGCTTTTGTCGGATAATCCGTTATTCTTTTTAGTGAATTCATATACAACCGGACTGGCTCCGGCGGTGCTTACTTATATGATTTCTACCGAGGTAGGAAAGAAATTCGGCGGACATGTGGAGTCGCAGGAGATTGGACTTCCGGTGAAAGAGACAGGACTGATCCTTCCTTGTGGCGCGTCAGGACGCTGGAGTGCAGAGTAGTTAGAATGTGATGTAAACAACCATTGTAACGATTCGTTGACATGTACTGTCAACATAGAGAGAAAGAAGGAAAAGACAGATTGCAGGAGACAGAGAAGACAATGGAAGAGAAAACAGAACAGGAAACGGTTCAGGAAACGACGTGTAGCGGACATGAACATGAACATGACAAACCGCGATATGGACGACAGAACAAATCTAAATCCATTTATATCACGAAGATCGCGATTGTTGTATTTACCCTGATCCTGCAGATCCTTTTCTGGGTATTTCTATATGGAATTGCCAAGAACTACATGTTTTACTGGAAAACGCTGGCGATTTTGATTTCGGCGACGGTTGTGCTATATATCGTCAATAAGCCAGAAAACCCCGCGTATAAGCTGACGTGGATTCTGCTTATGATGGTAACGCCGATCTTAGGCGGTGTGCTGTATATCGCGATTGCTGGTAACCGAACCCGTATGAAGTTTATCCGGGATGCGCAGAAGAATCATCTCGATACATTTCAGTATATGCCGAGTGATAAGAGCCGGCAGCGGGAGATCCGGAAGCTGAGTCAGAGTGCGAGTGTGCAGTCGACGTATATTTCCAAGACTGCAGGTTATCCGGTGTATAAGAATACCGTTGTGCGTTATTTCCCGCTTGGCGAGGATAATTTTGCGAAGCTTGTGGAAGAATTAAACAATGCAAATCATTTTATATTTATGGAGTATTTTATCATCAAGCAGGGCGAGATGTGGGATACGATCTTGGAAATCATGGAGCGGAAAGCAAAAGAGGGCGTGGATGTGCGTCTGATCTATGATGATTTTGGATGCTCTATGTGGATTCCTTCCCGATTCATCAAGGATATGAAGGAGAAGGGAATCAAGGTTGCAGCGTTTAACCCGATTGGTCCAGTCTTTAACTTGAGACAGAACAACCGTGACCACCGGAAGATTACGGTCATTGATGGTTATGTCGGATTTACCGGTGGTATCAATCTGGCGGATGAATATATCAACAAGAAATCACGGTTTGGACATTGGAAGGATACCGGTATCATGCTGAAGGGCGAGGCTGTCTGGAACCTGACGCTGATGTTCTTGCAGACATGGTTGATGCTGACCGGCGAGAAAGATGATTATTCGTCGTATTCACCAGAGAAATATCAGGATATGGCATTCTTCTCGGATGGATACATTCAGCCGTATGGCGACACGCCGGTGGATAATGAGATTGTCGGAGAGAATATCTATCTGAACATGATCAACAAGGCAAAGCATTATGTCTATATCACAACACCGTATCTGATTATTGATAATGAGATGGTGACAGCGTTGACACTTGCGGCAAAAAGCGGAATTGATGTGCGCATCATTACGCCGGGTATCCCGGATAAGAAGCTGGTGTATCTGGTAACCCAGTCATATTACTACCAGTTGATCGAAGCAGGAGTGCGGATCTTCCAGTATACGCCGGGCTTTATCCATGCGAAGACTGTCGTTGTGGACGATAAGGTGGCAACGGTCGGTACGATCAACTTCGATTACCGGAGTCTGTATCTGCATTTTGAGTGTGGTGTATGGATGTTTAATTGCAGCTCAATCTATGAGATCAAGGAAGATTATATGGACACACTGGCGAAGTGTGATGAAGTGACAAAGGAGAAGATCCGGGAGACGAGCCGCCTGAAATTGTTCGGACAGAGCCTGCTCCGGTTAGTAGCCCCGTTGATGTAGCTGTGAAGAAAGAAGGAACGTTATGCAGCAAAGAGGAAAAAAAGGAAATACCGACGATCTGCTTGCAGCAAGTTTCAAGGAGCTTCTGTGCAAGGCACCGATGGAGAAGATCACCATCAAGGATATCACAGACAAGGCAGGTGTGATCCGACCGACATTTTACAATCATTTTGCAGACAAATATGCACTGCTTGAATACATTGTACGGCATGATCTGCTCGAACCAATCAAGCCGCTCCTGTTAAACGATATGATACAGGAAGGTTTGACATTGCTTTTTTCAAGCATGCAGAATGAGCGCGCTTTTTATGAGCGGGCGGTGTGTATCGATGGACAGAACTCTTTTGAGAGTATTGCGCGTAGCGAAGTGTCGAAGCTTCTGTTAGAGATTATCGATCAGAAGAAACAGGGCAAAAGCCACAAATACACATGGCTTGATCGTCAGATTATTGCAGAATACTACGCGAACTCGATGTGCTATGTAGCGATTGCGTGGATTAAACGTGATTATATGATCTCGCCGAAGGATCTGTCAGAGGTTTACAAGTATCTGACAAAGTCTTCGATGATGGATGTCTTGAATGAGTTAGTATAGTCTATACATAAAATTTATGAATGTATAGCAAAATAAACACATTTAGATTTATGTATAGAAAACACAAACAAACAACTTGGATTGAATATTCAATATATTCAATCCTTTTTTTATTATAGGGGTGCAATGAAGATGAGAGAATAAAAAGAAGAAAGAAAGGTGGATGACTCGTGATTCATTTTGGTAAATGGGTAGTGAAACACAAAGTACTGATTCTGGTGATAGCAGTCCTGCTTTTGATTCCGTCAGCATTTGGATATTTTCACACTCGTGTAAACTACGACATTTTAAATTATCTTCCGGACGACATCGAGACGATGAAAGGTCAGGAGATCATGGTGGACGAATTTGGTACCGGTGCATTTTCCGTGTGCGTGGTAGAAGGTATGTCAGACAAAGACATATCTGCTATGCGTAAGGAAATGTGCAAGGTCGAGGGAGTCAAGGATGTTTTATGGTATGACTCCTTCATGGACTTGTCCGTTCCGATCGATTTACTTCCGGACAGCATCAAGGATGTATTTGTAAATAAGGATGCAGATTCGACAATCATGTTTGTCTTGTATCCGAATTCCATTTCTGCAGATGAGACAATGGAAGCGATCGAAAGCCTGCGTAAGGTTATGAACAAGCAGTGCTTCCTCTCAGGTATGTCTGCAGTCGTTACAGATACGAAGAACCTCTCCAACAAAGAAACACCGATCTATGTATTGATCGCGGTTATTCTTTCGACGATCGTTCTGGCGCTTGCGATGGATTCCACTATCATCCCGGTTTTCTTCCTGTTGAGTATAGGTATGGCGATTGTTTATAACTTAGGTACGAACGTGATCAAGGGAGAAATCTCCTACGTGACACAGGCACTGGCGGCGGTTTTGCAGTTAGGCGTTACGATGGATTACTCGATCTTCCTGTGGCACAGCTACGAAGAGAAGCAGCAGGTATATCCGGGTGATAAGAACCGTGCGATGGCACATGCAATTTCCAACACGATTTCATCTGTTGTTGGTAGTTCCATCACAACCGTAGCCGGATTTATCGCACTTTGCTTCATGAGCTTCACACTTGGTATGGATCTTGGTGTGGTTATGGCAAAGGGTGTTGTATTTGGAGTTATCTGTTGTGTAACCGTATTGCCATCTATGGTTTTGATTTTCGACAAGGCAATCGAGAAGACAAAGCATAAGGTTATTTTGCCGGATCTCTCCAGAATATCGAAATGGGTAGTAAATCATTTCTACATATTTATTATCCTGTTCTTTATCCTGATTGGCCCAGCCATTTATGGATATACACATAATACCGTATATTATGATCTGGCAGGTACACTGCCGAAGAGCTTGGAGAGTATCACAGCGAACGACAAGCTGGAAGAACAGTATCACATGGGTGCAACTCACATGGTACTTTTAAATAAGGATACTTCAAGCAAAGATGTTGTGAAGATGACAAAAGAGATGGAACAGGTCGACGGTGTCAATGCGGTACTGAGTCTGGACAGCGTGATCGGAACGACGATTCCAAAGTCTATGCTTCCAAGTGATATCGTAGATGTATTTGAGAGTGGCGACTATAAGATGATGTTGATCATGTCCGAATATGCAGTTGCTTCGGATGAGGTCAATGCACAGTGTGATACATTAAAGAAGATTGTAAAGGAATATGATGAGACTGGTATGCTGATCGGTGAAGCACCTTGTACAAAGGATCTGATTGATATTACCGATGAGGATTTCAAGATGGTTAGTGCGGTATCCATCGGCGTGATCTTCATTATTATCGCAATCGTATTCAAGTCTATTACGCTTCCAATTATATTGGTATCCGTCATTGAGTTTGCGATTTTCATCAACATGGGTATTCCAACGTATACCAAGACGACACTTCCGTTTATCGCGTCAATCGTAATCGGAACGATACAGCTTGGTGCGACCGTTGACTATGCGATCCTGATGACGAACAAATATAAACGTGCGAGATATCATGGCGCAGAGAAGAAGGAAGCAGTGATCGAGGCAATGCAGGGTTCTGTACAGTCAATCGTTGTCAGTGCGTTGAGCTTCTTTGCAGCGACATTCGGTGTTGGCCTTTATTCAAACATTGATATGATCAGCTCTCTGTGTACATTGATGGCACGCGGTGCGTTAATCAGTATGGTAGTTGTTATTCTGTTGCTGCCAACGATGTTTATGATCTTCGATAAGGTCATCATTCATACAAGCGCAGGCTTCCGAAACAAAGAAAAACAGATCGAACAGTAATCAGGTTGGAAAGCATTTCGAAAGGAGAATACGTTATGAAGCGTTTAAATAAGAAAGAATGGAAGAAAACGACAAAGTATATCGCAGGTTCTGCCGGAGCTGTTTCACTGGCAGTGGCTTCCTGCGTAGCCGGAATCACAGGCAGTACAGATGTGACAAAGTATGACAAGGAATACCTTGCCGGAGATGATAAGGCAAGCGATACCGACGCAACGACAGTCATGAATACGGATGAGCTGGCAGATACGCTCGCTGAAAATGTAAATATGACAGAGAAGGATGTCGACAAGGACGAGACCGTTTATGTATTTGCTAAGGCAAATGGCGATGTCGATAACATCTTAGTCAATGAGACATTGAAGAACCGTGACAAGAGCGACAAGATTGAAGATACAACCGATCTGAAGGATATCGTAAATGTCAAGGGCGACGAGACATTTACACAGAACGGCAACAAGATCACATGGGATGCTGCCGGAAATGAGATCAGCTATCAGGGAACAACGGATAAGGAGCTTCCGGTCTCTGTGAAGGCAACTTATTATCTGGATGGAAATGAAATTTCTCCAGAAGACCTGGCAGGTAAGAGTGGTAAGGTAAAGATTCGTCTGGATTATACAAGCAACGAAACAGTAACGAAGGAAGTAAATGGCAAGGACGAGGATATCTCCGTACCATTCGTTGCAGTATCCGGCATGGTGCTTGGCGACAACTTCAAGAATATTCAGGTTACAAATGGTAAATACCTCGCACAGGGTGAGAGCAATATCGTTGTCGGTTATGCAATTCCTGGACTGGATGATGGCGTAAAGGATGCAGCCGCAGATCTGGATACAGAGATTCCGGAATATGTAGAGGTGAGTGCAGATGTGACAGACTTCTCACTGGATATGACAGTGACACTGCTTGTCAATGGCTCTGAGATGAATTTCTCCGGCGGCGTGGATCTGACAGACCTCGATAAGCTGACAGACAGCCTGAGCAGTGCTGGTGATCAGTTAGCAGATGGTTCTGGTGAGCTTTCCGATGGAGCAACACAGGTATCCGATGGCGCTGGTACATTGGCAGATAAGATGGGTGATCTGACATCCGGTGCCGGAAGCCTGAAGGCAGGTATGGAAAGCCTGTCAAGTTCCTCTGGTGATCTTTCAAATGGCGTCAGCGTAATCAACCAGAGTGCACAGGCAATCGCAGCAGGTGTCAATACACTGGATACAGCCGTTAACACAAAGATGACAGAAGAAGAGCAGGCTGCTGTCGCAAAGCAGGCAGCTTCACAGGTTTCTGCAAGCGTGGAAGCACAGTTCGCAGCAGGAACGGACACATACAATTATATTTATAATTCAGCAGTAAACAATTACACAACAAGTATGAGTAATGCAACGGATCAGATTGCGCAGGCATACATTAATTCTGACGCATATACAGCATTTTATAATGCAGCACTTTCATCCAAGGCGATGGAATATGCTACGGAGAATGCTCCAAAATTGATGCAGGCATATAATCTGGATTATCAGACGGCGTTTAATCAGGCATATAATGGTGCGCTTCAGAATGCAGAACTGCAAGCAGGAGTTGCTGCAAGTGTACAGGGCGCATTCAAGCAGATGGCGCAGCAAACAACCACATCTCTTGCAGAAGGCGGCAAGGCAGCCATCGGTCAGTCCGTTGTAGATGCATGTAAGTCAGCAGCCACACAGGCAGCTTCTCAGGCAGCCGGTCAGGCAGCCGTACAGGGCGCTGAGACAGCAAAGGCAACGATTGCTTCCCAGATCGAAGCAACACAGGCAAATGGTTACAGCTTAGTAAGCGGCGCAAATGCACTGGCACAGGGAACATCAACTCTGGCAGGCTCGATACCAGCATTGAAGAATGGTATCAGCCAGTTGGTAAGTGGCGCAAATGCATTGGCAAGTGGTGCCGGACAGTTGAAGGATGGTGCTGTGACACTGGCAGATGGCGCATCACAGGTAGCAGATGGCGCAGGTACCTTGAATGAGAGCCTTGTAACTTTGAACAATGAGGCAATCAAGAAGATGATCAGCGCATACAACGGCGATGTGAAGGATTCTGTTGAGAGACTGCAGGCAGCAATGGAAGCAGCAACCGAGTATGACAGCTTCGGTGGAAAGTCAGACAACACAGCCGGTGTGACAAAATTCATTATCAAGACAGCAGCTATAGCTGCTGAGTAATATACATTGGTTTCAACAACCAATTCTTCTCCCCCGCAAAACGCGTCGGCACAAGCCGGCGCGTTTTCTTGTATTTAAAGAAAAATACAGTTGAAACATGTAGAGTGGTCGGATATAATAAAGCCATATATGGGAAAAAGAGGCTTGCTATGGAGAAAATAAAAGAACAGATCGAGCGGCTGCTTCCGCAGATGACGCGGATCATCGTGAGTAACCGGCTGGATAAGACATATCAATATCGAAAAGTGGAAGTCACATGGACGACTGTGCGTGGGAAAGAACTTTGCCAGATTGCGGCGTACACGGAAAAGCAGGTCTTTCAGGAAAATGTTGATGTAGAGGAACTTGCAGACAAGCTGCTTGTGCATTTCCCGGAGCATCTGTGCCAGATGAATATATTCACAGAAGAAAAAGAATATAGTTTTAAGATGACGAAGAAAGGCAAACTGCTGACGAACGCAACCAGACTTCCGGCAAAACAGTCGGGAACATCAAAACTGGCGAAGACAAGCGGCAGCGATGTAGCGGACCTGGCAGATAAGATGAACAGCCGCCGGGGCGAACACAACCGGAAGAAGAATTATATTTTACAGGAGGGCATGACAGTTCCGCCACTTGTGGATATGGGGATATTCACGAAAGAGGGAAAGGTTGTCCGTTCCATGTATGACAAGTACAAACAGATCAATCGCTTCGTGGAGCTTGTTGATGATGTGCTGAAAAATGAAACAAAGGATGAAATCTATATTCTTGATTTCGGATGCGGCAAATCCTATCTCACCTTTGTCCTCTATTATTATATAGTAGAAATCCGAAAGAAAAAGGCGGAAATCATCGGACTGGATCTGAAAGCGGATGTGATAAAACACTGCAATGAGACGGCGGAGAAGTACGGCTATGACCATCTGCATTTTGAACTTGGAGATATCAACGGCTATAAGACGAAAATGCCGGTTGACATGGTTGTGACATTGCATGCGTGCGATACGGCGACTGATTATGCGTTGTTCAACGCTGTACAGTGGAATGCAAAATATATTTTATCTGTGCCGTGCTGCCAGCATGAAGTAAACGGACAGATCGAAAGCGAATTGCTGGCACCGATGATGGAATATGGCATCATCAAAGAACGTATGGCGGCACTTGCGACGGATGCGATACGTGCCAATATGCTAACGTACCGTGGGTACAAGACACAGATTCTGGAGTTTGTGGATTTTGCACATTCACCGAAGAATCTGTTGATACGTGCTGTAAAATCTGCAATCCCGAAGGAAAAACGGGAGCGCAGTTTACAGGAAGTTGAACGCATGTGCGAGGAGATGCACATCGTTCCTTCTATATATAATCTACTAAAGTAAAAGAGAGGGAAGAGGAGGAAAAATTATGAAACCAAAGAAAGAGAACAAAAAAGGCGGTGCAATCGTCAGCCTGATCGTCGGAATTATTTTCGTGCTGCTGGCAATCATGTGCTTCATCGGGGACATGGATTATCTGCTTGGAGGCAAAGCAAAAGATTTGAATGAGATTGCAGCCAATGTCCGCCCGCAGAAGGACGATCACGTAAGAACAGACAGTTACCTTGTACTTGGTAACTTCGCAGAGACAAAGCATTACATCAATGGCATTATCCCGGCAGGCAAGGAACAGCATTACGCGATCGTACTTGGTGATGATAACATGGATGATATTACGGATGCGAAGATTATCGTACTTACCGTGAAGAACAAGAAAACGATTAAGAAGTTAGACGAGCTTGCAAATGATGATAATGCAAACTTCAGCGATGCAATTGCAATCGAAGGACAGATTCGTACACTGGATCCGGAAATCGAAGGCTATTACAGAGATGCACTGGCGTCATCCGGCATTGCAGATTACTGCGATTATTATACGGTTGCAGTCGATGCTACGCAGACAAGATTTTTTGGCTGGATGATCGTGCTTGGCGCTCTGGCAATCGGCGTGCTCTGTATAATTGCATTCGCAAAGATTAACAAACAGATTAAGAATGAGAAGAATCTTGCTTATACAAATGCAACACCGGCGATGGGACAGCCGGGCAATCCGTATGTGAATCCGGTAACCGGACAGCCATATGATGCAGGTGTGGTAAATCCAGTCACTGGACAGGCATATAACCAGACACCGGATGCAGGATATGGACAGGCACCAAATCAGACTTACAACCAGACACCGGATGGTGCACCAAGTGTTCCATATACACCGGGACAGAATACAGACAACAATCCGTATTCATAACAGACATTATTATAGAAGAAACACACAAAAATATCAAAAAGATACGGAATCTGGCAGACAATACCAGCGTATCGAAAAAAATACAAAAAAATAAAAAAAACTCTTGCATTTACAGGTGGTATTGAGTATAATAACCCTTGCTGTGACATTGATAGCGTAGAAGCGAAGGTTGCTATGCATGACATAGGTTTTTCGTGGAGCGAATGTCAATTAACGATAACTGGCGACAAGTCACTGTACTCAATAACCATCTGGCAATGCCAGAGATGACGTGTGAAGATATCTGAAACACCTTGGTGTGAGATAAGATAAGAAACACACGGGAAAGTTGTACAGTCACCACTTGTCGTACTACAAAAAGTGCGAAAAGGAGGCGGCTTTTTTTATGGCAAGTCAAGTAATGAGAATCACATTGAAGGCGTACGATCACAAGTTAATCGATCAGGCTGCAAAGCAGATCATCGAGACGATCAAGAGTACAGGAGCAAAGGTTTCAGGTCCTGTTCCAATGCCTACAAAGGTTGAGAAGATCACAATCCTCAGAGCTGTTCATAAGTATAAGGATTCCAGAGAACAGTTCGAGCAGAGAACTCACAAGAGACTCATTGATGTACTTACACCATCACAGAAGACAATCGATGCTCTTCAGAAGCTTGATGTTTCAGCTGGTGTATATGTTAATGTAAAGATGAAGTAATTCATCAATCAAAATGTTTATTGCAGTACCTAATTACGCGAAAGCGAATTTAGAATGATTGCTCCGGCAATCCGCTGTGAATTAAAATTAGGAGGAAAAATTTCATGAAGAAGGCTATTTTAGCAACAAAAGTCGGAATGACTCAAATCTTCAACGAAGACGGTGTTTTAACACCAGTAACAGTTTTACAGGCTGGACCATGTGTTGTAACTCAGGTAAAAACAGTTGATAACGACGGTTACGATGCAGTACAGGTTGGTTTCGGCGAAAAGAAAGAAAGAGTAACAACAAAGGATGTTTCTGGAAAGAAAGTAATCAGAAACCCACATGGCGCTGGTAAGGCAGAGGTTGGCCACTTCAAGAAGGCTGGCACAACACCTAAGAAGTTCGTTCGTGAGTTCAGACTTGAGAACGTAGCTGATTACAACGCAGGTGATGAGATCAAGGCTGATATCTTTGCAGAGGGTGACAAGATTGATGTTACTGCAAAGTCAAAGGGTAAGGGATACGCAGGCGGTATCAAGAGATTCGGTATGAAGTCTGGTCCTTCCGCTCATGGTTCTAAGTATCATCGTCATGCAGGTTCCAACGGTTCTGCAACTACACCAGGTAGAGTATTCAAGGGTAAGAAGATGCCTGGACATATGGGTAATGTAAGAGTTACAGTACAGAACCTTGAGATTGTTAAGATAGATGTAGAGAACAACGTAATTTTGGTAAAGGGTGCCGTACCTGGACCAAAGAAATCATTAGTAATGATTAAGGAAACAGTAAAGACTGGCAAATAAGCCGGGCTTTCAGGAAGGAGGATCATTAGATGGCAACAGTAGCAGTTTATAACATCGAAGGTAAAGAAGTAGATAAGCTTGAGCTTAACGACAACGTATTCGGTGTTGAGATAAATGAGCATTTAGTACATCTGGCAGTTGTAAGCCAGTTAGCAAACGGTCGTCAGGGTACACAGAGCGCAAAGACACGTTCTGAAGTATCTGGTGGCGGAAGAAAGCCTTGGAGACAGAAGGGAACAGGTCATGCAAGACAGGGTTCTACAAGATCTCCACAGTGGACAGGCGGTGGTGTTGTATTTGCACCAAAGCCAAGAGATTACTCTATGAAGATGAACAAGAGAGAGAAGCAGATCGCTATCAAGTCTGCACTCACATCAAAGGTTCAGGATTCTAAGCTTATCGTAGTTGATGAGTTCAAGCTTGATGAGATCAAGACATCTAAGTTTGCTCAGATCCTTGACAACTTAAAAGCACCTAAGGCTTTGGTTGTAACAAAGGATAAGGATGAGAAGGTTGTTCTTTCAGCTAGAAACATCCCAACAGTTAAGACAACTATGACAAACTCAATCAACGTATATGACATTCTTAAGTATGATTCACTCGTAATCACAAAGGATGCAGTAGCAGCAATCGAGGAGGTGTATGCATAATGGCAGATATCAAATATTATGACGTTATCCTTAAGCCGGTTCTTACAGAGAAGAGTATGAACGCTATGGCTGAGAAGAAGTACACTTTCCTTGTTCATCCAGAAGCTACCAAGGCTCAGGTTAAGGAAGCTGTAGAGAAGATGTTCGAGGGAGCAAAGGTTGCTAAGGTCAACACATTGAATCAGGATGGTAAGACTAAGAGACGTGGTATGACTTACGGCAAGACAGCAAAGACTAAGAAGGCAATCGTTCAGCTTACAGCTGAGAGCGCAGATATCGAATTGTTCGAAGGTCTTTAAGATTAAAAGCTATGTGCAATAAAAGCACGATAATAAATTGAGATTCGAAAGGAGAACTAAAATGGGAATTAAGACATATAACCCATATACACCTTCCAGAAGGAATATGACAGGTCTTGATTTCGTGGAGATCACAAAGAGCACTCCAGAGAAATCACTTCTTGCAAAGAAGGATAAGACTGCAGGACGTAACAATCAGGGTAAGATTACAGTAAGACATCACGGCGGCGGAAACAGACAGAAGTACAGAATGATCGACTTCAAGAGAAGAAAAGATGATATCCCTGCTAAGGTAGCTGCAATCGAGTACGATCCAAATAGAACAGCAAACATCGCACTGCTTCACTATGCAGACGGTGAGAAGGCATATATCATTGCTCCAGTTGGACTTAAGGTTGGCGACGAGCTTATGAATGGTGCAAATGCAGAAATCAAGATTGGTAACTGCTTACCACTTGAGAACATCCCAGTTGGTACTGAGATTCACAACATTGAGCTTTATCCTGGAAAGGGCGCACAGTTTGTACGTTCCGCAGGAAACTCCGCTCAGCTCATGGCAAAGGAAGGCAAGTATGCAACACTCAGACTTCCATCCGGCGAAATGAGAATGGTTCCTATCGTTTGCCGTGCAACAATCGGTCAGGTTGGTAATATCGAGCACGGACTTGTTAACATCGGTAAAGCAGGACGTAAGCGTCACATGGGTGTCCGCCCAACAGTACGTGGTTCTGTTATGAACCCGAACGATCACCCACATGGTGGTGGTGAAGGTAGAGCACCGATCGGTCGTTCTGGCCCATCTACTCCTTGGGGTAAGCCGGCACTGGGACTTAAGACCAGAAAGAAGAACAAGCAGTCTAACAAGTACATTGTAAGAACAAGAGACGGTAAGAACGTTAAGTAAGGAGGTAAGTTATGGCTCGTTCATTAAAGAAAGGACCATTTGCAGATGGTTATTTGTTAAAGAAGATAGACGCTATGAACGCTGACAACAAGAAGGACGTCATTAAGACATGGTCACGTCGTTCAACAATCTTCCCATCATTCGTTGGTCATACAATCGCTGTATATGATGGAAGAAAGCATGTGCCTGTATATGTAACTGAGGATATGGTTGGCCATAAGCTCGGTGAGTTCGTTGCAACAAGAACATACAGAGGACATGGCAAGGATGAGAAGAAGGGTAAGAAGAGATAAGTCGAAAGGAGGACACATTCATGGCAAAAGGACATAGATCCCAGATTAAGAGACTCAGAAATGAGAATAAGGATACAAGACCTAAGGCTACTGTTTCATACGCTAGAGTATCAGTAACAAAGGCATGTTTCGTATTAGATGCGATCAGAGGCAAGGATGTAACTTCAGCACTTGGTATTCTTGCTTACAACAATCGTTATGCATCAAAGGTAATTGAGAAGTTATTGAAGTCCGCTATTGCGAATGCAGAGAACAACAACGGTATGAAGGTAGAAGACCTTTACATCGCTGAGTGTTATGCAAACAAAGGACCAACAATGAAGAGAATTCAGCCGAGAGCACAGGGTAGAGCTTACAGAATCGAGAAGAGAACAAGCCACATCACTGTTGTGCTGGATGCAAGATAGGAGGTAAGCAATGGGACAGAAAGTTAATCCACATGGTTTAAGAGTCGGAATCATCAAGGATTGGGATTCAAAGTGGTATGCTGATACCAAGGACGGAGAATTCTCAGATAACCTTGTTGAGGACTATAAGATTCGTGAGTTTTTAAAGAAAGAGCTTTATTCAGCAAACATCTCTAAGATCGAGATCGAGAGAACAGCTGATAAGGTAAGAGTAAACTTATATACAGCTAAGCCTGGTGTAGTAATCGGAAAGGGCGGCGCTGGAATCAACGAGATCAAGGCTAAGCTTCAGAAGCTTACTTCTAAGAAGCTTTTCATCGACATCAAGGAGATTAAGAAGCCGGATCTTGATGCACAGTTAGTAGCAGAGAACATTGCACAGCAGCTTGAGAACCGTATCTCATTCAGACGTGCTATGAAGTCTTGCATGAGCAGAACAATGAAGATGGGCGCACTTGGTATCAAGGCTTGCTGTTCAGGACGTCTTGGCGGTGCAGATATGGCTAGAACAGAGTTCTATACAGAGGGTAAGATTCCTCTTCAGACTCTTCGTGCTAACATCGATTATGGTTTTGCTGAGGCAAACACAACTTATGGTAAAGTTGGTGTTAAGGTATGGGTTTACCACGGTGAAGTACTTCCTACTAAAGGAAACAAGGAAGGGAGCGATAAATAATGTTAATGCCTAAGAGAGTAAAGCGTCGTAAGCAGTTCAGAGGCACTATGGCTGGTAAGGCGCTTCGTGGAAATAAGATTACAAACGGTGAATATGGTATCGTAGCTCTTGAGCCTGCTTGGATCAAATCCAACCAGATCGAGGCTGCCCGTATCGCTATGACAAGATATGTAAAGCGTAATGGTAAAGTCTGGATCAAGATTTTCCCAGATAAGCCGGTAACAGCAAAGCCTGCTGAAACTCGTATGGGTTCTGGTAAGGGTGCTCTGGAGTACTGGGTAGCAGTTGTTAAGCCAGGCAGAGTTATGTTTGAGATCGCTGGTGTGCCAGAAGAGACAGCAAAGGAAGCCCTTCGTCTCGCTACACACAAGCTGCCTGTAAAGTGTAAGATCGTATCAAAAGCAGATTTAGACAAGGAGGTTAATGGCGGTGAAGCTTAAGGATTATAAGAACGAATTAAACGCAAAGTCTCTGGAAGAGTTGCAGAGCGAGTTAGTAGCTGCTAAGAAGGAATTATTCAACTTGAGATTCCAGAACGCCACTAACCAGCTTGAGAATACAAGCAGAATTAAGGCTGTTCGTAAGAACATTGCCAGAATTCAGACAGTGATCGCTCAGAAGGCGAACGCATAATTATCGTAAAAGGAGGAACATATTGTGGACAGAAATCTGAGAAAAACACGTGTAGGTTTAGTTACAAGTGATAAGATGGACAAGACAATCGTTGTGTCAATCGTTGATAATGTAAAGCATCCTCTTTACGGTAAGATTGTAAAGAGAACTTACAAGCTCAAGGCACATGATGAGAATAATGAGTGTAAAGTTGGCGATAGAGTAAGAGTAATGGAGACAAGACCTTTGTCAAAGGATAAGAGATGGAGACTTGTCGAGATTATCGAGAAGGCTAAGTAAGGAGGCGCAGACAAAATGGTACAGCAGGAAACAAGACTTAGAGTTGCTGATAACACAGGTGCTAAGGAAATCCTCTGCATTCGTGTATTAGGCGGTTCTACAAGAAGATATGCAAATATCGGTGATGTCATCGTTGCCTCAGTTAAAGACGCAACACCAGGCGGAGTTGTAAAAAAAGGTGATGTTGTGAAAGCCGTAGTTGTACGTTCGAAGAAGGGTGCTCGTCGTAAGGACGGTTCCTACATCAAGTTTGATGAGAACGCAGCAGTTATTATTAAGGATGACGGTAATCCAAGAGGAACACGTATTTTTGGACCTGTCGCTAGAGAATTGAGAGACAAGAAGTTCATGAAGATCGTGTCTCTTGCACCAGAAGTATTATAGGAGGTAGCGACGATGGCAACTATGAAGATTAAAAAAGACGATATGGTTCAGGTCATTGCCGGTAAGGATAAGGGCAAAGAAGGTAAGGTATTATCTGTTGATGCTAAGAACAACAAGGTTCTTGTTGAGGGCGTAAACATCGTTCACAAGCACAGCAAGCCAAGCATGCAGAACCAGCAGGGCGGAATCATTGATAAGGAAGCTCCTATCGACCTTTCAAACGTTATGTATCTCTACAAGGGTAAGCCAGTTCGCGTTGGCTTCCAGGGTGAGAAGAAGGATAAGGTCAGAGTAGCCAAGATCGATGGCAAGACAGAAGTTATCGATTAATATAGGGAAGGAGGCAGAAGATTTTGAGCAGACTTAAAGATTTATATAGCAACGAAATTAAAGATGCTATGGTTAAGAAGTTTGGATATAAGAATGTAATGCAGATTCCAAAGCTTGATAAGATCGTTATCAACATGGGCGTTGGAGAAGCAAAGGAAAACGCAAAGGTTTTAGATACTGCAATCAAGGATCTTGAGACAATCACAGGTCAGAAGGCAGTTGTAACACGTGCTAAGAAGTCCGTAGCGAACTTCAAGTTAAGAGAAGGTATGCCAATCGGATGTAAGGTAACACTTCGTGGCGAGAAGATGTATGAGTTTACAGACAGACTTGTAAACCTTGCACTTCCACGAGTACGTGACTTTAGAGGTGTAAATCCGGATGCTTTTGATGGTAGAGGTAACTACGCATTAGGTATCAAGGAGCAGCTTATTTTCCCTGAAATCGAGTACGATAAGGTTGATAAGGTAAGAGGTATGGATATCATCTTCGTTACCACGGCTGAGACAGATGAGGAAGCTCGTGAGTTATTGACTTTGTTCGGTATGCCATTTAAGAAGTAGGAGGAAATGAACTATGGCTAAAACATCTATGAAGGTTAAGCAGCAGCGTCCTCAGAAGTTTTCTACCAGAGAGTACACTCGTTGCAAGATTTGTGGTCGTCCACATTCAGTTTTGAGAAAATATGGAATTTGTAGAGTATGTTTCCGTGAGTTAGCATACAAGGGACAGATACCAGGCGTTAAGAAGTCAAGCTGGTAAGAGTGAAGAAGAATAAGGAGGAAACAAAGCTATGTCAATGAGCGATCCAATTGCAGATATGCTTACAAGAATCCGTAACGCAAATACTGCAAAACATGATACAGTAGATATACCTGCTTCTAAGATGAAGCTGGCGATTGCAGACATTCTCCTCAAGGAAGGTTATGTCAAGGCAGTTGACGTTGTTGAGGAAGGAAACTTCAAGACAATCAAGATTACACTTAAGTATGGTGCAAACAAGAACGAGAAGATCCTTACAGGTCTTAAGAGAATCTCTAAGCCTGGTCTTCGTGTATATGCATCAAAGGATGAGCTTCCAAAGGTACTCGGTGGCCTCGGTACAGCAATCATCTCTACAAATAAGGGTGTATTAACAGATAAGGAAGCTAGAAAAGAGAATGTTGGTGGAGAAGTACTGGCTTTCGTATGGTAAGTCGGGATTTTCCACAAGAGAATAATTAAGGAGGACAAGGCGAAATGTCACGAATCGGAAGAATGCCTATCGCTATTCCGGCAGGCGTAACTGTTGAGATAGCAGAAAATAATAAGGTGACTGTAAAGGGACCAAAGGGAACTCTTGAGAGAGTACTTCCAGCAGAGATGGAGATCAAGCAGGAAGGCGAAGAGATCCTCGTAAACAGACCAAACGACTTGAAGAAGATGCGTTCACTTCATGGTCTTACAAGAACTCTCATTCACAACATGGTAATCGGTGTAACTGAGGGTTATACAAAGGTTTTGGAAGTTAATGGTGTTGGTTACAGAGCAGCTAAGCAGGGTAACAAGCTGAACCTTGCACTTGGTTACTCACATCCAGTTGAGATGGTTGATCCAGATGGAATCACAACAACTGTTGATGGTAACAAGATCACTGTTAGCGGTATCGACAAGGAAAAGGTTGGCCAGTATGCTGCCGAAATCCGTGAGAAGAGAGCCCCAGAACCATATAAGGGCAAGGGTATCAAGTACGTTGATGAAGTTATCAGACGTAAAGTTGGTAAGACTGGTAAGAAATAATAAGGGAGTGAAAAGATATGATTAAAAAGGAATCAAGAAGTGCTATTCGTATTAAGAAGCATTTAAGAGTTCGTAACCGTTTTAGCGGCACTGCTGAAAGACCAAGACTTGCTGTATTCAGAAGTAATAATCATATGTACGCTCAGATTATTGACGATACAGTTGGTAACACTTTAGTGTCAGCTTCAACAGTTCAGAAGGACGTAAAGGATCAGTTAGAGAAGACAAATGATGTAGCAGCAGCTGCTTATCTTGGCAAGGTAATTGCACAGAAGGCACTTGACGCAGGCATCAAGGAAGTAGTCTTTGACAGAGGCGGTTTTATATATCAGGGTAAGATTCAGGCTTTAGCAGATGCTGCTAGAGAAGCTGGTCTTGAATTCTAATAGGGAGGAGAACAACACATGAAACGTGAAATTATCGATGCTTCTAATTTAGAATTGGAAGATAGCGTAGTAAACATTAAGCGTGTCACCAAGGTTGTAAAAGGTGGACGTAACATGAGATTTGCTGCTCTTGTAGTTGTCGGAGATAAGAACGGACACGTAGGTGCCGGCTTAGGTAAGGCAGCTGAGGTCCCTGAGGCAATCCGCAAGGCAAAAGAGGATGCAATCAAGAAACTTGTAAAAGTTGATATCAATGAGAATGGAAGTATTCCATATGATTATACAGGTAAGTTCGGCAGCGCAAGCGTTCTGCTGAAGTCTTCACCAGAAGGTACTGGTATCATCGCTGGTGGTCCTGCTCGTAAGGTATTGGAGCTTGCAGGATACAAGAACATCCGTACAAAGTCTCTCGGCTCTAACAACAAGCAGAATGTTGTTCTTGCTACAATCGAGGGCCTTAAGGCAATTAAGTCCCCAGAAGAGATTGCAAAACTCCGTGGTAAGTCTTTAGACGAGATTCTTAACTAAGGAGGTAATTTGAGATGGCAGATAAGGTAAAAGTAACATTAGTAAAGTCACCAATTGGTGCAATTCCTAAGCATAGAGCAACTGTGAAAGCACTTGGTCTTACAAAGATGCATAAGACTGTTGAACTTCCAAACAATGATGCTACAATGGGAATGGTACAGCAGGTTCGTCACTTAGTAAAAGTAGAAGAAGCTTAATTTTGTTAGAAGGAGGAACAGTCATGAATTTATCAAGTTTAAAGCCAGCTGAAGGCGCTGTATCAAGCGATAGCTTCAGAAGAGGCCGTGGACATGGTTCAGGAAATGGTAAGACTGCCGGTAAGGGCCACAAGGGTCAGAAGGCTCGTTCTGGAGCTCCAAGACCAGGCTTTGAAGGTGGACAGATGCCACTTTACAGAAGAATCCCTAAGAGAGGATTCACAAGCAGAAATCATAAGGAAATCGTTGCAATCAACCTTTCAGTTCTCGAGAGATTTGAAGATGGTGCAGAAGTATCTGTAGCTTCATTGATCGAGGCAGGTGTTGTAAAGAACCCTAGAGATGGTGTTAAGATTTTAGGAAATGGAGAGTTGACTAAAAAGCTTACTGTTAAGGCGAATGCATTCAGTAAGGCCGCTGCAGAGAAGATCGAAGCTCTTGGTGGAAAAGCAGAGGTGATTTAGTATGTTCAAAACCTTACGTGACGCTTTTAAGGTCAAAGAGATCCGTATGGGATTACTCTTTACATTCTTTGTCCTGATAGTCATCCGTTTTGGTTCGTTGATCCCGGTACCGGGACTGAATACAGTCGCAATCAAGGAATATTTGGAGAGCGCGCTCGGTGATGCAAACAGCTTCCTGAGCTCGTTCACCGGTGGTTCCTTCACACAGATGTCTATTTTTGCATTGAATGTAACACCATATATTACTTCTTCCATTATCATCCAGCTTCTTACTATTGCGATTCCAGCATTGGAGGAGATGCAGAAGGATGGTGAGGACGGAAGAAAGAAGATTACAGCTATCACAAGATATGTAACAATCTTTTTAGCAGTAATCGAGAGTCTCGGACTTGTCATTGGTTTCGACCGTGGACATTATATGACAGTAACCGGACCACTTGGATATCTGCTTGTTATCATTACATTGACAACAGGTAGTGCCTTTGTTATGTGGCTTGGTGAGCGTGTGACGGAAAAAGGTGTTGGCAACGGTATTTCTATTATCCTGTTGATAAACATCGTATCCAGAATGCCAAGTGATTTTTCGGACTTATATACAAAGTTCATGAAGGGTCAGGATATTGTAGATCAGGTAATCGCAGGTGCGATTATTCTGGCGGTTATACTTGTAACAACAATTTTGGTTGTTTTGTTACAGGGCGGAGTCAGAAAGATTCCGGTACAGCATGCACAGAAGGTACAGGGAAGAAGAATGATGGGCGGACAGCAGAGTCATATTCCTCTGAAGGTCAACACATCAAGCGTTATCCCGGTTATCTTCGCTTCTTCCATTCTTTCCGTACCAATGGTTGTTGTGAATTTGTTTAATATCAACACCAGCGGTGTATGGGCAAAGATTTTAAGAGGTATGAATTCGAATTACTGGTTTAACCCTGCATATCCATGGGCAAGTGTAGGTCTGATTATATACATCCTGTTGGTTGTATTCTTCGCATATTTCTATACATCGGTAACATTTAACCCGATGGAAGTAGCGAACAACTTAAAGAAGAGCGGTGGATTTATTCCAGGTATCCGTCCTGGTAAGCCGACACAGGATTACTTAAATAAAATACTGAATTACATCGTATTTATCGGTGCGGTTGGTCTGTTGATCGTTGCGGTCATCCCAATCTTCTTCAACGGAATGTTTGGTGCGGACGTATCGTTCGGCGGAACCTCACTCATCATTATCGTAGGTGTAGTTCTTGAGACGATTGATCAGATCGAGTCTAAGATGATTGTACGAAATTATTCAGGATTCTTGAATGATTAATGTCAATAAAAGGAAGCAGGAGTGTATCCTATGGGTACATTCCTATTCCTAGTTATAGGGAAATAAATTTTGCGGAAACAAAAAGCATAGAAAAGAAAAGTATGGAGGGACAATAATTTGAAGATTATTATGTTAGGCGCACCTGGTGCAGGTAAGGGAACGCAGGCAAAGATGTTAGCTGAGAAGTACGGAATTCCACACATTTCGACTGGAGATATCTTCCGTGCCAATATCAAGAACGGTACAGAGCTTGGCGCAAAGGCAAAGGAATACATGGACAAGGGATTACTTGTTCCAGATGAGCTGGTTGTAGACCTGATCATGGATCGTTTCAAGGCAGATGACTGCAAGAACGGTTACATCCTTGACGGATTCCCAAGAACCATTCCGCAGGCAGAGGCACTTGACGCTGCTCTTGCTGCAAATGGCGAGAAGATCGACTATGCAGTCAACGTGGAAGTCCCAGATGAAAACATTGTAAATAGAATGTCCGGCAGACGCGCATGTGTAGGATGTGGTGCAACCTATCATATCGTATACAACCCAACTAAGGTTGAGGGTAAGTGCGATACTTGTGGTGCAGACCTGATCCTTCGTGACGACGACAAGCCGGAGACAGTCCTGAACCGTTTGAAGGTTTACCATGAGCAGACACAGCCACTGATCGACTTCTATACAAAGAAGGGCGTCATCGCAGAGGTAGACGGAACAAAGGATATGAAGGACGTATTTGATGCGATTGTAGCTATTTTAGGTTAATATCTGTATCGGAGTTCAAAATGGCGATCATAATCAAAACAGAACATGAGATAGAGCTTATGCGTAAGGCGGGAGAGATTCTCGCCAAAACGCATGAGGAATTGAAGAAAATTATAAAACCGGGCATATCCACATATGAGATAGACAAGTGCGGTGAGGATTTTATCCGAAGCTGCGGATGCGAACCATCGTTCCTGAATTATCAGGGCTATCCGGCGTCCATCTGTGTCTCAGTCAATGATGAGGTTGTACACGGCATACCGTCTAAAGAACGGATTTTGCAGGAAGGCGATATCGTAAGCCTCGATGCCGGAGTTATATACAAAGGATATCACTCGGATGCTGCAAGAACGTATGGTGTCGGAACGATCGATTCCGAATCGGTGCAATTGATCGAGGTAACGAAGCAAAGCTTTTTTGAAGGGCTTGCACAGTGCCGGGCGGGCAATCATATAAATGATATATCCAAAGCGGTTTTTGGGTATGTTACGAAAAGAGGGTATTCTGCCGTCCGTGATCTGGTTGGACACGGCGTCGGCGCACATCTCCATGAGGAACCAAATGTGCCGAATTACCCGAAGCTGTTCAAAGGCCCGAAGTTAAAACCGGGGATGGTCATAGCGATTGAACCGATGATCAACATTGGAAGCTATCAGGTTGGCTGGCTGAATGATGACTGGACAGTCGTTACCATGGATGGCTCACGTTCCGCGCATTATGAAAATACAGTACTGATAACTGAGGGAGATCCAGAGATCTTATCACGTGCAGAGGGATTGGAATTATAATATAGATCAATAAATTAAGGAGGATATGATATGCCAAAGGCAGACGAAATCGAAATGGAAGGAACCGTATTGGAGAAGCTTCCAAACGCAATGTTTCAGGTAGAATTAGAGAATGGGTTGAAGGTACTTGCCCATATCAGTGGAAAGCTCAGAATGAATTACATTAAAATCCTTCCGGGCGACAAAGTAACCGTGGTTTTATCTCCATATGATCTTACAAAAGGAAGAATCACCTGGAGAGCAAAATAAATTTACATTTTCACTTGCATTTCGCTATGGAAAATGGTATCATAGGTTTTCGTAGCGGACTTTTTGGAAAGGAGAGTATTTTAATGAAGGTTAGAGCATCAGTTAAACCAATTTGCGATAAGTGCAAAGTCATTAAAAGAAAAGGCAGTATTCGTATAATCTGCGAAAATCCAAAGCACAAACAGCGTCAGGGTTAATTCATGTTCGCGTATGTCATAAATGCCATTTATGATAGAACATGGGTCATTGTTAGACATTAGGTCTTACAATCTGACAGGACAGTTGGAACAAGGTATGTAGGATGATAGCCCATCTATAACTATGCCTTGTATTTGTGCGTGTAATGGTATTCCACATTACATACCAACTTCGATTGACGCCACGCCGGTATTCGGGTGGACGACAACGGACATCAGCTCTTGGCTGGAGTTGATAAAAGCGGCTGGACACATAGCATGTGTCAAAAATTGTTTCATTAAGTTATTTTACGGAGGTATAACAAGAATGGCTCGTATTTCAGGTGTTGATTTACCAAGAGAAAAGCGAATCGAAATCGGACTTACCTATATCTATGGTATAGGAAGAACATCAGCTACAAGAATTCTGAAAGAAGCAAACGTAAATCCGGACACTAGAGTTCGTGATCTGACTGACGATGAGGTTAAGAGACTCAGCGAAGTTATCAACGAAACTCAGGTCGTAGAAGGTGATCTGCGTAGAGAAGTAGCTCTTAACATTAAGCGTTTACAGGAAATCGGTTGCTACCGTGGTATCCGTCACAGAAGAGGATTACCTGTTCGTGGACAGAAGACAAAGACAAATGCAAGAACTCGTAAGGGTCCTAAGAAAACAGTAGCAAATAAGAAGAAGTAATGGAGGTTCAGGTTAATGGCTAAGAAAGTTACTACTAAGAAAGTGGCTAAGAAGCGTGTTAGAAAGAATGTTGATCGTGGACAGGCTCATATTCAGTCATCTTTTAACAATACAATCGTTACATTGACAGATGCCGAAGGTAATGCATTATCTTGGGCAAGTGCAGGTGGACTTGGATTCAGAGGTTCCAGAAAGTCTACACCATATGCTGCACAGATGGCAGCAGAGACAGCTACAAAGGCAGCTCTTCCTTATGGATTGAAGTCAGTAGATGTTATGGTTAAGGGACCAGGTTCAGGTAGAGAGGCAGCTATCCGTGCACTCGCAGCCTGCGGTTTGGAAGTATTAAGTATCAGAGACGTAACTCCAGTTCCACATAACGGATGTCGTCCACCAAAGAGAAGAAGAGTCTAATAATAAGGAGGTACATGATAATGGCAGTAGATAGAACACCTATTCTCAAGAGATGTAGATCCTTAGATATGGATCCAGTCGTTCTCGGTGTAAATAAGAAGTCAAGAAGAAAATTGACTAGAGCAAACAGAAAAGTAAGTGAGTACGGATTACAGCTTCGTGAGAAGCAGAAGGCTAAGTTTATTTATGGTATGCTTGAGAAGCCTTTCCGTAACTTGTATGTAAAGGCAGAGCGTATGCCAGGTCTTACAGGACCAAACCTTATGATCCTTCTTGAGTCCAGACTGGATAACGTAGTTTTCCGTATGGGATTTGCAAGAACAAGACGTGAGGCCAGACAGATCGTTGATCACAAGCATGTATTGGTTAATGGCAAGTGCGTAAATATTCCTTCATACAGAATCAGTGCTGGTGATAAGATTGAAATCAAAGAGAAGAGCAAGTCTCTTCAGGGATTTAAGAATATCGTAGAGGCAAACGCAGGCGTTGTTACTCCAGCTTGGATGGAGTCAGACGTTGAGACATTGACAGGAACTGTTAAGGAGCTTCCACTCAGAGAGCAGATTGACGTACCTGTAAACGATACACTTATCGTCGAGTTGTACTCTAAGTAATTCGCGTAAGTAAAGGGTTTGTAGCTAAGTAACACCAGTTATCCAGAAGGAGGGTCAGTAGTGTTTGAATTTGAAAAACCTAGAATTGAAATCGCAGAGATTTCAGACGATAACAAATATGGTAAGTTTGTAGTAGAGCCATTGGAAAGAGGCTATGGTATTACACTTGGTAATTCTCTTCGTAGAATTATGTTATCATCTCTTCCGGGAACTGCAGTTAGTCAGGTTAAGATTAAGGGCGTTCTGCATGAGTTCTCATCTCTTCCAGGTGTAAAGGAAGATGTGACAGAGATCGTGATGAATATCAAGGATCTCTGCATCAAGAACAATTCTACAACAAATGAGCCTAAGGTTGCATATATTGATGCTTCAGGTGATAAGGTTGTGACGGCTGGTGATATTCAGGTAGATGCAGATCTTGAGATTTTGAATCCGGATTTGGTAATCGCAAATTTGAGCGGTCCGGAAGCAAAGTTGGAGATGGAGCTTCTGATCACAAACGGCAGAGGTTACGTTGGATCTGACAAGAACAAAGGTCTTGATTCATCTATTGATGCAATCGCTGTTGATTCTATCTATACACCTGTGGAGCGTGTAAATCTGACAGTTCAGAACACACGTGTCGGACAGGTTACAGATTATGACAAGCTTACACTTGATGTATTTACAAATGGTACATTGGCACCAGATGAGGCAGTCAGCCTTGCAGCAAAGGTGCTCAGTGAGCATTTGAATCTCTTCATCGATCTTTCAGAGAATGCTAAGTCTGTTGACGTTATGGTAGAGAAGGAAGACGATCAGAAGGAAAAGGTACTTGAGATGAGTATCGACGAACTGGAGCTTTCCGTTCGTTCTTATAACTGCTTGAAGAGAGCAGGTATTAATACAGTTGAAGAATTGACAAATAAGACTCCGGACGATATGATGAAGGTTCGTAACCTTGGTCGTAAGTCTCTCGATGAAGTTTATGCTAAATTAAAAGAACTTGGTTTGTCGCTTCGTACTGGTGATGAATAATATCCACTTAAGCCGAAGGATTAGTAAGCAAAGTGAAGACCCGAAAGGGTAAGGAGGAAAATTAAAATGGCAATGTATAGAAAACTTGGTAAAAAGTCTGATCAGAGAATCGCATTACTTCGTAATCAGGTAACACAGCTTCTCTATCATGGAAAGATTGAGACAACAGAGGCTAGAGCGAAGGAAGTTCGTAAGATCGCTGAGCACCTTATCACACTTGCTGTTAAGGAAAAGGATAACTTTGACGAGATCAAGGTAACTGCTAAGGTTGCTAAGAAGGACAAAGATGGCAAGCGTATCAAGGAAGTTGTAGATGGTAAGAAGGTTACACAGTACGACGAAGTTGAGAAGACAGTTAAGAAGGATCAGCCTTCCAGACTGCACGCTAGACGTCAGATGCTTAAGGTTCTCTACCCGGTAGTTGAAGTTCCTACAGATGCTGCAGGAAAGAAAGCTGCTACAAAGAAGGTAGACCTTACAGCTAAGCTCTTCGACGAGTATGCTGCAAAGTATGCTAGCCGCAAGGGTGGTTACACACGTATCGTTAAGATTGGCGAGCGTCGTGGTGACGGTGCTATGAAGGTTATTCTTGAGTTAGTTTAATCTATATAAAACCAGACGGGTTGTCGAAAGGCAGCCCGTTTATTTTTTCATGGAGAATAATTATGACGAGAAAAATCGGAATTGTGTGCTGTTCAGATGGATTCAATCGGGCATACGAAGGTGAGATTGAGGAATTGCATCGGATACTGGCAGACATGGGGATTGAGAGTGTGCTCAGCCCGTTCCTGTATGCGCGTGATGGTGTGGCGAGTGGAACGGCAGAAGAACGTGCGAAGGCAGTAATGGATTTTTACTTGGATGATACGATTGACGCAATCTGCGACATATCCGGTGGAGATATCGCGAATGGAATCCTGCCGTATCTGGATTATAGCGTGATTGCAAAGATGGATAAGCAGTTCTGGGGATACAGTGATCTGACGACTATATTAAATGCAATCTACGCGAAGACCGGGCAGACAGGGGTGTTGTATCAGATAAGAAATGTGCTCTATAAGGAGCGCAAGCAGCAGATGACGGATGTGCGAGATGTCCTGTGTGAGGGTGGTGATGCGTTGTACCGGATCGATTATCATTATGTACAGGGGACGGAGATGCATGGAATCATTGTCGGAGGAAATATCCGTTGTTTCTTAAAGCTGTCTGGGACGGCGTATATGCCAGATCTGAATGGGAAGATTCTACTTCTGGAGAGTCGGTCCGGAACAGTAGCACGAATGGAAACCTATCTGAGCCAGTTGCAGCAGATTGGTGCATTTGAGCAGATCGCGGGTATCCTGCTTGGAACATTTACGGAGATGGAAGCAAAGCAGTGCATGCCGGATATTGTGCAACTTGTGAAGAAGTATGTGAGAAAAACAATGCCGATTGCGGTCACGAAGCAGATCGGACATGGGACAGATGCCAAAGGGATTGTAATAGGCGGAGAATTGTAATTTTTCGTCAAGCATTTTATGGAAATACGTTTGCCTTGCCGTGCATATGATGATATGATGACTTTAGTTATGAAAAGTTTGATATATGCGGGGTAAGGGTATGAAAAAATGGAGAAATAATTCAGACAATGCAGGTTTCACACTGGTTGAATTGATTATTGCAATTGCAATCATGGCGGTGCTCGCGGGTGCAATCGGTCTGACGGTTATTCGTTACATTAGGAAAGCCAGAGCATCAAATGCGATGGAGGAACTTCGGACGATTGTCTCGGCGGTTGAGACAGGCATGGTTTCCAGTTATGCGGAAGATCATGAGATGAATCTAGATAAGACATATACGGATGACGAAGGGAATGCACAGCGATGTGGTGTACTCACGAATTATATGATCAGCCGGGCACAGAATAAAAGTGCAAATGGCATTACCGATGCAAATGCGTTGGAGTATTATTTTGCACAAAAGGTGTTGGAAGAATTGAATGCGGAGAATGGAAGCGACTATCGTTTCCTGAATTTTACGGGCGACGAGGATGAGCCGCTTGGAATGAATTGTGATTCGTTCTACGGACAATTTGGTTGTCCGGGCGTGATTGTTGTGTATGGTGGGGAAGGAAAGGTGCTGTTTGCGCAGTATTATAACTCTGGTTGCCTGATTCAGTATGAGGCGGGCGAAGGCTATACCTATCTGGATGATACGACGGAATTCGTCGGAAGTACGACGATTCATTAGTGTGATTTGCTCGAATCTGCCGATACAGACGATGCAATAATTGATGAGAATATATGAATATAAAAGAAAAAGGATTGACTGTATAGATACAGCTAATCCTTTTTTATCTGTTATGTGAGATTGCATTGACTGTCAATCAGACCGGCATATGGAATACCTGACGTGGGTCTAAGGCTCCATAGATTTCGCGTCAACCATCTGGACAGCTCCGGCGAAGTTCCCCTGGAAATAGTTCGCGATTTCATCGGAATATCCATATACAATTCCCTTTCTGTAAGGGAATAACAGGTTCTGCAGTTGGGCGACTGCTTCATCAAGCGGCGCTTTCTTGGAGAAACCACCGGTTGTGATCTGGCCAAGTGAATAAGTTCCACCATCTCGTGCGAGCAGATATAAGGTATGAAATTTGCTTGTCGGAATAAAATTCATCGTCTGTTTAACTACATTTCCATAGATCCACATGATATCGCGAATCGGAATTACGCGCACCGTCTTCGCCTCATAGACGAGAATTGCTGTCGGTGTTGCAACGAAAGAGAACGCTTCCACGCCATATGGAATCTGCTGGTCAAGCATTGCAATCTCCTGTGGTGAAAGCAAATTCCATGATGCTTCAGCGGCTGCGTATTTTTTCTTGTTAAATGCAGTCTGCTTGATACCGCCCCAAGCGGTAATTCGTGCGTTAATGTTTGTAAAATTAGAAAAATTCATATGTACCCTCCCAATGTGTGTAAAATAAATGTCAGATATAACTGACAAATAGTCTGAAAATGCTATATTCCATACATTTCGTACAATAATAGCAGATTCATACAAATTATAACATAGAAAAGCTGAAAAATCATTTTTATTTAACGAAAAAATATTGTATGGATGTTTCCGTGTTAATATGTGAAAATTTCTTTATTCTTTTGAGAAAAAATTGCGACATACATAGAAAAAATGGTATAGTAATGGATATGTTATAAGATAGTTATTGCGAATATGAAAAACAATCAGGAATATAGGATATCATGATAAAAATCAGAGATCTCACATTTGAATATTTTGACCGGGATGACGAAGGAAATCTGACGGAGATGGTAAACGCCATCCGCGGAATCAATTTTGATGCAGGAGAAGGTGAATTTATCGTTGTGGCAGGGGTGAATGGAAGCGGAAAAAGCACATTTGCAAAGATCTTAAACCGCCTGTTGCTTCCGATTGAAGGTACGGTTCTCATCGGCGGACTCGATGCAATGCAGGAGGAAAATATCATTCCGATCCGGAAGATGGTTGGCATGGTGTTCCAAAATCCTGACGATCAGCTGATTGGTAGTGTAGTGGAAGAGGATGTCGCTTTTGGTGCGGAGAATATTAGCGTGCCGCACAAGGAACTGGTGAAGCGGGTGGAGGATGCACTTGCACAGGTAGGGCTTGCGGCATCCATGCGCATCGAAGAGCTATCCGGAGGTGGAAAACAGAAGGTTGCGATTGCAGGCGTGCTTGCAATGAAGCCGCGGTATATCGTGCTTGATGAGGCAACCAGTATGCTCGATCCAAAATCCAGGCGGGATGTGCTGCAGCTGATGAAAGAGCTGCAGAAGCAGGGAATCACGATTATTCTCATTACACATCTGATGGAGGAACTTCTGCTGGCAGATTGGATTTACGTGATGCATCAGGGAAGGCTTGCTATGAAGGGCAGCCGGGAAGCGCTTTTCTCGCAACCGGAGAGGCTGCGTGAGTTTGGATTGGAACTGCCGATGACCGTGCTGCTTGCACATGCTCTTGCGGAGCGTGGGTGCGTGCGGACGAAGGATTTATTTTCCGTGGAAGCGATTGCGGAACGCATATACAAGGAACATCCGTATGCATTTCTGAAGGAAAAGACAATGGAGCCTGCATCCGTGGATAAGAAAGCGAAAGTGTTGTCGCAGGCGATTGTATTTCAACATGTGAACCTATCATATGGAAAGAAATCGATTTTGAATGATGTATGTTGTTCTATTGAGAAGGGCAGCTATACGGCAATCATTGGACCTTCGGGGGCTGGAAAATCGACGCTTTTGCAGATGATTCCGGCGCTCATTTCACCGACGGATGGAAGCATTTATGTGGATGGAATGGAAGTGACGGATACTTCTGCGGATATTGCAGCATTGCGTAAGAAAATCGGGTTCATCTTCCAATATCCAGAGCAGCAGTTGTTTGCGAAAAATGTTTATGAGGATGTAGTATTTGGACCGCGGAATGTCGGCATCAGCGAGGTTGAAGCGGAGAAACGTGCGTATGAGGCGATTCAGTTTGTCGGGTTGCCGCAGGATGTCTATGATCTGCCGATGGATAAGCTGTCGGGTGGGCAGAAGCGGCGTGTTGCATTGGCGGGCGTGATTGCAATGCAACCGGATTACCTGATCTTAGATGAACCGTTGGCAGGGCTTGATCCGGTTGGAAAGAAAAAGATGCTGCAGATCCTGCGTGCGTTACACCGGGATGCGGGAATTACAGTGGTTGTAGTCAGTCACGATGCAGACGCAGTTGTGGAGGACGCGGAGCAGGTATTGTATCTGAGGGATGGGAAAATCTTGGAGCAGGGAGCACCGTCGGATGTATTTTACCGGTTGTGGCTGCGCGAGATGGAGCATATGACGAGGGATAAGCATTCGAAAATGAATGGCGAACAGATGAGAGACAGAAGCACTGGACGTTTATCCGAAGATACGCTGGCAGAAGCAATCTGCGAGCTTCCGGGCTGCATGCAGTTGTTGATCCGCCTGCGCATCATGGGACTTCCGGTATCATGTAAGCATACGCAGCTTGCGGAGACGGTGCAGGCAATCGTGGATGCGGTTGGAAGATGATTTCGTATATAGATATTGTAGTATAAGAATGTCTAAAAGAGGTAGGAACATGATGAAGGATATCACATGGGGACAGTACCATAGCGTGGATTCGATGATCCACCGGATAGATCCCCGTGTCAAAATTCGATTTACAATTATATATATTATCCTGCTGTTGCTGGATCGGAATCTGCCGTTGTTTCTGTTTCTTACGACAGTATTTGCCGGTGTGTGGGCGAGCAGCCGGGTGCCGATGCGCAAGATGATACGCGGAACGAAGGGCGTGTTCATTTTCATCTTAATTTGCAGTATATTAAATGCATTTACCATGCATGGAACGACGTTGGTAAAGCTTGGCGTGCTCACGATCACGAAGGAGGGACTGATCAAAGCCGGATTCGTGTTCTGGCGGATGTTGTTGTTGATTCTGATGTCAAGCCTGTTGATGTATACGACGACACCGACGAGACTGACGGACGGTATGGAGAAGTGCATGCATTTAAGCGGCGGTGTGGCAATGGGAATCACGATCGCGCTACGATTTGTACCGATATTATTTGGAGAGTTAGACCGGATCATGAAGGCGCAGATGGCGCGTGGCGCGGACTTCAAGAAGGGAAATCCGGTCGTGCGTTTAAAGAAGCTTCGGACAGTGATCCTGCCGCTTTTCCAGAATGCAATCTCGCGTGCCGGACATCTGGGCGATGCGATGGACAGCCGCTGCTATACGGGCGGCAAAGGACGGACGAAGCTGCATCCACTCGTGTATGAGAGACGCGATATGGTCGCGTATGTGTGCATGCTGGCGATCGTTATTGCGTCGGTGGTGTTGATTGTGAAGTTCTAAAACGTAGGATAGATAAGTAGATGATAGTTACTGAATGATATATAGTAGTGAGATAGAATAGTGTATTTCACAATATAAGAGAAAGGAGATTCGCTCCATGAAACGAATCAAATTAATCGTCGCGTATGACGGGACAAATTATTGTGGCTGGCAGATTCAGGACAACGGAATCACGATTGAGGAAGTCCTGAATCGCGAACTGTCGAAGCTGTTGCAGGAAGATATCAAGATCATTGGCGCAAGCCGGACAGATTCCGGTGTGCATGCACTGGGAAATGTGGCGGTCTTTGATACGGAGACACGGATTCCGCCGGAGAAGATCAGCTTCGCGTTAAACCAGCGGTTGCCGGACGATATCCGGATTCAGGAATCGTGTCAGGTGGCGGATGATTTTCACCCGCGGTTCTGCGATACGATCAAGACGTATGAGTATCGCATCTGGAATGACAAGTTCCCGAATCCGCTTGTGCGGCTTTACTCGAAGTTTTGTTATTTCCATGTTGATATCGCGAAGATGGAGCAGGCAGCGGCATATCTGGTTGGCGAACATGATTTCAAATCATTCTGCACGCCGCGGACACAGGTGGAATCCACGGTGCGCACGGTCACAGAGATCTCCTTCCGCACAGAGGGCAAGATGATCATCATGACGATCCGCGGAACCGGTTTCCTATATAATATGGTGCGGATCATCATGGGTACATTGCTTAAATGCGGGATGAACATGTATCCGCCGGAGCATGTGAAGGAGATTCTCGATGCGAAGGACCGCGCGGCAGCAGGTCCGAAAGCGGAAGCGTGTGGACTGCAGTTGGTTGGAATTGAATATTTGTAGAAAATTTACGCATTTCTTGAAAAAAACGTTGACACACGCGGACACGTATAATATAATACCTAAATGTGACAAAAGACAGGTGAAGTGCGTCCCAATAGCCCCGGGATTCATGGAATACTCTTTTGAAGCAATGTACAGTACGCATTCGGCACTGTGCGGACAGGCTGTTTCGGACATTTCGGCTTGAAAGCATGGGTATGATGCAGGACAATTCGAATAATTTTAAGGAGGAACACCACAATGAAGAGCTTTATGGCAAGCCCATCAAACATTGAAAGAAAGTGGTATGTAGTAGATGCTACAGGACATACATTAGGTCGTTTATCATCAGAGATCGCAAGCATTTTAAGAGGAAAGAACAAGCCGACATTTACACCACACATCGATACAGGTGACTATATCGTAGTTGTAAATGCTGATAAGATCAAAGTAACAGGTAAGAAGATGGATCAGAAGGTTTACTATCACCATTCTGATTACGTTGGCGGTATGAAAGAGCAGACTCTCAAAGAGAAGATGGCTAAGAAGCCAGAGGATGTTATCTACCTTGCAGTTAAGGGCATGCTTCCAAAGGGACCTCTCGGAAGACAGATGATCAAGAAGCTTTATGTTTACGCTGGACCAGAGCACAAGCAGCAGGCTCAGAAGCCAGAAGTATTAGAGATTAAGTATTAATAAGGGAGGAAACGTTCGTGGCTAAGAATAGTAATAGATTTTACGGAACAGGTAGAAGAAAAAGCAGTATCGCAAGAGTTTACCTTGTACCAGGAACTGGTAAGGTAACTATTAATAAGAAAGACATGGATGAGTATTTCGGTCTTGATACATTGAAGCTCATCGTTAAGCAGCCATTTGCAGCAACAGGTACAGAAGGAAAGTTCGATGTACTTGTAAATGTTAAGGGTGGCGGATTTACAGGTCAGGCTGGTGCTATCAGACATGGTATCTCCAGAGCACTCCTCGAGGCAGACGCTGAGTACAGACCAGCACTCAAGAAGGCAGGATACCTTACAAGAGATCCTCGTATGAAGGAAAGAAAGAAGTACGGCTTGAAAGCAGCTCGTCGTGCACCACAGTTTTCAAAGAGATAATCTTCGGAACTTGGATTTACGTTCAAATCCTTGTTTTATAAGGGTTTGTGGAGTTGTCAGATGTGGTGAAAAGCGGTGGAATTTACTCAGTTCGCAACGCATTTGCAACACGTTTGCAACAAAAATATCTAAAAAATATAGGACACTTTTCGGTGATAGGAACTGGAGAGTGTCCTTTTTGTTATGCAGATTTTGTATCGGCAGTTACGCTGTCCTCATCTTCTAAGGTTTTGTTGATTGCGTCTACAAGAACCTGCATATCTAAGTGAGTATAAACTTTTTCTGTCAAAGTCATAGCACCGGAGTGCCCCACAATTTTCTTGATTGTTGTATCCTGAACACCAGCTTCCGATAACATGGAAATACAGGTATGTCGAGTACAATGCGGTGTACGGTCAATTCCAATCTGTTCCACAAGAGGAGTCCAATAGCTGTCATAGTAATTGCGATAAAGAAATCTTTTGCCATCCTCTGTATGAAGAAGATATTCGCAATCAGGAGAAGAATTATACCAGTCTTTATAGTAAGGCAGGAGCTTATCAGCAATCGGAACTTTTCGGATTCCGTTTTCTGTTTTGCTGTCAATTACATCAAAATACTGTTCTTCCAAATGCACATTTTCTTTCTTCAAATCAAGAAATTCAGAGATACGTGTGCCATTATAAAGCAGCATGAGGATAATCTGATAGTATTTGTCCTCTTTCATTGTCCAGACTTTTGCGACTTCTTCTTTCGTGAATTTTGTACGTGTATGCTTGTTTGGATTGCGGTCTTTGTACTGGGAGATTTCAACAAAAGTAGAATAATCTTTGTTGCAGATGTCATTCTTCAATGCAAATTCATATAACTGGTTGAACAGGATTTTGATTTTCTTCAATGTGGGATAATTCTTTCCGCAGGTGTCAATAACCTGTTGTAAGTCTGCCAGTTTTAAATCCTTGAAAACCCGATTGTAAAGAATACCACACGTTTTGTAAGAAGCCTTGTATCCTTTGATATTACTTTCGGATACTGTAGGAAATTTTTTCTTTGACCATTCTTCATACACTTCATCAAAAGTCATTTTGGCAGCTTTCGTATCATAAGGATTCCGATTGTAGTCAGCCAGCATTTGTAATCCCTCTGTTTTAGTGGCGGCATATCCGATAATGATATACTCATTTACTTTCTTTTCCTTTACAGGATCAATGTGATAGCCGGTGGTTTTGCGAACCATCCAAGGCTTTCTTCTTTTTCCAGATAGTTTTACTACACTTCCGTAGCCGTTCGGTAATTTCATATTCTAAAAATCCTCCTTAAAAATTAGGACTCTTTCTTACCGTACCGCTCGTTCATAATTTTTTGAAATCTCTGGATTCGTTCTTCGTTTGAGATTTCTTCTGTTTCTTTTTCGGTCAGTTTTGCATTTGCGTAATAAGCAAGTGTTTTATCCTGCCACTTCTGATAAGATTCGAGACTTGTCTGATAGTCCTTGACTTCATTTCGTTTATCCTCAAATTCTTCCAAGAATAGACAGAGATCCTGATTTAACTCCGTAGAAACATCTTTTCCATTAAAAGTAATAGCACATTCCCATCCATCATAATGTGGTGGTCGTTTGACTTCGATATTGAAGCCAAGTTCCTTTATCTTATCTAACTGAAATAAGAAATTCATAATATCAGAAAGATTTTCTAAAGGTTTTCTCTCAGTATCATACCCTATAAGATATGTGGATTCGCAGTCTAAAACTTTTGCGATTTCATTGAGCATAGCAATGGAAACTTCGATTTCTCCGCTTTCATATTTTTGGATTGTGCGAAGCGATTTCCCTAACAAATTTGCAAGCTCTGTTTGGTTGATACCTTTTTCTTTTCGAGCAGTACGGATTCTAAGTCCGATTTGATTGTTGTGTAACTTCTCATTACTCATCATTATTCACCTCACGCTTATCATATCATAGAAAAATACGAATTACAAGTGCATATTTATATAAAATAGTATTGACATGTGCAGAATAAGTGCATATAATAAAAATACGCATTAAAAGTGCATATTAAAAAAGAAAGGAGAAATAAAATGAAGATAAACGTATTTAAAATGCAGATTTTGATGGGAGAAAGAGGATTAACAATTAAGAAATTGGCTGAGTTAAGTGGAGTGTCAAGGCAGACGATTTCCTGCATTATATCAGGAAAGAGCTGTACACCGCAGGTGGCATATAAAATTGCTACAGCTTTAGATCAAGAACTTAGTCAGATTGTAAAGGAGGATGTGGAAAATGGATAAAAGATTATATGTAGAATTGCCGCCATTTACGGGAAGAAATGTGCCGATTACGGAAATTGCAAAAGCAATCGGAAAAGATGCTCATTACGTTCGTATCGGAATACAGCAGGGAATTTTGAAATTTGGAGTGGCAATGAAGATGGGCGATTCCAATGAATTCAGTTATTACTGTTCTGATCGTAAAGTATGGGAGGAAACTGGATATTTCAATGGAGAGGTAAAAAAGCAGGGAAAAGAAAAAGCCCTTGCGTAACACAAGGACAACTTCTCAGAGTTTTTGATAACTCTATCTCGCAAATTCAGTATATCAAAGGCTCTGAGAGAATACAACGAAAATTTTAAAGGAGTCGAATTGAATATTTTTCAAGTAGTAAAAGAAAACGTAACTGCAAGGCAGGCTGCCGAGCAGTACGGATTGAAAGTCAGTAAAAACGGGATGGTCTGTTGCCCATTTCATGATGATAGGCATCCCAGTATGAAAGTAGATAAAGGATTTTGCTGCTTTGCCTGTGGTGCGAAAGGGGATGTAATCACGTTTGTGGCAGATTTCTTTCATCTTGCACCATTAGAAGCAGCAAAGAAACTGGCAGAAGATTTTCAGATACCTATTTTTACAGATAGCTCAAAGAAAAGGAATGCAGTAAGAAGAAAGAAAAACCGAAAAGAACGTTGTACCAGACCGAGAAGAAATTTGAAGAATGGGAACGGGAAAGTATCCACATTTTATCGGATTATCTTCATCTGCTGGAAGAATGGAAAGCAGAATTTATAGAAGCCTGTCAGCAGACAGAAAGGATAAATTACTATCTGGATTTACTGGTGTTTGGAGAGTTACAGGACAGAATTGAATTTTTATTGGATAGTGGGAAGGATGTGAAAAGAATTGAAGAACGAATGGAAGAATATAGACGAAACAACAAGGAACAGACTGGAAGAAGCATTGGATCAGAGGGAAATGAACTCTAAGTCGTACTCTCAGGAATGGTTTGAGGATGGGCAGATTGATGAGGTAGTATTTTGTGAAAATTTCCTGCAAAGAATGCCATTGAAGTGTATCAACGGTATCTTTTTCAGTTATGATGGAATGCTACCAGACAGCGAAGTAGAAAAAGAAATTTATAGAATGGTAAAACCGGTTCTTACGAAAGGAATTTCCAAGAAAGTAAAACAGCTTTTGGAGGTTCTAAAACTGGAAGCCTATTCAGAGGAACTTCCGGTGCAAATGGATCGTATCCATGTGAATAATGGAACTTATTTTTTGAATGGAGATTTTACAGAAAAGAAGGAGTTTTGCCTGAACCGCTTGCCTGTAAATTATGAAATGAAAGAAGCAAAGCCGGAACGGTGGCTGAAATTTCTTTCAGAACTGTTGGAGGAAGATGATATTCCTACCTTGCAGGAATATATGGGATATTGTTTAATTCCATCCAACAAGGCACAGAAGTTATTGATTATCTTAGGAAAAGGTGGGGAGGGGAAATCCCGTATAGGTTTGGTTATGAGAAAAATTCTCGGAACGAATATGAATGTAAGTAATATTCAGAAAGTAGAACATAATCGTTTCGCAAGGGCGGATTTGGAATACCGACTTTTGATGGTGGATGATGATATGAAACTGGAAGCATTGAAAGACACCAACTACATTAAAACCATAGTCACTCTGGAGGATAAGATGGATTTGGAAAGGAAGTCAAAGCAGAGCGTACAGGGGAATTTATATGTCAGATTTCTCTGCTTTGGAAACGGGAGTCTGAGTGCTTTGCATGATCGTTCCTATGGATTTTACCGCAGACAGATTATCCTTACGGTCAAAGATGTGCCGCCAGACAGAGTAGATGATCCCTATCTGATTGAGAAACTGCAAAGAGAAGCAGACGATATTTTTCTCTGGTGTCTGGAGGGATTGAAAAGATTACTGAAAAACAAATACCGCTTTACCATCAGCGAACGTGCAAAGAAAAATCTACACGAAGCTATGGAATCCGGGAATAACATTATCGCTTTTATGCAGTCATCAGGGTATATCCGTTTGGAAGAAAATACAACAGCGACTTCTAAGAATCTTTATCAAGCATACTGCCGTTGGTGTGAGGATAATACGGAAAAACCTATGAGTGCAAAAAGTTTTTCGGGATACTTAAAAGAAAATGAAAAGAAATATCACATTCATTATTCTACGAATATTCCTTCAGACAATGGAAAAAATGCCAGAGGATTTCAGGGAATCCATACACAGATACGCATAGATAGCTACCGTTGATACAGATGAGATACAGATAAAAAAGAATTTTCCAAAGAAGCGTATAAGCGTATATCTTTAGGAAAATCAATGGATTACAGGTTTCTGAAAAGTATGGAAGATACGTTTATACGCTTATACGTGTGATTTTTGAAATTATTTTATTTTTTAGCAGAAGGGAGTGTTAGAGATGTTAAAGTAGCCCGGATACGGGCAGATCAAAAGGGCGGATATGCCTATAAATGAAATCTCAAGTCTGAGCAATAATCAGATTATGTAATACAAAAATAGCCCTCGGCGATTGAGAGCGAAATACACCCATCGCACAAAACTAAAGTTTTATGCTCTGTGCATTTCGCCCTGCCGGGAGCAAACCGCCGACAGGCGGATAGGTTCCTAAACAGGTGCCGATGCACCTACTCACAATAAAGTCGGCGAGAGCTGGGGAAGGAGGATGCTTATAGGCAGACATTCATTTATCAGACAAAGCAAGCTGTCCGATGTGGCAGGAAGGATTGATTATATCTCCAATCCGAAACGGCAGGAATATCTCTATGCGACCTATCAGACAGAAGGAGTAACACCGGAGTTTTGGAAAAATCTTGCAAGAGAAAATCAGTTGGATTTTAAGGCGAGTGGTTCAGCAGGGAAATGTATTGAAGGGCGTGAGTTTATAATTGCACTTCCTGAAAGTTTTGTTCAGTACAGGGCAGATGATGTGGTAAGGCTTTTTACGGAAAGTTTTCATAAAAGGTATGGTGTGGAGTGTAGTGCAGCCCTTCATCACAACAAGGCAAAGACGAATTATCATATTCATCTGGTATTCAGCGAACGGAAAATGTTGGAACAACCCGAAGTAAAGATTGCTACCCGAAATATGTTTTATGATGAACAGGGAAAGCATAGACGCACAAAGAAAGAGGTTTTAGACGAGCAGGGCAATCTTCGGGCGGGATGCAGTATTATCCCCAAAGGGGAAGTTTATGAAAGCCATATCTTCACGAAAAAGGATGAATGGTTTAAGAACAAAGCCTTTACCAAAGAAGTCAAGGAACTGTTTACCGATACGATCAACCGATATGTAAAAGAGGAATCAGAAAAACTATCCGTATTCCAACAGGGCGGCGTATATTTGGCAACCAAGAAAATCGGAAAGAACAATCCGAAAGCAGAGGAGATAAAGGCGGACAATGCGGCAAGGCAGGAATGGAATCGGACAGTTGATGTGGCATTAGTCGAGGGCGTTTCTGAAGAAGATATTTTGAAGATCAAGCAGGAAAAAATTACAGATAAAACGCTGCAATCTATCAGGACACACGGTTGGCTGCCGGATATGTTCCGTCAGATTATCCGAGGTGCGAAAGACTTTTTGCAGGAAGTAATTTTCAAATTTAAACTACCGCCTAAACCTGTACCAAAGATTGATTTGCAGGAATGGAAAGATATGCAGAAGCTCATGTATGAATTGCAGAGACAGTCCATGGAGATAAAACGCACACAGCAGGATATTTCTTGTTTGAAAAAGCAACTGTCACAGTTACGAGGACTATTTAAAGGCAAAGAGCGAAAATCTCTGGAAGGGCGAATTGAACTGTTAGAGGATTTGGAAAAACGTCTGCACAAGAGTTTGGAACAGATAGTAAAACGTGAAGGCTATCCCAATGTGCAAGCCTTTCAGAAGGTTTATAACAAGGCAGAAGCGCTAATTATGGAATACAACGAAGAACTAAGGGCATGGAAAAATCAGACGAAACAGAAGAAAGAGAAACCGTTAGAACAGCCGAAAAAAGCAAGTGTACTGGAAAAGCTGCACCGCTATCAGCAGGAAGGCAGACAGCAGCCGAAACGGTCAGTCAAGAAAAAATCTATGGATAGAGCACGATAAGAAAGGTGGAAACGATTATGAAGAAAACAATATTTGAAGAAATAGGCGGCACTTATATCAGACATGGGGATTATCTTATCCCCTGTCTTACCTTGCCGGAGGAAGAACAGAGGTTTGTAGGCGTATGGGGACAAAGACATTTACGCTATCTGAAAGAATATCGCAGGAGTGTATATTTGAATCTGCTTACAAGTGGAAGGTTGAATGATTATTTGGCTGATATAGAAGAACAGGCACAGGAACGCTTTGAAAGGGTTGTAGAGCAGATGAAACAGGAGCAGGGCATTACAGAACAGTTAAAGGCAGAAAATCAGATGGAATGGGTAGGAAGGATGAATAATGTGCAAGCGTGTGCAAGGGAGATTGTGGATAAAGAAATGATTTATCAATAAGTGATATAGTGGAAAGCAAGTCTGAAAATGGTTTGCTTTTTACTTTACAATGTTAATGGCTGATGTATAATTATGATAAAGGGATAAATTACAAGTTATGGAGGCACTTCATGAAAAAAGAATTAGGAATTGCAAGATGCGGTCTTGCATGTTGTTTGTGCTCAGAAAATGTTGAGTGTAATGGATGCGGCTCAAATGGTTGTCCAGATAATGATTTTTGTGAAAATAAAAAATGTTCAATTGCGAAAGAATTAACACATTGCTATAAGTGTGAAGAACCTTGTAAGAAAGGATTGTTGAGTAAAATCAAACCATATACATTTACTTTATTTGCAAAAAAATATGGAGAAGAAAAGCTTTTGGACTGTTTAGAGAAAAATGAGAAACATGGAGTTGTGTATCATAGGGACGGTATAAATGGAGATTATGATGAATTTGATGATGTAGAGAAGTTAATAAATTTTATTTTGACAGGAGTGAGATGAGTTTCAAAGTGTATTGTGAATGATTAATGTACTAAAAAGATTTGCTTATCGTTCACTATTGATGCATTTTTGAAATCTATTAGATATTATATGAATGAAATCTTATAAGGAATAGGAGATACAGTATGAAGGATGACAATAAGAAAGTTGAAAAACGATTAGAAAACATGAAAAATTTCTATCTTAAAGCAGAAAAATTGTTAGATAATTTACCTGATGCAATTCCTGAAAAAACAAAAAATATATTAAAAGAGACAGTATTAGGTGACAAAGACTTAAAGCAGCTGATGGAGGGTATTGATGCTCATCGCCCACCAAGGATATTTTTGATTGGAAGGACTGGGGTTGGTAAGAGTAGTCTTATCAATGCTTTGTGCGGTGCATATGTTGCAAAAGTTAGTGATACACATAGTTGTACAGAAGGAGCAGAGAGTTACCAATGTATGGATGGTGACAGGGTACTTATGGAAATTCTAGATACTCGCGGAATAGCCGAATCCGAAAGTTTAAATGCCGAAATTTCTGCGGAAGAAATGTTGTTAAATCAAATTAATGAGTTTTCACCAGACGTTGCAATTATGATGTTAAATTGTACTCGTCGTGATGACATTGTTAGCGATGTGGAATTTATGAAGAAAGTTGCTAAAGAATATGCGGTTGTAAATGATTTGAAACTTCCAATTGTTGCAGTTGTTAATAAATGTGATGAGATGGCACCTACACGGTTTAAAATTGCGGACGAATATCCCAAAAGTAAAATTGAAAAGATAAATGAAGTGGTTCAATATTATAAGGGAATCATTATTAAGAATGGGCTTAAGATAGATAACATCATACCTGTGGCATCCTTAATTGATTGGCAAACGCCTGATGGGATGGAAGTTTCAGTTGAGGAAATTGATAATCTTCCACAATACGATATTGATAACTTGCAAATCGCTTTTGATGGTCGTTACAGAATTGAGGAACTTCTTGATATATTGGAGGAGGCCATCCAAGACTTTGAAGCGCAGATGGGACTAAGGATGGCCGCAAGATTGAATGAGGTGGTTACTCGAATTGCAAAACACCTCAATAAAATATTTACAGGATTATCTGCGACAGTAGCAGTAACACCAATTCCAATATCGGATATTTATGTACTGATAATTCTTCAATCGCTGCTTGTATCATTGATTGCATCGTTAAGTGGAAGAGATATGTCATTAGATACTGCGAAAGAGTTTATATTTAGTGTGAGTGGTGTTGCTGGAGTTGGATATGGATTAAGGTTGGTTGCGCAACAAGGTGCAAAATTCATCAATGCAATTTGGCCAGGTACTGGATCGGCGGTAAGCGCTGCTATTGCCGGTACTGGAACAAACGGAATTGGAAAAGCAGCAATTGCGTATTATATTGATGGAAAAAGTATTGAAGATGCTAGAGCCAAATTGGATGCAGCAAAGGGAAATAAAGATAAAAACAACTGATTTGTTAGTGGGTAAAATGATTTAACAACTATGTTTATTACGAATTTGACTTGAATTAGAAGGTAGTAACTTTTAGATTTTTAAAGAGAGTGGATGCATGTAAAACTTTGGATTTTTGGAGAGGATAAATTAAGTATGAAAGACAAAAAAGAGGATATTTTCAATGAAATTCTTGTAGAAGAATCAACAGTTATTTGATATAATTATTTTTGTATAGTATTGGAAAGGAAGGAATGGCCATGTATAAATATACAGACTATTTTGAAGTTTACGGTCGTATTATGCAATTTAATAAGAATAAGACTGAGCCATTCCATAGATGGTATCCATTTGTTGAAGGATATTCAAGAGAATTTATTCAGTCTATTATTAAAGAAAACGGAAAAAAAGAACTAGTGTGCCTTGAGCCGTTCTCGGGAAGTGGAACTACTGCATTGGAATTGCAGAATAGTGGGATAGAATGTTTTTCTTTTGAGATTAATCCGCTTATGTATTTAGTGGCACGTGTAAAGCTGGAAAATAGATATACTATTGAGCGTATTAATGAATATTTGGATTTTGTACATACATATAGAACAACCATTGATGTGGTTGATTTAAAATCAGAGTTTAGGACGCTGTATCAGAGTGATGATAAGGAAAAATGGAATTATAATACAGAAGTGGCAAAGGCGGTACAAAAATTACATTGTGCAATCAAGAATATTAGTGATGAAGTGTATCGTGAATTGTTTACAGTTGCGTTAGCAGCCATATTGCTAGATGTAAGCAATCTTTATCGAAATGGTAAATGTTTGTCTTATAAAAAGGGGTGGAAGGAGAGAATACTTACAGAAACAGAAGTTTTTGCAAAATTCGACCAAAAAGTGAGAAATGAGTTAATAGTTGACATTCAAAAATCGTTATGTCAATCTAAAGTTAATAATAAGCAAAAATTATTTAATATGGATTCTAGAATCGGTATAGATGAAAAAATTGCAGACAACTCTATTGACTTGGTAATAACATCACCTCCTTATCTCAATTCGCGTGATTATACAGATACGTATATGTTGGAGTTAAAAACGTTAGGATTTACTCAAAATAATGAGGAGATACGGCATCTGAGAGAACAGACATTACGTTCACATGTACAAATAAAGTGGGAAGATAAGACTTGTGTTGATAATAGATATTTAAGGAGTACATTAGATAATTTAGAAATTGCTGCTAGAGAAACTGAGATGTGGAACGATTCTATTATTGATATGATACGTTTATATTTTGTGGATATGCAAAACATATTCAAAACCATATATAAGAAATTAAAAAAGGGCGGAAAAATTTATTTTAATGTTTCTAATTCTGCTTATTTTAATGTCTTGGTAAATACATTGGAAATTTGTGCATCTATTGCTGAAGGAGAAGGGTATACGGTTAAAGAAATTCGGAAAGCCAGAAATTTGAAGACGAGTCCGCAGCAGAAAGATAGTATAAAATCGCTGTTAGAGGGCGTAATTATTTTAGAAAAGTAGGTGAGATCTCATGAGTAAGAAATATCCGTTGCCTAAGTTAGAATATATGGATATAGAAGGATATGATTTATATAAATGCCCAATGAAAATTGACTTTAATAAAAAATTAAACATAGTATTTGGAACAAATGGATTGGGGAAAACGACATTACTTACAATGATTCAATATGCTATTATTGGACCTTATTGTGGTGCGCAGAAATCTAGAAATTATGGTGGTGAGCAAAAAAAACGACGTCCTATTTATGAAAAAGGATTTTTCAGAAATAGAATGAATGAAATTAATAAACAGGCATTTGTAAGAATGCGTTTTACAATAAATAACGATAAGTATGATGTAAAACATAGCCTGTATAAACATTCTTTAATTAGTGCTGTTTGTAATGGAAGAAAAATTGAGGGCGAAGAAATAAATTATGATACTTATGAGACCAAATTCTTTTCTAAAAAGAATATAAATTTAAACAAATATTTAATTTATAATTACCATCAACAATTGATGAAATCAACTGGTTTGCCAGATGAGAATTCCATTATTGTTATGATGAACGAAATAATGTTTTTCACAGAAGATAGGGACTATATTTTTTGGAATGAAGATACAGGTAAGTTGCTTATTGCAAAATATTTTATGGATTCTGAAAGATATTTGAAATATGAAGAAGCACAGCAATTAGTAAAGATGTTTGATAGTCAGGCAAGATTGAAAACTTATGAAATGTCATTTATTAAAAAATTCTTGGGAAATGAACCATCAAAAAAGAAAGAAGAGATAGGTAGAGACGAATGTTTGCATAAACTTGCGGAAACTAGCCGGGATATTGATAAATGCAAGGAATCTTTACGTAATATGAATGGCCAATTGTATAAATTGGATAAAGAAAGAATAGAAAATAGAATTCAATATGAGCAATGTATGAAAGAAATATCAGACTTAGATAATGAATGGTATAAAAATATATTTCCAGATGAATATCAAGAAAAATATAAACGATATGAATCAGCGATTAGTCATAAAAGATGTCCGTTTTGTGGGAGTGAGGGAGTGGTATCTCCTAAGCATATTGATCAGTGTTTTTTTTGTGGGGAAAAAATTGAGATTAGAGAGAATATTGATCTGAAAGAACTTGATATACAAAAAAGAAATAAAGAAATTGAACGAGATATATTACAGTGTAATTTTGAAGTACTGAAAAGTGAAATTAGTGCAACAAGAAAAAAGATAAGAAATAGTGAAAATGAGCTTAATGAATTGTTAGATACTGAAAATAGTTTGAAAATACAATTAGATCAGGCTGAGGATGAAAATTATAAAAAGTATCAAAAGTTAGAATTAGAAAAAAGGGAGTTATTAGATGAATTAGAAAAAGCAAAGTCCACAGAAAGAAAAATGCGGAAAGAGATTGATAAAGGTGTGGATGGTGTTTTTCAAGAATATTATAGGGTCTTTAAAAAATATGCAAGTTCTTTTTTTGGAATCAATCAAACAATAAATTTAAAATTGGTAGGAAATAAAGAAGATAGATTATTTAAAATACAATTAAATGGTTCTGATAGGGAAACATATTATGATATGTCGGAGTCTCAAAGGATTTTTTTGGATTTATCGTATCGACTGTCTATATTAGATTATTTTCATTTAAATTCTTATTTTGTGTGTGAAACGCCAGATAGTACGTTGGATTTAATTTTTGAGGATAATGCGGTTAGGACATTTGCAAATTACATTAATGCAGGAAATTCGCTTATCTTATCTGCTAATGCAAGAAATAGTACATTAATATTGAAATTAGCGGAACAATTTAAAAATAGTCTAGGTATTGTTAATTTGTTAGAAAAATCAAGAGTTGGACATAATAGTACCGAGGAGCTAAATAATTTAGAGATAGTAAAATTCCTATAGAGGTAAAAAATATGATGGAAAAAATGCGATATTTATTGAGCTTGTTTATTTATGCGTTAAAAAGAGATAGTAAAATTTCTATAAATACACTATTTAGATATGTATATATTTATTCGGCATCTTGCGATTATCTGGACAATTCGGAAGAAAAAGAAAATGAGATTATAATTGATAAAAATATTGGAATAGCTGATTATTCGACATTATTTGAGGCTTTGCAGAGACTTAATGAGTCTGAAATGGTTACTATGATAGACTCTGCAAACATTATTGGTACAGATAAAATATATAATTTTGTGGAAAGCTTAGTGAATCAGGAGAGAGTAAAGAATGATTTGAACAGAATAACATATTTTGTTGGCGTAATATCAAATTATAGTGAGGATGTAATATTATCAATTTTTTATAATGAACCGAATGTTGTTGAAGCGGCAAATAGAAATGAAAGCGTTGTGAATTTGAAAAATAATAAATTTTATGAGTTGCTCACTGAATTTGAAAAAGTTGCAAATGAGGAATGTGGTAAAAATTTGGATAGATATGATGTTTTTACGACGTGGTTAGATTATGTGTTTGAAAAGTATGTAGAAGGAAAGGTAAAAAATGAGTAGTGATTTTTTGAAAAAGGCAAAAACTTCTAACTCGCTTATAAGTGAACATAAGATTTTAGAATACTTAGCAAATATGGGTAAAGCAGTAGTAATTAGTTTGGATGAATTAGATTATTTCCAACAAAGCTTATTAGAAATAAAAATAGAAATTGAAAAAGCAACGTGTTCCGAGATCCATCATTTTGCGGTAGGAGAAAATGGAATTGAATCACAGAATATAATTGGGAAAAGTTGCATAAATGAATTAGAATTTCATAATCTTGTAGATCGGAATTTTAAAGGATATTCAGGATATTGTTTTATAGTAAATGCAGGAATATCTTATATGATGCATGGTGGTGAGATAGATAGTAGTATTGAAGGGTGTTTGCTGAAAACAAAAACTATGCAAAGACTCTTAAATACTAAAAAGAATGTTGGTGATTTAAGAGAAGTTTTTGAAAATTTTTATTCAGCATGCAAATATCATAAAAATTATCATGAGTATTGTTTTGATTCTAATGGGATGATAAAGGCAGAGATAAAAGAGCGGGAATTAAGAAATCTTTTACAAGAGTATTTAAATGAAAATGTGAAAGGAGATGTACAAACAGAGTTTTGTACAGACTATTATAATGACGAAGAATCCGTGGATATATATTTAAATGATGGAATACAAAGAGCTATAATCGAGGTGAAATTTTCGTTCAAGAATACATATTATAGTGGTAGTACATATTATTCCTTTTCGACAAGAATTGGCGATGGAATGAAACAATTAGATAAATATGCAAAGCATTTGGCTCAAGGAAAAAGACAAGTGGATTTTGGATACGTTTATATGTTTTATTGTAATGATCTTAGTGATGATGAAGTTGAACAAAAAATACAAGAAAAGTATGATGAATTAAAAAATCAACTTTCAAAAGATTTCTTTTCTATTTATAAAAGTACTATTACAAATAATTTGCGTAATTGGGCAATATCATAAAATGATAAGTCGCTTTTTGATTATTGCGTGAAAGGTGGTGCTATTATGGTACTAAAACACATTGATACTCTGAAAAGTGTTAAAAATTTGTATAATATGAATACAAAAAGCAGAGAAAAGTGTGTAGAAATACTACGAATACACATTTTCTTTGGGGAGGCGGAATGAAAATTGTTGTCTGGACTTTTTGCTGTGTGCTGAAGTTTCTTAGAGAAAAATTGTTTGATTATGTTGATATTGCTACTGCGCCTGTTTTGATTGATGGTAAAGATGCAGCTACCTTAATCAGTAGGCGATCCCAATTGCTGGAAAGTGAATTATCAAAATTAGATGTGTTGAAATTGTAGGAATGTAAGATTTTGGAGAATTCTTATCTTAGATTGCGTTAAGCCGAAATTTACTGACAGCTTGCGGGTCGTAGAAATTCTGTATTGAACTTCTAAGCAAAACCGCTTATAATTGAATCGGAACATATTGCTATTATCCACAGTTACATAGCGTGTGTTATCAATGCCGATAACAAAATGATAACATTAGCTCGCATAGGCAGGATAATATGGACAGTAAGCGCAAAATAATTCGACGGATTGTGTTGCCCTAAAAATGAATCCATAATAATCATTAGAAAATGCAAGCATTTCACTTCATCTTCTCTTGCTAGAAATGATAGATGCGAGCATTTTACTCTATCCGATTTATGGAGGTGTGCTCATGAGAAGCAAAAGAATACCTGCCCAAGAACAATACCGTCTCATCATGGAATGCCGTCAAAGTGGATTGACAGATCATCA